>Ga0209311_1003428_pt1 | contig 10806 bp, 12 predicted proteins | sample AD_UKC045_MetaG_FD_184417 | JGI IMG/M metagenome (GOLD analysis project Ga0209311, IMG submission 184417) | Active sludge microbial communities of municipal wastewater-treating anaerobic digesters from USA - AD_UKC045_MetaG (SPAdes) (version 2) | ecosystem: Engineered > Bioreactor > Anaerobic >... | reverse complement strand
CTTATTTTTCGGTTCGGTATCTGTCAACAAAGTTAAACATTAGTTGTAACACAGTGCGCAAACTCATCAGAAATTTGAATGAACGCTGCGTGATCCGCACCGAAAGTTCCTACTCTGAACTGATAATGGAGAACGTGACGCCAGACGTGGTTAATCATTTATTTGGTTATCACGGACACCGTTATTATATGAACGGCTGCCTGTGGCAAGTTCACGCATCACGTCACACTTTCCTGCATCAGCCTATCACAGCGAAGCCAATGACCGTGAAACGGTACTTTGCTATGCAAAAAGACAACAGACTGCGGCAGCTGGTCAACAATGAACGAAGAACGCTAATTGCTTAACATTCAATGGTCATAAAAAAAATTAATACAACCTTTCGTGTCAACACTGATACTACAACACAGCCTGTTCAGTGTCCTGCGTTCTTTTTTTTTACTGCTGGATGTTTTTAAAAAAAACATTGTTTGTTGAAACAGAAACGTGATGATGAAAGTTGAAATAATGATGAACAGATGCAGAAAATTAACTCAGGTTCGCAACTTAAAAAATTTTAACAGCCTGTCGCCAGGCATAACAGACAATAGCAATGAATGACCAGCCAGATATATACCAGGTCGCCGAAGCCTACGTGATAGCTGCGGCAATGACCAACTATATAAAAACCTTCACCACTGGTTACAGCGGCAGCCGTGACACAACCGAATACCAGGCAGCAATTCAATTCTTCACGTCTGTTTATAAAAAATACCACCTTATAGCACAGACACCAGTTGAATATGATGCACTCGGTTATCTGACCGTGAAACGTGACGTGCGCCGTGGCAAATATGATATGAATTAATTTTTTTTGTCGGCACAGAAAACGTATAATAATTTTTAAAACAACCTATAAATGAACGTATTATGAACACAGACCAAATTTCAGACGGCGCACGTGAAGCACGCAATGATTATCAGCGTGCCTGGCGTCGCCGCAATCCGCAGAAACTACGGCAGTATATGAACGCATACTGGCAGCGATTGTATGAACGGCAGCAGCCAGAGCCACGAATAAAAACGGCTGACCAATTAGAACTAATGATGCCACGGTGATTTGTAAAAAACAATTTTAACAAGTGGATAACGGTACACATATCGCAACGCTAACAAAAAAATCACGGCAGGTTAAGTTTGTCGCCGATGCTGACGACGCATTTATGATAAACGTGCTGACGGTTAACGGCAGTAACGTGACACACCAGGCGTTAATCATTCGCACAGATTTACAGCAGTGGATTAATTACTATAAAACAAAAGGATATGTTTAAAAAAGGTCACAGCGGCAATCCGCAGGGACGTCCACGATCTGCGCTGAATAAGGTTGCACGTCCGTTAAAAATGCAGATCAGTGATTTTCTGAATGAACGGTTCACCGAATTGCCTGGTATCTGGCAGAAGCTGACGCCACAACAGCGAATTAAGATGTTCACTGAACTATTGCCGTTTGTGCTGCCGAAGGTCAGCAGTATTGATCTGGATATTAACCTGGCGCAGCTGTCGGATTATGATTTAGACCGAATAATTGATAAACTATTGAATAATGAACAAAAAAAACTTGACTGAACTGCTGGGATATGAGCCTGGCGCAGAATTGAAGCGAATGATTTTAGACGACGTAAAAACGTCTGGTCTGTCAATTGAAGAGTGTGCAGATAAATATGCGATGCCGCCGCAGTTTATCGTTGGCCGTGGCAGCACCTTTGAATACAACGGTGAAACAATGACCTCCGAAGAGTTTCAACGGCGGTTCCCTTATAGAAGATTCGTTATAATACGGACACGAGAATAATTAACAATTCATACAATGACAGACGGTATACAAAAGACACATTTAGGGCGGCATTTCCATATCGTAAAATTATAATAATCAAAACAGATGACTAAAAAAATACTATTGTACACTGACAGCGGCAAGGCCGTGGATCTGCAAATGAAGGTTACCGAAATAAAAGACCAGTGCAACGAATTAATAAACATATACCAGGCGTTTAGCGGTGACCTGGTACAGACTATTGAACACTGGCACGGACTTGTAACGGATCCTGTTAAATACTTTGATGATTACCTAATCAGGACCGTTAAATTAAACATTGGTGGCGGTCGCGCAATTAATACAGAACAATTAGCACTGTTGGCCGGATACGATCGCGCTAACTTTGCCGCAGCTGTGACCGGTATGCCGGTCGATATAATAAATTGTGAGCCGTGCAAAAAGATAATAAGACGCCGCACGAAACCGGCAGTCAGTCGCAGCAGTTATAATTTATACGCTGATTTGCTGACGTTCGCAAATGGCATTTTTAACGTGGACCGGCCAGCACTTGAAAATTATTGTCAAAGGTTTTCATATTATGCCGAAGGTCCTGCGCAGCTGCAGCGACTGAAACACTGGAATGACTTAAAAGACAGTTTACAGGCGCATTTAAACGCCGGTCATATCGGTCCGGCAGGCGCGCAGATAATAGCAGACTTTTGCAAACTGCGATTTGTAAACTTAAAATTTCACCTGGATGATCTGACCGTAAGAAATGACGTTATGAAACAACAGACTAATATACCAGCCTAATGAAGACAATACACATAAAAAAAACAAAGTTCGGTTTTCAGCACTGTTTAGAACCTTACAGCAGCGCGCCAACGTGGCGATATTTCGGGCCGGACGTAAAAACTGCCGACGATATGCGCCGTTACTTTGAAACCGGCAGACACTCAAACGACGCGCGCGACAGTCTGCGCGATATAAATTTATTCTTTGTTGACCAGGACAACAAAGTTCAGCGGCATTATAAGGTCAGAATAGACAACGCCAGCGGTCTGCATTCGGCTGTCGTGGACTACGACGACAACAAAAAAAAGGTATTCACCACGCCGCAGCTGTGGAATGAAGCTGACCAGCTTGCATATCTGCGTCAGTCAGCCGTACACCTGCCAGAAGAATATGACAGCGTGAAATCTGCGCTGGCATACCTGGCGAATGAAGAACCGTTTACAGTTGAAGAATATCACGCTGCATTGAAACAGAAGCTGACAGACACTATCACGGCAGAATGCCAGGCACACGCCGCAGGCACGCCAGCCGTTGTTGAATTTACAGACTAACGGTTAGTAGGTTTTCCGTTGTTCTGCCAGAACCTGTCGCCCCCAATCACGGCAGGTTCTTTTTTTATAGTGTAAGAATATGCCAGGCATACCAGCCACCACGACACGACGCAACAGCAGTCAAACGTCAGCAATTCGGACATATCAGAATACCACCTGCACACAGATAGTCGTTTAAAACGCCTGTATTGACGTCGGTTTTTCTGTGACCAGGCATACAACAGTTATAACAGCCGACAATTCAGAAACGTACAATAATGTAATTAATATACGTTATTTCTGGCAGCGTCACGTAACAGACTGAATAACAGATTAATATTTGATGTTTACAGGATTGCTTATTTAGACACAATCTAAATAACGCACAATAATTAATTATTTGGTATGTTATTATACTTTATTTCTTCACTATTGCTTAAATTTGAACTATCAAAAACCTACGACAATGACCGCAACAGAAAAAAAAGAACGGACAGGCAAGCAGATTGAAGTTCTGCCACGTGGCACAATCAGCAAAAAAACTGACAGCGGCAATGAATTTGAATTAGACCTGCGTGCGAACGGTGAATTTAGCTACTCTAAACTTGTATCTACTCGGCATCCATTAGTGCCGAATGCAGTTGTAAAGCCAAAAGAAGTATTAACGCCAAAGAAACGCCGTGCTGTCAAAGGAACATCAGACTATCTGGATTTTGACGCAGCAGCACGTGTCGCAAACGAAATCCTGTGGCACGGCAGGCAGCCGCAAGTTGGTTTCTACGTGATATTTAGTATCAACACTGGTTTACGTGTCGGCGACGTTCTGAAACTTACGCACGCTGACCTGGCAGGCAAACAGGTTGGTGACTATCTGGCTGTCAAAGAACAGAAAACAGGCAAAGTGCGTCAGATACAACTTAATTCCAGCATCATAACGGCATACACCTATCTAACGAAACGCAGCCGCCGCAATCCGACAGGCTACATTTTTAAATCACAGAAAAACCACGTTTTCGCCACGGTGACCATCAACAGGACATTAAAACGAATCTTTGCAGGCTATGCACCTGTTGTTTCTTCGCACTCGCTGCGGAAAACATTTGGCAGACGTGTTTATGAGATGAACGGCAGGTCAGAACATTCTTTGGTGCTGCTGTCAGACATATTCGGACATTCGAATTTATCACTGACCAGGCGTTATCTCGGATTGCGTAAGGAAGAAATTAGCAACGTTTATCTGAATCTATAATGATAAACCAGCTGACAGAAATAACACTGCCTGTCGTTAAAATAGGACGTCCGACTGCTGAAAGTAAGGCATTATACCAGCGGCAGCTGGACCGTTTCTGTGAACATCTGATAAAACTCAAATCGACATTAGACTTTATTCCGTCCGTTCGCGGCTGGTGCTATTATCTTGAAGGTCTGAACGTTATCACAAAAGGACAATTCGACGTCGCGCAGCGCATCATTAACGACTGTCGTAAGTCTGGACAGCTGCCTATTGACATTTGTTCCGTTGACGAAAGTCGGACCGCAGACAACGTTTCATATTATAGTTCTGACGGCATTGACGTCGAAGACTGGTCATATCACAGGGCATTATCAATTAAGTACGAAATAGAAAACATTGTCGAGGATGCGACGCGCAATCCTGCGTCAGACTATTATCCGTATGACTGGCATGACTTTCAGACACATTACGTTGAACTGATGACCGAAAAAATTGACCTGATAGGCATATTCAAACCTGTTTGTCAGCAGTACAACGTCGCATACAGCAACCGTCGCGGCTGGGGTGACATTCACAGTAACGCGGCATTGATGCGAAGGTTTGCGGACTGGGAACGGCGCGGTAAGCAATGCGTTCTATTATACTGTGGCGACCATGATCCAGCAGGACTACATATCAGCGATCTGATCCAAAACAACCTGTCGGACCTGTCGCCTGCTGTCGGCTGGTCGCCTGACAACCTTATTATAGACCGTTTCGGTCTGAACTACGACTTTATTCAGGATAATAACCTGACGTGGATCGACAATCTTGAAACGTCAGGCAAAGATGAAAACGGCAATGCGCGACGGCTGGACGATCCAGAACATAATGATTTCGGTAAACCATATGTCAAAAACTACATTGAAACCTACGGCGTCCGTAAGGTCGAAGCGAATGCGCTAATGTCAAATATTGCCGCTGGACGCCAGCTGTGCGAAAGTGCAATATTAAAGTATATCGACGCTGAAGGAATTGAACGCTGGCGCAGTGAAACCGCTAATCTGCGGAACGACGCTGAACAGCGAATTATTGAACGTCTAACTGATGCAGGGATATTATGATAGTCAATAATGTTTATAAATCTGTTGATAACCAACAACGAAAACCGCAGACGGCAATAGTTAGGTATCTTATATTTGAATTGTCTGTAAGGTGCAGACGGTTGTTTGAGAATATTAAAACGAAAAAACCAGGCATTTTAACGCAGTTAGCCGCTGCTGATTGCCTGGTATAATTCTTAAAAATCGCAGGTGAAAGATAGAACCAAATATTATTCAGCACAACAGTCAGAAGAAAATTTTTCTGACCAGCGGCAAAAATCCATTAACATTCGGATTAATCCTAAACTGATAGCATCAGCTGTCGGAGATGGTTATTTAACGCAGTTGGCGTTTTACTATTTCCTGCGCTATCATTACAAATATCTACACATCAGCAACAAACGTGGCAATCCGAAGCGCAGAATCGCACAGCTGTCTGGACTGTCACAACCTACGATAGATAAATATTTTCGCATTCTTATACAACGTGATTTATTGAAACGCACGGTGCACGGCTACCAGCTTGCAGCGACTGCGCCACGACACAAACGGTTCAAAATTGCCGTTTCACCTGCGCCGACAGTCAGTGAAATAAAACAACTGCTGTCGTGCCAGGTCATTCGTGACTGTGGTCAACAGCAGCTGTTAGTACGTCAACTAAAAAACTTTTGCCTACCGATTGAAAAACAAGATAATCAGCTTTCGGGAACGTCAACGCCGAATGCCAGCTGGTCACCTTATTTTTCGGTTCGGTATCTGTCAACAAAGTTAAACATTAGTTGTAACACAGTGCGCAAACTCATCAGAAATTTGAATGAACGCTGCGTGATCCGCACCGTTAGTTCTTATTCTGAACTGATAATGGAGAACGTGACGCCAGACGTGGTTAATCATTTATTTGGTTATCACGGACACCGTTATTACAAAAACGGCTGTCTGTTTGAAGTTCAGCCAGCACGTCACACGTTCCTGTTACAACCTATTAAACCGAAGCCAATGACAGTCAAACGTTATTTTGCATTACAAGCAAAAGACTATAAACTACGGCAGCTGGTCAGCAATGAACGAAAAACGCTAATAGCTTAAAAATCAGTATGCATAAAAAAAAATGATACAACAGAACGTGTCAACACTGAATAAGCACAACAGCTATTGCAGTGACTTGGATTGTTTTTTTTTGGAAGTGGATGTTTTTAAAAAACCACTGTTTGTTGAAACAGAAACGTGCTGATGAAAGTTAGATTAATGAAGAACAGACGCAGAATTTCACGTCGGTTCGCAACTTAAAAAATTTAAACCGCCTGGCAGCAGGCATAAACCATAAACGAATGAATGACCAGCCAGATATATACCAGGTAGCAGAAGCCTACGTGATAGCTGCGGCAATGAACAACTATATTAAAACATTCACCACTGGTTACAGCGGCAGCCGTGACGCAACCGAATACCAGGCAGCAATGCAATTCTTCACATCAGTGTATAAAAAATACCACCTTATAGCACAGACGCCAGTTGAATATGATGCACTCGGCTATCTGACAGTTAAACGTGACGTGCGACGTGGCAAATATGACATGAATTAATTTTTTTTGTCAATGAAAAAAAGTATAATAATTGTGTAAGTAACCTATTAATAAACGTATTATGAAAGCAGATGAAATTTCAGACGGTGCACGTGAATTAAGAAACAACTATCAGCGTGCCTGGCGGCGCAAAAATCCGCACAAACTGCGTCAGTATCATATAGCATACTGGCAGCGATTGTATGAACGGCAGCAGCCAGAGCCACGAATAAAAACGGCTGACCAATTCCTTGCGCTTTTGCCTGTTCCATGGAGCACCCTATTCCATAAGGTTACCCCCACGGGGGGCAACCTTTTAGAACTAATGATGCCACGGTGATTTGTAAAAAACAATTTTAACAAGTGGATTAATTACTATAAAACAAAAGGATATGTTTAAAAAAGGTCACAGCGGCAATCCGCAGGGACGTCCACGATCTGCGCTGAATAAGGTTGCACGTCCGTTAAAAATGCAGATCAGTGATTTTCTGAATGAACGGTTCACCGAATTGCCTGGTATCTGGCAGAAGCTGACGCCACAACAGCGAATTAAGATGTTCACTGAACTATTGCCGTTTGTGCTGCCGAAGGTCAGCAGTATTGATCTGGATATTAACCTGGCGCAGCTGTCGGATTATGATTTAGACCGAATAATTGATAAACTATTGAATAATGAACAAAAAAAACTTGACTGAACTGCTGGGATATGAGCCTGGCGCAGAATTGAAGCGAATGATTTTAGACGACGTAAAAACGTCTGGTCTGTCAATTGAAGAGTGTGCAGATAAATATGCGATGCCGCCGCAGTTTATCGTTGGCCGTGGCAGCACCTTTGAATACAACGGTGAAACAATGACCTCCGAAGAGTTTCAACGGCGGTTCCCTTATAGAAGATTCGTTATAATACGGACACGAGAATAATTAACAATTCATACAATGACAGACGGTATACAAAAGACACATTTAGGGCGGCATTTCCATATCGTAAAATTATAATAATCAAAACAGATGACTAAAAAAATACTATTGTACACTGACAGCGGCAAGGCCGTGGATCTGCAAATGAAGGTTACCGAAATAAAAGACCAGTGCAACGAATTAATAAACATATACCAGGCGTTTAGCGGTGACCTGGTACAGACTATTGAACACTGGCACGGACTTGTAACGGATCCTGTTAAATACTTTGATGATTACCTAATCAGGACCGTTAAATTAAACATTGGTGGCGGTCGCGCAATTAATACAGAACAATTAGCACTGTTGGCCGGATACGATCGCGCTAACTTTGCCGCAGCTGTGACCGGTATGCCGGTCGATATAATAAATTGTGAGCCGTGCAAAAAGATAATAAGACGCCGCACGAAACCGGCAGTCAGTCGCAGCAGTTATAATTTATACGCTGATTTGCTGACGTTCGCAAATGGCATTTTTAACGTGGACCGGCCAGCACTTGAAAATTATTGTCAAAGGTTTTCATATTATGCCGAAGGTCCTGCGCAGCTGCAGCGACTGAAACACTGGAATGACTTAAAAGACAGTTTACAGGCGCATTTAAACGCCGGTCATATCGGTCCGGCAGGCGCGCAGATAATAGCAGACTTTTGCAAACTGCGATTTGTAAACTTAAAATTTCACCTGGATGATCTGACCGTAAGAAATGACGTTATGAAACAACAGACTAATATACCAGCCTAATGAAGACAATACACATAAAAAAAACAAAGTTCGGTTTTCAGCACTGTTTAGAACCTTACAGCAGCGCGCCAACGTGGCGATATTTCGGGCCGGACGTAAAAACTGCCGACGATATGCGCCGTTACTTTGAAACCGGCAGACACTCAAACGACGCGCGCGACAGTCTGCGCGATATAAATTTATTCTTTGTTGACCAGGACAACAAAGTTCAGCGGCATTATAAGGTCAGAATAGACAACGCCAGCGGTCTGCATTCGGCTGTCGTGGACTACGACGACAACAAAAAAAAGGTATTCACCACGCCGCAGCTGTGGAATGAAGCTGACCAGCTTGCATATCTGCGTCAGTCAGCCGTACACCTGCCAGAAGAATATGACAGCGTGAAATCTGCGCTGGCATACCTGGCGAATGAAGAACCGTTTACAGTTGAAGAATATCACGCTGCATTGAAACAGAAGCTGACAGACACTATCACGGCAGAATGCCAGGCACACGCCGCAGGCACGCCAGCCGTTGTTGAATTTACAGACTAACGGTTAGTAGGTTTTCCGTTGTTCTGCCAGAACCTGTCGCCCCCAATCACGGCAGGTTCTTTTTTTATAGTGTAAGAATATGCCAGGCATACCAGCCACCACGACACGACGCAACAGCAGTCAAACGTCAGCAATTCGGACATATCAGAATACCACCTGCACACAGATAGTCGTTTAAAACGCCTGTATTGACGTCGGTTTTTCTGTGACCAGGCATACAACAGTTATAACAGCCGACAATTCAGAAACGTACAATAATGTAATTAATATACGTTATTTCTGGCAGCGTCACGTAACAGACTGAATAACAGATTAATATTTGATGTTTACAGGATTGCTTATTTAGACACAATCTAAATAACGCACAATAATTAATTATTTGGTATGTTATTATACTTTATTTCTTCACTATTGCTTAAATTTGAACTATCAAAAACCTACGACAATGACCGCAACAGAAAAAAAAGAACGGACAGGCAAGCAGATTGAAGTTCTGCCACGTGGCACAATCAGCAAAAAAACTGACAGCGGCAATGAATTTGAATTAGACCTGCGTGCGAACGGTGAATTTAGCTACTCTAAACTTGTATCTACTCGGCATCCATTAGTGCCGAATGCAGTTGTAAAGCCAAAAGAAGTATTAACGCCAAAGAAACGCCGTGCTGTCAAAGGAACATCAGACTATCTGGATTTTGACGCAGCAGCACGTGTCGCAAACGAAATCCTGTGGCACGGCAGGCAGCCGCAAGTTGGTTTCTACGTGATATTTAGTATCAACACTGGTTTACGTGTCGGCGACGTTCTGAAACTTACGCACGCTGACCTGGCAGGCAAACAGGTTGGTGACTATCTGGCTGTCAAAGAACAGAAAACAGGCAAAGTGCGTCAGATACAACTTAATTCCAGCATCATAACGGCATACACCTATCTAACGAAACGCAGCCGCCGCAATCCGACAGGCTACATTTTTAAATCACAGAAAAACCACGTTTTCGCCACGGTGACCATCAACAGGACATTAAAACGAATCTTTGCAGGCTATGCACCTGTTGTTTCTTCGCACTCGCTGCGGAAAACATTTGGCAGACGTGTTTATGAGATGAACGGCAGGTCAGAACATTCTTTGGTGCTGCTGTCAGACATATTCGGACATTCGAATTTATCACTGACCAGGCGTTATCTCGGATTGCGTAAGGAAGAAATTAGCAACGTTTATCTGAATCTATAATAATTCAGGTCAAGATATGAATTGTGCTATAATGACGACTAACAATGTTTATAACAGTGTTGAAAAATAGCGACGAAAACAGCTGCCAGCGTCGGCAGGAAGGTTTATTTTTGAGTTGTCTGAGTGCAGACAGCGTTTTTTTGAAGGTATTAAAACGAAAAAACCAGGCATTTTAACGCAGTTCGTAGCTGCTGATTGCCTGGTATAATTCATTTAAAAGTGCAGGTGCAAGATAGAACAGAATATTATTCAGCACAACAGTCAGAAGAAAATTTTTCTGACCAGCGGCAAAAATCCATTAACATTCGGATTAATCCTAAACTGATAGCATCAGCTGTCGGAGATG
>Ga0209311_1003413_pt1 | contig 10837 bp, 10 predicted proteins | sample AD_UKC045_MetaG_FD_184417 | JGI IMG/M metagenome (GOLD analysis project Ga0209311, IMG submission 184417) | Active sludge microbial communities of municipal wastewater-treating anaerobic digesters from USA - AD_UKC045_MetaG (SPAdes) (version 2) | ecosystem: Engineered > Bioreactor > Anaerobic >... | reverse complement strand
CCGCCGCCGCCGCCGCTGCGCCCGCCACGCTGCCCGCCACCACTCGGCGCGCCACCGCCATCGCCGCCGCCCTGCATCCGTCCCGGCGCGTCCATCAGCAACTCTGCCCGCGTCAAAATCTTGTCGCCATTCACGTCGAGCCGCTCGAACTCATGCCGCAACGCCGTCGCAAACTCGATCGCCGTCACCGTGTAGTTGAGATCGGTATCCATCGCCCGCATGTCGGGCAGGGCCTCTGCATCGCCCAGCACAGCCTTGCCCCAGTCCATCATCTCGAAGCCGGTGATCACACCACTCCGGTCCACGTCAGCACGCGCGAACTCCACCTCGATGCCCGCTTCCAGCTCGTCGCGCGTCAGCAGCAGATCGCGGTTTGCATCCATGCTCGTGAACAGGATCGCCACCGGCCGCGCCACCTTCGCTTCCTGCAACCGCCCCGGCCCAGCCCCACCGCCCGGCCCACTCATACCGCCTCCCGGGCCTCCCCCCGGTCCACCCGGCGGCCCCGACGCACAAGCCGTAGCCATCAACCCCATCGCCAAAACAGCGATGCTCACGCCTCTGCGTTGCATGAAACTCTCCACGCCAATGTGCGTGGAGCTACGCGCGCCAACCGTCGCTGAGTTTTGCCGGAGTTGTCGCGAAGTGTCGCGAGCCACGCGCCGATCAGCGCAGGCTCACAGGCTTGCCCGCATTATCTGGAAGCGAACCTGCCGCTGATCATCGCCCAGGTCGGCTTCTCGCCATCCAGGCGCAGGCCGCGACGCCAGTCCCACGGCATGACGAACTCGCCCGCCCACACGCCCGCTTTTGCCTGACGCGCCTTCAGCTCAGCCTCGACATACGCCGTCGAATAGATGCGATAGGCGAGGGCATGGCCATTCTCCACCAGCCACTCCTGCACATCGGCGCCGCGCACAGAGCATTTGCCGATGAACCGGCCATAGCGGTCCCGATCCTCGATCTCGCAGCTCACCGGATTGCGGTTGATCCACGCATCCAGTGCGTTGGCGGCAATCGCTCCACACCGGATGAACTGGCCATTCGCATTGCGGCACTTCTGGTCCGACTCAGGCGCATCCACGCCCGTCAGGCGGATGCGCGTCCTGGCGATCTCCAGCGTGTCCGCATCGATCACGGAAGCCGTTCCCGAAATTGCCGGCGGCAGGCCCTTCCGCGCAGGTGCAGCTTCGCCCTCCAGCGGCGCCAGAGCGATGGCAAGGCCAAGCAGCGCCGGCGCCGCCCACAATACAGGGGCGTTCCAGCGGCTCTTCTGAAAGCGTTTCAGGGCGTTTCCCAACATACCGGCACGGTCGGCCCCAAACCTTGCGATTAGGTTGACCGGGCGGTGTTTACGTCGGCGGCTGCGGCCGATTGGCCCCCCACGGAAAGGGGTGCGGGACGGGGCACATTCTTGCTTGCCTATAGGGGGTCAATCGTGTCCTTTGCGCCCGGATTTCGTGCCAGAATTCCGGCCAATATCCGGGGAGAATCCGATGTCAGGCGTGGTTGTTGTCGGCGCTCAATGGGGCGACGAGGGGAAGGGCAAGATCGTTGATTGGCTGTCCAGCCGGGCAGACGTCATCGTACGCTTCCAGGGCGGCCATAACGCCGGCCACACGCTGGTCATCGATGGCAAGGTCTTCAAGCTGAACCTTTTGCCCTCCGGCGTCGTGCGCGGCGGCAAGCTCTCCATCATCGGCAACGGCGTCGTGGTTGATCCATGGCACCTGCTCAACGAGATTGCCTCGATCGGCCAGTCCGGCGTCCATCTCGGCCCGGATGATCTCATCCTCGCCGACAACGCCGTCCTCATCCTGCCCTGGCACAAGGATATCGACGCCGCCCGCGAAGAAGCCGCCGCCGGCGCACAGATCGGCACCACCCGCCGCGGCATCGGCCCGGCCTACGAAGACAAGGTCGGCCGCCGCGCCATCCGCGTCGCAGACCTCGCCGATCCCGCCGCCCTTGATCTCAAGCTCGATCGCCTGCTGGCCCACCACCGCCCGCTCCGCGCCGGCCTCAACCTGCCAGAGCCCGACGCCGAACAACTCAAGCGCGACCTGCTCGCCATCGCGCCGCAGATCCTCGCCTACGCCCAACCCGCATGGGAACGCCTCGACCAGGCCGTGCGCCTCGGCCGCCGCATCCTGTTCGAAGGCGCGCAGGGCGTGATGCTCGACGTCGACCACGGCACCTATCCGTTCGTCACCTCGTCCAACGTTGTCTCGGGTCAGGCATCAGCCGGCTCGGGCACAGGCCCCAACTCGATCAACTACGTGCTCGGCCTCGCCAAGGCCTACACCACCCGCGTCGGCGGCGGACCGTTCCCGACCGAGCAAGACAACGAGATCGGCCAGCGTCTCGGCACGATCGGCCACGAGTTCGGCACCAACACAGGCCGCGCCCGCCGCTGCGGCTGGTTCGACAGCGTGATGGTGCGCCAGGCCTGCGCCGTCTCCGGCGTCACCGGCCTCGCGCTCACCAAGCTCGACGTCCTCGACGGCTTCGACGAGATCCAGATCTGCACCCACTACAAGCTGGGCGACAAGATCATCAATCACTTCCCATCAGGCATGACCGATCAAGCCAATGTCACGCCGATCTACGAAACCGTCAAAGGCTGGAAAGGCTCCACCCGCGGCGCCCGCAGCTGGACCCAACTCCCCGGCGAAGCCGTGAAATACGTCCGCCGCCTCGAAGAACTCGTCGGCAAACCCGTCGCGCTCCTCTCAACGAGCCCGGAACGCGAAGACGTCATCCTGATGCGAGATCCGTTCGAAAAATAACTGACGATTGGGGGGGGCGAGGTATGGACTTCGGATCATTTAACTGGAGCGCGGCGATCGCGCTCATCGCTTTTCTGTTCGCGCTATACAGCTATCGCAAACAGTCCGGACGGGCGAACAAGCTCCGCAAGACCGAAATCTACCAAGGCATGGAATTCGCTTCGAACGAACTGTTCGGGTTCGAAGCGCAGAACAACAAGACGCTTGAACGCTTCCGCGACGCCCGCCCGGACCCGGACAAGTTCACGCCGCTCGAATGGAAAATTCTCAACCGATACGCGGAGATCGAAGAAAAGGGCGCGTCTGAGATCGACCCGTCTCCCGGCTTCCTGGAAGCGTTCCGCCGCCTGGAAGAGGACATCCGCATAACGCGGAAATACTACGAGAAGACGCTCAACATGTTCGAGGTCGCCACGCGCTTTCGAGAAGAGGGCATCGTCGAGGACAAGGTCTACGGCAGTTGGGTGATCTGGTACTATGATACTTGCCAGGAATGGGCGTTCCGGTGGATGTGGCCCAAGCTCCGCAAGAACTACCTGAAGGAGTTGCGCGGTATCTTCGACTTCCCGGTGGATTATTTCGACTTCGAATCGTCAAATCCCGAAACGCTCAACAAGCTGGAACACGACTTCTTTGTTCACGTCGCCCGCTTCCACTCGTGCAAGGTGGTTGCGAGTTGGCTCGAAGACGCCGAAACGGATTTGGTCGCTCTGCGAAAGCAGGCTGAACGTGACGGCTTTCCGAGATACGAGAAGGAATGGCCGTCGAAATACGGCAAACTGCCTGGTTTCTGGGCCACGCGGAAACAGCCCGCTCCGCGAACCGTGACGGCTGGATTTCCGGGCGGCGAGGCCTCGCCGGACAGACCGAACAAAGGTGCCTGATGAAGATTGCCTGGGAAACCAATGCCGGTGTTCGCGAAGCGGCCGCGAAGTTCTTCGTCGCCAATATCAAGGCGGACCCAGCTTACATCAGCCACGGAGAAGTCCAGTGCGGCTTGAGTGTCGATGGCGTCACGTGGGCGGATGATCTTGAAACGCGGTTCGTCGCAGATCTCGCCGACATCGATGCAGATCAGCATCTTGCAGTCATGCGTGACGATCAGGGCGCCATGATCGCTGTGGCGCTCGTCCAGTGGGTAGATACGCCGCGTGTGAAGTTTGGCGTGATTGAGGATCTGGCCGTCCCGGCGCAGAAGCGCTCATCAGGCCTTGGTCAGAAAATGATGCTCTGGATCGAGGATGAGGCCGCCAAGCGGCAATGCCGCTGGCTTTTCCTCGAAAGCGGCAAGAACAACCTGCGCGCCCATAGCTTCTTCGAACGCCATGGCTTCCGCGAGATGAGTCACGTCTTCATCAAGCCGGTCGGCGGCAAGTAGCGCCTGTGCGGGCCTCGCCCGCGCGTCACCCCTTCTTCGGCTTGAACGCGATCAGCACATTCCCCGGCGGCTCGCCAAAGCGAGCATAGCCCGACTGCACAAACAGCGTGCCATCGCCCGCCACGTACGGCGCGCTATCCAGACCGCCGCCATGACCTTCCACGCCGTTCACCGTGTTCGGGAAGTCGCGATTGGTCATGTACTCGAACAGCACGTCGCCATTCTTGCCGTCGAAGATGCGCAGCATGCCCTGCGTCGTGCCCGTCACCACCGCGCCATCCACCAGCAGCGGGGCAGGCGACATGCCCAACCGGCAAACCTGCGGCCGCGCAGGCGGAGCAGCAGCTGGCGCCGCAGCCGCGACCGGAACATCAGCCGCACCCGCAGCTCCCGCCGGAGCGGTCGGAGGCGCACCCACCACGGCTGCAGCAGCAGTCGGCGGACGCGGCACAACCGGCGCAGGCGTCACGCGCGGCGGCGGCGGCAGAACCGGCGCCATCACGCGCTGGATTTTCCACTGCGCATCGGGAACATACGCCTTCGCCACCGGAGCTTCCTGCCCGCAATCGCGCAGGTTGTTCTTGTACGACCACTCGATCTCGCCGCTCATCGCATTCACCGCGTGAATGCCCGGCCCCCACGCCGGGTTCTCATCCGGGCCAGCCGGACGGTTCGAGTCATTGTTCGGCACGAACACGCGCGTGCCGTCATACGCCATGCCCCAGTGCACGCCGCCATTGGCTGAGCCGCGCCCGACCTTGTTCGACCACACCAGCGCGCCATTGTCCGGGTTCAGCGCCCACACCACGCCGGATTTCTGCCCCGCAATCACCAGCTCCGAACCATCGCTGCGCTTGATCAGCATCGAGGTCGCGCCGAAATCGTGGTCAGGGCTGTGATACTCGCCCGGCCAGTCGCAGTTGGCTGAGCGGCGACCGCACGCATAGTTCCAGATATCCGCCTTCGTCGCCTGGAACACCCAGCGCTTCTCGCCCGTGTCCATGTCATAGGCGATGATCGCGTCAGACGTATCCGTCGCCGGCCACGAAGTGTTCTCACCCGTGCCCGCATAGATCACATTGCGCTTCGCATCGATCGTCGGCGTCGACCAGATGATCGCGCCAGATGGCCCCCATTGCTGCGTCCCCGTCCGCCCAAGACGAACAGGCGCGGCAGGCTCCATCGTCGTTCCGGTCCACAGCTTCTTGCCCGTCGCGAGATCGAACGTGATGATCGCGCCCTGGCCCTTGCAGCACTCGTAGTCGTCCTGCCCGGCATAGTTCACTTCGATCGCCGACACCGGCGCGAATACCTTGCCGCCATGCACCACAGGCGCGCCCGTGATCCGGTTGAGATCATTCAGCCGCGCCTCGCTCACCCAAAGCTTCTTGCCGGTCCGAGCATCAACAGCATGAACAAAGCCCGCCGCATCCCCCATCAGGATCGCCGCTGGCGACTTGTCCGTCGCCTCCGCAAACGTCAGCGACGAGCGCAGCGTCATGTCGGACACATAGTGCCACTTCACGCAGCCGGAGTTGGTATCCAGCGCATAGAGCCGCCCTGCATCCGTCGCCGCGATGAAGATCGTGTCGCCCACGATCACCGGCTGAGACCGCATCGTCGGCGTCTGCGGGAAGGCGGCCACCCACGCGACTTCCAGATCCTTCATCTGGTCGCGCGACAGCCCCGTCTCCTTCGCGCTCTGCGCGCGGTTGGCATCTCCCGTCACGCCGAACGTCGTCGACGTCCGCGTCTGGTCCGCCGCCAGCTTCACCTCACGCACTTTCACCGGGCACCGCGCCGCGCTGATCCAGCTATCGACAGACCCCTCATCCTTCGGCAGCCAGTCGATCAGCTGCGCCAGCTCCGGCTTGGGAACATCCTTCGCCTGGATCTTCATGTAGCCAAGCTCGAGCGCGTATTTCACCGTCGCGCGGGGCAGGGTGCGCAACGCCTCGAACGAGGGCGCGCCGCTCTGTCCGCCATTGTCATGGCACGAGGCGCACCACTGGTCGTAAACCGCCTTGCCCGGATGCTCGGCCCCCGCCTCGGCGGACGCATGCTCGCCCCCAATGGCTTCCCCGGCCCGCGGCGCACAGGCCGAAGCCCCTAGCGCAATAGCTGTCGCAAGCGCGAACGCGCGGAAATGGCTCATTGGATCTCCTCCCCGGAGTCGTCGACGTCTTCGGGGAGTCTCTGCTCCCGCTGCGAGAAGCGTAACGCCACCCAGCGCCGTTGCAAGGCGCGGCCAAGTCACCCCAGCGTGAGGAAGATCGGCTTGTTCCGCCGCCAGCTACTCGGCGGCTTGCGTTGTGCGGCGAGCCTGCGACGCCGCATGACTCGCCAGCGCCCAGGTCAGCAGGCGGTCCAGTCCGATATAGAACCCTGCCGGTTCCCAGCCCAGCTCCAGCTCGGCTTCCCGGGAATCCATCATCGGCCCCGCTGGTGCGCGCGCGCCGTCGCCTTCGATGACCAGCAGGCTCGACCACAGCGTCCCGTCCGCCATCGGCGCCCGCTCGTCCAGCAGCGAACAGATGGACTCGGCAATATCGATGTCCCGCCGCTCAGCTCCAACCGAAAGATCAAACCGGGACTGCGCAGGCGCAACTTCAGCGGCCTGCAGAAGCCCGGCCGCCAGATCCCGGATCGGCAGCCAGTCGCGCACCGTTTCGCCAGCCATCTCCAGCTTGAAAGGCTGCTGGTAAATCAGCGATGAGACGAGCCTCGCCATGAACGATGATTGCGCCTGCCACGGGCCGAACGCCTCGCCTGCAACGCACGTCACCAGCGGCAGATCATGCGCGCGCGCCCAACGGTCGAACAGGGCCGCCGCCGCGCTGCGCGCCGCCTGTGCCCGCGTCAGCTTCGCCGGAATGTCGCTCTCTGCCTGCTCAAGATGCACGATGCGGAACCGAGCCCGCTTCTCGCCCTCAAGCCGCTCGTAATACTGCCGCGCAGCTTCCAGCACCGCGAACGCTCCGCCGATCTCGGCGTCCACCACCGTATTCGGATCGTCATCGCTGCTTGCCGCCAGATGGATCACCGCCTCGGGCGCAAACTCGCGCATGATCGCACGGATCATCGCGCGGTCAGTCACATCGGCTTCAAGCCGCGCATAACCTTGATGTTGCGCAGCATTGCTCAACGCCGGAACAGCGATCGACTTCCTGCGGCGATCCAGGTTCAGGACGTTATCGCCCCGCTCGACAGCAAGCCGCACAACGGCCGCGCCGACAAACCCACACCCGCCTGTCACGAGGACGCGCATAAGGCTCCCCAGCCTTCCGAGCCAGACAAGGCTCCAACCGTTAACGGATGATCCTCTATGGTTAGCGGGTCGTTAACGGCTTGAGGCTGGCCACTGGACGGGTGATCCGCCGGCGCCGGGATCGCTGATCAATGCGGCGCAGCGGGCGCAGGCTCAGCCGGCGCCGTCGCGGGCGCTGCCGGATCAGCAGCAGGCGCAGCCGGAGCCGCCGCCGGAGCTGCGGCTGCTTCCGCCGCTGCCTTCGGACCGCGATCGAATTGATAGACGATGTCGCCCACCGCCACGATCATGCGATCCTTGCCGACCATGTTGTACGTCACCGGCGCCTTGCCAGCTTCAGAGCATGTCTGCACCAGAGCCGATACCTGATCCTGCTCCACGCCAAGCGAAGCGGTCGCCACATAGCGCTCCGGCACGCGGCCCTCGAACAGGCCTTCCGCCGGGACTGTCTTCGCCTCGAACGTAGCGCTCGCGCACGTCAGCGCGGCAGGACCCGCCGCCGATGCATCCGTCAGCGTCAGCGTCTGCCCCAGCACATCCGCATCCGCCTCAGGCACAAAATCCGGCCCCGTGAACCACGGCCCGACGATATGACCCGACACATGCCACTCGCCCGTGAACCCGGCTTCACCCGGAGCCACGGCTCCGCCGCCAGCGGCAGGCGCATTGGACGGTCCGCAGGCAGCAACGCCCACGCCCATCACCGCCACGAGAAGTCCGGTTTTCAGTTTCATCATATCAACCACGCGCCCGTTTGAAGGTGTAGATCACATTGTCCAACCCCAACATGATCGTGTCATCATCGATCATAGGGAAGTCCAGCGACACATCCTTGTCATTTTCACTACAGCTGAAATTCAGCGACGTAATTTCGCTAGACTTGAACCCGAGATCCGTCGCGTTCTTGCCCGGATCGGGCAGGTTACCCTCGAACAGGGTGCGCGGCGAAATGATATTCACCGCATATTTCGGCTTGTCGCAGTCGAGCAAGGCGGGGCCCGACGTTTTGTTTGCGCCCAGAACGATGTTGGCCGAAAACGCCGGATCAGCCGCCGGTTCCTCGCCCTTGCCAGTCCACCACGGCGCCACCTTGGCCGACGTCATCGTCCAGCCGCCAAAGAACGGGTTCTGCGGCGTGATCGCATCGGCGCCTGACGGGTTATCCGGCGTCACCTCGATCGGCGCGGTCGATGCCGCATCCACCGGCGCCTCGGCAGCCGGCTGATCACATCCGCCCAGCGCCAGTGCGCCAGCCGCCAACATCGCTACAAACCCGTTCAATCGCATCCGCTATTCCGCTGGCTACTGGCTGCCTGTCTGTATCGGTCCCGCCACTTGCCCATACAAACGCACGGAAGGGCGAGCGTCGATAGGATTTTGTTCCCGCCGCGGATCGCGCTAGGTAGACACCGACAATCTCCGCTGTGGCTTGCAGTACGGCCCTGATTGCGGATCATTTCGCTGCGCAGCAGCACTGACTGGGGACAAATCATGCTTCGCTCAACACTGCTCGCGCTCGCCTTTGGGGCCGCTTCACTGACCTTGTCCGCCTGCGGCGACAATTCCGCAGCATCGGGCGCGAACACTGAAAACCTCGCCGAAAAAACCAACTCCAACACCTACGTCGCGAAAAAATACGGCATCACGGCCACCGCGCCTGATGGCTGGTTCGTGATGGACAGCGACGTCACCAAGAAGCTGATGGATATCGGCCGCGACAGCGCCACTGCGAACGCAGACGCAAAAACCAAAGCCGAGTTCGACGCTTCGATCGCGCGCAGCGAAAACATCTTCGGCTTCCTCGAAACCGATCCCAAGGTATCGAGCGAGGGCGGCGCAGGCATTCTCGGTCTCGCTGAAGACCTCGCCGGCGCCCCTGACGTCAAAACCGGCCGCGACTACTTCCCGCATCTGCGCGCAGCCTTCGAACAGACCGCCGCCAACGTCACCGTCGATGACAACTACACGTCAGTCCAGATCGACGGCCAGACCTTCGATCGCATGAACATCGTCATGCACGGCACAAGCCCCACCGGCGCCTCGATCCAGGTCAACCAGCGCTATCTCGCCGCCCGCCACGACAACAGCATGATCGTCTTCATCCAGTCCTACATGGACGACGCAGACCTTGCCGCGCTCGATGGCATCGTCAGCTCGATCAAGCTCGACTGGAAGTAACGCCTACCGATGGCGGGCCGCGAACACATGCGACAACGCAATCGCGCCCGCCGTCGCCACGTTGAGACTGTCGATCCCCGGCGCCATCGCAATCGACACGCGCCGGCACTTCGCCATCAGCTCCGCCGGTAGACCCGGCCCCTCCGCTCCCAGCACGATCGCCAGCCGCTCCGGCGGCGCCAGCGTATGCAGCGGCTCGCCCTCGCTCGGGCTCAACGCCCACGCTTCAATGCCCGCCGCCTCCAGCGCCGCAATCATCGAAGCCCCATCGCCCGACCGCGCAAACGGCAGCGACAACGCCGTCCCCGCCGAAACCCGGATCGACTTGCGGTAAAGCGGATCGCAACTCTCCCCATCCAGCAGCACAGCCTCCGCCCCCAACGCCGCCGCATTCCTGAAACACGCGCCCACATTGTCATGGTTCGACAACCCGATCAGCGCGAGCAAGGTCAGAGATTTTGCTGCGGCGTCAGGGCAGGGTCCCTCCCCCTGCAAGGGGGAGGACAGGTGGGGGGCGGCCTGCACCATCCGCGAAATCAGTTGTTCGACGCTTTCGTCCTCGCCACGCCGCGCCATCGCCAGCACGCCGCGATGAATGTGAAATCCCGCAATTCCATCCATCACGGCTTGTGGCGCCACATACACCGGCACGTCACCGCCAAGCTTCGCCAGCACATCCGCCAACGGCTCAACCCGGCTCTCCGAAATCAGAACCGACTCCACCCCAAACCGCGACGCCTCCACCAGCCGGCCCAGCGTCACCTTCCCCTCAACAATAAACCGCTGCCCCCGCAACACATCCCGCTCCCGCACATCACGGTACCCCGCAACGCGCGGATCATCGGCGGAGGAGATGGCAATCATCATCCCCGCCTTGTGCCGCATCCCCAACCAGACACAAGCCACACCCACCACGTAGGCTGCATCACCGATGCACCCCACCCCACCCACCGCTCTCTCCGCCGTCATTCCCGCGAAAGCGGGAACCCAGAAGCCCCACCCACGAACGCCAGTTCCTTGTCCCGCTCCTCCCGGCGTAAGCCGGGCCCCAGAGCCACGCCCACCGTGTAGGGTGCATCTTGATGCACCGGAGTTCGGTCGCGGTGCATCAAGATGCACCCTACATCCCCACGCTGCGTGATCCGAAACTGGGGGATAGAGCGGGACAAATTCGTAGGACGGTGAAATCCCATCCCAAACAATCTCAACACCCTACACGCCCAA
>Ga0209311_1003407_pt1 | contig 10843 bp, 12 predicted proteins | sample AD_UKC045_MetaG_FD_184417 | JGI IMG/M metagenome (GOLD analysis project Ga0209311, IMG submission 184417) | Active sludge microbial communities of municipal wastewater-treating anaerobic digesters from USA - AD_UKC045_MetaG (SPAdes) (version 2) | ecosystem: Engineered > Bioreactor > Anaerobic >... | reverse complement strand
GATCCCGCCTATACGAGTCAGCAGTGTTCGGTATGTGGGTATACGGACAAAAAGAACCGGAAGACACGAAATTCGTTCTCCTGTATGTCCTGTAACCACGCCGAACCTGCGGACATTAACGCGGCAAAAAATATTGCGCGTAGGGCTGCCGCCAACCAGCCTATGGTAGCAGAGGCATCATCAGCAACCTCTTATACTTCTCTCGATGATGCATCTAGTTGCAAGCCACCGGTTTTAACCGGTGGTAGTTGACTCAAACGAACAAACCGCGTCTGCGATGACGCGGACCGATGAAACTGGCGTATAACCTACGCACACTCAACAAAGGCACCATGATGGTGGTGCCGTGGTTGCAAAACCGCGAACAGAACCATCAATGAGGTATGAATGACAGCAAACCAGAATGACAAGAATGTAGATCGGATCATCGATCTCTTTGCCACGCACAACGTGAAACTGAAACGCACTGAGGTCGTCGGGAAACTGACCGAACTCATGAACGATTTTGGACTGCCGCAGCAGGAAGCCGAACGTACGGTCATCCAGATCTATGCCCGCGCGCATGACGTGCAGGTGAACGTGCGGACGACGGATGCCGGGACCAAGAACATTAACGACCTGACACCGGGCGAATGGGTGACGGTGGAAGGCAAGATTATCTCGGCCGTTCGGCCGGCAGGCAACAAGTCGATCTTCCAGATGGGCGTGATTGCCGATGCGACCGGCGCGGTTGCGTTCACGGCATGGGCGCGGAACAAAAACAACAAGAACGATGTGCCGCTCGAAGAGATGCAGGTCGGAAGCTGGTATCGGATCGCGAACGCCGTTGTTGACGAGTATCAGGGAGCCATCGCCCTCAAGATCCCGCGAACCACCGTGGTGGGCCCGATGTCCGACCAGGGTACGGTAAAACCGGTCCTGCAGCCGATCGGCGAGGTCAAGCCGGGCATCGTCTCGGTGAAAGGCAAAGTGGTCCGGCTCTTCACGCCGTCGACCGACAAGATCCGGCAGACCGGGGTGATCGGCGACGAGTCGGGGACCGTCAAGTTTACGATCTGGGAGTCGGAGAACCCGACGATCACGCTCGAAGAAGGCAACGCGTATGAGTTCCACTACGCCCGGTGCACCACCTACAACGACCGGAACGATCTGACGCTGACCCCCCAGATTGTGCCGGTCACCGATGCGATCGCGGTCAAATCGAACCGCGCGACCCTGACGGGCGCGATCATGCAGGTGCGGCAGAATTCCGGCCTGATCAAGCGGTGTCCGGTGGAAGGGTGCGGAAAGACGCTGAGCCGGATGAACTACTGTCCGGTCCACGAGGTCCAGAACAATTTCCAGTATGATCTCCGTATCCGGGCGGTCTTCGATGACGGGAACGAGACGCTGACCCTCACGATCCCGAAAGAAGCGGTCGAACGACTGACCGGCATGAAGCTGGACGATGCCGTGAACCTTGCGACAACCATGCCGCTGGGGTTCGATGAGATCTTCATGCGGTTCAAGAAGATGCTGACGGGCCGGTACGTGACCGTGAGCGGCACGTTGTATGACGACTCGATGTTCGTCACGGATTGTGCGTTCCTGACGGTCGATCAGATGCAGGACCAGATCAAGTTGACCACCACCCAGGAGGCAGCAGAATGAGCGACGATAAAAAGAAGTTCCTCCGGCGCGAGGCAGCAAAGCGGATGTTCGCTCCGGAGTTCCGGGCCACCACCGTGACCCGAAAGTTCGATGAGCATGACGAGAAGGCGCCGACGTTCGCCATTACGCCGACCGGCGAATGCGCGAGCCGGGTCTTTGTCGTCGGCGTCATGACGACGAAAGACAAGCGGGAAGGAGCGGCCGGGATCTACTATACGGCCCGGGTCAACGACACGACCGGGGACTATCGTCTCTCGATCGGCCAGTATCAGCCGGAAGCCCTGCACCAGATCGCGCAGATCAACGCACCGGAATTTGTGGCAGTGATCGGGAAACCCAACGTGTACAAGACGGATGACGGCAACATCCTGACTTCGATCCGGGTCGAAGAGATCGTGACGGTTGATAAGGCGACCCGGGACATGTGGGTGCTGGACACCGCCCGGGCCACTCTGGATCGGATCAAACGGATGGAGACGGACGACGGCGAATGGGTAGCGGAAGTCAAGAACCTGTACAGCAATCCGGCGATGCGGCCGTATCATGACGCGGTCATGAAGGCTATCGACAACACGGTTGCGGTACAGACTCTTATCTAATCTTTTTTTTTTAGAAAAATTAGGGCGTCAGTTCCAGTACCGCATCGATATCGCATGGTCTATAGAAGAAACACCGATATATACGTTTCGCACGATCGAGTCAACCTTTATAACCGTTTGCATCCATACGTACTGACATGCGTTTACCATTCATCGTTCTACTCGTTCTCCTCTGTTGCGGAACCGTATCCGCGGCGGACCTGCCGTCGGTGCAGGAAGAGTTGTATGGCACCATCGTCTATAACGACACCACCCCGGTCCCGGCCGGAGCAACCATCGTGGTCACCAACCAGTCGGGCCATGTCGTGGGAACTCATGTGGTGGAGAAACCGGGGGCGTATGGGACGTCGATCGTCAACGGCGACCGATTACACGTTGATGCCGTGCTCGGCGACTGGCTGTATGTGACCGTCGACGGAATGCCGGTCGATGGCCACCGCACTATCATTCCCGGTGACATAACGCACTACGACATCGTGGTACCGGGCACTCCTGTCGCGGTTACGCCGGTTCCAACCCCGGATAGCCAGATGACAGACGTTCCGGCCGAACCAACATCAGACCTCACAACCACCCCCACACCGGACGTCACAACGACAGTATCACCTGATGTCGTTCTTCCGTCTGACTACATTGAACCCGCACCGGTGACCATCCCCGGCCTCAATATCGCCGTTCCGTTCACATCGGGCGTATTATTGATCTGTCTCGGTGCGTTCATCATTGTATTCCTGATCGTCACCACGATCTACCTCATCTACTACAGAAAAACGAAGGATACCGAATCGCTCAATTTTTAGCGGTGCGCTGGGAGAACAGACTTCCCCCATCTCTTATTTTGTACGAACATGTCATTTCAGCATGTCAGATTCGCACGATTATTTCCCGGAACGAAAAAATATTCCTGAATCGCTGAGATCGCGGAACGAATTACAATCACCGGGTGATGCGCCTGTTGTACCGAATTCAGTATCACTACATAAATGTTTGGGAAAAAGATACACAAACTATATATAGAAATAGCGATCTACTAAGTGTCATGGCAAGAATCACCAGATCCCTGGGAAAAAAACGTGAGAAGCGCGAAGAAACCAAGCAGATGTCGCTCCGGGTCCCAACCGACATCTCGGACCTGTTCGATCGGTATGCCGAAGAAGACGAGGTGAGTGTCACCCAGATCGGGCTGGACGCGTTCCAGCAGTATATCGACCAGCGGAACCGCGAGACCCGGCTCATCGAAGCGACCGTGAACGAAACCTACGAGCTCATCGCGAACGGCGATTTCGACAACGTCCTGATGGCCCGACTCGGTGTCATCCTGGAAAAGAACGACGTGATCGCGAAGATCGTCACCCGGCGGGTTCAGGACGCCCTGGGGGCCGACCTCGTTGCCCGTCAGGCGACCGTGTCGGACGAACAGGTGGCGGCGATCGCCGACCGGGTGGCGGCCATGCTCCGTCCCGCACCGGAGGCGGAGGAACCAACCCCCGCTGCTGAACCGCGACCGAAAGCAGTGAAACAACCCGGCAAACCAGCACAACAGACGGTCACGGAACGTGAACCTCCGGCAACACAGGCGTCAACCAGACTGCAGCGGCCCGATGAGATGATCGCGATCTCGGAAGACGATCTGGCGGCCGCCGGAGTCAGTATCGACGAACTCGACCAGCCGGCGGACGACGAGGTGCGCGCCGCGCCCCGCCGATCGACCGGGAAAGGAACCTCGCGGTCGTCCGCGAAGGTTTCTTCGTAACCCTCTTTTGTCACACCGATTGTCAAACGATCAGTTTTTAACCTCGTGCCACGAATAGTTGGTAGACGAGGTATGCAGACAATCGGAATAACATCGGTCGACTACACCGTCGACCGGGAGACGGGGGAACCCATCATCTATCTCTTCGGCCGCGATGAACGCAAACGTCGGGTGACGGTAAATGTCCATGGGTTCCAGCCGTATTTCTATGTCCGGGTGCCGCCGGAAGATATCGAGTTGCTTGACGAGAACCCGGTCTTCGAATCAATCGACGACAACCCTTACTATGCGATCCGGGGCGAGCGGGTCGTTCGGGTCAACTTGAAGTCGCCGTATGACAGCAAGAACGCCCGGCTCAAGTACATCCATTACGAGGCGGATATCCCGTATGCCAACCGGTTCCTCATCGACCACCAGATCCGGACGGGTATTACGGTGCCGTCGTACGACTGTATCGCGGCCGAAGTCACGCCCACCGATGTCGTCACGCCTTACCGGACGTGTATCATCGATATCGAGTGTATCAGTGAAGACGGCACGTTCCCCCGGCCGGAACGCGACAAAATTATCTGTGTCACCTGTTGGGACTCGTATACCCATGAATACGAGGTTTTCTACCTCGCTCACGACGACGAGACCGAGATGTCGCTTCGGCAGGGGTGGGCGGGAGACCGGGATGATATCCGGATTCGGGTCTATCCCGATGAGACAGCGTTGCTGCAGGGGTTGGTCGGGTATCTCGACCACTACGATCCCGATATTCTGACCGGCTGGAACTTTACCGGGTTCGATATGCCGTATACGATGACCCGGATGCAGACGTTGGGGATGGACCCGATGCGGATGGGCCGGTTGACCGGACGGTTTAACCCGAAGTTCTGTAATGTCCGCGGCCGATCGTCGTTTGATCTCCTTGCGGCCTACAAAAAGTTGTCGGGCGGTCAGCGGGAATCGTTCCGGCTGGACGCGGTCGCCGGTGAAGTGCTGGGCGAACACAAGGTGCATTACGTCGGCACCATCAACGACCTGTGGATGGACGATCCGGCGAAACTGGTGCAGTACAACCTGAAAGATGTCGAACTCTGTGTCGGCATCGACGCGAAAGAACACGTCATGGAGTTCTACCAGATGCTGGCCGGTTACGTCGGGTGTGCGATCGAAGACACCTTATCGAATTCGCGGATCGTCGACCGCTACCTTCTCCGCTACGGCCACGGCAAATACGTCTTCCCCTCCAAACCCGAGTCGGCCGTGGAAGGTAAATCGTTCCAGGGCGCGACGGTGTTCCAGCCGGTCTCCGGTCTCTATGAATGGGTCGGTGTCTTCGATCTGAAGAGTCTGTACCCCATGATCATGGTGACCCTGAACGCGTCGCCGGAGATGAAGGACGATGACGGCACTCTGGTCGCACCGAACGGCGTTAAATTCCTCGTCAGTCCGGACGGGTTGACCCGGAGCATCATGATGACGCTCTTGAACGAGCGGGACGCCATGAAGGCCGAACGGAAACAGTATACGGAAGACGATCCCCGCTACCATCTGCTCGATCTCCGGCAGCGGGTCATCAAAGAGATCATGAACTCCTACTACGGGGTCTCCGGGTATGCAAAGTTCCGGCTGTATGATCCGTCGTTCGGGTCCGCCGTCACGTCGACCGGCCGGGCGGTCATCGATTATGTCCGGTCGATCGTCGCATCCATGGGGTATACGGTCTTATATGGCGACACCGACTCCTGTATGGTCAAATTGCCGGTGACGAGCGAGGCGGAAGCGTTGGCGCTCGGCAAACAGATCGAAGAGATGTTGAACAGCAAGTTTACGGAGTTCGCGCAGACCACCCTGTATGCTGAATCCCATACGTTCAGCATCAAGTTTGAGAAACTGTATCGCCGGTTCATCCAGACGGGCAAGAAGAAGCGGTATGCCGGGACCCTGATCTGGAAAGAGGGGACGACGTTCAAAGACAAGATCGATGTCGCGGGGTTCGAGACCAAACGGAGCGATTCGCCGAAGATCACGCGGGAGATGCAGAAAGAGTTCTTGAAACGGCTGGTGATGGGACAGCAGGAACGGGAGATCAAAACGTATCTGAAAGAGATCATCAAAAAGTATCGGCAGAAAGAATATTCGTACGACATGATCGGGGTGCCGAGCAGTTTCTCGAAACCCCTCCATATGTACGAGCACCCGGACTCGCAGGTCCGGGGTGCCATGTATGCCAACACCCATCTGGGCGCGAACTTCGGGGCCGGCAGCAAACCGAAACGGTTGTACATCAAAGCGGTGACAAGCAAGTATCCCCGCACCGACGTCATCTGTTTCGAGTACGAGACGGACGTGCCCCCGGAATTCGTGGTCGATTACGAACTGATGCTGGAGAAAACCATCAAGAACCCAATCATGCGGATCGCCGAAGAGATCGGGTGGTCGTGGCACGATATCGATCCGCGCCTGACCACCCTGGCGTCGTTCGGCCTCTAAAAAATATTTTTTACGATCCCAACAGGCAGAAAGCCCACGACTTTAGTCGTGGGAGTAGTCACCGTTTGGTTGCAGTTATCTCAATGTCATACATGCCGTCTGCACCGGTAACGATGTATGCCATGTTCTTACACTTCGTTGCCTGGTTCGTTGTCAGGTTGATCAGACTGAGCAACCGGGCGCGTCCTGAACCCGATTTGATGCGTTTTAAAAACGTTTTGAAATATGATGGGGCAACAATCTCGCACATGTCACCGGCAAGAATGGTGACCTGACCGGTGTGGTCGGGCGTTACCAGAAATGTACCGTGTTCAACCTCATTGATCCGAAAATCGCCGATCTTCCACGCAATTTCGTAGGTACCGGGTGGAAGAACTTTCTTGTATACCTGTTTTGACGGACTTACGGGGACCGAACATGGAACGAGGGCATTCTTTTCCATAATCATGACCGAGCCGGTGTTGACCAAAATTTTGGTTTTCGTCATGGTATACAAATTCGTGTTTGCCTATATATATAAGTTTGGTAGAACCCTATCGCAAAAAATGGTTACGAAGAAATCAAACCGTGATCTTTCAACCATTTTACAATCCGCCGGAACAACGAGGGATGTACCGGCCGTTCCCGCACCCGTTCGAACGGATCGATCTGCCTGAACGTCGGCGCTCCCTGCATCATGTCGATGAGGGCGGGCGTCCCAAACCCTTCCCGAATCATGGCAAGACCGTTGATCGCATCGATGATCGCCATTCGGTCATGGGGGGATGCCGCCCGCCACTCCTGAATGCGGTCGGCATACGTTGCAATCACGATCTCCATATCTTTAACCAGCTGATACACGTGTTCGGGATCACGAAGTTCCGGTCGGTCACCATCCCCTGCGTGCGCACAATCCATCCCGAACACCACCGAGATCTCGTCGGTCGCCACATGCGTGATCCCGCCATGGATACGAAGATATTTCAGACCTTCTGCCGTAAAATCGTCCCACCAGCATTTGGGTATTCTGGATTTTGGGAACTCTACATAACCGCAGAGATATGATTGATCTCTAAAGGTATACCGGACCACCATTTTGTTATCCCGCAAGATCTCGATCGTCCCGGTCTGACCGTTCCGGATCGCGAGGCCAATAGTATCTAACACACCAACTCCCTGAACCATTCGGTCGGAATTTTGACGATCGGTTCGATATCCATCCCATCCCGGGTCCGGGCGGTTCTGCCCCCGTATTCGACCACATACTGATACGCTGGATCATAGGTGTGGTAGAAGATCCCGTCGATCGTCCGGACCACGAAAATGAACGGGGCTTTCGTCACCCGATACAGGTCAACGCCGTGCATGAACTTTGCCAGTGAGAGCATGATTGTTGGGTATTGATCGATCGTGATATTGCGAGCCTTGATCTCGATCCACGCCTGTGCTGTCTGGTTTCTGATGCCCATGTAGTCGATATGATAAACAATCGGCATCTTTTTGAGCGACATCCCCCACGCCGTTTCCAGAATGTCTTTGACCTCATGCTCCCGTCTGATATCCAACGCCGTTTCGTACATCTATAGAGAATTATCGCTCGAAGCATATAAACCAAACGCATATATACCATGGTCAACTACCACCGGTTGAAACCGGTGGCTTGCGGCGGTCACGTGACCGTCTCAATTTAATACGTACGAAGATTGCTTGTCATACAGTTCGAGTTCTCGTCGCTCGAACGCAAGCCTTATTCGTACCGGCCGGTTGACACGGCCGCTACTGATTATCTGTGGGATCACAGAATCACCAGCTACCTTTCTCAGGTGGTTCAACGCCCCGTTCACGTCGGCGTTGATCACCGTCCCGGTTGCACTCTGATACAGTCCCCGTTCGATCCGCCGTTTCTTGCCATACGGCGGTTTCTTGATCGGGTCCAGCGCAAGAGCGTCAACCTGCGACGTATACCGCTCATCATGGGTATCATCGAAGATAATCCCATACCTCTGGCAGTAACTCAACAGTTTGGACCGAAACGTGGCGTACGGGATCTGGACGAAGTTCTGGTTGGTACGTTTCCCCAACGTGATCTTCTTCTTGATCTCCTCCCACGTCGGAAGGATGATCGTTCCGATCTTCCGGTCGATCGCATATGCAACGATATATCTGGCAAACCGGTTCATCGCTTCGTTGATTTTGTTGTTCCGCCAGTTGAGTAACCGTTCCTGTCGATGGGTCAGTTTCTGCGGTAATTTCTGTTTATCCTTGATCGCCTGCAGCCGGGCGGTCTCTTTGTTGTACCACCGGTTCGTTGATTTGAGATACGTACCGTCCAGAATGACGGCCGTCCCGGTAGTAGTCTCCACGAATGTGGCAAAATTGTCGAGACCGAGATCGATTGCAAGATAGCGATCCGGAAGAACATCTACAGGAGTTTTCGGAGGAATGTAGGAAAACTTGATTTTGTATGTCATGCCGTTGTTGATCGGCAGAATCGTAACTTCGTTGATCGTATACCGCCGGATCTGCGGCGGGATCTTGAACCGAAGTTCGTTCTTCGTTACCCCATACTGGCGTCTGAACTGGTGCGAGACCCCGATAGTCACGTACCCGTTTTTCATCCGCAGATGCGCGGCCGGGAACGCCAGTTGGTACCGTCCATCCTTGTCCAGATACTGAGGCGGATGGGGACAGTCTGACAGTTCGCCGCGATGATACATCTTAATGAGTTCGAAGAACGAATGGTATGCTTCTTCGACACTTTTGATCGTTTGTTGAGCAGCATCACTGTGGAGCAACGAATAATTCTCGTTCGGCCGTGTCCTGGCATAGTTTGAGATATCCTTATACGGAAAGTCTTTCGATCGCGTATACGGAAGGAACGATCCGATCAGGATATCGACCTTGCTCACAATGTCCGGCCGAACACCGGTCAGATAGGTTGCGTTCTCCTGCCACTCATAGTAATGTTGCCGGATGTTGTACAGAGCAACATTGTACAAATTTTTCGAATGCCATGCAAGACGATCGATCAGGTAGAACTGCCGGTGGCTGAGCCGCAGGTAGTTGGAAACCGATCGATACGTTTTGTTACGCATTACCTTTATATGGGTTCACATCAATAATAAAGGTATTGGAAGGTGTTGACGCGCTTCCTCCCCCGGTTAAAACCGGGGGTCTCCGCGCTACTGACGTATGATGTTGGAGATGTCCGACGATGTTGATGGCGCGACCGTTCTTGAATTCTATATTACGGTAACTATTTTGATTGCTTCGTTTCGGTAACATTTATATAGAAACGAAATAAATAGATCGATCACCCTGGGTTGAGTGAACAACGTTGTGCCGTTTGCTCATTAAGGGACGTGTAACCATAAATGAGTAGGAGATCCGGTATGTGGATACACAAGAGCGATTTTGTTGATTTTGTTTATGGAGAGATGACAGTCGATGATGTGCTAGCCGATTACTTGCCAGACGCAAACGACCCGCTCGACAACGATCAGTGTATCGTCGTACTGACCGCCAACCATGGCATACAGACGTTTAGCAACACCAATATTCGCGGCAGTGCCAGCACCGTTCCCATATCCGATGTCGTTGAAGACTGTGCCCTCGGATACTGGATGGTGACGTTCCGCGCAATCACCGAACAATCCTAACTTTTTTTCAGCCGATCGTCACCGTGATCGTGACCTGTTCTTTGTCCTGTGCCCACGCCACCGCGTCGATCGGCGCCGTCACGCCGGTGAACACCCGGCGTCTCCAGAACCCCCGGTGTGTTCCCGTCACCACAACAAGTTTCTGCAGTTTACGCATGATTGGTCTCCTCGATCTTGAGTTTGATCTGCAGCAGCCCGATCCCGACGAACGCCGCAACGCAATACAGGTTCTCGAACCATGTCACCACGAACAAGATGCCACCGATCCCGATCGTGACGATGCCGAGCAGGTATGTTCGATTGTTCAGGTCGCCGAACAACTGCACAATCCGGCGGATCGTGATGTGGCGGGTCCGGTAGTCGGCGTACGCGTCCCGTATCCGGCGCGTGTCGCCGACGATCTGGTAGACGACGAACGGCACGGAGAGCGAGACCAGGACGAACTCGATCGACGCTTCCCCATAGTTGTTGACGCAGATCGTGACCGTTGCGGTTGGATCGAAGTAGGCGAGGTAGAAGACGGCGATCAGCAGGATCGAGTACCCGGCGGTGAACGCGACACTGATATAGTCGATCAGGCGCTGTATGTTCATATTACATACACATTGTCATCGCGGACAGAAAAGGGTATGGGCGACTGTCGCCGGATGGTTGTTCCGACCAGCATGCTATCCCGGTTCCACTGGCAACGGCAAACCGCGATCAATTTGGCGTCTGTTTTA
>Ga0209311_1003401_pt1 | contig 10862 bp, 10 predicted proteins | sample AD_UKC045_MetaG_FD_184417 | JGI IMG/M metagenome (GOLD analysis project Ga0209311, IMG submission 184417) | Active sludge microbial communities of municipal wastewater-treating anaerobic digesters from USA - AD_UKC045_MetaG (SPAdes) (version 2) | ecosystem: Engineered > Bioreactor > Anaerobic >... | reverse complement strand
TCTGGCCCCGGGGGTGGCTATGCAGGTCTGGATAAAGTCGCAGAGCTGGTCCGCGTGGATCATGTTGAGGATTTGCCGCTGGGAACCCAGGCTGAAGGAAAAACCGCTGGCGGCCATTCTGAACAGGCTCAGAAAGTCTCTATCACCCTCTCCGTAAACCGGAACGGGACGCACAATCGTCCAGTCTTTCTGGCAGCGGGATTGGACCGCTCGTTCGGCCCAGAGTTTGCTCTTGCCATACCAGTTGACCGGCGCGGGCTCAGAGCTTTCGTTGATAGCCTCGCCATCCATGGACGGTCTGGAAGCGGCTTGCGAACTGATATAGATAAAATGCTCTACGGATGAGCCGTTTACAGCCTCGATCAGCTTGGCCGTGATGCCCAGATTGGCAGCCAGCATCTCTTCAAAACGCAGAGTGCGGGTCTTGCCGGCATTGTGGATGACTACTTCGCAATCGCTGATCGCGGTTCGGATGGAGGCGGGATTGGAGTAGTCCAGCTCCCGGATTTCCTGATCCCCCGAGAGCAGACTTCTATCCGCGTTGGGACGCAGCAGGGCAACGGTTTGCCGCTTGTAACCGGTCAACCGTGAGACGAGTTTGCTCCCCAAAAAGCCATTGGCACCGGTTACGGCTATCTTCATCATTCACCCTGAAGTCATAAGTGGTGGGCGCTAAGGGACTTGAACCCCTGACATCTTGCGTGTAAAGCAAGCGCTCTGCCAGCTGAGCTAAGCGCCCACGTCTGATCATTCTTAACTGTGTTGTTTAGTGATTCTCTAGTGCAATGTCATTCCCGCACAGGCGGGAATCCAGTACAAGAAAATCCTGGTCGGGGTGAGAGGATTCGAACCTCCGACTCCTGGTTCCCAAAACCAGTGCGCTAACCGGGCTGCGCTACACCCCGCAGTCGAGTCACGAAAAATCAAGCCCGTTTCTTGTCAAGCGCTAACTGATACTGGCATCCCCTAGAAATTCTTTACCTATAACCTGTCAATTCAGATTAACGGGTTGAGAAAGTTGAGAAGGTTGAAAGTACCGATGCTCGCTTTTGTGCTGATGGAAAGTGAAAAATGGCTCAAGCGGCGTCTGTCTGTACAGCTGCTGAGACGGTTGAGAAGGTTTAGACCACCTGCCGTCTCAACCTTCTCTACGTTTGGCTAAGGGGCTATGTGACAAAAATCATTGAAATTCCCCCCAATTTTTCCATCCAGGCTGCAATTCCAGCCCGGAGGGCGGCTCAACGTTATAGCCCCCCGTGTAGCGAAGCGGAACGGGGGGATCAGAACGGCCACCCGCCTGAACCCCTCGGGGGTGGAACATAGCATTATCAAAAACAGGATATGAAACATACAAACGTGTCCCGCTCCCGGGGAGCTCTTCGGAATCGTCTGAATCAGGTCCCCCCGTTCCGCTTCGCTACACGGGGGGCTATGACATTGTGTCGCCCGCTGGGCTCAGACTTGTGTATTGACCATCCTTCTACCCAAGTCTTTGATTAGGCCGTCCCATTGATCAGCTCAGGGGTATTTATGAATCAGCAATCGAGTGTCTCAAATCCTCAAGCATGATAAATATCGACTCAATTCAATACCCTTCAGGGGTTTCCACTCAATCTCCCCTTCCCCTCCGCATAGCATTACGGAGTCATTACGGAGTCATTACGGACTAAGTCCGTAATGAGTCCGTATTAGGATGCGGGAAGGATACAGAGAGAAGGTGGAAAGATTATGATTGACAACCGTTTCAGCCCCGGAAATTGATGCCCCAAGTTTACACATGGGAGGACAGATGTCCGAAATCCTGATCACCAGAAGCAGGGGAAGCATCGTGGAATGCGTGCACTTTGGCGATGTCGCCGTAGTCGGTCCTGATGGCAAGCTAATCGCCAGTTGCGGCGATGCGGATAAATACACCTATTTCCGGTCTTCCGCCAAACCGATCCAGGCTTTGAACCTGATAATTTCCGGTGCCGCGGAGCGGTTTGGAATCAATGACCAGGAACTGGCGCTGGTCTGTGCTTCGCATTACTCCGAGGACCAGCACCTTGAGACGGCCAGGAGCATTCTGGCAAAAGCCGGTCTGGATGAGAGCTTTCTGAGGTGCGGCGCGGCCAGGTCCATAAAGCCGGAAATAGCTTTTTCCCAATCAGAAGCTGGCATCCCGCCTCAGAGGATCAAGAGCGACTGCAGCGGAAAACACAGCGGTATGCTGGCCACCTGCGCTCATAAAGGCTACCCGCTGGACACGTATCTGAATCCCGAACATCCTCTCCAGCAAGAACTTATCGCCATCGTTTCGGAAGTCTGCGACTATCCTGTTGAAAAGATAGGCGTGGGAGTGGACGGTTGTGGAGTTCCGGTGTTTGCATTACCGATCCGCAATATGGCGCTCGCTTATGCCCGTTTTGCCGCTCCCGAAACCCTGCCAGAGCGATACCGGAGCGCCGCGATCAGGGCCTTTGAGGCCATGAACGCTTATCCCGCCATGGTTTCCGGCACGGGAGGCTTCTGCACGGCTTTGATGCAAGCTACGGGTGGCAGAATGATCGGAAAGGTAGGCGCCATGGGCGTTTACACGATCGGGATCAAGACTGCCAGGTTGGGCATCGCTCTCAAGATCGGCGACGGCAGTCCCGGAATGGCCCAGGTGGCTGCCATGCATGTTCTTAGGGAACTGGACCTGCTCACAGAAGCGGAATACGAACGGTTGGAATCATTCCACCAGCCACCCGTGCTAAACGATGAAGGACTGCGGGTGGGAGAAGTGAGAGCGGTGTTTAGCCTTAAGAAGAACGGCTGAGGATATTCAGATTCCTTTGGCGCAGAGCCGCTCCCAGGGTTTTTGGAGGGTGTATTCCATCAGGACGCGCTTGAGGCCGCTGAGGCCATCGGGAACGCGATCGGCGTATTCCTGGAGGGCGAGGTAAATCTCGAAGATCAGATCTGATTGGGTCGCGACTTCTTTGAGGATGGCGATGCCCTCTTCCACGACAGCGGTATCGGTGAACTGCATGAGGTTGCTGTTGCAGATCAGGTGGGTGATCTTGAGTTTGGATGAAAACTCCAGCATGGTCTGCATCGTGAGGACCTCTTCCACATTGGATGTGAAGGGCCGGCGGGTATTGACCACAAAGTGCATCTCATAGCCCCGGTCCTTGATGACATCCACAAATCTGCCCAGGGTGCGGCACCCGGCTGGATCGCCTCCCACGTCCAAAACCACTGTCCTGGAGTAGTTTTCGATAGCGCCTTTGATGCGGGGCGAGATCATCGGCAGATCGGCATGCTTAAACTCACCTTCGGGAGCGATGACTTCGATGCCCAGGGCGGCAAAATCATCCCGCACGTCGCGGCTGCGGAAATAGGGATTGACGACATCCATATCGGCCAGGACTACATCCTGGCCCTGGTCTTTCAAGCTGCGCGCCAAATGGATGGAATATTCGCTCTTACCGCTGCCATAGGCCCCGATGACGATATATAAGGCTTCCGCCATGTTTTGCTCCTTAGTTGATACCCAGTTCGCGCCTGACGGCCTGGCCCAGTTGCCGGTAGTCCATAAAGGCCTCGTCGGCCAGGGCTTTGATCCGCTCCCAGAAAGGCTGGCTGTCTTCATCGTAGATGGCAAAGGTCCGCATCCCGGCAGTTTTGGCGGCCTGGACTCCCGTGAGGGTATCCTCGACGGCCAGGCAGTTTTTAGCCGGGACCTGCAGAGCGTCCGCGCATTTTAAATATATGTCTGGCCAGGGTTTACCCATCAGATGCATGTCCCCGGTAATGGCGCAGTGAAAGTGTTGCCAGATGCGGTTGGCGCTCAGAACGGTCTGGGCAAGTTCATAAGAATTGCTGGTGCCGAGGCCAATTTTGATGTTTGATGCCGCAATCTCTGAAACCAGTTCACCGGCTCCGGGCTTGAGAGAAACGTCGTGAGTATAGTGCCAGCGCACCATTTCGGTCCATTCGCTCATGACGCTTTCCACGCTGTCGGGCAGCCGGAAACGGTCTATAAAGTATTGGGCCGTTTGGATAAAACTGTTGCCGGACGGTAGGTGGTCAAAGAGGTCACCTGGCACCTCGATTCCGCGTTTATTGAGGAATTCCGCATCGACCCGGCGCCAGAGCAGCATGGAATCGATGAGGGTACCGTCCAGATCAAAGATGATAGCTTGATAAATCATGAGAGGCAGTTTTCTAATGGGGTCCTATCCGTCAATCATATTCGCAGGAGGGAGGATTTTCTCCGGATAAAAAAATGGAGCGGGAAACGGGACTCGAACCCGCGACTTCAACCTTGGCAAGGTTGCGCTCTACCAACTGAGCTATTCCCGCTTGGTACCAGAGGCCGGAATCGAACCGGCACGGGCTGACGCCCGAGGGATTTTAAGTCCCTTGTGTCTACCTGTTCCACCACTCCGGCAGACCGTGAAAGCGTTGGAGGCGACACCCGGATTTGAACCGGGGATGGAGATTTTGCAGACCTCTGCCTTACCACTTGGCTATGTCGCCTGAAAGATCTGGAGCGGGAAACGGGACTCGAACCCGCGACTTCAACCTTGGCAAGGTTGCGCTCTACCAACTGAGCTATTCCCGCTCGTTCTTGCTATGAGGTTCCAAGTTTTGCAGAGGCCTGTTCTTGTCAATCAAAAAGTCTGCGAATCCCCAAACACGCAGGCTTCAAAGCGATAGAGACGAGCGCCTTCCTCTTCCCAGGCTTTGGGTTGCAGGCCGGCCTTCTGGCAGATGTGGCGCAGGAAAGTCTTGCGATCCCAGTGCCACTCCAGCGCCACCTGCGGCAGCAGCAATCCGGAACCCCAGGGATGCTCAAGATAGAGGCCGTCGCGCCCCACCTCGATCTCGGAAGTGTCAGTCACCGCTATCAATTGCCCCAGTACTGAGATCTCGATCTCGAGTTCATCCATTTCATCGATGGCCAGGGGAGGGAAACGGCTGTCTCGAAAAGCGGCCGCCTGGGCCATTTCCACCACGCTCTCCGTGATACTTTTATGGCCTTTTACATAGCCAATGCAGCCTCGTAGCTCGCCATGCCGGTGCAGGGACACAAACAAGCCCAGTTTCTGGCTAAACAGCTTGTCTTGCGGCACAGCAATCTGCTGATGCTCAAATCTGGCCCGGATGACAGATCTGGCCAGGGCGAGGAGTTCTGTTTGTTGCGTTTTGGTAAGTTCCATAGTTGATATGTTCTCGGTTCAATAGTGGTCACAAGCTGGATTGGAATCCGACGATACTGTCCCCACGGAAACGAGGACGTTCCCGGCTCCATAAGTGTATGGCCTCATTTGTCTGTCATCCTCTGTAACTCTCTCTGTGTCCTTTGGGGCCTCTGTAGTGAAAAAAGAAACCTCTGTATCTCTGTAGTGAACGCAGGAATCCGACGCCAGGGGACGGGCCCCCACGGAAACGAGGACGTTTCCGGCTCCATAAGTGTATAGCCTCATTTGTCTGTCATCCTCTGTAACTCTCTCTGTGTCCTTTGGGGCCTCTGTAGTGAAAAAAGAAACCTCTGTATCTCTGTAGTGAACGCAGGAATCCGACGCCAGGTTAGCGCCACAGCTTGGCGGCCAGATAGCCCACCACCTGTTGATTATGGCCGGAAACCAGGCCGGAGTGGGTGTATTCCAGCACCTGCATTTTAGCGCCGGGGACGTTGGAACCCAAGCACAGCAAAGTGAGGATGGCCCCGATCCCGCAGGCTTCGCAGTCGCCGTCATTAATCAGGTCCCAGAGATCATCGATAGCCTGTTCCTGCACCAGCTTGGCCAGCAGCTTGTCTTTGGTCTCGGCGCTGGCGGCATCGTGATAATGAGAAAGGTCTGTGGAGGCAATAATCGCCACGCGTCTGGAAGTCTGAGTGAGGAGATAGGAGATACGGTCTGCCAGGCGCCTGGAGTTGTTGAGGTTTTGGCGTCCCAGCATCACAGGGCAGATTCTGGCATCGGGAAAGAAATACTTGATCATGGGAAGCTGGATCTCCATGGAGTGCTCCTGCTCATGATAGCGCAGCCAGAGATCGCTGGGTTCGTCTCCACTGGTGAGAGCGGCATAGCATTCGGTGTCGAGCCGGATGTTGCCAAGGGGGGTTTCATACTCCTGGAAAGCCGAAACGCTGTAATCAAAGTTGCCGCCATGATGGGAGGGGTGCAAGACCACAAAGGCGTCAAAGCCTTCTTCCGAGATGTGATGATAAGCTCTGGCGGCGATAGCGCCGGAATACATATAGCCGGCGTGCGGAACGATCAATCCGAGGCTGTGCTCGGTGTGAGGAGCTTTGCGGCTCTCGGCCGTCCAGCCAGCCAACTGGCTGATGATGGCGTAACCAAAACGGGGATAGAACTTTCCGGCATGAGTGGCTTTGCGGATCATAGGATTAATCCTCCTGATTCTGCTCTGGCTTTTCTGGTATGACAATCAGATAGTCTGCCAGTTCTGACGGGGTTTCAGGAAGAGGCAGGCTGGCATAATGAGGACTCAGAACAGCTATCCTGGCCTTGGGGACGCGGCTTCTGAGGCGTTCCACCGTTCCCAGATATTCCCGGCTGTGAAAATCGCCGTTGTAATGGACAATCCGGTGGCGGGGATAACGTTCCAGATATTGGGCCAGGCTCTCGGCCATGGTGTCGTCTTTCATGCACTGGGCATAATACAGACGCTCCAGCATATTTGCGTCGTTGGGGCTGGCGTGCATGCCGTTGGCCTTCATGGTGGCCATAAATCTCTCTTTATACTTGCCCTCGGGAGCTGATATCTCCAGGGCCATCAGGACTTTATCGTCGTTGCTGAGATCATCGAGCGCGGCTGTTCCATTGCGGGCCACCTGACCTGCCAACCGGCGTGGGATATTGGCGGCGATGGCTTTGAGATTTTTGAGCCTGGCAAATTCCAGGAGGGGACGGTAGTCCGTGCCATAGTTTGACCAGGGCCGCGAGCTCTGCAGAAACTGCTCTTCAGTGACAGAACCTGCCAGATAGGCATCCAGATCAGGCTGGACGTCACGTTCAAACATTTCAAAGGAGACGATCAGGCGCTTGCCCGCTTTGTGCATGAGAGGGAGCAATTCGGCCTGGAGGGCGTGCAGAGTGGCGTCGTCGTGGAATTCTCCAAAGAAGACCACGTCATACTTTTTGAGCTCTTTGGCCAGCTGAGCGATACTGACGGTCTTGCCGTTTCGGGTCGAGATTATCCGCGCGTCCTGAGCAGTCAATGTCCCAATAATAACAAGCAACAGCATCGCAATTATTAATATACGCATATCATTGTTCCTTTAGTCTATAAACTAATCCGTTCTGGCGGCCCCTGCCATCCAGAAATTCACAAAACTCCGGGAGCGATCTCTCCGGCAAGCTCAGAATCGTCTCCACCCGGGCCTCGTAACAGATATCCACAACGCCGCCGCCCAGCTTTTGGACCAGTCTTTGCGCGCTTTCGGCATCGGAATAATCGCTTGTGATCCAGATAGTTGACATCGGGATAGCGGGCACCAGGGAGGCAGTTTTTAAAGCCTCTTCCACGCTCTGGCTGTAGGCTTCAATGAGACCGCGCACGCCCAATTTTACGCCTCCGTAATAACGCGTTACGGTCGCCGCCACGTTAGTGAGTCCGGCACTAAGGAGCGCGTTGAGGATGGGTTTGCCAGCCGTGCCGGCAGGTTCACCGGCATCGGAGTAATAGCTCTGCTCCCGCTTGAAACCAGTGACCCAGGCATAGCAGTTGTGGGTAGCGTCCTCAAATTCATGGCTGCGGGCCGCGATCTCATTTGCCGCCTGAGCGGGATCACGGACAGGAATCACCCACGCGATGAACCGGGACCGATGGATCGTGATCCTTGCTTCACAAGCTTGTTCCAGTGTGTGCCAGTCGCTCATTTGGCCCTCGGAAGGTCGCTCCAGCGGGTCGTGTAGGCGGGTGAGAGTCTGGCGCGTTTCATCTGCCATTCCTTTTTTACCCCGGAGCTGGCGTAAAACACTGTATCCCTGCCGCTTCTGCGGTTTATTTTGTCTACTGTGTCCATCAGGACCTTGCGCCGGTCGTCCAGATAATTGGTCTCGATGAAACTGAGCGGGACGTCTCCGGATGGGATGATCTCGCTAAACATCACCCCCGCTTTCTTGTATTCAAAACCGGGCAGATGCAGCTCTCTGAGCAGCTCCAGAGCGATCCTGATGAGGTCCGGAGTATAAGCGCTGGGAGGTGAAAGCACCGTCTGGAGGGAATTGCTGTATTGGGGCCCTTCTTTGAAGCGGTTGGTGCTCAGAAACACCATCATCCGTCCCGCCACGGAATCCTGGACCCGCAGTTTTTCCGCGGCCCGGGTGATATAAGTGGAGACGGCTTCCTCCAGTTCGGCCAGGGATTCCACCTGTTTTCCAAAGGAGCGGGAGACCACGATGCTCTTTTTGGGAGATGGGACTTCGTCAATCTCGATGGCGGAAAAGCCTTGCAGTTCCAAAACAGTCTTATGTCCCACCACCGTCATGTAGTGGTCCACGAATTTCTCATTGGCGTTGCGGAGCTGCCAGGCGTTGTTTATCCCATTCTGGATGAGGAACTTCTCATATTGACGCCCTATCCCCCACACCTCGCCTACTGGTGTTTTTTGCAGGGCTTTGGCGATCCTGTCTTCATCCATCAACGCCAGAGAACCTTTGAAACCGGGAACCCGTTTGGCCCAGTGATTTGCCACCTTGGCCAGGGTCTTGGAAGTGGAGATTCCCACCGAAACGGGGATGCCAGTCCATTGGATGACGGTCTTGCGGATTTTGCGTCCGTATTCTTCCAGGTCTTTGAGCCGCAGGCCGGTCAGCACCAGGAAGGCCTCGTCGATCGAGTAAATCTCCACTTCCGGAGCGAAATGAGACAGGGTCTCCATCACGCGGGCGGACATATCACCATAGAGGGCGTAATTGGACGAGAGCAAGGTGCCGCCGTGCTGACGAACCAGGCCCTCATATTTAAACCCGGGTGCCCCCATCGGGATACCCAAAGCTTTGATTTCGGCGGAACGGGATACCATGCAGCCGTCGTTGTTGGAAAGCACGGCCACCGGTTTGCCCTCCAGAGAAGGGTCAAACACGCGTTCGCAGGACACGTAGAAGTTATTGCAATCCACGAGCGCGATCACCTGCTGGTCAGTCAAGCCGATTTTTTCCATGTTACCTCGGTTGCAGGGTATATTGGACGGCCTCTTTTGTCAAGCCCCGCTTTCGTGGTTATGAGGCGCCGGGGTTTACAGACTCCAGAAATATGTCTTGACGTTTTCTTTTAAGCATAAAGACTGGGCTGAAAGATAAGCGTTCCCTTTCAGGACGCGTCCCAGGAGGTTTTAATGGATCAGATATTGATCGGCAAAGGAGACAGCCAGGTCTTTCTGGACCCCGCCTTTGGAAACAGGCATGGCCTGGTTGCAGGGGCCACGGGAACCGGTAAGACGGTGACCTTGTTGGTGTTGGCGGAAGGATTTTCCCGGCTGGGAGTGCCCGTCTTCATGGCAGACGTCAAAGGCGACGTGGCGGGACTGGCCATGCCGGGTACGATGAATGACAAACTGGCGGCCAGAGTGGCCCAGATCGGAGTGGAAGGTTATACCCAGGAAGGCAGTCCTCTGATCTTCTGGGATGTGTTTGGAAGCTCCGGGCATCCGGTCCGCACCACGATCAGCGAGATCGGACCTGCTCTCCTTTCCCGCATTCTCGATCTCAACGACGTGCAGTCCGGCACCCTGGAAATTGTCTTTAAGCTGGCTGACGATGAAGGATTGATGCTGCTGGACATCGACGACCTCAGAAGCCTACTCTCCTTTGTGGCCGACAACAAAAGCGAGATTTCCAAAGCCTACGGATTGGTGAGTCCCGCTTCCATAGCTGCGATTCAGCGTTCCCTGCTGGGCCTGGAACGGGAAGGTGCCGAGCAGCTGTTTGGAGAGCCGGCCCTGGAACTGGCAGACCTGATGAGGACCGACCTGAGCGGTCGCGGCGTCATCAGTGTGCTGGCCGCGGACAAACTGGTGCTGAGTCCCAAGCTCTATTCCAGCCTGTTGCTCTGGCTGCTCTCGGAGCTCTATGAAAACCTTCCGGAAGTGGGAGACCTCGATAAACCCCGCATGGTATTCTTCTTCGACGAAGCCCATTTGCTCTTTGACGACGCGCAGCCCTCGCTGATCAAAAAGGTGGAGCAGGTGGTGCGCCTGATCCGCTCCAAGGGCGTGGGAGTCTATTTCTGTTCCCAGTTCCCAGACGACATCCCTTCCGAAATCCTCGGCCAGCTTGGCAACCGCTTCCAACACGCCCTCCGCGCTTACACTCCCAGAGATCAGAAGGCCGTCAGGACAGCGGCCGAGACCTTTGTGCCCAATCCCAGGCTCAAGGTGGCCGACGTGATTTCGCAACTGGGAGTGGGAGAAGCGCTTGTCTCCACCCTGATGACTAAGGGAGTACCTATGCCGGTGGAGAAAACGGTGATCAGTCCACCCCGTTGCCGCATGGGCAGCATCACCGACCAGGAACGTGCCGCCATTATAGCCCGCAGCCCTGTCGGGATCAAGTATGACAGAGCGGTGAACAGGGAATCGGCCCACGAAATCCTGCAGCGCCGGGCTAACGAACGGGTAGAGAATCAGGAACAGGAAGCCAGCGCGGTCAAAACCAAAGCAGAACCTGAACGCAGCGCGGTGGGAGAACTGCTCTGGGGCACCAAAAAACGCCAGGGCCTGGTGGAAACCATGGCCAAACAGACGGCCAGGACGGTCGGCAGCCAGGTGGGCCGCTCCATTATCCGCGGCATCATGGGAAGCATCTTTGGAGGCAAGCGCTAAGGCATTGGCCCTTAACCCTTTCACCCTGTCCGCGGCA
>Ga0209311_1003397_pt1 | contig 10870 bp, 19 predicted proteins | sample AD_UKC045_MetaG_FD_184417 | JGI IMG/M metagenome (GOLD analysis project Ga0209311, IMG submission 184417) | Active sludge microbial communities of municipal wastewater-treating anaerobic digesters from USA - AD_UKC045_MetaG (SPAdes) (version 2) | ecosystem: Engineered > Bioreactor > Anaerobic >... | reverse complement strand
CGATAAAAAGTTTGATGAATTTAATGAAGAAGAACAAAGACGACACTTTATAGAAATGTTTGTTGATATTTATGATCATACTTTAATGTTGGATTATATTAATTTTGTTGAAAATGATAATAATAATAAATCGGACTTCATGAAATTTTTAGAAAGAAAGATTTTTAATACTAAAGGATTTAGTATTAAATCACTATATAATATTAATAGTTTGATAGGCGATGATAGAGAAGTTTGGTTTGAAGGTCCTGCTCTTTATATTCCTGTTAATTTTTATCATCAAATCAATTGGATGATAGACAATGTCTAATAATATAGTTAATTTTTTTGTTAAAAACATTAAAGGAAAGTTTAAGCCTGAAAGTTAAAAAGCAGTTTATAACTAATAGAAGTTATGATACAATAGCTTTATCGAGAGATAAGGCTATTTTTTACTTTTTAAGGAGGAAGATTGAAATGATTGATATGACTTTCCAGAAGATTCCTACTCTTAGCGAGTGTTATGATCTTGTTAATTCGAGCAAATCAAAATCTTTTATATATAAGGAAGAAACAGTTGATGGAGCGACTCTAGTTACTTTTTCTTATCGTTTGGCTTCTTATTCTGATTTTAATCAAGAAGGAGCTCGTGTGCTAATTGTGCCCTGAAGGGTACGATCTTTCTGGTGGGCCTTAGTAAAATTTTACCCGTTTTTTTTTAAAGACCGCAAAAATAGATGTTAGACGACTAAAATTGCAGTCTTTTTTATTTACAAAATGTGCAATTTGTGTTATAATGATTCTATAATTAATAGCTCAAAAATTTAGGAGGATGAATAAAATGATTAAGATGAGTGAATCGATGAAAAGATTTGCAAAGCCCAATCAGACGCTTCTAAACGCTAATAACTTTGTTAATGAAAGTCTAATTCCTCTTGTAGATAAGGATATTGATTTTCTTAAAATAAAGATTGAAGAAATAGGAAATACAATTGAAAATATGTCTGATCTTTCTATTATTGAACAGAAGCTAGTAGAATCTGAATTTATTAAGGATTACGCTACAACAGTACTAAACAATATTATTAATGTATATAAAAAGGCTCTTAGAGAATGCTAAATGAAATAGAACGACAATTTGTAATTAAAGCTTTAAATAGTTATGTAAAAGCTAGAAAAAGCTATTTACTTTTTGAAGAACAAGAAAAAGAGATTAATTGCATTTTGGAAGCATTAAAAACAAAATGCGAAAATTTTAATACTTCTGAAAAATATTATATTTTAAGTTCTTTGATGTATTTAAAAGAACTGTATGAAAAAAAATTCTTAATTGACGAAATTATTTATATAAAATATTTAATGAAAAAAATCTAGAAAGGAGAATGATTAATGACAACGCCAACAATTAAAGAAGTTAGATCTAAGTATTATAATTACAATTTTAATATGAAAACGGGCTTTTTTGCTAGATGGGGAGAAACATATAAAGATGATCCAGATTTTTCTCCAATTGGACCTGAGATTGCTGATATAGAAATATCAACGATTTGTAATGGACCTTTTGGAAAACGTTGTGCTATGTGTTATAAAAATGGAACAGCACATAATGAAAACATGACTATTGATACGTTTATACGTCTTCTAGAAAAACTAAATCAAACAAAAAACCTTACACAGATTGCTTTTGGTATAGGTGATATAGATGCTAATAAAGATCTTATTCCTATGTTTAAACATTGTAGAAAAAATAGTGTTGTGCCAAATCTTACAGTAAACGGAGCACGTTTGGATAATGTATTTGAAGATAAAACATATGCCGAACATATTGCAGAACTATGTGGTGCTGTAGCAGTAAGTCATTACGATGATGATCTTTGTTTTAATGCAGTTAAAAAGTTTACAGATCTTGGAATGACGCAGGTAAATATACACAAAGTTCTTTCTGAAGAAACTATTGATGATTGTATGCGTATGCTTAAACTTAGACAGACGGAAGAACGTCTGTCTAAACTCAATGCTATAGTATTTCTACTCTATAAACCAAAGAGTGGAAATGCGATGACGCCTCTCAAGAATGTTTTTAAGTATAGGGAACTTATTAACTATGCTATCGACAATAATATTTCTATTGGGTTTGATAGCTGTGGTGCGAATAAATTTATTGATGCTACAAAAGATAAGCCTAATGCTAAACAGTTTGAACAAATGGCAGAACCATGCGAAAGTGGATTGTTTTCTGTTTATATAAATGTGCATGGATATTTTTATCCGTGTTCATTTTCTGAAGATATTGGTGAATGGAAAACTGGAATAGATGTAGTTAATTGTAATAATTTTCTAGAAGATATTTGGTTCAATCCAAGAGTAACAGAATGGAGAGCTAAATTACTAAATAATAATAGAAGTTGTCCAATTTATAACGTTTAAGTTATTTTCCTAGGCGCTATCTGATATAGGTAGCACCTATATTTTATTTTGGAGGGAGTCAACTACCTACCGCTGAATCTGTAGGTTTCCTCGCGCGGTCTCTATGATTATGGTGAAAGATATTTTTCAACAAAAAAAAAACAAATGATGAAATTTATTTTCTCACTAGATTGGGATTTAATAGAAACACATTTGATTAAGAAAGTCCGTTTCATGCCTGTGGCTAAAAAAAGGAACAATATCATATCAAGAACTTCTTGTAACATCCAAGAATAAAATTTCTGAATGGTTAGAACCATTACAAAAAGTTAAGAGGAGGAATTAGAATGAAAATACGGAATGGATTTATAAGCAATAGTAGCAGTAGTTCTTTCTTGGTATTCAACGCACCCACTATTACAAACATGTCCGAACTTATAAATTATTTACAGTTTGAACCTAATGCGGAAACAAGAAGTGATTTTGATTACATGCTTTCTTTGTTTCAAAGAAAACAAAAATTTACAAAGAAAGAAATTATAGAGTTACTAGCAGGCGCACTAGAAGATGGAAATATTCCTTTCTTTGATAAATTATTTAAAGAAACAATGGACGAAGAATACAATTCTTCTGTTATGCAGTTTATGGTTCACAACAATATATTTGATACAGATGATTTTGATAAATTTCAAGATATGTTGTTGAGTCCTATTGTAAAAAAATTTGTAAACTATATGTGGATGTTTAATCCCATGACTATTTTAGAAATATGTAATACAGAAAAATATTATACAGAAGAAAACAGAAAAATAAATCGTATCAAATGGGATCGTAAATATAAAGCGAGAACACAAATTTATAAGACGTTAGCAGAAAACATTTATGAAAAACTTAAAGAAGAAAAATTATTAGAATCGCTTATTGTTTTTGAAGTAGGTGACGATTGTTATCCTGAAATCGAACAAGGTTATTATTTTCAAAAAGTAGATAATATTGTGAGTATTTCTAATCATTAAAAAGGAGGACGCTGTGGAATACACGCTTGAAAATCTTAAAAAAGATTTCGCTGTAGGTGTAAAAAAAGGTCATAGATATTTGCTTCTTTGGAAAGACCCAATCGATGATATAATATATCCAATATATCATCAAAGTAATCAATTTGCTTGCATAGCTAAAGAACACCCATACAAAGATCAAAAATATGTTGCATCATACGATCTTACCAAAGATATAGAAACTCAATTAACGCTTCACCATGACGTTTTGTGAAAAAAATTTATCATTAAATAAAGAGGTGAAAAATGAAGATGACACGCAATTTTAACTATGATGAAAAAGAAAGAATCATACCGTATCGTATTTGTTGTGGAGATAAATATTGCTATAATTGTTGCGCTTTAGAAATGTCTGATTACCTTGGTGAAATAATATGTATGTTTTATGGGGAATTGAAAATAGATAAAAACAACCAAGAAAGAATAAGACATTCGGAGTGTATTAAAGACGCAATATTAAAGAAGGATGAAGAATGAGAAGTTTTTTAATTTCATTTGTATTATTGATGTTTATTTGCCGGTATTTTTTACAAAGATCGCGCGATTCGTCCTACCGCTAAATCTGTAGGTTTTCTCGCGCGGTCTCTATAAGTTTCAAATACTCGATGATATGTAAAAAGTAAGGGGGAGTATTTGTGAAAGGCGCTCGTGAATATAAAGATTTGCTTGAAACAAAATACTATGATAAATTGTATGTCGTTATGGGTTCACATGCAAGAGGAAGTACTATGCATATTTATATACATGATAAAGAAGGAGGTGAAACAATCGAAGTATATGGTATTGTGAGTGGGCAACCTGGATGGACAGAAGAATATGGTTGGATACATTATGGACCATGGGTGAAATATTTTAATAAATTAATCGCAACACTCAAGTGGAATAAATTTTTAATGGAATACAAAAAATCAGAACAACGTAAAGAAGAAGAAAAACTAAAAGGGGAACGTCTTAAAAAAGTATTAGATAATTTGTGGAAAGAAGATTGGGGGTAGCATATAATTTTAAAGGGGGCGTTAAAATGGTAGAGATTAAAAAAGAAGAACTTATAGATCTGAAAAAAATATTCGAAGAACAAGATGATAGTTTAAGTGACTATAAATTGCTTATAAAATGTATCGATGCTGAAGTGCTTATTCACGCCGATGAGCTAAATTGGCAAGGGGATAGTTGGTATCTATTTAAAAATAATGAAGGTACTATGTATGGATTCCTCACTTTCGGTTGGGGTAGTTGTAGCGGTTGTGATGCTTTACTGGCGTGTGGTTCGTTTGATCGTGTTATGACTTTGCTACACACACTTAAAGAAAGTATTATATGGAAAACAAAAGAAGATATGTTAGAATATTTTAAGACGAAAGATTGGTCTTTAGACCATTACGGCGAAGTTGATGAATTTAAAGATTTTAAATATAAAGTTATAACGATGCTAGGAGGTTTCTAATTTGTACAAATTTGGTGATATGCAGTTATCAAAAAAAGAGTACTATCTCATTCAGCATGTAATAGAGAAAGATAGTATTACTGAAGAGTATCTCAAGTCGCTTACTAAATATGGCGATACTATATACAACTACCTTGCTATGCGTGCATTCCTAAGATACGAACCTACAGATAGTAGATTCACATCAATTAAAAACATTCTACTTGCGCTAAATAGTAGAGTTAAAAGATTCACTCCAGAATTTGATAATGCGATAGATCCTGTGTACGATGTATCTATTGCGGAAGACAATATTTAGGGGGTGTAATAATGGAAATCGAATTGGAAAACAAATATACAAAACTAGTTAATTATCTTTCGTCAGATATAAATTCGTTAGAATATGTACATTATATTGATGTGTTTTTAGCAAAAATATGGGTATTGGAGAAGGAAAATAAAAAATTAAAAGAAGAAAAAGAAGAAATTACGACACAGCTTAATGAACTAATCGATAGAGTACTTGCACTAAAATCACCAACTATTTCATATGCAGAAAAATGCAATGAATTGAGAGAGAGGATGGGGAAAAATGAAAAATCGTGATGGGTTTGTATCTAACAGTAGTAGCAGTAACTTTCTTATTTTGAATCCGCCAAAACTAGATACATTGGCGGATGTTAGTGAGTACTTAGGTGTAGAAGTAACAACTGAAAATGAAAAAGATTTAACGAAGTTTAAACAGGATCTTAATACAGCTAAAAAGGTAATTAAGAGAAAAGAATTCGTTGCTAATTTTATGTCATCTCTAATGTATGGTAATAAAATTCCTTTTGATTTTTTAATGCTTGATGATAATGATGATTTTTGGGAGGAATATGGTTCACAGGTAAGATCTTTTATATATGAAGAATTAGAAGATAACGAAGAAATAAATTGTTTAGACGATCTAGATAAAATGGGTAATGAAAAATTTGTTGAAGAATTTGACAAACTATACGATCTACTTACATCAGATACGATTATCAATTTTATGTTTTATATGTTTACTAAACTACCTCAAATGATAGCAGATATAGATATCTATAATAAAACACATGAAGATTATAATGCTAAATGTGAAATGAGAGACAGTATGTATCGTTCCATAGCAAGTTGTATATATAATAAACTAAAAAATGCAAATCTACTGGATAATGTGAAAGAAATTGAATATGAAGATGCTACACATCTAAAACTTGAACGCGGTGAATATTTTTATAATGTAGATACAATTGAAAGATTTTCAAATCATTAAGGGGGAATATGAGATGAAAAATCGTGATGGGTTTGTATCTAATAGTAGTAGTTCATCGTTCATCGTTCATAAACTTGTTATAGGGGAAACTAATTTTAATAAGCTAATCGATTTTTTAACAAAATTAGAAAAATCTGAAGATTATGAAGATCTATATTCTTGGGGGGATTCTGGCGAAACGTGGTTCATTAAAAGTCAACTACCCACAGATGAATCTGTGGGCTTGTGGGAAAACCATTAGCCAGGACTAACCACAATTAAAACGAGACTAGACTGCCCAAGTGGGTTCACAGAACTCCGCGTGGTCGAGCGGCAACGCTTCGGACACGTTTGAAGGAAACTAGCTACCTGTCGTGGCAGACAACATGTGATGTTTTGGGTGTTCCGCTAGCCTGATTCCTCTCGCGGTAGCAGTGTCGAAGCGGTAGTTTAAAACCAGCATTCGTGCTGAGTCAGATTCATGTTAGCAGTTCGAAACGTGGGTCACGGCCCGGTCATGATCCTCTTGAATACTAGAAGTCATCGATACAATTTAGCATGCACAAAAGAATGTACTAATAGTTGAAACTATGATATAATAGCTTTAGAAATTTAGATGAGGAGGACGAAAATTAGATGCCTAAAATTTTTTTTATCTCAGACACTCATTTTTCACATGAAAATATGCTAAGATTCACTACTTCTACAGGCGAAAAACTTCGTTCTTTTTCTAATGTAGAAGAAATGAATGAAACTATCATTAACAAGTGGAATTCAATTGTTTCTTGTAGAGATACTGTATATCATCTTGGTGATGTAGCAATGAAATTTCAGTTTGTTGATCTTGTTAAAAGACTTAAAGGAAGAAAAATTCTTCTTCCTGGTAATCATGATCATGCTTCTGCCAAAGATTACCTTAACTATTTTGAAGATATCATTGGTGTAGTTAAACATAAAGAATTTTTGCTTTCTCATTATCCTGTACATCAAGATAGCATTCCTACTTGGTGTGTTGCAAATATTCATGGTCATACCCATTCAGAAGTAGTTAGATTTAATAATGAAATTGATACTCGATATTTCAATGTTTGTGTTGAAAGAATTAACTATGCACCAATTGAAATTGATGAAATTAGAATTTTAATTAAAGAAAGGAAGTTAAGAATTGAAAATTAGAGTTGGGTTTGTTGCTAATAGTTCAAGCAGTAGTTTCCTTGCAATAGGTTGGTCATTTTGGAATACTAGGGATTTTGTTATGAAAATTTTAGATCATGTTATTAATTCAAAAGAACTGTCTGATAAATTAGGAATAACAAATTTTGATCAAAGGCAAGATGATCCTGAGCTTGAATACTATGATTCAATCGATGATTATTTGGTTAGTATGTTTGAAGATGGAGATATATCTTCTATTATTGATAAAAAGTTAGGAATTGAATTGCTTAATGGTCCAGATGAAAGTGTACATTTAGCTATTGAATTAAAGGTTCCTTCTAATCCTTCACATTTTGTAAATGAAGTAATTAGAAAAAAAGAACTTATTGATGCAGCAATTGAAAATAATGAAATTCTTAAATTTTTAGCTAATAGTGAGTCTCCTTATGTAATTCATGAATGCTGGATGGCTTACTAAATTATGATTAAAAAGTATAGGTCTAAAGTTGAAGGTTTTGAGGCTGTTTTTTGGGATGGAACTAATGTTGAAGAAATTAAAGAATTTTTAGGCAGTGTTTTCATTAAACACAAAGCTGAAAGACACCCTAATGGAAAAAATCAAATTGTATATTTTCATAGTGTGTTTGAAACAAAAGCTGATAAAGGTTCTTATTTTTTTAAAGACGAAAATGGTTTTTTAACTCACCTTTCTTCTGCAGAATTTAATAAGAATTTTGTAGAGGTTGGTGAAGATTAATGATAATTTTAGAAATTATTCAATCTCTTAGAGATGAATCTAAAACCAATTCTAAATTAAAAATTCTTAAAGAAAACAAAAATAATCTTATTTTAACATCTTTATTTTGGTGGACTTACAACCTTACACATAATTTTAATATAACAAAAATTGATGAATTTTCACTTGTTGGTGATAAAACATTCGATATTAATTTTCAGTTAATTAAAGAACTTTTATCTGATTTAGTTAATAAAAATTATACTGGAAATCATGCTAGAAGTCATATTAATTATGTTCTTAGCCAATTCACAAAAGAATATCAAGAACTATTTAAGTTAATTCTTAAAAGAGATCTAAAATGTGGAGTTGGTGTAGGTTTAATTAATAAAGCTTTTGGAAAAGAATTCATACCAGAATTTAAGGTACAGTTAGCAAATAAGTATGATCCTAAAAAGAAATACTTAAATACAAATTGGTATGTCACTCCTAAAATGGATGGATTAAGATGCTTCTGGACAAGCAATACTCCTAATATTCTTTGGTCTAGAAGCGGTAAAGAATTTGTAGGATTTGAATCTATAGTAGAGAACCTTAAAATTATTTCAGATAAAGAAAAAATTGATTTTTTTGACGGTGAACTTTTTTCAAAAGAACAAGATTTTTGTTCTATTCAAGGTTCAATAATGTCAAATGTTAATTATACTAAGGAAGATAAAGAAAAAGTTATTTATAATATTTTTGCATTAGGATACGAAAAAACAATAATTCCAACTATTGCAATGCAATCAGTAATATCTAGATTAAATGAATTAAATCTTTTTGATAATATACGATTCGTTAAAGCTGAATTAATACCTAATAATAAAGAAATAATTGAAGAATACACTAAAAAATATGTTGAACAAGGCTATGAAGGTGCTATGCTTCGTCACGATACTTTTAGTTATGATTTCAAAAGATCTGATTTGCTTCTTAAGGTCAAATTTTTCAAGGAAATGGATTTGAAAATAGTTGAAATACAAAAGGGTCAAGGAAAATATGAAGGAACTTTAGGTTCATTAAAATGTACCTCGGATGATGGTTTAATTTCAGTAGATGTAGGATCTGGTTTTTCTGATGAAATGAGAGAACATTTTTGGACTAATAAAGATAAGTTTATTGGTTCATTAATTGAAGTAAAATATCAAGAAGAATCTCAAGATAAAGAAGGAAATAAATCGTTACGTTTTCCAGTTTTTAGCAAATTAAAGTTTTAAAAAAAGTTATAAAAAATATTTTTTAAGTATTTACATATTAAAAAAATTGTGTTATAATATCCTCGTTGAATTAAATATATTCAAGGAGGAAGAAAACATGACTAATATGAATGGAATCGGTATAGAATTTAAATTATTTATGAATGGTGAAGCTATTAGTTTTAAGCTTGGACTTATTAAAGTAAATTATAAACGATATCATGTTCCTAACTGTTATAAACTTGTTTTCTTTGAAGAAGATACTAATTTTTATTACTCTTCTACTCTTTATTCTGGTGGTAAAACTGGTTTTGGCATTAACTTATACGATTATGAAGCTATTCATAATCGAGTAGATGAAGATTTTGAAATTATTACAAGAGATCCTTTTGAAGCTATTTCTCTTTATGACACACTTATGGAGAAAGCTAATGAAGAATACATGACTAAGAGAAATAATGAAACAAGGAGAATTAAAGAAGAAGTTTATGATGTTCTTATTAAAGAATTTAGCAACTATAAGTTTTTTGTTGATTCTGAAGAAGCAAAAACTGGATTTTTTGTTAAGTTTGGAGTAGTTTATAATAATGTTTCTAATCGTCTAGATTATTTTGTTAGTTTTGGATTCGATTCTCATGGAAATGAAAGAGTTTTTGGAGATGTTGATGACTATTTTACAAAGAGTGGAAACGCTAGAGTTAGTAAGATATCTGACGAAGCTAAAATGCGTAATATTTATCCTGAAAAAGAGTTTGTTAAAACTATGAAAAAAGCTAAGAAGATCGCTGAGAAGATGATGTTTCATTTTAATAATAGATATAACGCTCTTTTAAATGAAGTTAAGTCTACATTTTAATAAGTTAAATTTTAAAATAATTTTTAAAACTGCTCTTTTACTTAAGAGCAGTTTTTTCTTTTCTTGCTTATTGTTAAAACTAAATTTAAAAAAGATAGGTTTAATAAACTAGTAAGAAAAGAGGGCATTTTAATTATGTCTATATCATCTAAATTAAATATTCTTAAATCATTTTTATCTCCTATATTTAATGAAACAAAAAATGTTATAACAACTACAGTAACAGATACTGGTAAAGTTGCTGTTATTTCTAAAGATGCTTTTGTAAATTTTATAGAAAAATACAAAGGTATTAGAAGAATTATTTTAGTTATCGTTTTATGGATTAATATACATATATTTTTTGTGACATCTAAAATGTATCAATTACATAATCAAATTGATACACAATGGATTATTTATGCTGGTTATTGGACAGCTATATTAGGAACATTTATAGGATTTTATACTGTTTCTAGAGTTAAAGAATTTAATTCAGAGACTGATTTAGCTCCTAAAGGTGAATGGTTAGCAGACGTAAATAAAGAACAAAAAGAAACTGATAAAATTAAAAAGGTTGCAGAAGGAATGATTGAAGAATCATTTGTTGAAGAAAGAATAGAAATAGATGGAGACTCTTTAATAGAAGGAGAAATGACTAATGGATCGCAATAAAATAAAAGAATTTTTTAAAAATATTTGGGAATGGCTAGTTGTTATAGTTCTATTTATTTCAGGTTATTTTATATGGTCTCATTTTTTTAAAA
>Ga0209311_1003393_pt1 | contig 10875 bp, 8 predicted proteins | sample AD_UKC045_MetaG_FD_184417 | JGI IMG/M metagenome (GOLD analysis project Ga0209311, IMG submission 184417) | Active sludge microbial communities of municipal wastewater-treating anaerobic digesters from USA - AD_UKC045_MetaG (SPAdes) (version 2) | ecosystem: Engineered > Bioreactor > Anaerobic >... | reverse complement strand
AAGGCGAGACAAAAAGAAAAGCATACATCATATAACACGGCATATCTGGTTACGGCTTTTATACAAAAGCCTCCACCCATATTTGCCTCCGCTACGCTACGGCAAACATCAGATATGCCGAAACGTTATGTGAAATAGAAAACATTTTGAAACCTTTTTGGATTCATTTTTGATGTAAAAAAGCGTATAATGTAAAGAAATCCAAAAAGGTTTATTCGCAATTTTATTTTCCACTTAAACACAAAGTATGAGCGTAGATAGTGAACCAACACCAATTGACCAACAACCTGAACTACCAAAGATTGAAACACATGCAAAACCTCAAACTGACGATTCAGAGGGGCTGGCTTCTCGTGATCGCGAGCTTGAAATTAAACAAGCAGAGGCAAAAAAACGAGATGATGCCAAAATAGCGGAAATCAGAGCCTCGCTTGGTTTAGAGCAGGCAGAAGATCAAAAAGCGACTAAACAGCATTTGCGAGAATATTTAGGCTTAAAAGAGGGTGACGTCGAAAGAGTATCGTTATTAAAAGCAAAAAATCTTCCGGAACAATATCAGGCACAACGCGAAGCTCTTCACGATGAAAGATTGGACGGTATTACTATCGCAGTCGTGCCAGACGATTTGTGGGTAAAAGGAAGCCAGCCCTCTGAATCTAGTGCTGAAAACCAGCTTATCTTAATTAAGCAAAGTTATTTTGAAGCGCAGGAAAATCCTGATGAAATTGCTTGGCTATGCCATGAGCTAGCACATTGCCAAAACTTTCTAGATTCTAAGTCACCTGAGGAATATCAAGGCAATATGCAAAGATTCGCCTTTGAGGATTTAAAAACCGAATACTCGTACCCAAACAATCCTGTGGAACAATATACATTCACCAAGCAATTTCAATATTTAAAAGAACAAGGTAAAAGCAGAGAAGATGTTTTGGCAATGATAAGTGAGCATTATGAAGAAGAGGATTTTCCTTTCTTCAACAGGTTGTTGGATAGTGTTTATGGAAAATAAAATTGCGAATATTTTGCTCCGTTTCACTACGCAAAATCAAAATGTTTTCTACATCACGTAACACTGCGTATGCGGTTACGGCTTGCTCCGTACCTCCGCAAGCCTCCACCCATATTTGCCAGTGGTAAGCACTTCGTGCAATTATACCACTGCCAAACATCGCATACGCTGGAATTATGTGAAATGCATGTTTTACTTTTGGGCTATCGCCCAGCTCTAAAAAAGAATTTGAATTTTGTTTTTTTTATTTATTAGAAAGGGGTATAAGGTGTTTTCTCCGCTACGCTCCGAAAACTATTTATTTATAAGGGGAAAACGAATACAATAATACTGTTTAACTTGGATATAAAACTATGGCAAAAAATAATTCTACAAAATCGGAAAAAATTGAAGCTCAGCTTTTCAAAGCTGCCGATAAGCTACGCAAAAATATTGACGCAGCTGAATATAAGCATATTGTGCTTGGTTTGATATTTCTCAAATACATTTCAGATTCTTTTGAGGAGCTTCACACTAAGCTAAAAGAGGGTATGGGAAAATTTGAAGGTGCAGACCCCGAAGATCAAGACGAATACAAGGCGGAAAATGTCTTTTGGGTTCCAAAAAACGCTCGCTGGTCTTATCTTCACTCACGCGCCAAGCTCCCTACTATTGGGAAAGACTTGGACGACGCAATGGAGCTAATCGAAAAAGAAAACCCAACATTGAAAGGTATTTTGCCAAAAGTTTTTGCCAAACCAAATCTTGATAAATCCGCGCTTGGCGGACTGATTGATCTTATCGGCAATATCGCGCTTGGCGATGAAGCGGCAAAATCAAAAGATATTCTCGGTAAAGTATATGAATACTTTTTAGGTGAATTTGCTTTAGCAGAGGGCAAAAAAGGCGGACAATTCTACACACCAAAATCAATCGTGAAATTGCTGGTTGAAATGATTGAGCCATACAAAGGACGAGTTTATGACCCTTGTTGCGGTAGCGGTGGAATGTTTGTGATGAGTGAAAAATTCGTACAGGAACACCAAGGACGAATTGACGATATTTCCATTTACGGACAGGAAAGCAACCAAACAACCTATCGTCTTGCCCGCATGAATCTTGCTATTCGCGGAATTGACGGCAGTCAAGTGAAATGGAACAACGAAGGTTCTTTTCTAAAAGACGCACACCCCGACTTGAAAGCGGATTATATTCTTGCCAACCCACCCTTTAATGATAGCGACTGGAGCGGTGAGCTATTACAAAATGACGGTCGTTGGAAATATGGTGTACCACCAGCAGGCAACGCTAATTTTGCTTGGATCCAACATTTCATCTACCACTTGGCTCCAAATGGTATTACTGGATTTGTTATGCACCCCGGAGCTTCTAGTAATAGAGGGGCTGAGGCAAAAATAAGAAAAACAATTATTGAAAATGATGTAATTGATTGCATTATCTACACCCCAACACAACTATTTTACAATACAACTTTGCCAGTACACCTCTGGATTGTAAGCAGAAATAAATCTGGAGATAAAAATAAAAGAAATCGAAAAAATGAAGTTTTGATGATAGATGCTTCAAATTTTGGTTTTATGGTTGATTCTACACACCGCTCTTTAAGTGATGAGGATATAGAGCAAATTTCATCAATTTATCACGAGTGGTGTAAGAACAACGGTAATTATAAAGATATAAAAGGACTTTGTAAGTCAATAACTTTGGATGATATAAAGTCTAAAAATTATGTCTTAGCTCCAAATAGGTATGTCCAAAAAGATAAGAAAATTAACAATAAACAGATCGAGGAATTAATAAGTAAAGATTTAGGCAAAATTAACGATAATTCAAAACGCATTGATTCTCTTTTGAAAAGTTATTCAATTATTGGAAATGAATTTGTTAAAAATACTTTTTTAAAATTTAATTCAGCAAATTGGAATTATAAAAAGTGGCAAACTCTACCAGTGCAAGAGGTTATCAGCGATATAACAGGCGGTGAATGGGGCTATGAAGATTCAAGAGAAAATTACTCAAAGTGTAAGGTTATTAGGGGTACAGATTTTCCAAACATTCCGCTATATAATCTGACAAAAATTCCTACTAGATACATCAAAGCTGACAAAATAGCTTCAAAAGAATTAAAAGAGTTTGACTTGGTTGTTGAGATGTCTGGTGGAAGCAAAAATCAAGCAACAGGAAGATCTGTATTTATTACAAAAGAATTTCTTTCGCGGTATAACACGCCAGTTTTGTACTCTAATTTTTGTAAAAGAATTCGTGTAAATAAAGAAATTATTGATCCGCGTTTCTTCAATTTATACTGGAACTTAATTTATCGGGAAGGTCTTACAGCCAGATACGAAAATCAACCCAGTGGAATTAAAAATTTTCAACTCGAAGAACTTATTTTCAATGAGGTAATTCATGTCCCTCCTTTAGAGATTCAGAAATATCTTATTGAAACTATTTTGCCGTTTTCTGAGCTCACCGATTTGCTTTCCTCTACTTCAAACTTAATTAATGAAGCTGAAGAAGAAATGTTTAATAAGATCTACAATAACTATGACGAATAAAATCACAGAAAATGCAGTTGAAAATGTAGCGATTGAGCTTCTTACGGCTCAAGGCTATGTTTATCTTTCCCCGGAAGAACAAGAATCCGAAAGGCAAAATCTTTCGGATGTTGTTTTGCGTGGTCGTTTAAAAACTGCCATAGACAAACTTAATCCCAATGTTTCCGAAGACGCGAGAGAACAAGCACTCCGAGAAGTTTTGAATTTGCCCAGCCAAAACCTGATTGAAAATAACGAGGCATTTCACCGAATGCTAACCGACGGCGTGGGTGTGGAGTATCAAAAAAACGGCGATACTGTCGGCGATAAAGTTTGGCTGATTGATTTTGAAAATCCTTTGAATAATGATCTGCTTGCCTGCAATCAATTTACGGTTATTGAAAACGGAAAAACTAAACGCCCCGATGTTGTCTTGTTGGTAAACGGCTTGCCTCTTGTGGTGATGGAACTCAAAAATCCGGCAGATGAAAACGCCACAGTCCAAAAAGCATTTACGCAATTACAAAATTACAAAAAAGCGATTTCAAGTTTGTTTTACTATAATGGCGTTTTAGTTGCCTCCGACGGCTTGGATGCCAAAATGGGTTCACTTACTGCTGGCTGGTCGCGTTTTATGGCTTGGAAAACCGTTGACGGAGCGAAGGAAGACAAAAGCACTGTTCCTCAAATAGAAACGCTTATAAACGGTATGCTTCGCCCTGATGTGCTTCTTGATCTTGTTAAGCAATTTACGGTGTTTGAAAAAACTAAAAAAGAAGATTCAGAAACAGGGCTGACAAGTGTTGAAACAGTCAAGAAAATTGCCGCCTATCATCAATACCACGCCGTTAAAAAAGCAGTGGTATCAACCAAGGAAGCAAGCCGAGAAGACGGAAGCAGAAAAGCTGGTGTTGTTTGGCATACACAAGGAAGCGGAAAATCGCTTTCAATGGTTTTTTACGCTGGAAAAATTGTTTTGGAACTGGATAATCCGACAATTGTTGTCATTACGGATCGCAATGATCTTGACGACCAATTATTTGATACATTTGCGGGAAGCAAGCAATTACTCCGACAAGAACCAATACAAGCAAACAACCGTGTGCATTTGAAAAAACTTTTGAAAACCGCAGGCGGAGGAATTATTTTTACCACCATTCAAAAATTTTCTCCCGAAGAAATCAGTGAAAATTTTGATTTACTTTCAGAGAGAAAAAACATCGTTGTTATTGCTGATGAAGCTCATCGCTCGCAATATGGCTTCGGTGCAAAAACTTTAATCAAAAACGGCGAGGCATTTACAAAATACGGTTTTGCAAAATATTTGAGAGACGCTTTGCCAAACGCCTCTTTTGTTGGATTTACAGGAACACCGATTGAAAAAGAAGACGCTTCAACGCCTGCAGTTTTTGGAAATTATATTGATGTTTACGATATTGAGCAAGCCGTGGAAGACGGCGCAACCGTTCGCATTTATTATGAATCACGTCTCGCAAAGGTGCATTTGAAAGCGGAGGAAAAAGAAAAACTGGACGCGGAAGTAGAGCAAATCACTGAAAACGAAGAATCAACCGCCAAAGAAAAAGCCAAGGCAAAATGGACGCAACTAGAGGCGATTGTTGGCCATAAAGAACGACTGAAAGCCGTTGCCGAAGATGTTGTAAAACATTTTGAAATTAGGCAAGAAGCGTTTGAGGGTAAAGGCATGATCGTTGCCATGAGCCGACGTATTGCCGTTGAGCTTTATGAGGAAATAGTAAAAATTCGCCCCGATTGGCATGACACAGACAAAAAGAAGGGCGCTATAAAAGTTATTATGACTTCCAGCTCAAGCGACCCTGAAAGCTGGCAGTTGCACAACACCACCAAACAGGAACGAAAAGAACTTGGCGAAAGATTAAAAGACCCAAGCGACCCCCTACAACTTGTTATTGTGCGTGATATGTGGCTAACAGGTTTTGACGCACCGTGTTTGCATACGATGTATGTAGATAAACCAATGCGAGGACATAATCTCATGCAGGCAATTGCCCGTGTAAATAGGGTTTACAAAGATAAGCCGGGTGGATTGATTGTTGATTATATTGGTATTGCCTCAGACTTGAAGCAAGCTCTTGCCACTTATACGGAAAGCGGCGGACAAGGTGCTCCGGCCCTTGATCAATCCGAAGCTATAGCGGCGATGATGGAAAAATACGAAATTGTTGTGCAGATGTTTAATGGTTTTGACTATAAACGTTATTTTTCTGCTGACACTAAAGAGAAAATGACAATAATTCTGGAAGCACAAGAACATATTTTAAGTTTGGAAGACGGCAAAAATAGATTTACGAAACAGGTTGGCTTACTCTCAAAGACTTTTGCCCTTTCCGTCCCTTCGCTTCCCGCCATGAATATAAAAGATGAATTGGGATTTTTTCAAGCCGTAAAAGCTCGCCTCACTAAATTTGAGCCAACGGGGAGCGGTAAAAGCGATACTGAAATTGAAACGGCTATACGGCAAATAGTTGATAGAGCTGTTGTCGTGGACGGAGTTATTGATATTTTTGACGCGGCTGGAATTAAAAAGCCTGATATTTCTATTTTATCTGATGACTTTTTGGAAGAAATACGAGATATGAAGCGCAAGAATCTGGCCTTGGAGCTTCTGAAAAAAATATTAGATGACGAAATTAAAACCAGAACCAAGAAGAATTTTATTCAAAGCAAAAAGCTATCAGATATGCTTGATGCCGCGATTAAGAAATATCAAAATAATCTACTAACGGCGGCACAAGTCATTGAGGAATTGATCAATATCGCAAAAGAAATCAAGGCCTCTGATGAGAGAGGCGAAGACTTGGGGCTAACGGAAGATGAAATTGCTTTTTATGATGCATTGGCGATAAACGGAAGCGCAAAAGAAGTGTTGGGCGATGACACCTTGCGAGAACTCGCCCGTATTTTGGTCCAAAAAGTAAAAGCGAACACCGCCATTGACTGGACGATCAAGGAAAGCGTGCAAGCGAAACTGCGCGTCATTGTGAAAAGAATTTTGCGCCAATACGGCTATCCACCTGACAAGCAGAAATTGGCAACGGAAAATATCTTAAAACAAGCCGAGCTTTTTGCGGATGAGTGGAGTTCTTAAAATCTCGTGCTATGGCAAAACCTAAGAAATCAAAAACCGAGGAATACCTAGAAGAATATACTCCTTTAATGCGATTGTATGGAGAATTATCACATACAATTAATTTTGTTTTAGAAACTTTACTTAAAGAAAGCACAATAAGTAAATATCTTTTAGCCCCAGCAAGAGCAAAAAGCATAGAATCATTGCGTGGCAAACTGATTAGAATCGAAAAAAACGATGAAAAGGATGAACAAATAAAAAAACTATCGGATGTAAAAGATTTAGCAGGTTGTAGAATAGGATTTTATATAGAAGCAGATATCAATCGTTTTAAAAGCTATATATACGAAAACTTTGAAGTGCTCGATGAAAAATTACATTATTCATCAAAGGAAAAAGAGAAAGGCTATAATGCCACTCACCTAATAGTTAAATTGAAAAAAAACAGAGTTGAATTACCAGAATATAGTAGATTCAAAAATTTAAAATGTGAAATACAATTGACTACGATTTTATATCATGCTTGGTCAGAAATTGAACATGATATTACATACAAAATTCCTGATGAAGTTAATCAAACTTTCAAAAATGAAATTGATATTTTAAAACGAAGATTCGTGAATGTAGTTGAGGATTACATAAAACCAGCTCAACATGACATTAATTACATAGCTTCAAGCTTCGAAAAATTGAAAAAGGGCACGGAGATTTTTAATGTAAACTTTTTTAAGAATATTAAAAATGCACAATCAAATAATGAGTTATTCCAAAATTTAAAAACCTTGCTGTCGTATGTTGAGGAGTATGGAGACAAGACACCTGATGATGTTAAATTGTTAGAAGTTATTAGATCATCGCTGAAAAAATCAAGGACACTGAAAAAAGAACCTATAAAAACTGCATTTGGCGATCTTCCAGGACACGATTATGTAGATATTGCTGAAATTTGTCTGGATATTTTAGAGCGCCTAAGATTTGCTTATCCAAAAGAAGTTTTTGAAACTTTGAGCCGTCTTTCTGTTAATGAAAGCGAAAAAGTCAAAAAGAAAGCGTTGGATGTTGCTGTAAAAATGGCCAAGTATACTTTTTGGCCCAAAGAGAAAAAAATTTACTATCACCCTCAACTTTTTATTCTTGATGAAATTGAAAAACTGGATGATAAAAACTTACTAACTTATTTAAGTTTACTTGTTAAAGTATCCGAGGAGTTGCTTTCTCCGTCTTTTGAAGGTACATCGTGGAGCGATCATAAAACTTTTACCATACATCAAGGATCGCTACCTGCTGGAGATACAGTTAAAAAAATTCGGGAAAGAACAATCAGCATTCTTAAAAAACTCTATTCACTATCAGAAACAATCTCAGAAAAACAGCAGATTTTACAGGCATTAGGGCAAGCAACGCACACACCACACACAGGAGATTACACGCCGGAGCTTGAAAAGATAATTTTAGACAATACAAACACTCTGATTTCTTATTATTCTTCTTTTGTTAAAGAAGCTGATAATGAAATTATAAAAATTATTGAGGAGCAATTGCATTGGTTTATAAAACGATTCCAAAATGGATTGAAAAACATGAAAAAATTGAGATCGCTTATCGAAAAAAATGAAGAATATAGCATGTACAAAGTATTCGTGGGCTGGGATTACCGTTTTTTTGATGATCTGGATTACCACGAAGCTGAAGAAGAGCGAAAACAAAAAATTGATGAATACATAAAACAAATAACTGATAAGAACTTCTTGCAATGGCAGAAAAAGATTTTATCTATCATTAAAAACTATGGACAGCTTGAAGATCGTGGGCAATTTCAATATTTCAATATTTTTCTGAATGAGCTAGGCAAACAGAAACCTAAAATTGCCCAGAAACTGCTTCTAGAAAATGAAAAAGAGCTTGAGCCCTTTCTTCTACACTTAGTAGCTGGAATATGGCAAAGCAAAGAAAAAAGAGAAGCTCATAAAATACTAGAAGATTGGACTAAAAGGGGGAAACATTTGTCGGCTTGTGCCTACATATTTGAATATGTAAAGGAAATTAATGAGCCTTTATTAAACAAAATTTATAAAAAGGCAACAGAGCAAAATGATTTAAATGCCCTGACAAATATAATTCGTTCTATTGTAAGCAACTTTGAGCAGACCAAGGTTGGAAAAGATTTATTCGTAGACGCTATAAAGGAGCTAACGAAACACAAAAATTATTGGTGGGTAAATCATGTTTGGTTTAGAGGCAATTCGATTTTAGGAGCACTTAATAAAAATGACTGGAAAACAATTTTAGAAAGTCTGCTCATTGCGCCAAACATTGATTACCATTTGGAAGAAATACTTTCAGTAGTTGCTCAAAATTCACCAAAAGAGTTAGTGAGTTTTTTCTATGAAAGAATGAAAATACAGGCAAAAAAGAAACGAGAGGAAAGATATGACGCAATTCCTTTTGATTTACATAAATTAAACGAGCCACTTAGCCAAAACGCAAAGGATGTAATTGAAGAAATTTTGAAATGGTTTAAGAAAGAAGATTGGCTATCCTATTGGGAAGGTGGCCATTTCTTGGAGGCAATTTTCCCCGCTTTTCATCAAGAATTAGAAGATCAATTGATAAAATTACTTAGGTCAAAAAATAAAAATAAGGCAAAAATAGTTTTGTATATCTTGCGTTCTTATAAAGGTGAAGCTTTTTTACATAAGGTCTGTAAAGAATTTATTAAGCAATATCCCAAGAGTAAAAAGTATAAACAGGAGTTGTTTATTGTTCTTTCTCAAATGGGTGTGGTTTCGGGTGAATATGGTTTTGTCGATGGTTATAAGAGAAAAAAGCAAGAAATACAAGAATGGAAAAAGGATAAAAGCAAAGTCATCAAAGAATTTGCTCAAGAGTACGAAAATTATTTATCTAAGCGGATTGATTACGAAAAAAAGAGAGCTGATGAGGACATTGAAATCAGGAAAAGAGAGTTTGAGGGATAAATAATGTTTTCGGTCGGGGCAATTCACCCCTTTAATTCCCCTCTTGCCCCTCCCTCAAACAGAATAAGGAGTTTTGGATTTTGGGCATTCACCCCTAACCCCTCTGCCCAAAATCCAAAACAAAAAAACAAATTTATGATTATTGAATAAAAAGCCTGTCAAAATGAAATTGAATGAAAAATATTTTTTGAACTCGCTCCTTTCAGTCGCGCCCCGCTGCGCTCTCCTCCTTTCAGTCGTCGGGGCGTATAACAAGGGATATACGGTTCAGCCCTCGGCTCGGGCTTCACCCAAATTTTTCTTCCACTTCGTTTCAGAAAAACTTCGTATATCCCTAACGTTGTACGCAATTGCATTTGAATTTGTTATATAAATAATTATTTAGCTGTATTTATTCTTGTGATAAATCAAAGTTTATGCAAAACAAAAAAGCAGTATTGGTCTACGGAAGATTTCCAGAGTTCTTTGAAGATGGTGTTCGACCACTAGACATTCCAGAATGTAACCCTAACAATGAAAAGAATTGGATGGGATGGACAAAAAAGGAATTAGAAAAGAAAAATTTTGAGGTACACTGCCCCCAGGTTCCTCGCGTTTGGGAAGCACCGTACAGTGCATGGAAAAAAGCTATCGACGAAGCAGGTGTTGATGAGAATACTACGCTGGTCGGGCTTAGTCAGGGGGCAGGAGCTATCGTAAAATACATTATTCAGAATAATAAAAAAATCAAGAAGCTCATTCTAGTAGCACCAGCCCGACACAAGCCAGAATATCCTGAGTTCTATGATTTTGTAATAAATGATGATGTAAGAAAATTAATTGAAAAGGGTACCACGGTTTTCGTTTCTAATGATGACTGGCCAGATATTGTAAGGGGGGCAGAATCTTATGCTGATAAGTTGAATGGAAAACTTATTCGTTTTGAAGATCGGGGTCATTTTTCTTTTCTAATTCCTAAATTCCCAGAACTTTTGGAAGAAATTCTTGTTAGCAATGACGAATAAAAGCGGCCAAATAATTATACAAATTCAAATGCAACTACGCACAACAGCGTATATGCGGTTCCGCTTCGCTCCACCCGAATCGCCAAAGGCGACTCCGCATACACGCGGACGTTGTCCGACATTACATTTTTATCTAAGTATTTTTTTACCACACGGCGGCTTTGTAGTATCATCAAACTGCTATTAATAAGCTAAAGTATATTTTTTATGAAAAACCAAAAAAGCAACAATCTAG
>Ga0209311_1003389_pt1 | contig 10882 bp, 8 predicted proteins | sample AD_UKC045_MetaG_FD_184417 | JGI IMG/M metagenome (GOLD analysis project Ga0209311, IMG submission 184417) | Active sludge microbial communities of municipal wastewater-treating anaerobic digesters from USA - AD_UKC045_MetaG (SPAdes) (version 2) | ecosystem: Engineered > Bioreactor > Anaerobic >... | reverse complement strand
AACTCCGAATGCCGATAATTGCTCACTGGGAGACAGGGCGCGGGCGATAAGGTTCGCGTGCGAGAGGGGAACAACCCAGACTGTCAGCTAAGGTCCCCAAATAGATACTTAGTGCGTAAGGATGTTCAATTGCCCAGACAGCCAGGATCTTGGCTTAGAAGCAGCCATGATTAAAAGAGTGCGTAACAGCTCACTGGTCGAGTGGTAGAGCACCGAAGATAATCGGGACTGAAGTATCTTACCGAAGCTGCGGACTTGCATTAAGATGTGAGTGGTAGGAGAGCATTGTGATTGCGCGGAAGGTGTATTGTCAGATATGCTGGAGCGGTCACAAGAGACCATGTTGGCATAAGTAACGATAATGCGGGTGAGAAACCCGCACACCATAAGCCCGAGGATTCCTGAGTAAAGATAATCTGCTCAGGGTTAGTCGGTCCCTAAGGTATAGCGAGAAGGCGAAGCTGATGGGAATCAGGTTAATAATCCTGAACCTGAGTATTGAGTGAAGGAGTGACGCGACGGTGCTGCAGGGACAGCTGTTGGAATAGCTGTTGAATGCAGGTAGGAAGTGGGACAGGGAAATCCGTTCCACAAATATTCCGAGATGCAGGACGAGGCGTATGCCGTAAAGCTTGTTTAGAGACGTTGCCGAGAAAGAGCTTCTAGCGTTAATCAATATTCAGACCGTACCGCAAACCGACACAGGTGGGCAAGGAGAGTATCCTAAGGTGTTCGAGCGAACTCTGGTTAAGGAACTAGGCAAAATTACCCCGTAACTTCGGGAGAAGGGGTGCCCCGTTATTGTGAGTAGTGAACGCTATGAGCGAGAGGGGGTCGCAGTGAATAGGCCCAAGCGACTGTTTATCAAAAACACAGGTCTATGCGAAGGCGAAAGCCACGGTATATAGACTGACACCTGCCCGGTGCCGGAAGGTTAAGTGGAGAGGTTAGCCTGCACTAATTTTATCATAGTGAAGGGTGAAAAGTGACCAGTGAATTGTGAAGAATGTAAAATTGACAATGTATAATGAATGCGAAAGATGGTGAAATTAGTGCAGGCGAAGCTTCGAAATGAAGCCCCGGTAAACGGCGGCCGTAACTATAACGGTCCTAAGGTAGCGAAATTCCTTGTCGGGTAAGTTCCGACCTGCACGAATGGTGTAACGATTTGGGCGCTGTCTCAACCAGGGGCTCGGTGAAATTGAAGTAGCGGTGAAGATGCCGCTTACCCGCGAACGGACGGAAAGACCCCGTGAACCTTTACTGTAGCTTGGCATTGTAAATTGGTGCAGTATGTGTAGGATAGGTGGGAGGCTATGAGGCGTGCACGCCAGTGTGCGCGGAGCCAGCGTTGAAATACCACCCTTATTGTATTGATTTACTAACGATAGAGCAACTATTGGACATTGCCAGGTGGGCAGTTTGACTGGGGCGGTCGCCTCCGAAAGAGTAACGGAGGCTTACCAAGGTTCCCTCCGGCTGGTTGGTAATCAGCCAAAGAGCGCAAAGGTATAAGGGAGCTTAACTGCGAGACCGACGGGTCGAGCAGGTGGGAAACCAGGTCTTAGTGATCCGGCGGTTCTGAATGGAAGGGCCGTTGCTCAAAGGATAAAAGGTACTCCGGGGATAACAGGCTGATACCGCCCAAGAGTTCATATCGACGGCGGTGTTTGGCACCTCGATGTCGGCTCAACTCATCCTGGGGCTGAAGAAGGTCCCAAGGGTTCGGCTGTTCGCCGATTAAAGAGTTACGCGAGCTGGGTTCAGAACGTCGTGAGACAGTTCGGTCCCTATCCTTCGTGGGCGCAGGAAATTTGAGGAGATCTGCATTTAGTACGAGAGGACCGGTGTGGACGAACCTCTGGTGTACCGGTTGTGATGCCAATTGCATTGCCGGGTAGCCACGTTCGGAGAGGATAACCGCTGAAAGCATCTAAGCGGGAAGCCAACTCCAAGATTAGATTTCCCTTTAGACAGGTTGGAGACTACAACCTTGATAGGTCACAGGTGTAAGCATGGCAACGTGTTCAGCCGAGTGATACTAATATGTCGATTGGCTTTCACTTTTTTTTCTCTTGTAATGTACTCAGGATTATGCCGCGGAAATTCTATCGCTCGTCTTAGCCAAAGGCGTCAGCGATGGTGGTTATAGCAGCGGGGCCACACCTGTTCCCATCCCGAACACAGAAGTTAAGCCTGCTTGCGCCGATGGTACTGCATGGGCAACTGTGTGGGAGAGTAGGTCGCCGCCATCGCTGACGCCTTTACTTTTTTTATCAAAACAGAGGGACAGAGGGACAGAGCTTTGTGAGAGACAGAGGGAATTGAGAATGAATAGTAAACAGGGAACGCTCACTAGTGGAGCCGGAAACGTTCTCGTTTCCGGGGGCTGTAACGCTGGATTCCAATCCGACGCGTGAGTTAACTGCTGAGCTACAGAGTTTTTCTTTTTCACTACAGAGTTACAAAGACAACAGAGAGAGTTACAGAGATGGTTTCTGAGATATGTCATCTCTGTAACGTCGGATTCCAATCCGGCGTGTGCCGTAACTACATAAAACACAGAGAAAAGCAGAGATTTAACGGAGAAAAGCAGAGGTTCCGGATCTGAGGGGCAGAGGATTTGATCAATTGGATCAATTGTATCAATTGCATCTTTTCCTGTCCTCTGTATCCCTTCATCTCGGTCTCTATGCGTTCAGGTTTATAATCAACATGTTTCTATCTCAAACATGCATATCAGGTTATCTTGACCATTGATTAATGCTTTGGATAAATTCATTGACAGTAATCCCCATACCGCCTTTATAGATTTTCAGAAGAAACATAGAAGGGAACTATGAACAAAACGGTATTGGCCCTGCTGCTTTTATCGGTGCTGAGCCTGGCTTTGAGCGCTCAGACCATCTCAAACGTGCGCGCGGTTTTGGAGCCCTCTTGCGGCTACTATATCATTACATACGACCTCAGCGGGAAAAGCGGAGAGGAGTATCTGATCAGCCTTACACCCTACTCTGGCAGCAGAGAGATCGCCAAACCTGCTTACGCCAACGGCCAGGGTATCGCCGCTCCAGTTGCGGTAGGAAAAGACTTACAGCTTTTCTGGCATCCTGTCCTGGAAGGGGTGGGCAGCGGGAACTGGCAATTCAGGCTGAGCGCGAAACTATCCAACATGGTTTTTGTGGAAGGCGGGACCTTCCAGATGGGCTCCAATGATGGCGATAGTGATGAAAAGCCTGTACATCAGGTTACAATGTCCTCGTTTCACATCGGTAAATACGAAGTCACCCAAAAGGAGTGGCGGGAGGTGATGGGCACGTATCCTTCTTACTTCAAAGGCGATAATCTGCCTGTTGAGCAAATAAGTTGGTTTCAGGCAGTTGAGTACTGCAACAAACTCAGCATTAAGAAGGGCCTCACGCCCTGCTACAGCGGTAGCGGCAACAGCATAACATGCAATTGGCACGCCAACGGCTATCGCTTGCCCACGGAAGCGGAGTGGGAATATGCCGCCCGGGGTAGCAACAAGAGCAAGGGCTATAAGTACAGCGGCTCCAACGATGTTGGCTCTGTGGCATGGTATGATAGTAACTCAGGAAGCAAAACTCAGGCTGTCGGGACGAAGCAAGCCAACGAAATCGGCATCCATGATATGAGCGGCAACGTTTGGGAATGGTGCTGGGACTGGTATGACGACTATGCAAGTGCTTCACAAAATAATCCCCGTGGAGCAACAAATGGATCCAGTACAGTGCTGCGTGGCGGTAGCTGGGGCAGCAATGTCGTCAACTGCCGCGTGTCTAATCGCTACGGCCTCAATCCCGGCCTCAGCAACTACGGCATCGGCTTTCGGGTTTCCAGGGCTATCTTTTGATTGGACTTTGGCCCTTTGGTCCTTTGGCCTTTGGTACCGCCGGAGGCGGTCGAGATTTATATGAATGAGGCCAAGATTGTCAATGACTGTTATAATTATGTTAAGTGGCTATTGCCCATTGTGGCAAGATATCCCAGAAACTATAGATACTCCCTTGGTCTTAGAATTGAAAACGCGATATATGAATTGCTCGAGTTATTGCAAAAGTGCTATCTTGCCACAAACAAGCAAGGATTCCTAACAGAGGCAAGTTTTAAGCTGGAACATCTGAGACTGCTTATTCGAATATCACATGATATGCACCTCTTCGATAACAAGGTCCATCATGCCATGATAGAACAAATGGACAACATCGGCAAACAACTGGGCGGTTGGATCAAATCGAGAATAAACTTTGTATCACTGGCTTCAGCCGGTCGTAGCACTGACTTCAGTCGGTGCGTGAAGGGGACTCAGCTTCATGCTTGACTACGCTCTCTACCACAAACGCTTCCTACCTCACATCCAACCCAAAGGAAGACCGCTGTTTATCACGGTGCGCAGCTCTGATCCGATACCACCGAAATTCATGGATGAGTATATCCGCTATACCGATACGCTCAGACTTGCCGAGAAGCAGAAGCCTGAGGACCACGAATTGAAAGCCACAAATAACAAGAAAGCCTTTGCGTTCATAGATGATATCTTCCATAAATCTGCTGGAGGGATAGACTTCACAAAGCCGGAAGCTATAGCTACAATGATGTCCGAAAACCTCCAGGCCCTGCATGGGAAGCTATGCTTTATCTCAGCATACACGATCATGCCAAATCATCTGCACATCCTGCTGAGGCCTTTTGAGCGTGAAGGAAAGCCGATCAGCACGGCTGAGATCATGAAGAGTTTCAAGGGCCTGTCGGCGAGGCAGGTGAATTTGATTCTGAACAGGAGCGGTAGCCTTTGGTATAGAGAATACTATGATCATTGGGTGAGAAGCGGTAGGGAGTTTGTGAACGTGGTGGAGTATATCAGGCAGAATCCTGTGAAGGCAGGTTTGGTGAAGGAGCCTGAGGAGTGGAAGTGGACGTGGTTGAATCTGGTGGAAGGGGAGGTGATGTGGTGAAGGTTTTTTTCACGCACCGACTGAAGTCAGTGCTACGACCGGTTAAAACCGGTGATACAGGTGGAAGTGGTGACGCGGGGGGTGGAGTGTTTTTCACGCACCGACTGAAGTCAGTGCTACGACCGGCTGAAGCCAGTGGTACAGTGAAGGTTACGCACCGACTGAAGTCAGTGCTACGACCGGTTAAAACCGGTGATACAGGTGGAAGTGGCGACGCGGGGGGTGGAGTGTTTTTCACGCACCGACTGAAGTCAGTGCTACGACCGGCTGAAGCCAGTGGTACAGTGAAGGTTACGCACCGACTGAAGTCAGTGCTACGACCGGCTGAAGCCAGTGATACAGTTAGATTCGATGATGCAGTTGAAACCGGTGATGCAGCAATAATCAATGATTGGATAGACGGGAGGATAAGGTGAAAAGAGTAGCTTTGCTTATGTATATGGGATTGGCGATTGGTTTGCTGAGTGGAGCGATGATGGACGAGGCCCGAGCCCTCAAAAGCTGGCTGGACGCGCCTTTTTCCGCCACAGCTCTGGAAGCGGAGCGGGATGGCAAGCTCAGAGAGCTGCAGAACCCGGTGAAAGGTGAGTTTGAGACCAATGCCATGTTTGAGCAGCGCAAGAAGGACATGGAAGCCAGCAAAACGGCCATCCAGAAGGAATATGCTCAGAAGATAGCCGACGCCAGGGCCGCGCATGAAGCCAATCTTACCAAGCTGAGGCAGAGGCTGAATCAGCTATTAAGCGCAAGCAGGGAAACCGTGACAATGAAAGGTACGCTTGGCAAGTATGATGCTGAGAACCAAAGATTCCCCATCATCATACCGGAAAAGACCTTTCAGATCACAGTCCCGCTCAGCAAGGGCCCGGAAATCAAAGACAACATAGGAAACTATGAGCTAAGAGTCACCCGCCAGCTCAATCAAAACCTGGCTTGGGATTATCTGGAGGCCAGACTCGTGGGTCCGGGTGGCACTTTTGCCTCCACAGACAAGGCTCCCGCGATTGGTCAAAGCAGCACGACTGTAGCTTTAATCCCTCCAGACCTGAGCGCCACGGTCACGTTTAGTGAACCGAGCGGCAACAAGATGCTGGATTCCGAAGAGACCGCCCAGGTGGTGATTGCCGTTAAAAATACTGGCAAGGGCAGCGGCAACATGGTGGAAGCCAGTTTCGAACTGCTCAACGCCCAGGGGGTCAGCTTTACCCGCAGTCTCTATTTTGGCGAGATCAAGCCAGGCGAGACTGTAAACAAGACTTTGCAATTGATAGCTGGAATGGACACCAAAGATGCTCAGGCGGAGCTGAAGATCGGTTTCAAAGAGCAAAACGGCTTCCCGCCCAACGATATGGTGCTGCGCTTCAACACAAAGGCACTGCAGGCCCCTGACATCTACATCGCCGATATCGGCATTGAGGACTTCAATAAAAACAACAAGATCGAGCCCGGCGAGCAGGTGGAGGTCAAAGTGAGAATCCACAACCGCGGTCAGGGCCTGGCCAGAAACCTGAGCGCTGACCTGGATCTGGGCAAAGACGTCTATCTGTTTGCCAACAGCTCCGGCAGCTTCAACCTGGGCGATATGGCCTCCGGTGCCTACAAAGACCTCGTGTTTTCGATCGTGACTGCTAAGACAGCCACAAACCTCGATATTAAACTGAATTTGAAGGAGAGCCGCGCCCAATTCAGTAAAAGCGCCCAACCTCTCAACCTGGCTTTCAACCGGGTGGAGCGCACCGCGGACCAGCTTTTGGTGACCGGCACTCAGAGTTCCGCTCAGGTGGCAGCCGCTCCCGCTCTCAGTATCGATGTGGAGCAGGACATCCCGGTGCGGGGAAAGAGCAAAAAGCACCGCTGGGGCGTGATCTTTGGCATCGAGACCTACCGCAATGTGCCCCCCGTGCGCTTTGCCAAACGGGACGCGGAGACGATGCGGGACTACTTTACCAAAGTGCTGGGCATCCCGTCCGAAAACCTCTACATTAAAACCAACGAAGAGGCCGGACTCAGTGAATTTAAGACCGTCTTCGATCCCCAGGGCTGGCTCAGCAAGAACGCCGGGGCCAAAGACAGCGAGATCTATATCTATTTCAGCGGCCACGGAGTTCCCACTCCGGACGGCAAACAGGCCTATCTGCTGCCCTTTGACGGCAATCCCAACTACGCTTCCAACACGGCCTACGATCTGGAGCAGCTCTACGGCAACCTGGGATCAATCAAAGCCAAAAGCATCACCCTCTTTCTGGATAGCTGTTTCAGCGGGGCCAATCGGGACAACGAGATCATTTTGGCAGACGCGCGTCCCGTGTTTCTGAGCGCCGATCCCAAGCTCACGGAAGCTCATCTGGCCGTGTTTTCAGCCGTCAGCGGAGCTCAGATTTCCAGCGCCTGGGCAGATAAACAGCATGGCCTCTTCAGCTACTTTCTGATGAAAGGCTTGAAAGGCGAGGCGGATGCCAACCTCGATAATAAGGTAACGCAAAGCGAATTAAACGAATATATAGGCAGCCAGGTGAGCTCCCAGGCCAGACGCATGGGCAGGGAACAGGAACCCGGCTTGCAAAGTGGCGACGCCACAAGGGTGATGGTACAATGGTAAAACACATCTTTTCAATCATTCTGATGATCGCGCTGCTCCTGAGCGCGTGTGCCAAAGACAAAGAGAAGCCCGTCCAGCCAGCCAGAGACGGCAGTTTTGCTGATACGCAGCAGCGCTCGGGTCAGCTGTTCAACGAGTTGGACGGCAAAGAAGGTGCCGCTCCCCAATCCAGCAGCCCAGGGGAGCAGCCAATCCCCAGCTCCAGCGCCACGGAAGTGGCTCCCAACGTGGTGGTTAGCACCACAGCCGCAAGCCCCGCTCCCAAACCGGGAGAGGCGATCGTGGTGGAGATCGACAGCTTTAAGGTGTTCAGCGACACGGTGAGCCCCAACGAGGCCAAGATCCAGACCCGCAATATGATGAGGGAGCTGGCATTGGAGAAAGCCCTGCCCTCGGATGTCTCGATCACGGGGATGTCCACCAGCATGTATGTGGAACGCAACAACAAGTTTGACGAAAGCACTGCCAAGAGCATCTTTATGATGTCATCCTCGGCGGGGCGCTTTCTGGAAGAAAAGCTCCTGAAAGCCGAGCCCAGCTTTGACACCAGCACCAGCAGCCTCACATATCGCATGCGTTACCGCGCCAAAATCTTACCGCTGGAAAAGACCTACAATCCCTCCATGTCTTTGCAGGTGATGATCAGCAATACGCTGCTCAAGCACGGGGAGTTTTTTCAGATCAGCGTCACCCCCAACACGGACGGCTACCTCTATTTCTTTGATTTTCTCTCCGACAGCAGCATCGCCCTCGTGGTCCCCAATCAGGACCTGAAAGACAACTTCCTCAAAGCCGGGCAGAAATGGGAGCAAACCGTGGGAGCCATCCGCGATCCGAACAAAGAAGACACGATCGAGACCCTCTATTTCGTCTTCAGTCAGGACCCCATCGCGGGCTGGGAAGATTTCAAGAGCAACCGCAGCGTGGACAACCTGGTCTTCAGCGCCGGGGAGGAAAGCTTCATCCTCTTCCAGAACTGGCTGGCCAGGAGCGATCCCAAGCGGCGGGTGGAGAAGATGGCGCAGATACACATTTTTAAGTGAGATGGCTGCGCCAGGTGAGATGCTTCGCAGGTGAGATGCTTCGCAGGTGAGATGGCTGCGCCAGGTGAGATACTGCGTATGTGAGAGCGCTTCGCGCGGGTGAGGTCTCGGGGCTTCCTCTCTTGGTGATTGGGGCCAGGCTTCAAAATACCAGGCCGGACCCACTTCGGATAAATGCGAGGTGGGTCCGGCCTGGTCTGCTTATGATAGGTTGGAGGCGATAGGGGAGAGCTTAGAGCTCCACTCCCAGGGCGAAACCGATGACGGGGACCAGAGTGGTTTCTCCGTTTACTACCGGCACCACCTCGATTCCCAGTTCCGGGACAAAAAAGAAGGGATGGAGTCGGAGCTCGATATTGCCCCTCAGGCCCCCCTGGAAAAGGATGTAGGGGCCATAGACGATCTCGTCGCCGTTTTGGTCCGTGTACTGCTCCTGATAGCGGTTGATGTTTCCTCTGCCCACCAGCGTTAAGGCGAAGTTGGATGAAGCTTTGAGGGTGTAGAGGAGCTGAAGCTCACTGCCGATGGCGGTATATATATAACTCTCGCCGGGATCGTCGTCATATGATCTGAGATATGTAACGGCTGGCTGGATGGCAAAATAGCGGTTGACGTCTTTGTCGAGCAGTTTTTTTAGAAAAATCCTACCGCCATAATTGAAGGGCGATAACCAGAAGCGGCCTCCCGCCTCCATATCGTTTTGGAGCCCGATGGCCGCCTGGACACCAGTGACGCTGTTGGCTTCAGGCCGGTAGCCAGGAGGCGTCTCGCCATTGTTCAGGTCTTCATCCTGGAGGACGACCGTCTCGAGATCGATCCCGATGGATTGATTGGTGCTGATTTCCACTCTGCGGGGCTGGAGCGGGATTGCGGTCTCGAGAGAGCTCACATCCAGAACGGCACAGCCGGACAGCAAGCCCATCAGGACCAGGACTAAAATCAGAGGAAAGGGCGCTTTCATAGATCTCCTTATCTCAATGTAAGCAATGTATCTTCAGCTCTTTGACAGGCGTAAGCTGTATGTATAGATCAGCTTGGTCTTGTTAGCAAACTTCCATCCCAATATCTTAGCTTTCATCGCTTTTATCAATGTGGAAGTGAACTTGCCCGCGGCTACCTTGATCTCCACATCGGCAACTTTGCCTTTTTCAGTGATATAGAGAGTTATCTTGAGCATTCCGCCTTGCGCGTAAACGGCAGATTCGTGGGTGTAAATCTTGGTGAGCTGGGGTTGGTTGTTTTTCACCTTTTCTTTGACAAGCTGCAAGTCATAATCCTCCTGATTGACTACTTTCGTGGCTGGTTGCGCCACAAGGACTGCGCAGCTTATCATGAGGATGATGCTTAAAACTATCCGGAGCATTGGTAAATATCTCATCCCGACCTCCATGAAGGACTTGGCGTATGTAGTCATATTAACCTGTTTGACAGATTTGCCAAGCATTGCTTAGAACCGCAGGCTGAGATTGACGCTGCTGCGCCAGTCCGGATCGTCTAGGTCTTCCGCGATGGGATTGATCGATACTTCCAGCAGGGATAGATTGTTGAAGCGCCAAGCCAGACCAAGCAACAGGGAATATTCTCTCCAGGTGCCCCAGGAAAAGCGGGGCTCGATGATGTAGTAAAGTGAGCGGATGTCGTGTTTGAGCAGCAGCCCCGCGCTCTTGCGGATGTTTTTGGAAACGATGGAATAGTAGGTGTCGATATAATCGGCGTAGTCGTTTTGTTCATAGCCAAAGCTGGCTTCCACCAGAAAGGCGTTGTCGTGGCTGGAGCGGTAGGGGAGCTGCAGCCAGATGGGATCACCACTGCGGGCGATGAATGGAAAGCTGTCAAAACAGAGTGAGTAGCGGTATCCAAGCTGGCGATAGAGGCTGCGCGTTTGTTCTCCCAGTGGGTTTTCATACATGCTTTTAGTATAGTCCGCCCGGATCAGGTAGTTTTGTTTGAAGCTGAGGCGATCGCCGATCAGGATGCTGCAATCCGGCTGGAGGATGATGCTGTTAACCTGTTTGTTGTTGGAAGAAAGCACTCCGTCGATATAGACGTCGTCGCGGATATTCCAGCTCAGCCAGCCGGAAAGCTTGATGCGCTTTTTCCAATAGTGGATCATCCCGAGACGTAAAGACTTAGTGAGAAGGTCGTTATCCCAGCGATGCTGATCTTCGGGATAGAGGGTGCGCTGCAGTTCCACGGAAGCCGTCGCCACCAGAGAATCGCCATCCAGATATTCCCATCCCAACCTCGAAGACAGACCTCTCAGC
>Ga0209311_1003375_pt1 | contig 10906 bp, 7 predicted proteins | sample AD_UKC045_MetaG_FD_184417 | JGI IMG/M metagenome (GOLD analysis project Ga0209311, IMG submission 184417) | Active sludge microbial communities of municipal wastewater-treating anaerobic digesters from USA - AD_UKC045_MetaG (SPAdes) (version 2) | ecosystem: Engineered > Bioreactor > Anaerobic >... | reverse complement strand
AAAGAACAAAGGATAAAAATTAATATTGAACGCTTTAAGAACACAAACCAACATCAAAAATCAAACGCAGCATGAAACCCTAAACTATAATTTTTTCAAATGAAAACTTTTTGTCTGAAACAATTAGCAACCAATTAAATACTGTATTAAAATGTTGTTTCAAAAAATTTGCAATTTTTGTAAAGAATAAATTAAATTTTACCCCTTTAGTTAAATTATTTTTCCCTTTATTTAACATACTTTACCCTCATTATTGATTCTTTGCAAACCCCAAGAACCCCAATCCGTTACAGCTCCGCTCCAATTCTGTCCGGGTGATCTGCTATTTTTAATTACAGATTTGTATATCAAAAGATACAATTTTTTAATTAATTGTCAAGAGAAAAATGCAGATTTTAAAAAAAAATTTACGCAAATCATGGAAAAGGCTGGTATATAAAAATTTGAACTGTTTGTTGTTGTAAAAACCGGTTATTGCTTAAGAAAAACCGTACCACTTTATAATACAAACTACCAGAAAATCACGTTAATCGGGTAAAAAAATTCAAATGGATCGCATCTTGCAGAGTTAATCGATTCAAGTCCCCAGCCATTCCCCCACATCGGTTTGCAGGAAATCGCCAACCGGTATGCCGCTGCCGCCCACCAGCAGTTTTACATTTTACTCAATACGTTGAGTAAATTGCAAAAAAAAGTCTTAACCACAGATTGAACCAGATTAAATGATTACGCAGATTTGAATTTTGAGTTAATCAGTCGTTTAAACTCCATACTCTTGCTGCCAAAATTTATCAACAAGCCAATTTCCAGGGGATTCGGTTCGAGATAATGAATCGCCTCTACCAAAATCATATAACAGATTGAACCAGATTAAATGATTACACAGATTTGAATTTCGAGTTAATCAGTCGCTTAAACTCCATACTCTTGCTGCCAAAATTTATCAACAAGCCAATTTCCAGGTGATACGCTTCAAGATAATTGATCGCCTGTGCAAGATGTATATCTTCAAGGGTAGTAACTCTTTTTACTCGACCGAAATAATATTTTCAACTAAAAAATCCACCCGGCGAGTCCCGATATGCTCATCCCTATAAATAATCGGCATTTCTTTTTCCCTCTCAAATGACAAACCAATATGCCTTAATTCAATAGTGAGCGCACGCTGGTAAATCACCTCCTGAAATCCATTCCCCAGCGTCTTGTGTACCTGCATGGCCGCCCCGATGATCTTACCGGTTAGCTCTTTGTATTTGAAATCCTCGTACATACAACCCTCCTTTAAATTAGTAATTTATTATATGAACAAAATCTGGATTTTTACAATTGATAATCCTAAATCTGCGTAATCCGTGTTATCCGTTTCAATATGCGGGCAAGACGTTAATCTGCGTAATCTGGTCCATCTGTTTCAATCTGCGGTCAAGATTTTCTCCACCTCGCCCGCCACATCCATAATGCTTTTCATCCTTGACGGTAACTCCTCACAGCCGGCGCCAAAGGCCAGCGTCATAGCGGGATTGCGGGTATGTCCCTTGAAAGTAATATCTTCAATATTACCGTGATCGCTGGTCAGCAGCACCAGGGTTTGGGACAGGTCGATATGCTGTAATAAACAAGCCAGAAACTCTTCCAGCTTGAAGAGTTCATTGAGCGCCCGCTGCATATCCAGCGAATGCCCGGCAAAATCGGTTTGAAAATACTCGAACAAGGCCAAATCGTACAATTGCGATTGCCGGGCAATGATCTCCCCAGCTTTGGCCGGGGTGAATACCGGCGCATTGAAACCTTTTTCGCGCAGGGCGTTGCCGCTCATATCCTGGTACACGCAACGCTCATTGCGCAGGTCGTCGAGGTTGAAAAATTTCAACCCGGCGTACAGGTTCATACACGACGTTACGGACAGGTAATGGATCAGTTCTTCCGGGGAATAGTCGAAAAACGGCGGCCGGAAGCCGTTCAAAAACGCTGCCTTTTTACCGGCCTCCGTCACCCGTTTGAATATGGAATGGTCACGAATCACCGTCCGCAACTGCTCATTGGGACGGTGATTGAGGTGCCGGCCCAGCAATTGCGAAGCATTAACGCCGGTGAAAAGGGCGGTTTGTCCCGTAGCGCTCTGCGGCAGTCCGGGGACATCCAGGTTGGCGTCCAGTCCAAAAGCGAGGCCGCGCGGAGATAACTTTTTGGGATACGTATCCGCCAGGATATGCCGGAAATAGTATAAATCCGGGTGGCAGCAGGGATTTTTGGCCGCATCGTTTTCGCCTATCCCCAGGCCGTCGATAAACAACAGCAATACACGCTGGTTTTGGTTGGTTTTTCTTTCAGTCATAAATTTTATAAACCGACTCCTTTACAATTATATTCCAACAGAACAGGCATTTACTGGTACGCTATTTGTTATGCAAATCATCAAAAAATCTTGCTTGATAATTTGCGAATAAATTATAACTTTAGGAACTAGATTTTTTTCAAAAAAATATCAAGACTCTAAATATTAATCCAAACCAATGGAGATTCACCGCATGAATATTCTCGTACTAAATTGCGGCAGTTCATCCCTGAAATATCAATTAATTAATATGCAGGATGAAAGTGTAGTCGCAAAGGGGCAAATCGAGCGCATCGGGGCCAAAGATGCAATACTCAAGTACAAACCAACAGATAAAAGCAAACAAAGTATTACCCAGGTTCTGGAGATCAAAGACCACAATGTAGCCATAAGCCTGGTAATCAACACCTTGCTGGACAAACAAAACGGCGTTATTGCCAACAAGTCCGAAATTTCCGGCATCGGCCACCGGGTTGTTCATGGCGGTGAAGAGTTTATTGAATCGGTATTAATTACCTCGGCAGTAAAAGACGGTGTGCGGCACTGTATTCAGTTTGCGCCGCTGCATAACCCCCACAATCTCAAAGGCATCGAAGTATGCGAAGAGCAGTTACCCGGCGTGCCGCAGGTTGCGGTCTTTGATACCGCATTCCATCATACCCTGCCTCCCAAAGCGCATATTTATGCGATCCCCCTGGAATTTTATAAAAATGATCGTATCCGCCGTTATGGTTTTCACGGTACGTCTCATGGTTTTGTAGCGCGGGTGGCGGCGGATCATGTCGGCCGGCCAATTGAAGAATTAAAGATCATCACCTGCCATCTCGGCAATGGTTCCAGTATTACTGCCGTGCAGGGCGGCAATTCCATAGAAACCAGTATGGGTTTTACCCCATTGGAAGGCTTGGTCATGGGCACACGCTGCGGCGATATTGACCCCGCCCTGGTCCTGCACCTGGCAAAATTAAAAAATTTAACCGTCGAACAGGTCGATTCCCTGCTGAATAAAAAGAGCGGTATGATCGGGTTGACTGAAGGCAAAAGCGATTTCCGCGATATTGAAGACGAAGCTATGGCCGGGAATGAAAAATATATTCTGGCCCTGGAAATTTTCTGCCACCGTTTAAAGAAATATATCGGCGCTTATAGCGCTGTTATGGGTGGACTGGACATTCTGGTTTTCACCGCCGGCATTGGCGAACGTTCACCTTACTGCCGCAATATTATTCTTGCCAACATGGAATATTTGGGTATTTCATTTGATCCGGCAAAGAATGAAAAGAATGAATTTGAAATCGGTACCGGGCCGGTCAGAGTGCTGGTCATACCTACCAATGAAGAACTGGCCATAGCCCGAGATACAAGAAAAATATTAGCTGCATTGAAATAGTTATGTGATTCAGGAGTATATAAAATAAAAAAACCTTTTCCCGGGCGTTCGCCTGGTAAAAGGTTTTTTAATTTGAGCGGGAGACGGGAGTCGGACCCGCGACGTCAAGCTTGGGAAGCTTGCATTCTACCACTGAATTACTCCCGCTAAAGTTTTATATTTTATCAATTTTATGTGGAAAAGTCAAGATAATTTTGTAATATCAGACTGACAAATTTAAAATAACAGGAGTAGTATATGCCAATTGAAACCCTTTATTCTAAAATAAGTGAAGTGGTCAATTTTGTGTTATTTACCCTGGGAGACACAAAAATATCTCTCGGTTCAATTTTGAAATTTGTAATTATTCTGCTCATTTTTGTTTTTCTGGCGCGTAGACTGGCCGGGTGGATCACCATTAAAATTCTGCAACGGCTGCCGCTGCGGGAGGGAACCCGCTATGTTTTTAAACGCAGTATTGAATATATACTTCTGATCATTGGAGTTATAATTGCTTTTAACAGTATCAATGTCGATCTGAGTGGCCTGGCAGTCATTTTCGGTTTATTATCGGTAGGAATAGGTTTTGGATTGCAAAATATCACCTCTAATTTTATCTCCGGTCTGATCCTGTTATTTGAACAACCTATCAAAGTAGGCGACCGGGTTACTGTGGGCGATACCGAGGGTGATGTAACGGAAATAAATATTCGTTCGACTACCATACGCACTTTGAACGATATTTCCTATATTGTTCCCAATTCCGAATTTATCTCTTCCAAAGTAATCAACTGGACTTATGACGATACTCAAGTTCGTATCGATATCAAGGTAGGTGTATCGTACAACTCTGATCTTGACCTGGTAATTCAATCACTCAAGGAAGTAGCCCTGGATAATTCTGAAGTGCTGAAAGACCCGCAACCCGATGTTCTATTTGTAGAATTCGGTGATTCCGCCTGGAACCTGGTGTTACAGGTCTGGATTAATGACCCCAAACGCCATGATCATATCAGGTCGGACATTAACTGCGCCATTGTACATAAATTCAGAGAAAATAACATCGAGATTCCGTTTCCGCAAAGCGATGTCCATTTATATAGCGCCAGACCAGTACAAGTGCAGTCACATACCGCGGTTTGACGCTCTGCGAGAATCACTATGTAAGCTTATGAAAAACAAAGCAATATACTTTATCACTTTAATTACTCTGTTTACCATCTCCGGAACAAGTCGGGCGGCAAACAACGAGAATATACAGATAGCCGGAATTAAATTTACCGGCAATCATACATTTTCATCCGGCGTTTTAAAAAAATATATGCAACTCAATAGCGGCCATTTTTTTCCCACTGTGATATTGCGTAAAGACCGCCCAATTTTTTATGCTAGTATCCTGGAAAATGACATCAACCATCTGCTCAGGTTCTATACTTCAGAAGGCTTTGCCGACGCTAAAATCAGTATCATTAAAACAATTGAGCGGAATAAAAATCAAATTCACCTTACATTTGTTATTGAAGAAAACCAACCTATACTCATTTCACAAATTGACATTAATATAAATGATGTGGATTCCCTGGCAGTCAGTGCAGTAAAACAAAAATTGCACAGCAAATTACATTTAAAACCACAGCAACGCTTTCGGGATGAACTGCTGGTTAGAGATAAAGAGCTGATCCTGGATTACTATATGCAAAATGGTTATCCCTATGTCACATTAGATACCGGCCTGGAAGTGCAGGAAAACCGTGTAACGGTAAAATTTAATATAAAAACCGGACCGTTATGCACATTTGGACCTACCCAAATTCAGGAAAACATCATTACCCCAATAAAAAAAATTGAAAATCAGCTTGCTTACCGGCAAACAGAACAATTTAAAGAAAATTTACTACAGAAAACCCAAAAACAACTCTATGCACTGGGCTCTTTCCAGTATGTTTCAGTCAATGCTCTTTATGACACATTAAAAACACCCATTATACCCATTGAAATAAAATTAAAAGAAAGCCCCCGGTTTCGTATAAAAACAGGTTTTGGTTATGGTCGTGAAGATCAGTTCCGCCTATCGGCAGAAGTATTAAAAATCGGTTTTCCAGATAAGGTAAAAAGACTGGGACTTGTTGCCCGGCATTCCTATCTGGAGCCCTATAACGTCAGTCTTAAATGGGTTCATCCGGCATTTCCAACCGCCAACGCCTCGCTAACGATTGAACCTTTTTTCAAAAAAGAACGCGAACCGGCATACCGCATCAGGCGTTATGGCAGCAATGCCAGTTTTCAGCAAAACATTTCAGATTATACTTCAGCATATTTTAACTATACTTATGAAAGAGATCAACTGTACCTCAGCAAAGAATCTCAGGTAGAAGCTCTGCAAAAAAAAGACCTTTCTCTTTATAATAAATCCAGTTTTACTTTAGGTTGGTCGAGAAACACGGCATTACCAATTTTGACCCCGGAAAAAGGATTTTATTCGGCGGCTACGGTTACTTTATCCGGGTTTGGTTTTAAAAGCGATTTCCATTTTTTCCGTTTTTTGCTGGAAAACAGACATTATCAAAAACTGGATGATAATCTGGTTATAGCGACCAGGTTTAAAATAGGTATGATCGAACCGCTTCGCTCCGACCAGGTAACGCCGCTTGAAGAGAGATATTATGCAGGTGGCAGCAGTTCCATTCGTGGATGGGCGCGCTCGGCAATCGGGCCGGTTAACAAAGTCCGTGAACCAATCGGCGGCAATAGTTATATTGAAGCCAGCCTGGAATGTCGCTATCCCCTGTGGCGAAAACTATCCGGGGTAGCTTTTATTGATTGTGGCAATGTATGGGCTGCGGAATATTATTACAATATCACAAACCTGCGTTATGCACTGGGCGCAGGCCTACGTTTCAGTACGCCAATCGGCCCGGTACGTTTTGATGTGGCAACGCCGGTTTTTGAAGCTAAACAACGAGTACAATTTCATTTAAGCGCCGGACATGCTTTTTAAATGCGTAAAAAAACTATAATATCTATCTTCCTGGTTCTGTTGTTGCTTATAGCGGGAGCCGCTATTATTACCCAAACCAAAGTATTTAAAAGTTGGCTCGGCGCCCGGATTACCCTTGCTTTAACAAACACCATAAATGGCCAGGTAGTAATAAACGAGATAGATGGTAACCTGGTAACAAATTTTCATATTTCCGGATTACAGGTGATTGCCCCTGCAGATACGATCCTCAGTATCAGTGAACTAACCATTGGTTTTAAACCTCTTGATCTGCTGCATAAAAAACTGACCTTCAATATCATCAGCATTACTTCTCCTGTAATAAAACTGGCAAGCTCTAGTAACAATAACTGGAACTATGCTGCTTTACTCGAAAAACAAAACGATGATAATGAATCACAAGTATCCGCCAGGAATAACAATGCGGCCCTGAATTTATCCTGTGAACGAATGCTGATCCATAACGGTTTTATCCAGGTCGCCACCGGGGCAGATTCCGGGCAAATCTTCAGGATCAGGGACATAAATGCTCATGCCGGATTTACGCTGAATAACAACCAATTATCAGCCAGACTTGAAAAATTGCAATTCCGGAGCCTCAATCCACCGATAAATATACCTTTAGTTCAATTTTCTTTAGAACTAGATAGTTTATTGTCAGTGCAAAATGTACTTTTACAAACAGACAGCAGCCGGATAACCGGAGCGGGTAAATGGAACATAGCGGAAAACCGGATTACTCAATTGCAAATCAAAGCTGAGCCGGTCAACCTTGCAGAAATAAAACAATTCATCCCTTCCCTGCCCATGTCCGGCAATGCCGGGTTGAATATACAGGCGCACAGTAACAATGATACATTACAATACCGGTTATCGGTAAATAAAGGAAGGGGCGAAATTGCGGGTCATGGTTCCATTGTTAACCTAGCGGCGCAGCCAATTTATGAAATAAATATTAACGCTGAAAAGTTCGAACTTGCACAATGGCTCGATAATATATTGGTCCCAATCAGTTTCTCAGGTACCTGCCGTATTCACGGTTCCGGAACAGATCTCTCGCACTTGAGAACCAGGGTTGAGGCGCAGCTTTCAAAATGTTTAATTAATAAAATTCCATTAAAATCAATTAACCTGTCAGCGGAACTGGCTAACAAAAAAATTAAAGCCGATCTGCAAGCCAGGCATGGCGCCGGGCGTATTGGCCTTTTCGCCATTATGCATTTGGAAAACAGACTGCCTTACTCACTGACGGCGCATGTTAAAAAACTCAACCTGGAAATGATGGCGCCAAAACTTGCTACCGATATTAATGGCACAATTCAGGCGCAAGGAACACTGAAGGATTCAAATCTGCCTATAGATATCACTGGATATTTGGAATCATCCTCGATTGCTGATTTTTCTGTGGATACACTCGGAACCCATTTTAATTACTATAACCGCCAGATAAAAATTGACTCTTTATTCCTCCATAGTGAACCGGGGGTATTGAGTTTAAACGGCGTGGTAAAAATGGATTCACTATCTGCAATACGGTTTCTGTATAAACCGGGGGTACCCGGTTCTCTCTGGCCTGGACATGACCTGCACACGCAGGGCAATATAACAGGCACAATAACCGGCGCTATCGACTCATTTCTGGTAAATACCAGCATAAACCTGACAAACCTGAATTTGGACGATCATTCGGTAAAAAAACTGGCTGGAACCGCAAGTGTATATTATTTAAAAACCGGATTTTATGGCAGCAGCGTTTTATCATTATATCACAATAACCTGGCGGGTTTTAAGGCAGATTCGATTCATGTCGAATCTGAATTTCACAATAAAAATTTGAAAAATGTTTTGAGTATTGCCGTGAATGATACAGTTACCGGATATTTAAACAGTTCTGTATATTTTAACGATTACCAGACATTTACAATAAATAATCTAGATATTAAACTTGGCGCATGGCATTGGTATGGAGAACACTATCCGGCAACACTAAAAATTAAAAAAGACCACTATCATATTGATAATTTTAACCTTCATTCTGAAAAACAAAGTATTACCATAGAAGGAACAATTGGACGTCTGGGAGGTGAGAAACTTTCTGTTGCTGTCCGGAACCTGAATTTGCAAAAGATGATTAATTTTATCAAACCGGGTATGCCAGTCACCGGCGTAGTTAATATACAATCACAATTAACCGGCACTATCGATAACCCTGATATTACCAGCGCCGTACAATGTACCGATTTGCATTACCAAACAATCAAAATTGCCAATACCGATGCGGAAATAAATTACAATAATAAAACTTTACAATTTAATGCGTTAATGAAAAGAAACGCAACTGAAGAGTTCCTGGTCACCGGGTCCTTACCGGTAAACATTACAGCACAAGATAATAAACAAATCATTCCACAGGATAAACCGATAAATTTATCAATTATTTCACAAGGTGTCGATATTTCTTTTTTGGATTTGTTTACGAATAATTCAACCAGAACGACCGGTAAAACATCCATCGATGTTAAAATCGCCGAAACCCTGGCTCATCCATTAATCAATGGTACTTTTTCAGTAAAAAACGCTTCGTTTGCTATACCACAATATGGTTCCTATTTTAATAATATTCAAATGCAGTTGGAAATGATTAACAATAAAATTACCATAGAAAAGTTTTTAGCACAAAATGAACGCGGAACTTTGCAAGTAAATGGCTATATTGGTTTATCAAACAAGTTTGATAAATGGGAAGACTCTAACATTCTGTTAAAAGCCAAAAACTTTCCAATAGCAAAAAGTCAAAATCTGGATTTAACTGTTAACAGTACTATCCAGCTAAATGGTAATCCGGAAACTCCGGTGTTTGATGGGTCTGTTGATATTTTAAGGGCAAAAATATATATACCGGCTTTATTATCATCTAAAAAACCACTAGTAGAGCAACCCCCTTCTGCGCTCAAACAAGCAAAAGATGACCTGCAAGGAAAACATCCAGACCAGGCTTCAATACTTGATAAATCACGAGGGGAAATTAAAGTTAATATAGCAAGAAATGCCTGGCTGCGTAATGACGAGATGAATCTTGAATTGACTGGTGCTATGGATATTTTGAAGGAGGACCGGAAAGTTCAATTATTTGGCGCTATTCAAACAGTACGCGGAACAATTGATTTGTATGGTAAACAATTTAAGATTGAAGAAGGTCAATTTACTTTTACCGGTGGCGATGAGCTTACCCCGGAATTAAATATTAAAGCAGTACATGAATTCCGGGATGTTTACAATGAGAAAAAAACTTTAATATTAAATATTGCCGGTAAGATTGATCGGCCGGTAATCAACTTTCTACTCGGCGAGACTCAAATTGAAGATAAAGATGCGATATCCTATTTGTTATTTGGACGTAGTTCCGATGAATTATCCTTTGGCGAGAAATCACAACTTGCGCAAAACCAGGGGATGGTAAGCGCGAATGGGGTTGAACAAATGTTCACATCCCGGTTAAGTGGAGAAATTTCTCAAAAACTACAAAAACGCCTTAATCTTGATTTAATAAAATTTAAAGGCAAAAGTGATCGTGGACAGGCTTCGCTAATGCTTGGGAAATATATCACCAATGATCTTTTTCTTAGTTATCAAAGAGATTTTAATTTGGGAGGTTCTCACGAAATGGCTACTGATGAAATCTCTTTGGAATATGAAATCAATAAATTTCTTTTCTTACAGGCAACCAAAGGGGATGATAAAACGACCGGCTTTGACGTTTTTTGGAAATATGAAAAATAAAAAATCCCGGCCTGTTTAAACCGACCGGGATTTTCATTAGTATTTTAAAACTTGTTAAAAGCCCAATCCAATCGTGAACAATTGCACATCTTTGAGCACCCCAAAATCTTCATAGGCATAATCGAGCATCAACGTGCCGGCGCCGGCTAAACTATAGCTGAATCCTGCGCCCAGGCACAAGCCTTCTTCGGAATCGCTGGCAAACAACGACTTGTAACCGCCGCGTAAAAAGAACATCTTGTTGAACCCGTATTCCGCGCCAACATTAACGCTCTCTACATCATCATTCGGATGCAGCGCATCTACTGCGACGATCAGGTTGCTGTTGCCCTTGCCTTTTAACAGATCCATCGATACGCCTACCCGGAACATTAACGGCAAATCGTAACTATCTGTGTTCAAATTCGCATTAATGTTCTCATTG
>Ga0209311_1003367_pt1 | contig 10914 bp, 7 predicted proteins | sample AD_UKC045_MetaG_FD_184417 | JGI IMG/M metagenome (GOLD analysis project Ga0209311, IMG submission 184417) | Active sludge microbial communities of municipal wastewater-treating anaerobic digesters from USA - AD_UKC045_MetaG (SPAdes) (version 2) | ecosystem: Engineered > Bioreactor > Anaerobic >... | reverse complement strand
CTTCTGCATAAAGGCAATTGTTTTTATCGTCGAAAGGAAAGGTTGTGATTCTGGCCTGGTTGGCATGAGCCGAAACGCAATCATCCGGTATTCGCTGGGCCACCCAAACGGCGCCTTTATTCCTGTTTCCTTTTCCTACCATTTCCATAATCCAAACTTCATTCGGATCGGCAATGGAAAAAGATTCTCCTTCACTTCGATAACCATATTGAGCCACCAAATCGGTCATCACCTTAATGGCTTCACGGGCAGAACGGGAACGCTGCAGAGCTATATAAATTAAGCTTCCATAATCAACTAAAGCGTTTGTATCACGGAGTTCTTCGCGTCCGGTAAAAGTGGTCTCTCCAATTGCTACCTGGTATTCATTTATATTGCCAACAACAGCGTAGGTATAAGGAACTTGTTTTATTTTACCTAAATGTTTATCGCTGTCCCATTCATAAACGTCAACAAATTCTTCAGTATGCTTTTGAGCTGGCGAAAAATAAAGTGGATCCATAAAACCACCAGCATCAGCATTATATGTTACCATTACAGAGCCGTCTGCTGAAGCACCTTTGGTTACTATAAAATTTGTACAGGGATATACGTTAAGTGATGTTATCATTAATGCGAATAATAGAATTGTAGATTTGATTATTTTTTGCATTTTTTCCCTTTCATTTAATATAAAAAAAGCCAATATCAATAAATATTGACAAATAATTAATTACTCAAACTCTTTCATACTAATATTTTGAAATATGTAAGAATTTAATTCCCAATATACTAAAATTTACAAAAATATAATAACAGAAAAATGGGGGTATTTAATAAATTCAGAATTCAATATGTTTCGAAATTTGTGATTTAGCTGTCGGCGGTCGGCTTTTTGCTGAGTTTGCGCAAGAACTAATAAATTCTCAAACAGACAAGAATGTCTATACTACTAAATTATTATAGATCAAGTAGGTCAAACACCTTTGTTTGACATTATTTCTTAAATATCTAAGTTTTTGCTCAAACTGTAATCAAACTGTAAAGAGAATGGACAAAGAAATATTTTAACATTAGTCAATGGTTATTAGTTGTTAGAAAAATACTAATGACTAATAACAAATGACTAATGACCTATAAAAACTATTTTTCAAGATGGATTTTGACATTCGTCAGAATGACACTTAAAGTTATGTCCTCTCCATTTAAATAAAGGACATCCTTTATTGTGGGGTTCAAAATGATAAGTATATGAAAAATAAACAAGAGGAATCAGGGATACTAAAATAAAAAAGCGAATAATATTTTCTTTATTCGCTTAAGTACCGGAGGACGGAGTTGAACCGCCGACACACGGATTATGATTCCGTTGCTCTAACCAACTGAGCTACTCCGGCATAAGTTAGAATACAAAATTACTAATTTTTTTAATATTATAAAAATATTTTTATTCATATTTTCCTAATCATTTTAAAATAATTGCATAAATCAATAGTTATTAGTAATTTGCATTTTGTATAAATTGTATTAAAAACTTATAAGATGACTTTTGTTTTAAGTATAATATTTTTAACCTCAACTCTCGCAGCTTTTCAGGTTTTTACTATAGGAACTTATGGAGTAGCTCCAGCTATTATTATGTTAGCATTTTTTTATGCCTATATTTTGAAAAGAATTATTTGGAATGGAGATAAACTTCACTACCAACCAAGTATTAGTTTAATTTTACTTATCATTATTATCTCTATTGTTCTAATTTCTGGTATAACTCCATTAATCGGTGTGAATAAATACGAAATCTCCCAGTTTTTTAAAACATCATTTCATTTTCTTTTCCTGACAACATTTACGTTAATCTGTGCTTTTTATAGGATTGAAAATTTTAGGTGGCGAACTGTCATAAGAGTGTTTTTAGTATTTAGTATTTTTATAAATATTTATGGAATATATCAGGTAGTTGCACGAGCATTTGATTTGCCATTTGCATGGATTGAACTTTCTAACGAATCTTTAACAGCAAGAGGAACAGCTGTAGGATTTGACCCTTATAAACAACTTGCTTTGCAATTTGAAAATTTTTACAGAGCAACTTCAATTTTTTCAGAACCTTCTTTTTACGCCTCTTATAACATAATTGTAATGATATTTCTAATAATTCCTCTTTTAAAAACTAAAACTGGTTTTATTAAATCAAATGCATTAAAGATTTTTATTCTAATTTTTACTGTTGCTGCATTATTCCTTACGTTTTCTCTCACCGGATTATTAAGCTTTTTACTCTTAACTTTTACGGTATTTTTAATTGAAAGGTCTAAACGACTTAAATATTTTATTTACTTTTTAGCCGGAACTGTATTTGTAATTCTTATTACAGATTCGCTGGTAAAAAATGTAACTGAGATAAGCGTTGCCAATCTTTTTATAGATAGAATAGAAAGAATTTCCAAATCAAGCAAAATTGGTAACGAAAGTATGAATGGTGAATCAGTAAACGTAAGGGTAGATTATCAACAGCAAGCTTATAATATTTGGCAGCAATATCCTATTTTAGGTTGCGGAATTGGATTAGTCGGTTACAATAAAAAAGTTGATCTAAAATTTGCTGATACAGCTTTAACCCAAGTTCTGGCTGAAACCGGAGCAATAGGTACTTTCTTTTATTTAGCATTTTTCGCTGTTACATTTTTCCTTGTTTTAAAGCTAAACATATTTTGCAACAAAAGTTATATACTTAATGATGTTGATAAATGTCTGGCTGCCTGCTGCCTTTATTTATTTGTTCATTTAACTGTTATTAATTTTATTACTGCAAACAATTTAATAACTCCAATTTCATGGCTTTACATTGGCTTTATCTTTTCCATAATGAACAATACATACAGCAAGTTAGGATATAAATTTTCAATTATTGAAGTTTTTCCAAAAGGAATAAAAAACAAACTTATCGGAGCAATCAGTCAATGAATACTCCGCTTGAAATAGGTGCTGGCACTAATGCAATAACAAATCAGTTCCAAAAGAAATATGAAATGTATCGGCCTAGCTCTGTTTCAAAAAATAAAAATATTCAACTAAGGCAAGGCGAGATTGTTCAAGGAAAAATTTTAAAAATATATTCACAAAAAGAAGCAGAAGTTCGCCTTCCTATTGGTGATTTAAAAGCTGAATTTTCCGGAAAACTTAAACCCGGCGACACACTTTTCTTTAAAGTTGATTCGGTTTCACCTTCTTTAGTTCTAAAGATTTATGCTGTTTCTCAAAAAATTGCAGGGCGAATTCTTGATAACAAAGAAATATTAAGGATTTTAGATTTACCTGATGAAGATATTTTTAATGAAATCATAGAATTTTCTAAAAGCAAAAATTTAGTTATTTCTAAAATTGATGTCCTTAATGTTTATAACGGTTTGAAATTAATTGATAGTAAGAGCTTTGAAAACCTAACTTTATCTGATATTTTTAAAATTATTTCCTTTTTCATTGATTATTCTATTGAATTAAACAACAATTCATTCGAAAAATTAAAAGGAAATATTCTCGGCGCCAAATTCCTTGAAGAAAGAATTGAAAAACTCGTTGAATTTTTAAATACTCTTCCTAAAACAAAAGCAATAGAAAGCATTTTTAATTTTTTTGAAAAACTTGAACAATCCTCAAATTCAGAAAAAATCCTCTTTTTCAACATTAATTCCAAAGAAACGAACTTTTATAGCTTACTGACTGACTTGTTTGAAAAAAGCGGTTTACCTCCAATCCAAGAGCAATTACTGCAAAACTCTGTAAAACCTTTGCTAAATGCGATTGAAGGACAGCTTATTTTAAACCTATATGCTGCTTTGAACTATACTCCTTTTTTCTTCCTTATTCCATATCTTGATAAAAAAAAGTGGCGTTTTTACCAGTTAATTTTAAAGAAAAGAAAGAGTAAAAATAACAATAAGACAAGTGCCTTTAATTTTAAAATCTCATTAAATAGTGGGCATTATGATAGTACAACTATTAAAGGTGAAGACATTGAAAGCATTTTAGATTTGGAAATTTTTGCAGAATCACCGGAATTTAGAAGTATATTAAATGAAAATCTTGAAGAGTTAAAAAGATTAATAATTAAGAATAATTTCCTTCCAAATAAAATCGAATTTTTGCAGAATGATGAATTTAAATTAAATATAGCAAACGATTTATCAGAACCAACAAAAAGCAACATTTCAGTAGTTGTGTAATTCCTTTCAAAGAAATAATTAAAATTTATTCTAAATGAAATCTTGAATTGCCTTTCATAATCTTTCCCTGCATAATCATATCAATAACCTGAAAACCGGATTGCATACAGGGCCAGATGCCATGCGAAAATTTTGGTTGATAAAGATTCTTTATTGGTGTTCTCATTTTCAGTCTGTTCCTGCCAAAGTTATCCGGATATGGCGACATATCGTAGTTTGAGCCGGTAGGAGAGCCGGAATAACGGGCATAAGTTGCCGGAGTTGCAATATCCTTTGTAATAATATTTTCACTCAGGTCTTTAATAAGATACTTTTCAACAAGATTGATTACTTCATTGGAAATACGATTTTTCTCATCAAAATAGAGTTTGTAGTCATTTTCTCTTAAATCGCTCCAGTTGCCAATTGAAACTGGAATTAATCTTATTATTAAGTTAGGTTTGCCACCAATAATAAGCGAAGGACTGATTACTGCTATATGAAAACAACTGTTGTCAATTTCGAATAAACCTTTGTCGAATTTTTGAAAGAGTTTTTCAAAAGCACCATTTCCGGTAGTTATAACATTATAACCTGAAGCCAGTCCAAATCTACTTAAATCAAATTCATTTTTTAGCCCCAAGCATATTGTAAAGGAACTTGGTGACATTTTTATTTCTTCAACTTTTTTAAAATACTTGCTGTCAATTTTTTCCAATATTTCAGTCCCAACAAGTTTTTTCATAGCAATTTTAGCATCAATTGTAGTAACAACATTTTCAGAATAAATATCCGTTCCATCGGAAGTTTTTATTCCTTTAACCTTGTTTTTTTCAATTAAAATTTTTTGCACTTCTGTATTAAACAGGATTTTTCCACCAAGTTCTTCATATCTCTTTTTTAAAGATAAAGGAAGTTCAATGAATCCTTTTTTAGGTCTGAAAGCTGCATCAACAGAAGTATTTAATGCACCAACGACCATTAAAGCAGCAGCTCTTTTAGCAGGTAATCCACTGAAAGCAGCAAAAATTTCTAATATTTCCCTTATTTGCTCATTCTTTATGTTATATTTATCTAATAGTTCGCTGAAAGTTTTATTGCTGTTCTTTATAATTAATGGACATTTTTTTATAATTTGTAAGAGTTGGAAAAAATTTGGCTCTACTTTTAAATGATTCAGTTCAAAATACATTTTTCTAATATGACTCAGCAATTCATTAACGTTTTGAAAATCCTCACCAGCATAATTCAATAGGAATTTTTTAAAATGAGCAAAGCCAGCAGGTATTTTGAAAATTTCCTTTTGCCCTGTATTTGGATTGATTTTGTAGATATTGCAATAGTTAGTGCCGAATTTGATTAAATCAAGATTAATTCCAAGATACTTAAAAATATCGTCAGGGTCTGGAATTATTTGAGAAGTGTCAAAAAGGAAACCATCTCTTTTGAAAGAAGTAACGAATCCGCCGGGTATTCTGTTCTTTTCAATAATCAAAACCGGCTTTTGGGTAACATCATTGTTTAATGCCCAGACAATGCCGGAGGTAAGACCGGTAACACCAGCCCCAATGATAATCAAGCTGTAATCAGAAGAATTATTTTTCATTTGATTAAAATTTGCACTCCTTCCCAAGTTGAACTTGGAAAGGAGGGAAAAAATGTAGATACACAGCATGCTGTGTATCTACATTTGTTAAAAAAAGTATAGATATGCTAAACTTTCAAAGTGTGGCATTTCTGCTCAAGTTTCACTATTTTCCAGTTCAACCTCTTCACCATTAGTAATGCTTATATTGCTACGTTTCTTCGGCTTTTTTGTTCCATAAAGCACATATTGTTTGTATCTAGCCGGATTTTTACGGGCAAAAACTTTTTTACCAATTTCGCAATACATTGAAATTAATTTATAAATTTCATTGCCTTTGCTAATCCTTTCATAAGTTTTATCTTCGCGGTTTTTCTTTGCATCTGCAATGCTTTTAAAGGAATGTTCAAACTGCAAATTCAAATTATTCAAATCATCTAAAAGTGTTTGAGTTAAACCAAATTCTTCCAGTTCAGTTAAAAATTCAGTCATAAACGAATGAACATCTCTTGCCTTAACGAGCAAATGATTATCGTTTAAAACAGTCAGACTTGATGCGGCAAGACGCTTATAGTTCGTAGATTTTTTACCCCATTTCATCTCAGCCCGCAAATTCATACTTCTTAACATTTCAAGTAATGATGAACGAAGCTTGTTTTTGTTATCATTTTCGCCGAAAATATAAGCAATATAGACTACATCATCTAAAAATACTTCAAATTCATTACCTAACGCTTCTAATTCTGCAATTTTTTGTTCATTTATGCCAAAAGGAGTTAGTTCTGAAATATCTTCTGTTAAAGTATTACAAAAATTTGATGTGAACATACATAATGCAGCATCAGACATATTATAAGTTCTGTATATACGATTCATTATAGTTATATAATAATAGTTTATAATAATTTTATTATATTATATATTTGTAAATTAATAAATATTTTTTTAAAAATAATACAAATTTATTATAAAATAATAATAATTTTTATTGAGAAGATATTTTGTTATTTTAAAATACAATCTTCTCACAATGAAATGTAATCTTCTCACAAAGAAATATAATCTTCTCATAATAGAATACATTCTTCTCATTATAAAATATAATCTTCTCACAAAGTAATATAATCTTTTTATAATAAAATATAATCTTCTCACAAAGTAATGCAATCTTCTTATAATAAAATATAATCTTCTCACAAAGTAATGCAATCTTCTCATAATAAAAAATTATCTTCTCACTATAAAAAGTATTTAATTTTTATGTTGAGTTTGTTTATTACAATTTTCTTTTGTCTTGTTTATAATTTTTACCTGTTTTTGTTTCAGAAAGTAAACGTTATTTATGGCAAGACGATTGTTTACTACCTGCAAGGATTATATAACTGGACAGTATTTAATTGTTGATGGGGGTTATTCATTAAGTATCGAGAATTAGAAATTTTTTTTTAAAGTCGATTTCACCAGCATTATTCATAAATTAAGAATAAATATTTTATACCAAACCGCTATATAATCTGTCATTCTGAACGAAGTGAAGAATCTCAAACTCTGTAATAGCAATGACTTGTGAGATTCTTCGCTACGCTTCAGAATGACAAGACTGCGAAATAAGAAACTACGAGGAGTCAGGAGTTCTGAATTTAAAAATAAATCAAGTTAAATTATTACCTGAGTAGCAAAAGCTTTCCACTCTCAAACTTTTCACCAATTTGTATTCTATAAAAATACAATCCTTCCTGTAATTGAGAAGAAGCAATATTTTGATTAAATGTAGTATTGTAAATACCAGCTTCCAGCCATTTGTCAACAAGGGTTGTTACTTTTTCACCAATTGAATTGAAAATATCAATTTTTACTTGATTTGCAGAAGGTAATTCATATCTTATATTTGTTGATTGTGAAAAAGGATTTGGGTATGCAGTAACCGAATAATTATCTTGTTGTTTTGCATTTTCATCTACTGAAACAAAAATTGATGTCCAATTGATTTCAACTCTATAACCAGTAAAAGAATACTCTTTGCCTTTAGTATCATAAAAAATAACACTGCCATTCATTTGATACCATTGATAGTTTGACCAATGGTTAGATGAAAATAAAATCAGATTTCCGTTTAAGTCGTATAAGTAATCTTTTTTTGAGCTATTTATCCAACGTTCTCCGTTCCAATTCTCATCTAACATCATTAATAATTTACTCATTGAGTCATAGCTATAACTAATACGTTGACATTTCAACCACTGTTCGTTGCTCCATTTTTCATCTATAAAAGATAATTTATTTCCTATTGAATCATAGTTATAACTATAATGGGATTTATTAACCCACTGTTCATTTTCCCATCCTTCACTTAAATAAGTCAATTGATTACCCATTGAGTCATAAGTATAACTTAAACGGTATTCATTAGTCCAATGTTCGTTTTCCCAATTTTCTTTTAATTCAGTCAATAGGTTCCCCGATAAATCATAACTATAGTTAATAAAATATTCATTAACCCACTGTTCATTTCTCCAAAATTCAGCAAAAGAAGTCAGTTGATTATTGTTCAAATCATAACTATTGTTTAATCTAAAGATTTTTTTCCATTGTTCGTTTTCCCAATATTTAACTATATAAGTCAAAAGATTTCCATTTTCATTATAAGTGTTGCTTTCTAATCTATCATTTATCCATTCTTCATTATGACCTACCTCAAATAAATAAGTAAGTATATTACCCATTGTATCATAACTATAGCTATTTCGAAAATCTTTTTTCCATTTTTCTTTTTCAGGGTCCCATCTTTCTGCCTGTTCACAAAGTAAATTTCTATTTATATCGTAAATATTGCTAAAACGTGTATTATTAGCCCATTTTTCACCATCCCATCTCTCATATAAGTATAGTATTGCATTTCCTTTCGCATCATAATTCCAACTTCGACGATAGTCGTTAATCCATTTGTCACTTTGGTTGACTTCTGTTGATATGGTTAATGAAGTTAAGTGATTCCCTTCATATTCATATTTGTAGTTTGAACGTGCAAAAGTAGAATGATGATTATAATAAATAAATTCACGTAAATAAATCATAAGATTCGCTTTAGCATCATAGCTATAAGTATAAATGTATTTAGTACCATCAGTACTATATTCTGTTACATTTTCAACAAGATATTGATTGGAATGTATTTCATCTTTACTTTTTTTAAAAATTTTTTGCAGATAGTTTTCAAAATCATCAGCTTTATTAAAATTGAGCTCAAAATCTTCAAGATTGCTAAAAGGTGCCTCAAAATTTTCCTGCGAAGGAGCAGGTTTTATACTTTTGCTTTTTGCATAAATATTTGTTACAGCAACGAAACTGAGCAATATTACAATTAGAATAATTTTTGTTTTCATAATATCTCTGCATTTATTAAAGGATAAACAATATTTCTATTTTGTCGGAACTTAAAAAATTTATTAAACTTTCGCTATATTTAGAATAGCATTCTTAGAACATCAGTCATACGATGACTGCCAGTCATCGTATGACTTGAAATCCACACTTTGCTAAAGTTTCAATCTTTAGATTTCTCACTTCGTTATTTATATTTTTTTAATTCACTTACTTCTTCTGCAGTAAGTCCTGTAATTTCAGTAATAAAAGAAAAATCTAAACCTTTTTTAAGCATATTCATAGCAATTTCAATTTGTTTATTATTTTCTCCTTCAATTCTGCCTTCAATTTTCCCTTCTTCCTTTGATGTATCTAATGAATTTTTCAAATCTCTGTAGTGCTTCAAACTGTCTTCGTAATTCTGATATTCTTCCTTGGAAAATTTTGCAATTTCAGTAAAAGGATTGATATATTTTTCTTTAAATTCTGTCATTTTTGCACCTTCTTAAATACTTTGCAAATTTATTAAATACTAACTAAATACAAAAAAAGATTGAAACGTTTACATCTTAATTACCCTTTTTAAAAATCTTAATAATCATAATTGTAATTCTGTAGGGCAGCTAAGAATTACATCTATTGCAATATCCCCTTGAAAACCAGACTATAAAATCTTGTCATTCTGAGCGGAGCGAAGAATCTCAAGTATCGTGATAACAATGACTTGTGAGATTCCTCACTTCGTTGCCAATGACATCGCTACTTTTACTCTGCAAAACTTCTTGAACCAGATGTCCTACATCTTGCAGATGTAGGACATCTTTATCTTATGTCATCTCCATTTCAATAAAGCACTTACTTCATTTTGGGGTTCGGAATGACACAAGATAGTAAGTCTTTTAACGAATTATTACACTATACAACATTTTAAAAAGTCAGATTTTATGATTACCACCCAGAAACAACGGCAAGCATAATATCTTCTGAAATCTGCTGCAAAACGTCTGAAATTGCCTGTTCCCTGTTTGCCTGAGCGTTATCTAAGCTGTAAATGCTGTAATTTGAAAAATTCTTTTTCCAAAAAGAAATTCTTTTAATATTATCAATGTATTCTGCTTCACAGGTAATTGTCATTTTTCTTTCTTTTTCTAATTCTCCGGCTTTAACTGTAGAAGTTTCATCGCGAATAGAAGAAATAATTATATTTAAGCGGGAATCTGAAGCAGCTTCAACAAGTTCTAATGAGTTATCCCGCCTGAAATTATCAATAATGTTTTGTGTTAGCTTTTCACGGTAATTCGGATTTCCATAGCCACTGTTGTCTTTTATTGAACTGATATATATTGTCTTAATGTGTTCAGGAATTGAGCTGCCAGTAAAAGAATAACATCCAGATAACAAGATGAACAAAGGTAATACTGCAAATACAGATTTTTTGAAAATAATCAATGAAATAAGTTTTTTTTGCATTATAGAACTTTCTCATTACTAAAATCAAGAAATGGGTTATTTTTTCTCTCTTCACCGATAGTGGTTCTCATTCCATGCCCGGGATAAATGACAAATTCATCGGAATAGCGTAGTAATTTCTTTTTTATAGAATTCATTAAATCGTCATAGTTACCGCCGGGGAAATCATATCTACCAATACTGTTTTTAAAAAGGGTATCGCCAGTAAAGATTACTTTTTCAATTCTTTCAACAAAACAAACGCTACCTTCAGTATGGCCGGGAGTGCAGACAACTTCAAAACTGTTAGCATCTCCATATACAATATCCATATCA
>Ga0209311_1003360_pt1 | contig 10933 bp, 8 predicted proteins | sample AD_UKC045_MetaG_FD_184417 | JGI IMG/M metagenome (GOLD analysis project Ga0209311, IMG submission 184417) | Active sludge microbial communities of municipal wastewater-treating anaerobic digesters from USA - AD_UKC045_MetaG (SPAdes) (version 2) | ecosystem: Engineered > Bioreactor > Anaerobic >... | reverse complement strand
GGCGATGGAAGCGCCGTTCGTTTATCCCGCGCCGGAGGAGTACCGGGGAAAAGTGTTGCGCTATTCGGACAAGCCGTTCAGTTCCACGAGCGGGATCATCCGATTCTTGACGAGGGCGGGGGATGTGGTCAAAAAGGGGCAGCCCATCGGCCGGATATACAACGCATTTGGGAAACATCAGGAAACGATTTCGGCGCTGGACAACGGGATCGTTCTGGGGTACTCAGATTCGTCGGTGGTGTTTCCCGGCACCCCGGTAATGGCGTTCGCGCTGAATACGGAAGCGCAAAAAGAATAATCTCCTTTCTTTCGCGAGAAAAGAAAGGAGCAGAGAAAAGCGTGGATTTTGTACCGTTTTTCGCTGTGTAATCAGACTTTCGTAACGTACTCCGCGACGATGTCGCCAATCTTGGTCGTGGACATTCCGCACTCTTTGATTTCCTTGGCGGAGAGGCCGGACAGCACGCGGGATTCGAGCAAGGCCACGACGGCGCGTTCGATGCACAGACCGGCTTCGGTTTCCCCGATGTGCTCCAGGAGCATCTGGCCGGCGAAAATGCACGCAAGCGGATTGATCACGTTCAGGTTGGTGTACTTGGGTGCGCTGCCGCCGATGGGCTCGAACATGGACACGCCCTTGGGATTGATGTTGCCGCCGGCGGCGATGCCCATGCCGCCCTGAATCATGGCGCCGAGATCGGTGATGATGTCGCCGAACATGTTTCCGGTAACGATAACATCGAACCATTCGGGGTTTTTCACCATCCACATGGTGGTGGCGTCGACGTGGGCGTAGTCGCGTTTGATATCGGGAAAGTCTTTTGCGCCCATTTCGTGGAAGGCGCGTTCCCAGAGGTCGTACACGAAGGTGAGCACGTTTGTTTTCCCGCAGAGGGTGAGTGTTTTGTTTTTGTTGCGCTTGCGGGTGTATTCGAAAGCGTACTGGAGGCAGCGGTCGACCTCATACCGGGTATAGACCATTTCCTGAATGGCGACTTCGTAGGGGGTGCCTTTACGCTGCACGCCGCCGAGGCCGGTGTAGAGGCCGGCGGTGTTTTCGCGGACGACGACAAAGTCGATGTCGGCGGGGCCTTTATCCTTGAGGGGGGTATCCACATGGGGATAGAGCTTGACCGGGCGCAGGTTGATGTACTGATCGAGTTCAAAACGCGTTTTGAGCAAGATGCCCTTTTCCAGGATGCCGGGTTTGACATCGGGGTGGCCAATGGCGCCGAGGTAGATAGCAGAGCACTTTCGGAATTCATCGATGGCGGAATCGGGTAGAACCTCGCCGGTGCGGAGGTACCGATCTCCGCCGAAATCGAATTCGGGGGTTTCGAGGGTGAATCCGAAGCGCTGGGCGGCGGCGCGCACGACTTTGATGCCTTCGCGCAACACTTCCGGACCAGTGCCGTCTCCGGGGAATAAACCAATCGTATACTTGGCCATGTGTGGAATTCTCCTTGTCGTCAAAAATGGTAAGAACAGAAGAGAAGTGTATCATTTTTCAGAAAATCCGGTCAAAAAAAGGGAGCGGGCGATCATGAGTAGCGCTTCGACACAGTTTTGTTACTTGACGATTTTAACGGTGTCGCCAATTTGGAGGAGGTGTCTTTTCGACCAGTTGTTCCATACATAGAGGTCGCTGATCTTGACGCCGTACTTGCGAGCGATGGAGGTGGGGGTTTGGCCTTTTTCCACCTTGTGGGTGATGGGTTTGGCGGTTTCTTTTTCGGATTCCGCCTCTGGTTCGGAGGCGGCGCCTTTCTTTTTGGCGCTGGCCAGGATTTCTTTGCCGGATTCCATGGCGTCTGGTTTGGCGGCGCTTTGAATGATCAGTTTTTGGCCGATCTGCAGCACGGAGGTCTCGTTGAGGTGATTCCATGCAAGGAGGTCTTTAAGGGCCACGGTATATTTTGCGGCAATGGCGCCGGCGGTATCCCCGCTGGCCACTTCGTGGGTAATGGAGGTTGTCTTCGATGTTTCCGCGCGATTCGATATGGAGGCTTTTTTGGAGGCTTCGGTTTTTTTACCGACGATGACGGAATCGCCCGGCATGATAATGTCGGATTTTTCGAGGCCGTTCATTTCCATGAATTCTTCGAGGGGTACGCCATGGGCGCGGGCAATTTTGGCGGGATATTCGCCGGATTTTACAGTGTGGTATTCGAAGGCGCCGGTTTGGGATTCTTCGGAGGCGGTTACTTCCGCCGCCAGGAGTTCTTCGCCTGCGCGGTAGTATCCCGGGGGCACGCGCAGGACTTGGCCGGTTCGAATGATCCTGGAGGATCGCAAGCCGTTTAATTTTGATAATTCTTTGGTAGAAACGCCATATTTCTGAGCGATGGTGGATAGCGTATCGCCTCTATGCACTTTGTAATACCGCGGGCCGTACTTGAGTCTGGGCGCTTTTTCAAGGGCGGTTTGAAAGGCGCCTTCCCTGGAGGCGGGCACGGCGATGTAGTACGTGCCGGAGGGCGGAGTGACTTCCCGGAGGAGATCCGGATTCAATTGGGCCAGGGTTCCGGGGGAAAGCGCGAGGGCCTTGTCAAGGTCATCTAGAGCATACATGCCGCTAATGGGCATGCGGAGGGTGTTTTCCGGGGCGTCTTTGGGAATGGTGAAACCATAGCGTTCGGGATGATTTACCACAATGAGCGTGGCGAGGAATTTGGCGTAGTATTGTTTGGATTCCTGGCGAATGCGTTCGGAGGCAGGGGAGGTTTCCAGGAGGGTCCAGAGATGACGTTCCCCGCCAGTGGCGGCAACAGCGCGGTCAAGGCCAAATTCGCCCATGTTGTAGGCGGTAATGGCGAGAGGCCAGTTTCCGTTAAAGAAGTCATGCAAGTGGGTAAAGTATTCCATGGCGGCGCGGGTGGAGGATTGCCAGTTGAAGCGTTCATCCACGTAATTGTCCATGCGCATGTTGAAAAGGACGGCGGTGTCGCGGATGAATTGCCACATGCCTCCGGCATTGGAGCGGGAGACAATCTTTGGGGTGAATTGGCTTTCGACCATGACGATCCACGCCAGTTCCTGGGGAAGATTAGCTTTGGCCAACTCAGCGCGGATATGCGGCAGGTACTTGGCGCTACGGTCCAGAGCGCGCTGGAAAGATTTAGAATACGCATATTGAATAGCATTCAATTCCACGCGGACGCGTTCTGGGAGGGGGTCTGGAATGCTGATTTCCTTGTCACTTTCAGGGATGGGCGCATTGTCTGCAAGCCACTGATAGAGGCTCAGCCGGTGGCGAGTGGGGAATGCTCCAAAATCCCGTTTCAGTGATACAAACACGGAAGGCGACACCTCCGCTTCGGTCAGTAAATCGATAAGCAAAGCGTATTGGCGGGCGGCAAGGTCTTTGTCGCCGCAAGCCTCCGCGGCCCGGACGGCGCGGTAGGCTTCCTCCGCTTCCAGTACAATACGGGTGATATCAGGACCGGAGGGTTCTTGACCGTCTTCCCTTGTGGCAATGCCTTGTTCCAAGTCGGTTCGGTGATTCATACGCCAGCTTATGGGAGTGGTGCAACCAGCAAGAAAAAGGGAGACCAGAACAGATGTCCAGCAGATCCTGCAAAAGACGGATGTGTTTTTTCTCCTGTGCTGCTCAGGCATAGTATTCCCTCAATCATGCAGGCCGAAATACGCACGAGGAACCTCCCTGCTATAAGGCTTCCACCTTATGGCGGCATATGTTCCTCCCCCGCACGCCGGCCCCTGGAACCGCATCCGCCGCCGGTCTGTGTGTCCGCCACATCCATACCGGTTCCAGGTCCAAACGACTCAACTGACGATAACGCTCTCTTAATCGTTGTGGGTAGTCTATCCTACCGCTGGTGGTATGTCAAGAAGAAATGATCGATATATTGTGTTTTCTCTGTGCGGGAAATGTGCCCAGTCTGGGTACTGGCATTGAATGCAAGGCAGGAAATATCGTCCTATGGAAGAGGCCATTTGGCAAGAGGAAAGTTAAGCTGATAGAATTACGCTATCCTAAGAAAGGAGTTCGAGTCTGTTATGAATACTGTATTTGCTTTATGTCTGGTGGTGTGTGGCGGCTTGGAAGAGTGGCAGGGGCGGATGGTTGCGGCGCAGAAGAGTTATGATATATCCGAAGCACAGAAGGTGACGGACGAGATTCGCGCGGCATTGGGATCTCAGGCGAACCCGGAGCTTCGTTTGATGTTTGCCCGGAGCTTATTGTTAACGGCGGAGTTGTGCCGTACGGATTATGAGGTATTGAGTGAGGAGGGTGCTGATAGAGAGAAGCGGCGCGCGCTGGGGGAAAAAATCGATGCGCTGGCCAAGGAAGGCATGGACGCGGCGGAGGCACTGGGCGATGTAAGCGAGCACTACCGGATAAAGTCTGATTTTTATGGATTGATGATCCGCTCTAAATATCAGGGGAAGAAGTACCGCAATAAGCTGGAGTCTTCTTCTGCGAAAGCGCTGGAACTGGACCCGAAAAATCCATATGCCTATGTATCGGTGTCACGGCCGTATTTGTTTGCAGGGCCGCATCAGGGGGGGGATGTGAAAAGGGCCATGGAATTACTGAATAAAGCCATAGAACTAAAACCGGATTATGAAGCCGCGCTGCAATTGCGGGCAGTGGGATATGAGAAGCTTGGGGAAAAGGCAAAATCGGACGAGGAGTGGAACAAGATCCTTGCTGTGCATCCGGATGCATCACGTTCCCGGAAGACGCTGGAAATCGCGGGGAAAGTATGGACTGAAGAGGATGCGGCGGGTTCGTAAGCGGGTGATTATTTTACGGGAGAATCCGGTGGCGCCGCGGCCGGTGCAGCATCTTTGGAAGGCACTTCAATTTTCAGGTTGCCGATAATAGGGATAAGCTTGGCCTGTTTGAACAAGTCGCCTTCAGCCAGTTTGATGTGGGTAACGTCTGCAAGGGGCTGGTTGAAGGTGGGGTCCACATCAATCCATTTCCCCACCCAGACTTTGGCCCATTGATGGAAGTAGAAACCGGGTTTTCCGCTGTCGACATAGATAAGGCCGGCGACTTCCTGTGCGGGGAGACCTGCGGCGCGCGCAAGTCCTATAAAGAGTATGCTGTGTTCAGTACAGTCGCCTTCGAGGCTGTTCAGCACTTCGAGGGCGTTCGTTAGACGGGCGGAGAAGGTGCTGTGCATATTTTGGTTGACCCACGCACACAGCAGGTTGGAAATTTCCAGCGTATTGGTTTCCTGTCCAACGATTTCCTTGGCCTTGTTGATTAGGCGCGAATCTTCACTCTGGACAAATATGGTTGGTTTTATCCAGGGTTTGAGGATTTCCTCTTCTATGGGCAATTGGGCAGGAGTAAATTCATTAAGAACGATTTTTTTTGCGGAGAATTCAAATGCATCCCCTTTTACCGTCAAGGTTTGACGTTCGTCGCTAAAGAGGTGATCGGGCCCAAGGGGGCCTCGGAGGAGCAGATGGAGCGAATCGCGCTCGCGGGGTTTTTCGATGGGGGAACTGAGCAGCACGGCGTTCGATACGATAACGTCATTTTTATAATCGACGTCTTTGGCGCGTTCTTCAGGTTCGATGCGCATGGTAATGCTGCCGGCGATCACGTCTTCCAACGTGGTCCCATTTTCGTCAACCGTGGAGAGGGTATCAATGCCCAGGGCCTCTAAAGTGGTTTTGATTTTATATATTTTGGTTATAACGCCGTCCAGGACCCGGTCTTCAATGCCGACAATATGACTAATCCCCCGTACTTCCTGTTTATACATGGGTTCGAACGTGGTAAATTCGAGGACATCGCCAAGATGGGGTTTATCATGAACCCAACGGGCATGTTTTACGGTGTCCATAAGCGATTCTGAAGGTTTAGGGAGCCGCTCTTCCGTTTGAACGCCGGCAGTAATGCTCACCAGGACCAAACCATCTTTATCCACGCGGGCATTGAATTCGGAGGGGCCTTTGGGGTCCACCACTTTTGATTCGATGGAGACCAAGTCCCCCTGTGGAGCGTAAGTTCGTTTGGAGAAAATATGAATATCTTGCTTGACCCCGGACATGTTAACGCGGAATTGCGCATCTTCAATGTAGAGGCACTGTCCCTGGCCGTCTTTTTTAAGGGAATTGAGGGCAAAGCCGGCTTTTTCGCCATTCAGGTACACGCCATACCAGTTATCACCGATGAGCGTGTCAATATTGAAATCCTGGGCCACCAGCAGGCGGGGGAATAATGACACGGTAATCATAAGAATCACTCGCTTCATTCGGGGGAGGTCTCCGGTTCAATACAGCCAATTTCCGGGCTTGTAACGCTATTGTTAACTCTGGAAGAACAAGCAGCCTATGGTTCTTAACGTTCCTGCCATCATTATGGTTAACCATACCGCTGGCCCGTTTGGGGGTATTTTACCGCAGAATGAAACCTGTTTGGAAATGGATGGTCTGACCTGTATTTGCAGTGTGCTTGAAACGGGGGGTAAAGAATAAGGAGAATGTCTCCCGGTGTAGTGATATCCGGTTGACGGAGCATAGCGTTGTTGTTGTCAATATGATTTTTCCAGCCTTATTCACCACAGGAATCAGTGCGGCGGCATTTTGGCTGTTGACACCCTACTTTGTTGTGGTCAACTCAGTGCCGTGGCGGGAACCCATTTCGTGGGATGAGTTAATCCGGGTGGCGGCGGTGGCTCAGGTAACCCGCATAGAGGCGGATCCATCCCTGATCGTGCCGGTGATCCAGGCATATGCGGGGCAGGATCCGGGATCTTGGCGTGAAATGGGGAAAGGGCATGCGCCGCGGGTGTTGCTGGCCAAATTATTTGCCGGACGGGATATTGACGCTGTAAATCAGTATTTGCGGGAGTTGCGCCCTTGGAGCGAACCGGGGTCGGATTGGGAATTGAACCGGGGGGATTATGATTTTACGGAAGTGGTACTTACCCAGATATTGTATTTCTTTGGGGAGAAACCAGATCGGTTGTATCCGGATACGCTCAATCATTTATTGCATGAGTTGCTGTTGGAGGAAGGCGGACAGCCCAATCCTAAAGTGCCGCAAACGCTGGGGTTGGTATTTGATACGGAGAACCATTTATTGATGCGGGAGAGTTCCCGGTATCTTAAAAATCAATGGCTGCAGAAACATGGCAATACCAGAAAGCGTTATGACAACAGCAGAAACGGGCTTCAGGACTGGCTGACGGGACGGCTGAATCATATTCGCATGTATGGCTTTCATGAATTTAATTCGGTTCCGTATGAACGGTATGCGCTGGCGCCGCTGTTGAATCTGGAGGCATTTGCCGAACCGCCGGAAGTGGCGTCACTGGCGCGGGTAATTCTGGATGACAAGGCGTGGCGGTATGCGTTGGGCAGCCTGGAATTCAGGCAATGCGTGCCGTTTTGCCGTCAACCAAGGCGCGCGGACAAGACGGAATTGACTTTAAATCCGATGAACTCTATTGCAAAGGCGTGGGTGCTGGATCCCGAGGAGGCGTTTCGGCAATCCGATGGAGGTTTTGACGCCTTGTTGATGCCCTACCGGCCTCCGCTTCAGACGGTGGAATGGATGAAAGCCAAACCCCATGAATATTTTGTGCAAATTGGACATGGCGAATATGGCAGCCCGGAGATTTTTTCCGGGGGGCCTGGGTATGTATTAAGCGCGGGGGGCGCTTGCCCATGCTGGGAGTCGCAGGTGGTGCCACGGCCCACAACCTTGTTGATCGAGGATGGCGCCCAGGATATAAAGGAGTGCTTTCACGTGCCAGGCGCGGGGCATTGGACGGCCTGGAACAACACCGGGGTGTACCGGCATTTTGCGTGCGGGAATATGGCGGTGCAGGTTCCCGACGCGTATCGTCCGGTGGCAGAGGCTTCAGGATGGCGGATTTTCTTGCCCGGGCATCCGGAAGGGCTGCTTATTGCGGTATACAACGCGGAAGGACTCGGGCTCATGGCGCTATTCCCAACCACAGAGGTTGCACCGGAAACGCTGCTTCAACGCATTTTGGAAATGAATCCCGATGCCGCGGTGCTCGCAAAAACGTTTCATTGCCCGATGGACGGGGAGCTGACGTACGATCCGAATGCGCCATATGGCACGTGGATTATGGAGAGCGCGAATGGTCATTCGCTGGATCGCGCCTATGGGCAATGGCGGAGAGGACGTCCGGAGTTAAGCATCGCGCAATAATTGAAGGCGGAGGAACAGGTTATTCGTGCAATGTTCATTTTCACTGGAAGAAGCAGACCATACGAAAACGGGATACACTCCATAACTAGGCGGACACTTTACGGCTACTTTTCATTTGTTGGTTCTATTATGTGGCTGGGCATATCTCAACTTAAGACTTGACTAACCCTATGGGCGGACATACAAATTTATAACCACTGTTCAAGAATAGTGGCACATCTTTTTCTGCGAAGAAGTTCTATTACTCCATAAAAACGCAATGCCTGCCGATATTCTCGGGAATTGGGAAACTTCTGATCTCCCTCCTCTGTATCAAGTAACCAACTCAATGAATTTCGTAACCAGAGAGATGCTGGCCGCCGCGCAGAACGTCCCAATGCTGTCATGGCAAAAGCAACATTTTCGATTGTGTCTACCTCGGCATCAGTAGCTTTTTTAGCAAGACTTTCCTGCAATTTGCTGACTAACCATATCCGCGTGTACGGAAATGAATTCGGAAGTTGAAGGCCATAACTTTGAGCAAAACGTTCAAGCACAGAATATGCCAAACTACTCGCCTTAACATCTGGAATTGATTGTTGTTCATAACGAGGCCATTTGCTCATTTTGGTCCAGATTAGAAAAAGCCACGCGAGGGATTTTCTGCACAAATCGGTTGCATGTTCAAGCAATTCGATTTGATCAACAATCTTTTCACGCACATCTTCTGAAGCATACATTTCTTTGTCTAGTGCTATTTTTGCCGATTCACACCAATCCGCAAGTGCCATCAATGTCATTGCCGTGGCAATGATTGAAGGGCCCTTGTCTTCATCACCTGTCTCTATTGGATCTTTCCAGTAAACCCCATGTCCATTATGCACAAGATCAACAAGCCGCTCAATAATTTTTTTTGGTACAACTTCCTCAAGCTTGTTGTTTTTCCAACCTATATGTGAAAAGATAAAAGCGCTTTGTGCAAGATCTTGAACAGAACACTCGGCAGCATGAGATTCCTCGCTGTGTAAATCCCAATCCTGACTATTTCCGAAATTTAAAAGTGTATTCCTTCCGGCTATCCATGTTTCACGAAGCCACTTTTTCAGAACTTCAACATCTTCCTCCGTCTTACATCCAGCGAAATTTTGAAGAATATTTAAATCGAGTTTACATACAGGACCAAGACCTATTGGCCGGTGTATCTCAAGGGGTATTTTCCATAGGGTAAAAACATTGAGTGATTTTCGAAAACCACCATCCGCCTTCCAGTCCTGGATTTGCCATGAACCTTGATCCCGAATCGGGTCGACACATTTTTCCCACATTCTTCCATAAAGCGGGATATAGCGGCATTTCTGTGCTGCATCAGTAAAAGTTGCAGCATCCACGCCTGCAATTTCTCTCATAAGTCGCTCAAACGCTTCCTTATTCACTTTTTGGGGGCCAAGATCTGCCAAAATAGTAGCAAGGTGTTCGCGTTGTTCTTGCTGAAAATCAGCTATTTTAATCATCCCTTTCCTCCAACGGAAGCATTTGCTTCATCAACATCCATTGCAATTTGCAAACCAAGTTGTAATAGATTTTTTCTGCCCGATGCAAACTGTCGCAAAAAGGCTAGTGTTTCAGCCGGACGCAACAATGGAATACCATTATGTATCATATCTTTTTGTTTGTTTGGCGGTTTTAGACAGTTAAAAATAACATTAGCATAATGTTCTCTTGGATTGTCAATTTCCGTTTTATTTTTTGCATGGATCTTCTCGTCAACTCGATTCGCTGTTATCGTGACTTTCTGTGGACAATCTATTACACCACATAACTCTCTGTCGCGGCAAATAGCCAAAGCAGGTTCACTGCGTAGAAAAAGACAATCACTCCATTCTCCAGGAATTCTTTCCGAATTCATGCAAAGAATAATACAATCATCGTTGAAATACAATTTCTTCTCAAATAGAGTGATTACAACTATTTTATATTCACCATGTCGTTCTGACAACTCCTTCGCGGTTACAACTGACATTTCCAGACCGTCCCATTCAACAATCTGCCCATAATCAGGACTGCACACAGCAATTCTCAACAATTTATGTAGAATCTGTATCTCTTCTTCAGTTCTTTTTGAATCCACGTGAATGAGTATTTTGTAAAACCGTTCTCGTGATTCTTCTTCATCTAGATCATCGGACGCCTTCGTTATTAACTTAACATAAGTTCGAGCGTTAGCATCGCTCATAAGACGTTCCCACCACGGCTTACTATAGAGGCAAAGGATCGCTGCTTTGGGCGTGAACGCCACAGGAATTCTTGGTGTTTGTTTTGAAAAGTTCGGCATTTAAACCATTATTTCTCCCAAAATTCGAATACTTTTTGCCATACTGAATCAGACACAGCTATCTCTTCTTCAGATATAGACTTAACCCACTTGTCAAGTCGGCTTGCATTTTTAACTATTTTCTGTATTGCGACTAAAGGTGTGACCCCCGTAGCGACATCCCTTATAGTTAATTTTCTAATTTTAATGTCCTCCTCTGGTGATGCCAAACGCGAACATATCTCAAGAACGAAGAGAGCTGTTACTGTACCCTCCTTTTCCTCGATGGAAGCAAGTATCTGTGAATATCTCATCAACATACAATCAATAGTTTGTAATACGACACGATGTGATAATTCATTTCTAGCGGAGAGAGATATAATTATCTCGATGCAAGTATCATTAATAGCTGCTCGTGCATCTTGCGAAAGTCCTTTCTGCAATGTTTCTTTTGTGATAGGAGAAACTGTAGG
>Ga0209311_1003349_pt1 | contig 10961 bp, 8 predicted proteins | sample AD_UKC045_MetaG_FD_184417 | JGI IMG/M metagenome (GOLD analysis project Ga0209311, IMG submission 184417) | Active sludge microbial communities of municipal wastewater-treating anaerobic digesters from USA - AD_UKC045_MetaG (SPAdes) (version 2) | ecosystem: Engineered > Bioreactor > Anaerobic >... | reverse complement strand
ACGAAGAGCGCGCGCGAGGGCGACACCGTAAACATCAAGACAACGCCTGCGGAATGGGCGGCTTCCATTCTGGAGCGGTTCGAATCGGAAGAGGCGCGCGATCAGGCGGTTCATCACTCCAGCGGCGTCGATACTTCTGATGAATGCGAAACTTCCGTCGCATTTGATAGCGGCGGTGAGTCAAAAAAGCCGGATGAAACCAAGAGCAATTTTTCCAGACAGTCGCATTTGACAACAAATACGACGCTTCCGAACGTGGATAACGATACGGATAACGTTGTCGAAGAAACACACATAACAGAATAGTCAGTACAGTCCGACCGCGCCGGACGGGAGTGGCGGACACTGAACCTTGAAAACTGAATCATCGGAACAACGCGGCTTGCGCCCTGCGGCGGCCACGTTCGCGCCTGTCGCATTTTCGGAGCGAGCATCGAGTCCTTCTCCGCATTCGTGAAAAATTCAAATTTCAAAGCTCGCAGACCCCCGCCGAGCCGTTTCGGGGGAGGCGTTTTTCCCGCGAATAGGATTCCCATTCTCAGGACTAACTCCACAAGAGAAAAGAGACCGGTGGACTGGTCTCTATGAAATCTCATCGGCTGCGGTCACCGCATTCAGCGAACCGGGTTCAAAGACATTCCATCGCCTGTTGAAGCTCTTCGGAAGGCACGTGGGCGTAGATGGTGGTGGTCGAGATATGGCGGTGGCCGAGGCTCTGCTGAACGAGAGCGAGGTTGCCCGTGCGCTCAAGCAGACTGGTTGCGAACGTGTGGCGCAGACCGTGGACGGAAATGTTCTTTTCGATTCCGGCGGCGGCGAGCCATTCGTTGAATGACCGTTGCACCTGACGGACGGACAAGCGGCGGCCCTGATTGCTTACGAACAGCGCGCGGGTTTCAACCGGCATTTTCCGGCGCTGCTTCAGATACACTTCAATATTTCTCCGGCTGTGGGCGTTCAGAAAACGAATCCCCTTGTGTTCTCCCTTGGCAAAGACAGTGATTTTCTTCTCCGCAAGATTCACGTCATCGACGCTGAGACGGACCAGTTCGGAGACACGGATGCCGGTGTTGAGAAAGAGGCTCATTATGGCAAAGTCCCGGAAGGCTTTCTTCCCCCTCGTATTCGAGATGGCCTTGAGCAATTTCTTTTTCTCGACATCCGTGAGAACGTCGGGCGCCGGGCGGTGGATGTGGCGGATGCGAACGGCGGCTGCCGGGTTGGTTGGAATGTGGCCGGATGCGGCGAGCCAGTTGAAGAATGACTTCACCGAGGTTTTTACCTTGTTGACGGAACCTTGAGCTTTCGGTGCGCCGTCCGACATGTGGGTGACCAGCGGAGACGCGAAAAACTCGTTGAGCATGTCCGCCGTCACGCGCGCCGCCTCCGGGCATTGGAAGCGGTCCGCAAGGAACCGCTCCAATAGCCAGAGGTCGCGCAGGTAGGATGCTACGGTGTGCGTCGAGCGAGCGTCGGCAAGAAGCTTCGTCTCGAAGAGTTCAATCGCCTTGCGGAGCGTCAGGGGCGGGTTCTGTGTCGCCGGCGTCGTTTCCATTCAGAGCGCGTCCTTTCTTCATTTCCGCTTTCGGCAGCGGGATGTCTTCGAGATAGCCCTTCTCGTGCGCCCAGACGAGCATCATTCTGAGCACGCGGCGGTTTTGAGTCAGGGTGATTTCGCTTTTCAAGTTGCCGTTTGGCTTCTTGATAAACGCGTCTGACTTGAAGAATGCGCCGATGGTCGCCGGAGTGAGTTTGCCGAGCGGCTTGTCCGCGCCGAAGTATTCGACGGCGTTTTCAAGGCAGCGGCCGTAAACCTCGACCGTGCGCTCGTTCTTGCCCTCGTCTGTCAGGTTCTTCAGATACGCGGGGACTGCTTTTTCAAACGTGATTTCTTTCGCTTTTTTCGTTGCCATGTGCATGGCCTCCTTTTTTTGAGTGGTTCAAATGTTCCGGGGGTTGACCCGTTTGCTCAACTGCTTGCTGCCCTCCTCTCTTTTGTACTTGGCTCTGCGTCCGATGATTCTTTTCATGTTCGCGACTCCGTGTTCGTTGCAATGCAGGTGACATCTTTGAGCCGGGTTCGGAATAAGCCAAGCCAGTTTTGAAAAAAGATATCAAGCGCGCGGGGGAGAGTTTTTCAAAGCGAAACATGCCGCGCCGGGCTATGCGGGAAAAGCCGTTTTTCCCGCGCCGGGAGTTCGGATTTCAGGAGACACATTGAACGACAAGGAAATGCCAAAATACCATCGCGCCCTCGGTCTTACAATGCGCAACCCCCGGCTGTGGGGCGAGCATTATCTGATGAACCGCGACGGAAGCGCGCGCCGGTACTGGCAGCATCAGAATGAAGACCTTGAGTGTTCGGCGACGAACATCATTCACCTTGACGGACGGGACACGGGCAAGACGGTGGACATCGCAACGCTGGCTCTGCATCACGCTTTCGTGAAGAAAGGCGGTTCCGTGCTGGTGGCCGCGCCGCATCAGGGGCCGGTGGACACCATCATCGAGGAAGTGGAAGCCCAGATCGAAAGCAGCCCCGCTTTGAAGGCGAGCGTCGCGGTCAACTCACAGGGACGCCCGAAGATAATCCGAAAGCCCTATTTCAAAATCGAGTTTACGACCGGCTCGACAATCTATTTTCGCCCCGCCGGAGCTTATGGCGATCCGTTCCGCTCTCTGCATGTCGATCTGGTTCTGGTCGATGAGGGCGCATGGCTTACGGAGAAAGCATGGAAGGCTCTGCGGCAATGCCTGAAGGCGGGCGGACGGATGCGGATTTACTCGACGCCCAACGGTCTGCGAGACACGACATACTACCGGCTGACGCATTCAAAGAATTGGAAAGTGTTCAGGTGGCCGTCGTGGTTGAATCCGAACTGGTCGCCGGAGCGCGAAGAGGAACTCGTCGAATTCTACGGCGGGCGCGACACGGCTGGATGGCAGCACGAGGTGGCCGGCGAGCATGGCCGACCGAGCTACGGCGCGTTCAACCTCGAACATCTGACGGCGTGCAGGCTGGACATCCCGGAATATGAATGTGTGGAGATAACTGGAAGCGAACTGAAAGATTGCGATGGCGAGGAAGCGGTCGCCGACCGGCTGGACATGCTGCTGAATATCGCGCCCGGCGACGGGCTGTTCTGGATCGGAGCGGACACAGGATACACGGCCGACCCGACGGAAATTGTCGTCTTCAGAGAGGCGGTGGAAAATGAAAAGCCTGTTCTGCGCCTTATGCGCCGCATTCACATGGAGCATGTGGCCTATCCTCATATCGCTCAGACCATCGCTCTTCTGGATCGTTACCTCAATCCCGCGGGCATAGGGGTGGACGCTGGCGGCAACGGGCTGTCCGTGGTTCAGGAACTTACCTCGCTCGACAAATACAGAGACCTCAACCTCGGCCCGCGTCTTCGCGGATACAACTTCGGAAGCGCGGCGGTCATAGGAGAAAACGAAGACGGCAAGCCCGTCAAAAAGCAATGCAAGGAATACATGACAAGCCTGATCAACAGAGGTCTTCAATCGCGGCAGGTAATTCTTCCGGCTTCTGACGTCGAGATAGAAAGCCAGTTCACCACACACACGTATTCAATGAAGACGGGCAATGTGATTTATTCAAAAGGACACGACCACATAATCGACGCGGTGCGGTGCGCGGTGATGATCAGAGAACAAGAGCGGCTGGACGGCATAGGCGGAGTGGTAAGCGAGTTACCTCTTCCGGTAATGACCAATCCTATTTTTATATGATTGAGTATATCATGATTTTACTTAATTATACCTTGACGCCTTGCTTTTTTAATCAAGTTTTGTGTCGCCATTTGCAACTTTTCTTTTTTCTTCTTGTGCAAATATTCAAGCCATCCCTGCTTGATGTCGTCACCGAATTCACATGAGAACCTATCATCGGATACTGAGGCTCTCATTGCATTAACAGAGTCTGAAATGCTGTGACCTTTAGAAAGATTCTTATAAAAAGTGCAGAAACCTAAGGCCGTATCGCTCCACTCAGGATTGTCTCTGTGGCCAATAATTGCGAAGAAAGGCACGTCATCATTTGTAATTGCCATTTTGCAGCCAGCATACCCACGACATGAGGACATACATAGAATCAAGAGGTTGTCATATTCATTATTTATCGGATTCAGTATTTTTGTTAAATCATACCAATTAATGATATCGCCATTAGTGAGAGCGATACCGTCAGCGTTTCCATGTGCACTTATATGAATAATGGGAATTGAAGAATCGGATTCCAATGCCGCAGGGAGGCCTTCATAAACAGCTTTTTTAAACATCTCATCATTAACAGCAATAAAGTATCCACATGGTATGTTCATTAACTGAAGCATATGTACAAGAATCTGCCCTTCTGTTCTTTTAAGCAGAAAATCATCAGGAGACGGAGATTCAATTATGTGAACGAAAAAGTCCACGGGAGTTAATCCTTTGGCCATGTGCCACCTCATCATGCAGTAATTAATCTTAATTCTACACCAAAGATGCTTGGAAAGCATTACTTAGCCAATACATAGCGAAAGGGAGCTAATGCGCGATCAGGAATTGATTAAAGAAGCGATGGCGCGGGTGACAGACCTGCTGCTGCGCAAGAACCGGGACTACGGCAGCAGTTTCAGGGCTCCGGGCATTCTGTCCGGTGGACTGGATTCAAAGACGAAGCTGCTTGTGCGCATTGACGACAAGCTTGAGCGGCTCGGCAACCTGCTGGAAAAGAAAACGGACGTCGCCGTCTCCGACGAGAGCGTCATCGACACGGCCACAGACCTCATCGGCTATTTCGTTCTGCTTCTCATTCTTCTTGACGAAGAGCGAGGCGGCGGCAAACCGATGAGCGTCATAGAGGCCGAAGGAAGAACGGCCGGAGGAATCAATGAAAACTGAAAACAATCGGGGCAAGCGTCCGCGCCATCGCCCGAAGAACAATCTTACTGGCGACGTGATTGTTCCTCCGCGACTCAGCGCAGAGGGGGACATCGACTCCTCCGCGCTCGCCGATCTCGCCGTCAGCGACGCCGTTCCCGCAACGTGGGAAGAGCGCGCCGCTAAGGCATGGCAATATTACGTCAGCGAGCCGATAGTGAAAAACGCCATCAATTCGTGGCGCACGTTCGCCATCGGAGACGAAATCCAGTTCGGGTGCGACGACGAGGACGTCAAATGGGAAGCTAGAGAGCTGGCCGCGAAACTTAAACTGAACGCCTTCGTCAAGAATATGATTCTGAATCTTCTGGTGAAGGGCGAATGCGTCGGCTTCCAGCAGACCGGCTCCGACGGCGACGACATCGAAAAAGTCATCTGCGTAAATCCCAACAGCGCGAAGGTAATATACGAGAACGGCGAACTTAAAGAAATGAAACAGCATCCCGAATCGGCGGCCGCGGGCGAGCCGATAGACCTGCCGCTGGACAGGGTGCTGCACATTAAATGGGACGCGCAGCCGTATTCGCCGCGCGGAAACTCAATGGTGGTTCCGGCGTTTGAGTCCATCGAGCTGCTCCGGGACTATCGCAAGGCCGAGCGCGCGGTGGCGAAACGATGGACGACCCCGCTGCGATTTGTGCAGGTGGGCGGGCAGTTCGGACAGAAGACAATCATCCCCGACCAGAGAACGCTCAACAGCGTGCGCGACATGATCAACCGGATGGATTTGAAGGCCGGGCTGGTCGTGCCGTTCTATGTGAAGGCCGAAACTTACGGAACTGAAGGTCAGGTGCTCGACACCGAAAAGAAGATCAGGGAAATCAAAGAGGACATCATCATCGCGCTCGGTCTGGCAAAATCCCTCATCACGGGCGACGGTCCGAACTTCGCCACCGCCACCATCGGCATGCAGAAGATGGTAATCATGCTCAAAGAAATCAAACAGGCGGCGCGGGACATCCTCAACTGGATATTCTTCAAATGGCAGGACATGAAGGGCTACGGGGAAAAGAGCATCAATTACATTTTCAACGATCTCGATCTCGCCAACGAGGTGGACATCAAAAAACTGTACATCGAGCTTTATGACCGCAAGCTGATTTCAGGCAACAGCCTTCAGATCAAGATGGACCTTAACCCCGAAGTTGAAAGCGCCAACCTTGAAGCAGAATCAAAGAAGGGCGTCGACGTCACCGACCCGCGAATCATCATCGACATGGTCAACTCTGGGATAATGTCCATCGAGACCGCTCAAGAAAAGCTCGGCCTCGATAAAGAAAAGAACCGCCCGGCGGCGTCAGCGGACTGGCCGTATCGCCCTCCGTCGCTGACGGGAAGCGCCTCGCCGGACGCGCTGTGCGACGAATGTGAATTCTTCGATTCTGAAAACAACTGGTGCGACGCGCAAAACGGCGAGACCCGGTTCGACTCGCGCGCCTGCGCGTCGTTCAACAAAAAAACGAAGGAAGGCTGCGGATGCGGGCGTTAGCTGTCGAAACAACTCTGCACGACAGGATTATCGAAGCGACGCTCGCTTCGCGTCACAGCCGCGACCTGTACGCGGAACAGACGGTGGCGCGAGTCACCGACGCGCTTCAACGCGCTGAAAAGGATGTCAAAACGAGCCTGCTTCATTACGCCAATCTCGGTTCTCTGCCCGAGGGCAAGGCGATCAATCAGGCGTCGCTCAGAAAGCTTCAGCATCAGATTAAAGACCATATCCGAGTCGTGCGGGACGAGCATTCCCTGATTATGAAGACAGCCGTCAAAGACAGTTACAAGGCCGGCATCGATAACGGCGTCGGGGATCTCGCGCGCGCGAAAATGCCTTTTTACCGAGACCTTACTCCCGCTGGAATAAATCAGACGGGCAGCGCCGTCTTCACTCTCATCGACAAAGACGCGCTCGACTTCATGGCCAACTACAACGTGCAGCTCGCCGGAGATGTATCGCGGGAGTTGACCGACGGGATCAACCGCGCCATCCAGACGGGCATCGCCTCCGGGCGCAGCGTGCCGGAGATAGCAAAAGACATCGGGCGCGTCGTGCGCGACCCCGAAGAGTTCCGCAAGGCGGGCAAAACCGTGTTCAAGACGGCGCAGACCCGCATGGAGATGATCGCCCGCACCGAAACGCTAAGGGCGCACAATCAGGGCCGCATGAAGTTCTATGACGCCGTGGGCATTCAGAAGCTCGAATGGATGGCCGCCGGCGACGAGCGCATGTGTCCGGTGTGCGGGGAGCTGAACGGAAAAGTTTTTCCGATAGATAAATTCCCGAACATCCCGGCTCATCCCCATTGCCGGTGCTCGGTGGTTCACGCGTATCCGCTGGACATCTGCGGCGCGAAAAATCTGGGCGCCGTCGCCGCCACGGGAGAAGCCGCGTGCATTCTGCCGCCTCAGTCCATCGAGCAGATGGCGAAGGAAAAACAGTCTGAGGCGATCAAGGTCGGACAGTTCATATCAAAAGGCGAATGGGGCAAGCTGACAATCAAACAGCTTCAGGACAAGGCAAAGGCGAGCGGCGTGTCCATCGCCCGCACGAAAGACGACTTCATCGCCATCCTCAAACAGAAGACGGGCGCCGATTATTCCCATCTCGGCGGCAAGGAACTCAAGGCGCTGCTCAAACAGCACAAGATTGCCGCTCTCCGAAGCAAGGATGAACTCATCGACCTGTTGAAGGCAAAAGCGGCGCATGAGCATGGGCCGGATTTCGCTTCCATGCCCGTGTCGAAACTCAAAGAGCTGGCGCAGGAAAAAGGCATATCGTTGAACCTGACCAAGCGGGAAGTCATCGCAATGCTGGACGCGCTCGAGCCGGGCGTCGATCACAGTCTGCTCTCCGGTCAGGCGCTCATCGATGCGAAAGTAAAATTCAATATACCTGTCCTCAAAACCAAAGAGCATCTCGTCAAAGCTCTTGAGAAAAGTTTCAAAGAGGAACTTGGAAAGAAGGTCGTAAAAGAAGCCGCCGTGCAGGTGGCCGAAGAAACCGTCAAAAAAGAAAAAGAGATGATTCTTTCACTGCTGGACAACGTGAAGGTTTCCGTCGATCCCAAAGACTACAAAACGTTTCTGGCGGCCGCCAACGACGCCGAAGCGTTTCTCGGCAAGGGCGGTCTGTCCGTGGGCGACGACTATCTTAAAGAGAAAATCGCGGAGCTTGCAAAAAAGAAAGCCGAGTTCAAGGCGAAGATCGAGGCGATGTCCGCCAAGCAACTTAAAGACCTCGGCAAGCAGACAAAGGCTTCGCATTGGCAGTGGGGATCAAAAGACGACTTTGTAACGCTGTTCACAGAAACCGATCCGGCGGCGATCAAGGCCGCAAAAGATAGCATTGATCTGAAATGGGCGAAATGGGCTGAAAAGCATGGAAAGAAGCCCGCGGGAACTCCCGCGACAAAGCCGACGCCGCCTCCAGTTCCCAAGCCCGCTCCGAAACCCGCGCCGCCTCCGACCGCCGTCGTTCTGGAAAAACCGCACACGGATATCGCGGGCGGGTTTAAAAAACTTGACGCCGACTGGGACGCGCTCGACAAGGGCGGAATCTTCAAATATTCCAGAGACGCTAAATCGCTGGGCGGCGCGCATGAAAAATACATCTATGTTGACCGCCGGGGCGACGAGTGGCTGTTCAAGCCGAACGATGCGTTTGTGGCGCGAGGCGAAGAGATGGCGTACCGCGTCGGGCGGCTCATCGACCCCGACGCAGTCGAGGTGCGCTATGTGGAACTCGGCGGACGGCAAGGCTCAATCCAGCGGCTGGTCAAATACGTCAAACATGAAGGCACGTTCCGGGACATCCCCATCCACAAGATGACGTCTGTCGAGATCGAGGCGGTGCAGCGAGAGCACATCATCGACTGGCTAATCTCTAACCATGACGGGCACGCCAAACAGTTCGTGCGGGCCGCCGACGGCAAGATTTACGGAATCGACAAGGGTCAGGCGTTCAAGTTCCTCGGCAAAGATAAACTCAACATCGCCTATCATCCCAACTCTATGGAGGCCGAGCCGCTATACAACACGCTTTTCAGGGCGTACAAAAGCGGCGATGTGGATATTGACCTTCAGGCGGCGCTCAAATACATCCGGCGCGTCGAGCGCATTCCCGACTCTGAATACATGGAGATCATCCGACCTTATGTCGACGGTCGATTCGGAGCGAAAGCGAGCGCGGCAAAAGATGAGTTCTGCAAGCTCGCGCTCGCCCGCAAAAACAACATCAGGCGAGACTTCGAAAGTTTTTACAACGAGCTACATAAGACGCGGCACAGCGCGGAGTTCAGGTTCAGCGACGACGTGAAAGCCGTTCGAAAATTGTCAAAGGAAGACGAACTTCTTCTGCGCGAGGCGCACGAGATGAAGGCGCAGGGAAAAACGCTCCAACTCGACGTTGACGACATAGAGGATCAGAACGCGCTCGTTTTCACACAGAGGAACATTCAGGGCAAAGAGGAAACGGTCATTCAATTCAAGCTGCGGCCCGACTCTGAAAAGAAGTTTCTGGACGCGCTCGGAGAAAAAGGCGCGGCGTCCCGCTCGCTGTCCCACGGCGACGTTCTGACCGAAGACACTTTTTACGACAAAATCCTCGCGGGCGTCAAAACAGTCAATCACCACATCGACTCCGGCGACTTTGCTTTCAACAAAGACAAGCTCGATGAAATAAGAAAACTGATTCCCGATCTTGAAAAGCTGGCGAAGACGGGCAAAACGGCGTCCGTCAGGGACATGGCCGCCGAATATCTGAAAGTGTCCGAGGCTGCGCTCGAAGCCGCGAAAAACAAAACGAAATATCCCGGCAAGCTCAATCAGTACGCCGCGAAAAAACATCTTATCGACCAAGAAGCAAAACCCGATCCGAAGGCGGCAGACTTCCGGTTTCAGAAGACGGACATCAAGATAGACCAGCGGCAGTGCCGGGGCGGGGAAATACATGTGGTCAAATCCGACGCCGACCTGAACAAAATATTCGGCAAAAGTTCAGGTTTCAACCGGGGCGTGCAGTACCGCGTCGAACTCGACGACGGCGTTGTGATGGACTATCGTCCGTGGGACTCCGCGAACCCTTACGCTATTCAGGGGCAGGTGGAAATCCGGGTAGTCGGCAAAGTGGCCGATCACAACAGTTTCGAGTCGATTCTCGACAGACTCGAGCGGCTCGGCATCAACTCCGTTCCCGCGAGCGTCGAGGACGCCGAGATTATGTACTTGCAGAAACAGGCGTATGTGCTCAAGAAAGACGCGTCCGCCGCATGGAAAAAGATGGGCCAGAAGCTGGATTCCTCGAACGCGACGAAATCAGAGCGCATTCAGGCGATGAGAAAATTCTGGTTGGACGAACTCGGCGTGGACGATGTCACAAAGATACCCGGCTATGACCCGGTGGGCAGATATGAGCTTGGCTTCAACGCTCCGGCGCGTCGGGCGGGATACCGCCACCAGATTAGGTTCGACATCACAGACGAGATGCTGGAGAAGGATTTGAAAGGTTACGGCCTTTATCACAACGTAACCGACGGCGGGGACATCGAAGACCTCGTTAAATCGGTTCTTGAAAACAACGGCAACATGGTCTCGACGGTCGAAAAAATCCGCATCGGGGTAAAGCCCGGAGGCATGTCGCCGGAGAGCGATATGAGAAGCGGCGGCGCGACGTACTTCTTCACCCGCATTCGCAAAGTGCCGACTGGCGGACGGGGCAGCGCGGGTCTCTATTTCAAGAAACGCCTTCTGCGCCGGATGGACGCCATCACTTACGACCATGACGCTTTCGGCAAGGTGATCGACGACTATGTCCGCAAAAAGCGGCTATCCAGTCTAGATGACTACAAGCGGCTGGCCGGCGGCGGGCGAAGCGACGAGACTATTTTCAAATACACGGTGTCCCTGCTTGACGAGATTGAAATAATCAAAACAAAGGACGCGGCGCAACGCGCCAGAATCATCGGGCTTTTCAGGCAAAAAGGCTTTTTAAAACTGCCGGATGGCCGGAACATAGAGGA
>Ga0209311_1003335_pt1 | contig 10987 bp, 10 predicted proteins | sample AD_UKC045_MetaG_FD_184417 | JGI IMG/M metagenome (GOLD analysis project Ga0209311, IMG submission 184417) | Active sludge microbial communities of municipal wastewater-treating anaerobic digesters from USA - AD_UKC045_MetaG (SPAdes) (version 2) | ecosystem: Engineered > Bioreactor > Anaerobic >... | reverse complement strand
GATTTGACAAACCCGTTGGTCAGGTCTTCCATATCCACGTAGGCCCGAATGCTGTGTGAATAAACGCCGGCATTCAATCCCATCAGAACCACCGCGCTGACGTAACCGCCGATAATGCCGATCAGATCGAATACGGTTGTCAGCAGGGGAAAACTGACGATCGACGCGGTGATCCGGGGAGTCACCAGATAGCGAAAAGGATCGATGCGCATGGTTTCCAAAGCGTCAATCTGCTCGGAAATCCGCTGCACGCCAATTTCGGCTGTTATTGCCGATCCGGCCCTGGCCGTAATCATAATCGCGGTCAGCACAGGCCCCAGTTCCCGAATCAGCGACAGCGAGACCAGCGTTCCCAGCGATCCTTCCGCGCCGAACTGCACCAGCGCATGATAGGATTGTAGTCCGAGCACCATGCCGGTAAACAGACTGACCAGCATGATAATCGTCGTCGATCGCGCCCCGATATAATAAATTTGCTGAATGACCTTTTGAAACTGCTTGGGATGAAAGGTTTTGAGTAAAGCCAGCACCAGAAAAATAGTGGCCGCTCCGATGCTGTTAATCCACCGGATGACATTCCGCCCGATCAAGGCAAATGGTTTGCTCACCGTTCCCCTGAACCTCTGTGTGTCTCCAGTCCTATTCTGCTTGTAATCATCCAAAGCTATCAACAGATTTCTTCCCTTTCATTGTTCCCGGAATGCTAGCGTAAAAATTTTACATATTTAAAGCATTTCGTCAATGATTTCCTAAAAGACGTCCGCCAGAAATTCTTTTATAATTTTGGCGATTTCTTTAGGTTTTTCCATGGGAATCAGATGACCGGCATCGGGAATCAACTGGTACCGGCCGTCCCGGAGAAGCGATGCTGCCTTGGGCAGATCGATAAACTCTCTGTTGGAGCTTTTTTCCCCTTCCAGAATCAGGACGGGACAGGTCAACTTTTCCAGCAACGGCCAGGGATTGGTGCTTTTACCGCCCATAAAAAGAGCCGCTTCGTTGCGGGGCGCACAGGTAAGCTTCAAATCGCCGCCGGCCTGTTTTTCCATGCCGTATTGCAGATAAAATTGCAACATCTGTTCGTCCCAGCCCGCAAAAAGCGATTTTGATTTCAGATACTCCAGCGCGGCATTTTCATCCTTCCAGCCGTTTTTTCTTCGGATGGACAAAGAGGCCAGGGGATGATCTTTGAGCTGGATATCGATGGTATAAAAATCTTCCGGAAGGAAAATGGGTTCAATCAGAATCATCCCGCGGGGCTGCAGACCAAAAAGCGCGGAGGCAATCGTCACCACCGTGGCGCCCATCGAATGCCCGACAGCCAGATTATCGCTGATATTCTGAACGCTGCAAAAGCTGATCAGGTCTCTGGCAATCACATCCCAGGAAAGCCCGCCGCTTTCGGGATCGCAATCGCGGTAATTACATATATATGGCGCCCACGCCTGCCTCCTGGGCGGCGTCAGCTCCTCCAGGATGGGATGCCAAAGCCACGGTAGAAAACCGGTGGCGTGGGCAAAAAGAATTTGCGGAGTCTCTCCCTCGTAATAAAGATACGGTAAATGCGCTCCGCCGATATCGTGGTGGTTCAGAGACGGAATATCCAGAATTCTTTCCGTTTGGGTCATAGTCCGCACCGGGGAAAAGGTCGCATGTCACCGGTGTATGTCTCCCTTCGGGGATTCATACGCCGTTTATACGCTTTTAAAAATATTTAAAACACAAATACCGCCGCTGCAATCACGGTGGTGTATTTGTTGTCTTTGCAAATTGTCGACTGGGTCACATTTAGCGTTCGAACGATCTTGCCGCTGATTTTAAAAATTTCCTTCTTTTCGTCCCAGCTCTCATCAACATTAAAATCGATGCCCAATGTGGAGGCCAGCATGGCCGCTGCAAGATCTTCCGCGTAATCGCCGGCCTGTTTTTCATTCTGACCGAAAGCATGGTGTTCGCTGATGTAACCGTAGGATGATTTATCGGCGGGAATGGCGCAACCGACCGAAGCGGCCATGAGTCGTTTGGGTTCGTTCGTACAGCAACGGCTCATAACGCAGTACGTGATGGCGCCCGGCGTCAATTGTTTCAGCCCCTGAGTTTTGGAGATCATTTTACAGCGTGGCGGAAAGATGCTGGACACCTGCACCAGGTTGCATTTCTCTATTCCGGCATCACGCAAGGCACGCTCAAAGGAATGCAATTCGTCTTTGTGCGTGCCCACTCCTTTTGTAAAAAAAATCTTTTTGGGCACAAAACTATCCATGGTTCATCTCCTTCTTCTACCCGTAAACGGCGCCGTATTTTTAAAACTTTTCGCCCTGCCCGTCGAAAATCCAAAAGTTTGTATAGCAGGGTTCGATCCCTTATTCCATAAATTATTTATAAAATACAGAAAATTTTTCGCCGTTTCATCTTGCCCAAAACATGAAAAAAGACTATACAATACGCCAGAATAAATTGAAGGGATCGGGCATGAAAGTAAAATACGTCTGCGTTGTTTTAGCGCTGTTTTTAGTGTCCTGTTATTTGCAACCTCCCGATACCCTCCAGGACGTAAAAGATGTCACCGACCTGCCCCAGGATCACACCGCCCGTCTGGCGGACGTGCCGGCAGACAAAGTCCTTCTGACCCGTGATAGTCAAACTGCGATGAATGAACATTACGACAAAACGTTTTTTTCCGTGTGGCACCATCCTGAACCGGTGCACGCACTGCCGGAAAGATTGTCTGCCATTTTCACACAATTTGCCGCCCATCCGGGCTATGGCGAAAACAAGAGAAAGCATTCCACCGCATGGTTGAAAAAACTTCAGCAGAACGCCTGGCTGGAAAATTATCCCAATACGCTGCAGCCGGCGATCACCGTCCGATCGACGAACCTGCGCATGCTGCCCACGAACGGTCCACATTTTTATAAACCGGGCGGCGACATCAACGGCTGGCCGTTTGACAATCTTCAGATATCTTCAGTGGCGGCCAACACACCGATTCTGATATGCCACATCAGCAGGGACCGGTCATGGGCCCTGGTGGAAACCAGCTTTGCCTTCGGATGGATTCCGGCTGAGGATTTTGCACGCGTTGACGATCCCTTTATGCAGACATGGCAAACCTCCCGCTATGCCACCGTCACCCGGGATAAAATCCCGATCGTCGACGCAAACGGCAATTTCAGTCTCCGGACCTCTATCGGACAAATGTTTCCTCTGATCACCGAGATGGCGGATAAACTCGAAATTCTCATCGCCTCGGCGGACGCAAACCATCAGGCCATTATCCAACGCGTTTTCATTTCGCGGGAGATCATGAACATCAAACCGTTGCCGTTTACCTATGCAAACGCAACCAGAATTGCCAATGAACTGATTGACGAACCCTACGGCTGGGGCGGTCTTTACGGAAACCGCGATTGTTCCGCAATGACGCGGGATTTTTTTGCTCCTTTCGGCATCTGGCTGCCCAGACATTCGGCGGATCAGGCAAAAAAAATCGGCATTTATATTGACCTGGAGGCTATGGAACCGCAAGAAAAAGAAAAAGTGATTCTGGAACAGGGCATTCCCTATTTGAGCCTGCTGTGGCGCAGGGGACATATCATGCTTTACATCGGCGAACGAAACGGGCGGGCACTGATTTTTCACAATGTCTGGGGACTGAGAATCACAGACGCCCGCGGCGAGGAAGGACGCAAGATCATCGGCAAGGCCGTCATCACGACCTTGCATCCCGGCAAAGAATTAACAAACATCGATCCCGATGCCTTGCTGATCAAAAATCTTTCCGCCATGACGATACTGGCGCCGGCAAAGTAAATAGCATGTCTTCCCGTTGACGCCGCTGTTTAAGAAAATAGGTCATAAGGGACGACGTATTAAACAACACCTTCACTGAAAATGGCATCGTACAAATTTAAAATTCTGCTTGAATATGACGGAACCGGTTACCGCGGCTGGCAAACGCAGAAAAACGCCCGCAGCGTTCAGGAAACTTTAATCAAGGCGGCGCAAAGTTTTCTGGACGTGCCGGTAAGAATACAGGGGGCCGGCAGAACCGACGCCGGGGTACATGCCCTGGAGCAAGCGGCCCATCTCGAATCTCCCAAAAAAGTCCATCCGGACATTTTACGCACGGGTATGAACGATCACCTGCCGTCAAGCGTCAACATCTTAAGGGTGGAAAATGCGCCCGCGCGTTTTCATGCCCGCCATCACGCACTCAGCCGAAGCTATCTCTATTTGATTTCCCGAAGACGCACGGCTTTCGGCAAGCGATATGTCTGGTGGGTCAAAGACAGACTCGATTGCGATAAAATGAAACAGACGCTGGATGTTTTTCAGGGCTTTCATGATTTTGCCTCCTTCGCCGACAAAAGAATGGACAAGGAAGCTTCCACAAAAGTCAACATTGAAGGCCTATGGCTGAAAGAATTCGACAATATCATTGCGGTGCGCATTTTAGGGTCGCATTTTCTCTGGAAAATGGTCCGGCGCATTGTCGGCGTGACCGTTGAGCTCGGCCGCGGCAACCTCACCAGGCCCGATGTCGAAAAAATGATGACATCCTTTTCAGAGCTGCCCGCGCACTTCACCGCCCCGCCTTCCGGTCTTTTTCTGGAAAAGGTCCTGTACGAAGGCGATAAACTGCCGCCCGTCACCCCGCCGATTTGTCTATTATAAACAGCAGCTCTTCACGATGATTGATCATGTCCGATCGGTTGCGGTCGGATCATGCCTTTATCCGGTCTTTTCTCCCGGGGCAATAAACAACCGGCCTGACACATATCGGAACATTCACCATCACAGGGTTCGATATGAATGGTGATCGTGGATTCCGGAAACCGAGCCCTGATGTTTTTCTTCAAAATTCTGGTAATGCCGTGCGAATCGTGGACGGACATCTGCGGATCGACTTTGATGTGAAATTCCACAAAGCGAACATGCCCCGCTTTGCGCGTGCGCAATTGATGAAAACCGTAGAGAATTTTTTCCACGCTGATCATGCTGCGGATAAAATTCTCTTCTTCCCTCGGTAACTGGACATCAACCAGGCCACTGAGGGCGTCAACGGTCAAACGATATGCGACGCGCATAATCAGCGCGGCGACCAAGATCGCGGCAACCGGATCAACCCAGTAAATATTGGGGTCGGCGAAGAATTTATGACCCAGCCAGATGATCGTCAGGCCAAACATGACACCGGCAGACGTATACACATCCGTGCGCAAATGCCAGGCATCAGCCTGGAGAGCAATGGAATCGGCTTCCTTGCCCACTTTAAAAAGTTTTTGCGAAACAATAAAATTCATGACGGCAGAAAACAACATGACGCCGACCCCCCAGCCGACATTTTCCATGGCCTGGGGGGCATTTAGTTTTTTCAGCGCTTCAAAGATAATCCAAAACGCCGCGCCAAAAATCAGCAGGGCTTCCACAAAGCCGGAAAGGTTTTCAATTTTGCCGTGGCCGAACGGATGACGTTCGTCGGCCGGAACGCTGGAAGTTTTGACGGAAAACATGGCGATCACTGCAGCCAGCAGATCCACACCGGAGTGAATCGCTTCCGAAATGATCGAAACGGAACCGATGGCAAAGCCGACAAGGACTTTGAATAAAACGAGAAACGCATTGGAAGCAACCGACAACATTGCCACGTTTTCTTTGCGCTGCTGCATATCTTTCACGGTATTGCCTCGTAATTAAAATTGGCCATCTGTATTGCAGGCCCGCTGTGTTTTTCTTCTAATCGCAATTCGCCGGCTTTGCAAGCACCTAATTTTGTGATACAAAGCCAGCCTCAAATTGTTTGGTAAAAAAAGATCCTTATGAAGACAAAAACTGTTTCACCTTTCATTCAAAAAACCTCGGTAAAAGACTGGGCCGACTGGCGCTGGCAGATCAAAAACCGCCTCACCCATCCGCTCCTCCCGTGCGCGCAGCCGCAAACCGCCGCGAGCCACCGGGAAACCCTCCAGTCGGTAACGGCTGTTTATCCGATGGCCGTAACGCCTTACTATTTATCGCTTATCCAACACCAGGATTTTCACGATCCCATTTACGCCCAATGCATGCCGGATCCGCGGGAAATATCTACTGCCGGCCGGGCGGCGGAAGATCCCCTTCAGGAAGATTTGCATATGCCGGTCCCCAAACTGGTGCACCGTTATCCGGACCGTTGTCTGGCGATTGTCACGGAAACCTGCGCGGTGTACTGCCGGCACTGTAACCGAAAGCGTTTCTGGTCCCGCCCCGCTTCCCTGAACCTGACTGACCGACTGCAAAAGATAACCCGTTACATTGCCGAATCGCCCCGCATCCGGGAAGTGATTATTTCCGGCGGCGATCCCCTGACCCTGGATGACCGTGTTCTCGAAAAAATCCTTGCTTCTCTGAAAGCCATCCCGCATGTTGACGTTCTGCGTATCGGCAGCCGCGTGCCTGTTGTTCTGCCGATGCGCATCACCCGGACGCTCTGCCGGATGCTGAAACGATACCGGCCCCTGTGGTTCAATACGCAGTTCAATCACCCCGGGGAAATTACACCGGAGGCGGCGCGGGCCTGTAATATGCTACAGGAGGCGGGCATTCCCGTCTCCAACCAGTCGGTTCTGCTCAAAGGCGTCAACGATTCCCCGGACATCATGGGTGATCTTCTTTACGGTCTGCAAAAAATGTCCGTCCGCCCCTATTATCTTTTCCATTGCGACCCGGCACAAGGGTGTCTGCATTTTCGCACCGAGGTACCGGCCGGCCTTGATATGATGGAGAAAATATGGCGGCACTGTTCCGGACTTTGCGTGCCGCAATATGTTCTGGATGTCCCCGGCAAGGTCGGAAAAATCCCCTTAAACATCCTGTCCGAAACGATGAAAAATGATTTAAAGAAACATCAACATTTTTTTGACAAGCGTCAAGAAATAGATTAGAGAAGCGCCTGAGGCAAAACAGGCGATTTTGCCACACTAAGCAAGGAGAAAATTTATGTACACTGCCAGTGATTTAAGAAAAGGACTGCGGCTGAAAATCGATGGCGAACCTTATGTCATCGTTGAATTCAATTTCGTCAAGCCCGGTAAAGGACAGGCCCTGTATCGCACCAAACTCAAAAACATGATCAACGGCAATCAGTTTGAACGAACATTTCGTTCTGTAGATACATTCGAACAGGCGGATTTACGGGAAAAGACCATGCAGTATCTATATAAGGAAGGAGACAAATTCTGCTTCATGGACAATGAAACCTTCGAGCAGGTTTATCTGACGGAAGAACAGGTCGATGATGCCGTAAATTTTATGACGGATAACATCGAAGTGGAAATTCTTCTTTTTGAAGACCGGCCCATCGGCATCAGCCTGCCCAACTTTGTGGAACTGGTCGTCACCGAAGCCGAACCCTGGGCCAAAGGTGACACTGCCGCCGGTTCAACCAAACCGGTCAAGGTACAGACAGGCTATACGATTCAGGTTCCGACCTTCGTAACCGAAGGTGAGAAAATCAGAATTGACACAAGAACGGGTGAGTACCTGACTAGAGTCAAAGGTTAACGCAGCTTTTCAAAATGCTTATCTGCTGCGTTGCGCTTCAGCCTGCGTCCTTGCGTCGTATCATAATACGCTTCACTCCGCATCCTTCGTGCGCCTTGCCTCTGAGACAATTTGAAAAAGCTTAATCAATATGAACGACTTTTTTCAAGATAATATCTTTCATCCGGCGCGCAAGTCTCAGGCCTTGGAGATGCGAGCCAAACTCATTCAAGGCATCCGTCATTTTTTCATCAACAGCAGCTTTCTGGAAGTGGACACGCCGGTCAGGATCCCCTCGCCCGCGCCGGAAGAACATATCGAGGCCCTCCGTTCGGAGGATTGGTTTTTGCAGACATCGCCGGAGCTCTGCATGAAGAGGTTGCTGGCCGCAGGCTACCCGCGTATTTTTCAAATCTGCAAATGTTTCCGCGCCGGCGAGAGAGGCGATCTGCATCTGCCGGAGTTTACGATGCTGGAGTGGTATGTCGCCGGATTCGATTACCGGCAACTCATGGCCCAATGCCGGAACCTGATCGTTGCGGTTGCACAAAATCAGGGCCTTACTGAAATCAAAAGAGACAACCGGACCATTGCCTTAACACCGCCGTGGGAGAGCATCACCGTGGAAGACGCCTTTTTAAGATACGCGCCGCTTACCCTGGATGAGGCTCTGGGGCAGGGCACGTTCGATGAAATCCTTGTTGACTGTATCGAGCCCCGGCTGGGAATCGGCAAACCGACGTTTCTTTATGACTATCCGGCCTCACTGGCGGCGCTGGCGAAACTTAAAGACAATCATCGCACCGTCAGCGAAAGGTTCGAGCTATACATCGGCGGGCTGGAAATTGCCAACGGCTTTTCAGAACTGACCGATGCGGCGGAACAAAGAAAACGTTTTGAAGAGGCGCTGAAAAAACGGGCTGAAAAAAAATGGTCGGAGTATCTGATGCCGGAGAAATTTCTTCAGTCCCTGGGACACCTGCCGCCCTGTGCCGGCATTGCGCTGGGCATTGACCGGCTGGTGATGATCATAACCGGTGCAAACTGCATGGATGATGTGGTTGCGTTTACACCGGAAAATCTTTGATGCATCGTTGTTAAGAAATTCATGCATAAAAAAACCCGCCCCCGAATAAGGGGCGGGTTTTTGTTTATCTGGTTTTTAGTGATTAATGGGTGATGACATTCAGTGTATAGAAAGTGCCTTCTGTCAACTCCATTGTTTCCGTACCAACCATGAACGTACCGTCAAATGCCAGCTGTCCATGGAAAACAATTGCATCGGTTTCAGGATTCGTGACGATTGCCTGACCGTTGGGAGCAATGGTCAGTTTCTTGACACTGACCAGACCCAACTTCTGTATCGGTGTATAAGCCAGAGACAAATTCCAGTTGTAGGACAGCATGACATCCAAATTGAAGGTAAGCGCCAATATATCCGGCAGGAAGGACGTCTCAAACCGGCTTACATTAATATCATGATGCGCCCAGAAGACGTCATCGCCGACACCCAGCAGATGGTTATAGGACGATCCGGTCAAATTGGCCACAGCCTGTCCATCGGTAATCTGAACGACCATCAACTGATAATCGCCATTAATATCGGTATAGGTTCCAACCATTGTCTTTTTATCGACGGAGAGAAATCCTTCGAAATCACTGGCTCTTGCCCCTAAAGCATCCACCAGGGTCACAACACCGTCAACCGCTACGGCTAACGTTACGCCATTGATGGTTGCAGAAGGAACACCTAAGGGACCTACTTCTTCGCTCATCGTTGTTACCAGAGCGGTATCGGTTGCTCCTGTTCCATACCACCACTCATTGGTTTGACCGACAACCATGCCATGAACGACGAAGTTATGACTTGCCAGATTGGCATTGCTGTAATTGGTGGTCCCTTCTTTCTGCGCGATCATGATCTGGTAGTTTGTTCCTGCGGTTGCCGTGCCGGCAGCAAAATCCATATCGGAGTTCATGGTCATGTGACCGCCGTCTCCCGCAGCATAGGCGCCGCTTTGAATGATCGCACCCGTATCTGGATTGACGGTAAATGTTAAATCAAAATCCGGTGCCGTTACCGCGCAATCTGTAACTCCCGGAGCGGCGCTGGTTTCATACGACTCACACGTGGCAACGCCGGTGGCGCCGATGGTCAAGCGGGCACGCACCCACCCATTTTCGGTGCCCGTTCGAAGCATATTCATACGCCACGTTCCGGCCAGGTCGGCCTGACCGTATACGGATGCTTCCGCAGCCGTGAAGTTCACGCCTGTTATATCGGTCAAACCTACATCGAAAGTTCTTCTGGCGGGGGTGAAGGTGTAACCCTTTTTACCGGGTGTAAGAATAACGTTATACTGTTCGACGAGCGCTGCGGGCAGCCTCAATGTGTAATTGCCGTTGGCATCCGTGATAATATAGCTGAACAAATCACTGCTGATCGAGCCCTCCCAGACCTTGACATTCAGGATCGTCAATGAGTACATGGCGGAAATATTGACACCCTGAACCCCTGCGCCGGTCGCGTCAGTGACCGTACCGGAAACAGTCACAAATAACTGCTGCTGATTTTGATCATCATCGTCGTCATCGCTGCCGCCGCTGCTGCAACCGGCGACTATCAAAAACATCAACATCAGAAAATATAACAAAAATTGAGTTAAAATCCTTTTTCTTTTCATAGGTCCCCCTTATTATTATTACGTTTTAATCAAATAGTTTTTAAGTTATCGGTACATCTACTATCATTTCTAAAAAAAAACAAGAAGTTTTTTACGTTAAAAGATATATTGACAAGGACTTTTTTTTCCTTTAGCTTACGCAACAAATTCATTTCCCATTGGAGATTAAAAGTGAAAGACTTTGGAGCTTTAGACTTAAGCGGCAGTGTGAACGGCAGCCTTTTGAGCATGATTCTCGATGCCGGGCTGATGGTTAAGTTTGTTTTGCTGGTGCTTTTCATTTTTTCTGTGGTTTCCTGGGCGATCATTTTCATCAAGTATCGCTATTATCGCAAAATTCAAAAAGAAAATGAAGCGTTTAATGAAGACTATCTGAAGAGTTCGAAACTTTCGGATGTTTTGCCGGCAGCGAAAAAATATTCATACTCCACCACGGCGGAAGTTTTTCGCGTGGGGTACAAGGAACTGACCCAGACCAACAGACCGGCCGCAGGGGAATCGGCCCAGGGACGCGACGACATCAGTCTTTCGTCACTGGATAATCTCGAACGCTCGATGAATAAAGCCAGTGCCACAGAAATGACCAAGCTGGAAAGTTCGCTGGGATTTCTGGCTACAACCGGGTCGGCCAGCCCTTTTATCGGTCTGTTCGGCACCGTCTGGGGAATTATGGATACGTTTAAAGGCATCGGCGCGCGCGGGTCGGCCACGCTGGCTGTTGTCGCTCCCGGAATTTCCGAAGCATTAATCGCCACCGCAGCCGGATTGGCTGCAGCGATACC
>Ga0209311_1003295_pt1 | contig 11074 bp, 6 predicted proteins | sample AD_UKC045_MetaG_FD_184417 | JGI IMG/M metagenome (GOLD analysis project Ga0209311, IMG submission 184417) | Active sludge microbial communities of municipal wastewater-treating anaerobic digesters from USA - AD_UKC045_MetaG (SPAdes) (version 2) | ecosystem: Engineered > Bioreactor > Anaerobic >... | reverse complement strand
TCTTCCACGGAGCGGTACACGCGGGGAATCCAGTTGAGCGCCTGCTGGGCCGGCGTGATATTGTCGCCCATCGACGCGAAAACCAGAATCGGGCTTTCGATATTTTTCAGGCTGAGCTTCCGGCCTTCCTGCAGCTCCAGTTCGCCTCGCTCCAGTTTGTTGCCGACAAAGAGATTGCGGACGATGTAGTGGATTTCTTCGTCGTTCATCATGAAGAAACCGCCCCACCATTTTTCAAAGTTGAGAAAGCGGTCCTCTTCCGTGTCCACCTTTGAATAAACGTTGTATTGTTTGGTCCAGTATGTGTTGGCCGGATTCAGGAGCTCCATGTTCAGCACCAGATTCGCGCCGTCGAACACGCCGTTTCCCAGATCGCTGAAAAACGAATTGACCCACACGCCGCCCAGAAGGCCTCCGCGGTAGCGCATGGGATTGACGCCCTCCACGCCGCTCCAGTAGGACAGAGGCGCGCCGTTGAGCGCCAGGGGGCCGGCGATGCCCGGCTTGTCCGCGCAGGCCAGCGCGGCCGCCCAGCCCGCCTGGCAGTTGCCGATGACCGCCGGCGCGTCCGCGTCGGGATGCAGTTGGACGACTTTTTCGATGAACTGTTCAATGGCGGATATGACGTCCGGCAGCGTCTGGCCGGGAAGGGGATCGGTGTAAAACAAAATAAAATAGACCGGATGGCCGTGGTCCAGGGCCATGCCGATTTCCGAGTCCCGTTTGGAACCCCCAATGCCGGGGCCGTGGCCCGCCCGCGGATCGATGATGACAATCGGCCGTTTGGGGATGTCGGGGCGTTCCCGAAGCGCACGGCGGCGGTTTTGCTGCTCGGGATCGATGTCTTTGCGGCGGCGGTCGGAAATGCGAACCAGCGCGTAATTAACGGGCCGCTCGAAATTCTTGGCGTTCAGGATCATCTCGTAGTTGAATGTCAGAACCGGCGGCTGGCCGCCGCGGATGTGCTTGATGTAATTGTTGCCTCTCTTGCGCAGAATATCCGTAAAAATGATCGAGCGCTGCGTGGAATCGACGAGATACTCTTCCAAGTGCTTAAGCCAGTCCACCCAAGGTGAGGCTTTTGTGCTGCTGTCCGGGGAAACCATGAATCATCCTCCTTTACCAATCAAAAAAACTTGCGCCGGTACTGTACCGGCGCGTTTGAGCCTTGTCAAGACGGGAACAGCAGGGGTAAGAAGCGCATCATCGTTCCGGTCAAGAAATTGCCCCTGAGCTGGATGTGAATTAAGTGTTATGTTCCCCGAAGCTGAAACGCTTTTCCTCAAACAATTTTAGGCAGGTGTTTACGGCGTCCGTGTCGTAGAGAATTCCCTTGTTCCGGCTGATTTCCTCCAGCGCATCCTGAAGGCCCAGAGAGGGACGGTAGGGGCGGTGGGACGCCATGGCTTCGACCACGTCGGCAACCGTCAGGATTTTCGATTCCGGCAGAAGAGCGTCCCCCTTCAGGTGCCGCGGATAGCCCGATCCGTCGATCTTCTCATGGTGCTCCAGCACAATCCGGGCGATGGGCCAGGGGAAAACAATGTCCTTCAGAATTTCATATCCCGCCTGCGCGTGCGTCTTGACGATTTCAAATTCTATGTTCGTCAGTTTGGTCGGCTTGGTGAGAATTTCGGTGGGAATGGATATTTTCCCCAGATCATGAATCAGGCTGGCCATGCGCAGACCGTTGATTCGGTCGGGTTCCAGCCCCATTTCGACGGCCATGGCGGAGGCCAGGTCCGCCACTCTTCGCTGATGGCCCGCCGTATAGGGGTCCCTCGATTCCACGGTCACGGCCATGGCGTGAACGGTGGATTCCAGCGCTTGCCGGAGCTTTTCGAGGGTTTCCTCCCTGTCTCTTTCCAGCTCCTTCAGATGGGAGACGTCGCGCACGATTCCCCGGAAACCGATGGTGCCGCCCCCGGAATCTTTCAGCAGTGTGTAGGACTGCTGGAGCGTCAGCCGTTCTCCGTCCTTTCGGATAATCTCGTAGTCCATCAATTTGCCGGGAACGCCCGTCCTGTAGGTCTGACTGTAAAATTTATACAGAAGTTTGGCCGTCTCCGCGTCCGTGTACTGCCGGTAGTTCATGCCGGTCAGTTCTTCCTTGGTGTAGCCCCATATCCGCTGCAGGGCGTCGTTGAAAAACGTAAAGTTGCCGGCGGGGTCCGTTTCGAAATAGCCGTCGCCGATGCTTTCCAGGATCGTCCGGTATTTTTCCTCACTCCGGCGCAGCGCTTCCTCGTCCTGCCGGTGATGGTCGCGCATTGCTTTTTCTTCCAGTCCCCTCTGCACGGCCATGCCCAGCCGCGTCAGATTGCCCTTCATAATGTAGTCGGCCGCTCCGCGGTGGATGCAGTCCAGCGCCGTTTCTTCGCCGATAGCGCCGGAAACGATGATGAGCGGAATATCGAGGCCGGTTTTCTTGAGCAGGTCGATGGCTTCCATTCCGCTGAAGGCGGGCATGTGGTAGTCGCACAAAATGATGTCCCACGGTGTGCTTTCCAGGGCCCGGCTCATGTCCCAGGCCGTCTGCACCCGCTCGACTTTCGGTTCATAGCCGTTTTTTTTCAGCGCACGGCTCAGAAGCAGCGCGTCGTCTTCCGAATCTTCAATCAAAAGCACGTTCAGAGGTTTTGGCATTTTCAGGCTCCCAGGGTGAAATAAAATGTCGCGCCCTTTCCTTCTTCCGCTTCGGCCCAGATGCGGCCGTTGTGGCGTTGGATGACGCGCTGGACCGTCGCGAGGCCGATTCCCGTTCCCGGGAACTCATCCGCCCGGTGGAGGCGTTCAAAAGGTTCGAAAATTTTGTGGACGTAGGCCATGTTGAATCCCACGCCGTTGTCCCGGACAAACAGGACCGTGTCGCCGTTTTGGACAAAAGACCCGAATTCAATGCGTGGCTTCTTCTGCTCCCCCGCGAATTTCCGGGCATTGTCCAGCAGGTTGGTCATGACGATGTGCGTCATGCGCTGGTCCGCGTTGACGGTGATGCCGTCCTGAATCACCAGCTCCAGCCTGTCCGACGGAGATTGCTGCTGAAAATCGGCCCCGATCTCGCGAACCATCGCGCTCAAATCGAAGTTCTGCCGGTAGAAGTCGGATTTCATTACCCGTGAGAGGGCAAGCAGGTCGTCGATCAGCCGGTTCATCTGCTGTGTGGCATGATGGATTCTTTCCAGGTAGCGTGCCCCTTCCGCATCCAGACGGTCGCTGTAGTCTTCCAGGAGGGCATTGCTGAATCCGATGATGATGCGCAGCGGCGCCCGGAGATCGTGCGAGACGCTGTAGCTGAAGGTTGCCAGCTCCCGGTTGACCTCCTCGAGTGTCCGGTTGGTCATGGTGAGGTTTTGCGCGTTTTCATTGAGATCATCCACCAGATTCAAAAGCGCCATCTGGCTGTCGTGCAGATCCCTGGTCTGATCCGCGATTTTTCGTTCCAGCGCCTGATTGAGGCGCCGAATTTCCTCTTCGGCCTGTCTGCGCTCGCTGATATCGGTCATGGTGTGGACGGCGCCCGCGAATCGTCCCTCGTCGTCCAGAATCGGGTCCACCGTGGCAAGATACCACTTTCCCGCGATGGCTATGTCTATGGATTCACGCTGCAGGGATTCCCTGGCCCGCAAAATGGGGCATTCGGGAGCCGGTCCCGTTGTGCCGTGGACGATTTCCCAGCAGCGGCGGCCGGTCATTTCTTCGTCCGTTTGAGCGAAAAGCCGCCGGGCCGCTTCGTTCGAGCGCAGGACGCGCTGGTCCCGGTCCATCAGCCAGATCGCGTCCTTGGTGGCGTCGAACGTTTTCTGCCACTGCGCCTGCGCCGTGCGCATCTCCTGCTCGGCCTTTTCCTGCTTTGTGATGTCGTTTACGCTGGCCAGCAGACGCCGTTCATTTCCGATTTCAACGATCTGCCCGGAAAAAATCCCCGTCAGCATTTCCCCCGATCTTTTCCGGAACTTCAGCTTCCGGTCCGCCACGGAACCTTCTTTCATGATGTCGTGTAGGATGACGCGGCGGTCTTCCTCGCTGACCCACAGGCCCAGCTCCTGCGCGGTTTTTCCTCGGATTTCCGTTTCATCATATCCGGAGAGCCCCGAAAATCCCTCGTTGACTTCCAGGATTTTTCCGTCGGGTAGGCTCAGAAGGATGAGCCCGTAAGGGGAAAAACGAAACGCAGCGGAATACTTCTCTTCTTCGGTCTGGATTTCTTCGTTGAGCCGCTGATTGTACATGAGTGCCAGCGAGAAAGTAAGCGCGACAAATAAGAGCTGCTGGGCGATCATGCTCAGGGCGATGGATAGGTTGTCTTGAAAAAAATCCTCGCTCGAAAGGGGGGCGAAAACAGCCGCGGCTATCCGGCCCAGATTGACCAGTGCTAAGAGGATGAAAACCAAGCCCGTCCACCACATCAGCCCCCTGCGGGCTTTCGGAGCGCCCCGGAGGCAGAACCAGGCGCACTGCGATACAATGATGACAAGCGCCGCCGACACGTTGATGATTCGAGCGTTCATGTCCGGCTCGCCGAATGTGAAGTAGGCGTGGATCAGAATCGCCGCCCCCAGAACGAGATGATTGAAAGTCCGTCGGCGGGTTGCGCCGGCAAAGCGCAAAAGAGCCTCGTAGCCAATCAGCCAACTGGCCAGGATCAGGGCGTTGGCCAGGAGAATCGAGGCCCAGTCGGGAATGGATCCCCGCAGAATCATCAAAACGAGCCCGGACAGCTTGAACGCGTAATCGATGATCCACAGGTGCGTTCCGCCGACCCGCTCGCGGTTCTGCCGCCAGAGCAAAATAATGACGGCCAGGCAAATGAGGTCCGTCGCAAAATAGGATAACAAAAGCGTTCGGGTGTCCAGGATCATGATATTTTACTTCTCCAGGATGACAGCCGGTCATCGCCGCGTTTCATTTCTTTTCCATCTCCTCAATCCGTTTTTTAAGCTCCGCCATTTTCAGCTCCCGGCCGACGAAAACGCGGTTCAACTCTTCCAGACGTTCCAGGGACTCCTTCAATTGGGCCGTCCGCTGGGCGACTTTCTTTTCCAGATCCTGGTTCAATTTCTCCAACTGTTCCATTTTGCTTTCCAGCTTCCGGATGAGCACTTCATTGTATTGCCTGAGGTAAACGGATTCTTCTTCGGGCGCTTCCTCAGGCAGGCAGGCCGGAGCGGCTGTTGGACGTTCCCCCGATTGAAAGACGCCGTGGATGACCGCCATGAAATCGTCCGGCTCCGCGGGCTTGACGATGAAATGCCGGGCCCCGAGGGAGAGGGCGAATGTCCGGTCCCGCTCATCGGTATAGGTTGCGGTGTAAAAGATCAGGGGGATGGATTGGAGGCGCTCGTCCTTCATCCAGGCGCGGCATAGCGAAAATCCGTCCATGACCGGCATCAGAATGTCGGAGATGATCAGATCCGGCGGGTTTTGCCGGGCTTTTTCCAGGGCGTCTGCGCCGTGAACGGCCGTCATGATTTCGTAGCCGCTGCCTTGCAGGAGCGCCTGCAGGAGGTAGCGGTTCTCATCCTTGTCATCCACAATCAGAATTCGCTTGGTTGCCATGGCTGATTTCTCTCCCTGCCTGTCCTTCACGCGTCGCTTACGGTTTGCCGCTTTTTTCGAGTTCCTCGATCCTGCTCTTCAATTGCGCCATTTTCAGCTCCCGGCCGACAAATACGCGGTTGGTCTCCTCGAGCTGGGCGATGATCTTGGTGAGTTCGGCCGTCCGCTCCCGAACCTTTTGCTCGAGTTCTTCGTTGATCTGGAGAATCCTTGCCTCCGCGGCCTTGCGTTCGCTGATATCCGTGATGATCGAATGCAGAAGCGGCTTCCCCTTGACATCGATGCGGCTGCTGAAAATCTCGACGTCGCGGACGGAACCGTCGGCCCGGCGGTGGCGGAACTGAAAGCGTGTTCGTTTCTGATTCTTGACCGTTTGCAATGCCTTCCGGATTTCAGCTTCCGTCAGCGTGTTGATGTCGAAGATTTTCATCTTTAAGAGCTGCTTGCGGGGCCACCCGTAAAATTCCTCCGCGGCGTTGTTGGCGTCGAGAATATCTCCCGTCTCCGGATCGAGAATCAATTTGACCGCCTCGTGGCGCATGAAAAGGTTGCGGAAAAGTTCCTCGCTTTCCCGCAGGGCCTCTTCGGTGCGCACGCGCTCGGTGATATCCATGATGTTTCCGAAGACCCGGACAATTTTTCCGTTTTCCCATTCGGCCCGGCCGTTAGTCCGAATGTGGAGGGATTCGCCCGAAGCCTTGTTGAATCTGAGTTCCAGATCATAAGGTTCGCCCGTTTCCAGGAGCAGCCGGAAGGCGGCGGCGATGACAGGGCGGTCCTCCGGCGTGAAAAAGCCGAACGATTCTTCGTTGCTGAGAGGGACGCCGGGGCGGATGCCGTGTATTTCATAGACTTCCTCTGTCCACTGGATCCGGCCGGTTGCCGGATCGATTTCCCAGCCGCCGATTTTGCTCAGCTTCTGTGTTTCGGCCAGCAGCGCTTGCAGTTTTCTCACGTGTTCTTCCTCCTGCAGGCGCCGTGTGATGTCGCGGACAATCATGCTGGTGCGGGCCTGCCCGAGGCGGTCTTGAAAAACGGCGGTCGTGATTTCCACGGGAATTTTGGTCCCATCCTTGCGGATCATCGTCAGTTCGCCGGCAAATTTTCCCGTCCGCTCCCGCTCGGCGAGCGCCTCCGCCAGCCGGGGATCTTCCCTGTCCATGATGCCGTTTCGTCCCACGGCGATGATTTCTTCTTCGCTCCGGTCCAGCAGGCGGCAGGCGGCGGGATTGGCGGAAAGAATCCGGCCGTCGGGGACCGTCAGCATGGCCGCGTCCAGGCTGGCATCGAATAAAAGCTTGCAGCGCTCTTCACTTTCCGAAAGAGCCGAGGCGGACTGCAGCATTGAAAGATGATCCGAAAGAATTTTTCCCGCCAGCAGCGTGGCCAGCGGAAAAAGCAGGAGGACGGGCGGGCCGATGCGCTGGATGACCGTCGGACCCGCGTTGCCGGGAAGGGTCAGCATCAGGGCCAGCATAGCGGTGTGGACGGCCAGTCCGAGGAGAATCAGTTTGCCCGCGCCCGGCGGCGTCAAAGACGGTTTCCAGCGGTAGTGGGCCGCGAGACCCAGCGCGAGGGATGCGGCAATGACCAGGGATCCGGTCAGGATGCCCATGCCGCCCAGCAGGACACGGCAGACCAGGGCAAAGCCCCCCGCCAAAGCCGCAGCCCAGGGGCCGAAATACAGCGCGCAGACGCTGAGCATGACCGAGCGGCCGTCGAAAATCAGTCCGCCTCCCATATCGAGCGGACGGAGCATCCCCAGGACGATCACGGCGCCGAACAGGCCGCCCTGCAGAAGTTTTCCGGGCAGGGTTTCGCGGGGCCAGCGTTTATCGAGAAATCCCGAAACAACGCTCAAAGCCACCAAAAGCGCCAGATTAAAAATCAGATCGAGGTAAACCATTATTTCTCCAGCTCCGCGATCCGGGCCTTGAGCTCCCGCATTTTCAATTCGCGGTCAACAAAGACGCGGTTGATGCGCTCCAGTTCGGCCGTTTTGGCCGCCAGATCCTCCGTCCGCTTGGCGACGCGCTTTTCCAATTCCCAATTCATTTTTGTGACTTCTTCTTCCGCCTTGTTGCGCCGCAGAGCCTCCGCCAGGGAAACCGCCAGCTCCTCGAGATCCTCCCTTTGTTCGCCCGTGTAGCCGCCGGGGCGGTTGGCCAGAGCAATCATCCCGATGATTTTTCCCTCGTCTTTGAGCGGTACGCCCAGAAAAGACGTCAGCGGCGGATGCCCCTCCGGCAGACCGACACGCTCCGGAAACGTTTCCGGATGGTTCACGATGAAAGAGCGTTCCTTGAGGATGACCTGTCCCCAGATGCCCCGAACGGTCATATTACGGATGGACGCGAAAGTGTCGGCGTGAGACGGATTGCAGGCGTTCCACCCCGGATTGCTGATGGCGGTGGTATTGAACAGGCCTTCGGGACCCAGTTCGCCGATAAATCCGAAGACGCTGTCCGTGATGTCCTGTGCGATTGTCAGGCAGGTCCGTGCGACGGCTTCACTGTCCTTGGATTTCAGCGTTTCGGCAAAAAGCCGGTTGATGGCGGAAAGCAGGCGTGTCTGCCTTGAAATTTTGTCCGCAGCGAGTTTGCGCGCGGTTACGTCGTTGAAGACGGAAACCACTTCGCCGGAGGGAAGTTTGAAGACGTAATTATCCGCCCAGAAAGCCTGCCGGTTGTCCTGATAAAGAAATGTGGGATGTTCGTCCGGCTCTCCCGTCCGCCAGACGTTTTGAAATATGGTTAAGAGGTTGTGATTGGCCAGCCCCGGATAGACCTCCAGGACGCTTTTGCCTTTGACGTTCTGCTCCACGTTTGTGATCCGGCGGGCGGCGGCATTGAGCTCCAGAATTTCAAAATCTTTTCCCCCGTCGATGGCCCGATAGATGGCCACGCCGCTTTTCAATTGGTTGAAAAGCTCGCTGAATCGCGACCAGCCGGCCGAAATTTCCTTTTCCTTCTGCAGGCGCTCCAGCGCGGACTGGGCGAGGGTGCGATTGCGGATATACAGCAGGAGCATGATCATACACAAGAAAAGCAGGGTGGAAATGGTGATCATCTGCATCGCATGGGGCCATACCGACGACCAGAGGGAACGCTGGTCGCGTCCGACGAAAACATGCAGTCCGGAATCGGGAAGAATGGTGTGCGAAATATGGCGCGCTTTTCCCTGCTCTGTGGGATCGGGAACGGCAACGGTGGAAAGTTCCGCGCCCGTCGTTTTCTTTACAGCGTCAAAAAACGGATAGAGAACCAGCGCTTTTGCGTATGCGTGCCGGCTGCTGTAAATCAGCGTGCCGTTGCGGTCCGTGACGGAAATAGACAGCCCCTCTTCCAGCTGCGCGCGCTGAAGAATCCTGCCGATCTCGACGGCCCGCTGGGTATTGAGCAGGATGCCGATGATTTCGCCCTTCTCGTCAAAAATCGGGGCGGCGATATGGATGGCCGTGTCTTTTTCGCCTGTGACGCGCAAAACGGCCTCCCCGACATAGGGCGTCTTTTTCCGGGTGACGCCCCGGTACCAGTCGCGCCAGGCGAAGTTTTTCCCCAAAACGTCCGGCCGGTCCGGCCAAATGATCCAGATGGTGCCCTTGCGGTCCGCAATCAGCAGATTGTCCATTCCGGGACTGATCCGGTTTAAACTGAACAGGTGCTGTTTTGCGGCCGCAGCGTCCTTTTTCCGGGCGGCTTCCAATAAAAGGGGGCGGCTGGCGTAGGCTTCCAGGGTGGATTGGATGTCGTTGAGATAGGCTTCGAGGATCAGCGAAATCAGTTTTGCGGATTTCCGGTCTTCCCGGAAGGCTTGTTCCCTGGCATCCCGGTAATGGCCATAGATCAGAAAAAAAGAAGCCGCCGAAAGAATGAGGAAAAAGATCAGGGCCAGCCAGACAATGTTCGAGCGTTTGGCAAGCCAGGCAAAGGATTCGGGTCGATGGTTCTCTTCCGGGGTCATGAGGCGCCTTATGGTCCTGTGATCAGGCCGGCAAAACGGCCGACTCTTTTATGTCCGGTTGCAAGGAAACCTTTTTCTGAGCAGATCGATTCGGCGCATTATGAAAACAACGCTCTCCATTGTCAAGAGGGAAAAAAGGTTTATTAAGGGGACATCCACAACACTTAATTATCAACTATTTTTTTGGTCCAGGCTTTTGTTTCCGTAATGTTCGGCCAGTCAGCTTTTCGATCTTCTTTACGAACTCATGGTTTCCCGCCGGTCTGCCGGTGCGCGTTGATTTCTTCACGCCAGACAAGTCATGCCATCCATCAGGGCTTCTCCTGTCTCCATATTTCCCAGTTGATCCTCTCTCCGTCATGCTGGTGGACAGAATGGCCGGAGGGGGCGAATACTCGTTCGCCGACGGATGGAACAGGCTTGAAGTGGTCATTTCGTGAAATGAGTTCCATTGCATTTTGTTTTTTTATCAGGAACTGTTTGAACCGACCGTTGAATTTGCACCTAATTTGGCATAAAATTGAATTATTATCAGGAGGTGTTCATGAGCAACATTCAGCGACTTGAAGGAGCCCGTTCAATCCTGCATGAGGGCAAGCTTGATTACAGCGCATTTTTGGCCATTGTAAATGAGGATTCCATCATGCACTATCAGGGAGCCGGTTTGCCCTTCTGTGGGGTTTTTTCGGGACGCGCCGGTTTCATCGAATTTTTCGACAAACTTTTCACCATTCGTAATCGTGTGGTAAGCGACGAGCGTCTCCGGTTTTTTGCTTATGAAACGGCTGAAGGTCATGTGGTATCAGGAGGAACAAATCTTATTAAAAACTTAAAAACAGGCTTTGCGTGCGAAATGGAGTGGCTGAGTTTTTGTACCTTTTCACCTGACGGAATGATTTTGAAGCTCTCTACATTTTCCGATTCTACCGCTTTTCTGAGAGCCATGCAGGGCGGGGATAAATCTTAAAAATCATGGGGAGCAATTTGTTCTCGTGTTAAAACTGACGCGCGAAGCGCTGTTTGTTGACGGAAAACCGGATATAGTTATCCCTGTAAGGCTTATGAGAACACATTAGGGCGCATATTTTATGACCATCTTTTTTGAAAAGAAGACAGAATCAAACGCCTCTCCACAAACGCGGCCCGGTGACGAAATCCGCCTCTATAACATGATGCTGTGGGCCTATGTGACCGTGCTGCCGGCCGCCGCCCTGTTCTTTGTGACGGCGACTATTTCTGATTCCATCGTTTTGTTTGTATACCTCGCATGGTATTCAATAAGCTTTGCGGTGCAGACATTTTCTCTCTATGCTGTCCGGCAGACGATTAGGCGCAATCCCAACCTTTTCCCCTATGGCGCAGGGAAGCTTGAAAATTTCTCCGCATTTCTTGACGGTGTGTTAATCGTGCCCGTGGGCGTTTATCTTATATTCAATTCGTTCAGTCGCCTGCTTCATCCCCTGCCGGTAGGTTATGTTTTGGGTATGATCCCTGTTATTATCACAGGATTGCGTCTTGCTTTTTTATATCGGTTGTGCCGCCGATTAACCTC
>Ga0209311_1003290_pt1 | contig 11084 bp, 11 predicted proteins | sample AD_UKC045_MetaG_FD_184417 | JGI IMG/M metagenome (GOLD analysis project Ga0209311, IMG submission 184417) | Active sludge microbial communities of municipal wastewater-treating anaerobic digesters from USA - AD_UKC045_MetaG (SPAdes) (version 2) | ecosystem: Engineered > Bioreactor > Anaerobic >... | reverse complement strand
GATCGCTGTTCTTTTTTGCATCTGAGCCGTAAAGAGATAAATTAGAGATAAGAATTGAGAAAAGAATTGCCGTAAATATCAATTTTAAATTCATTTTTTCACCTCCATTACGCCCAGTACCGGAAGCTCGAAGAACCCTGTTCTGATCTGTTTTTTCAATGAATCAAAAAGTGACGCGACAAGTTCAATGTGTTTTTTCTCTGTAAGGGGCCTGACGATCCATTTTCCGCTGCTTTCTCTGGCAAACATTCCGTAATCACTCTCTCCGTAATGATAATAAGCCATAATCATTCCAAGCCGCGCAATTGTAACGATCCTTTTTTCACCGTTTATTTCCATCGGCTGGGAAAAAAGACCATTCTCACGGGTAAGCCGGAATTCATCTTCGTAAAATGACCAGAGCCGCGAAACAGCTCTGTAAGAAGATATCGCACCATTATTCATCTGATCAGATATCTCGTTAAGGGCGCTCAGCCGTTCCTCAACTTTGAAAGGAAGCGAGTTCTCAATGTGTTTTTTCATTATTTCAACTGAATCAAGCACACCGTTTTTTATTGTCTCTTCCTCTTTGCCAGGATTTCCTCTTTGAGCTTTCTTTGAGGCAATAGAAAGGTTAATCTGTTTTATTTTGAGTGTTTCCCGCTGGATCTCGTTGCTTAGTTCCGCTTTTGAAAGTTCAATTGCTCTCATTCTGTTTTTAAGAGCGTTCTTTTCAATGTCGATCTCGTTCTGCAGTGTTTCAACTTCACCTCTTATTTTGATGAGTTCGCTCGTAAGATCATTTAATTCATCCGCTTTTAAAGAAGAAAAACAGCTGACGGAAAGAAGCAGCATTAACAGTAACTTAACTTTATTTAAATAAAACTTCGCAGGGGGCTTCCCCCCTGCGTTACGGATTATGTTTATTTTCATAACTTATTTTCCTGAGATTAGTTTTTAGGAAATTCCGTCCAGCCCTCTGTCCAGTCGACATCTTTGAATGCACCGATATAATCAACTGCATCAAAGAAACTGTCATCGGGCTTCACACCGTTGCCAAGAGCAGGAGAATCTGATTTCGGCAACCATCCATCAAGTTTAGGATCTGCAACAACTGAATTTCCTGTCTGACCTTCAAACCAGAGCTCAAGTGTCTGACCGCTTGTCGGCCAAGCATCTGCTATGGGATTCTCTTCTTCATCTTTCTCATCTTCCATGTCAAAATTCTTTGTGCATGAAAGAATTGTGTTTTTGAATCCGAGTTTTCCTTCTTCAGCATATTTGAATGTCTGTTCTTCATCAATATCAAGACATTTCGGATTTCCGGTGACAAGAACATTGTGAAGCTTTCCGCCGGTTCCTGCTCTGAAGATCATTCCTGTTGAAGAATTTGCGGTTCCGATAATGGTAACATTGGATACTGTCGGCATCGAAACAGGTGTATCATCAAGCTGTTTGTCATTAGTGTCCGCCTCAATACCTTTGTCTGCTTCGTCTTCATACTGCTCGATCATTACATGCTGAATTTTTCCGCTGAATCCGAATGTCCAGTCAAGATTATCATCTCCTGCACCTGTGCAGAGAATGTATTTTGCATTAACTGTTCCACCGAAAAACTCAATTGCATCATCATTTCCCATATGTGTGTGAATGTATTCTATGGTTGTCTTGTTTCCCACACCCTGAAGTGTAAGACCGTTGAACTCTTTTTCAGAATTGATCTTAAACCCTGTGAACTCAATTCTCACATATTTCAATGTTCCGCTGTTATCATCAGCTTTATCTCCGCCGTACCACTCAACACCGGTTTCCGCCTGCCTCTGGCATGGAGAAGTTTTTCCTGCACAATTAACAGGAGCCCATCCGTTTACAAGAAGTCCGCCCCAGTCGCCTCTTGCTCTTTCGCCATCTTCTTTTGCAGATGTGAAAACAATCGGTTTTTCCTTTGTTCCTTCAGCCATGATCTTGCTTCCAGTGCAAGCATGATCAACAAAAAACCGAGAATCTTTTTTACCTTCATTTTTCTACTCCTTAGAAAAAGTTATCGTTTTACATAACGCTCAATGAGCCGGAAAGAAAGTAAAGCAGAAGTGTTAATATATGATTAGGAAGCCATTAGAAAACAGATTGGATAAGATTAGAAATCAGTTACTGTGGATAATAGACAATTAGGGAAAACCCGCTTAGCTTCTTTCATAAAATGCCTTATCCGCACAAGTTGGAAAGCTTTCATGTTGTGCGGACAATTGATTTTAAAACTTGCTTATCCGCACAAGTTAAATACAATGAAATTTGAAAAAATGTTAATTTCAAGGGAGTTACACATGTTTATCGGAAGAAGAAATGAGCTTAATATGCTTGAAGAAAGCTATAAATCCGACAAGAGTGAGCTTGTTGTAATATATGGGAGACGGCGAATCGGTAAAAGCCGGCTTGTCAAAGAATTCGGAAAAGATAAAAGCCATTTCTTTTCATTTGAAGCCCTCGAAAACAGCAGCATGGCTGAACAGATGAATCATTTTGTAAAACAGATGTCGGGGCAAATTAATGATCCTTTTATCAACAACATTAATTTTGATTCATGGCATGATATTTTTTCCTACCTTACAACAAAATTAATAAAAAACAGCCGCAGACAAAAAAAGCTTGTTGTTTTCTTTGATGAAATTCAATGGATGGCGGGGAAACGAAGCACTCTCATTTCATTGATAAAATATTTCTGGGACAAGGAATGGAAAGATCAGAACATAATGCTGATCATGTGCGGCTCAATTGCATCTTTTATGATTGATAAAGTAATTAATTCAAAAGCATTGTACGGCAGAATGACAATGGAAATGCACCTGAAAGGACTTCAACTGAATGAAATTCCGGCATTTTTCTCATCTGACACCAGCAATGAAGAAATTATTAAATATATTTCTGTTTTTGGCACCGTTCCAAAATATTTTGAAATGATCGACAAAAACCGTTCATTTGAACAGAACATCAACAAGCTGTGTTTTTCCGGTAATGCCGTGATGATAACAGAGATGGAGAAAATATTCTACAGTCAGTTTCAGGAAGCTGCAAACTATATCCAAATTGTTAATCTGCTTAAAAAAGGAATGCTGAACCTAAAGGAAATTTCTGAAAAAACAGGCATGCCTTCCGGTGGCGGACTTAAAAGGTATATTGAAAACCTCGAAAAGGCGGACATTGTAAAATCATTCGTTCCCTGGAATAAAAAGTCAGACAGCAAAATCAAAAAATATTCTATCATTGACGAGTTTTTAAATTTTTATTTCAGATATATAGAGCCGAATAAAGTGGATATAACCGGAACAAACAGAGGAAATTTATTTAAATCATATACATCAGATTCGTTTGCTGTATGGCTCGGGCTTGCTTTTGAAAAAATGTGCGTCAAACACTCTATTTTTCTTGCAGATATTATGGGTTTTAAGAACGAAGTAGCTTCATCCGGATCACATTTCTCAATTGATAACGACAGATTTCAGGTAGATCTTATTTACAAAAGATTTGACAAGGTTGTTACAATCTGTGAAATCAAACACCACACAAAGGAATTATCGGCAGAAATAATAAAAGAAATGGAAAGAAAGAAACAATTGTTAAAAATTCCACGCGGATATAGCGTCGAAACTGCACTCATCAGCACTTACGGACCTGACAAATCGCTCAAATCAAGCGGTTATTTCAACCATTTTGTTACAGCACAGGACATTTTCAGCAAAAGATAAAGGAATTATTCAGTTCGCATGGAAACTGAAGAAAGTGAATTGATACAGGTGGTTAGCCGGCGTCTCACTCTTCACACAAAGAAATCGGGTCTTCCAGGCATTTCCATCCTTTTTCAGGATCGGGACATTTGCACCATTCAATTTCTTTATCATTTTCACATGTAAGCATTATCGTTTCACCGCTTTCACATGTGCCGCAAGACATTTCATCACAGGCAACATCACCATACTTAGTACAGACACAAAGATTGCACCAATCTGTCAGATTATTATCTTCTTCATAAATTTTTCCATTGTAAAAACAGTTGATCTTTTCAAAGGAAAAAACTTTGTCTTCCTGTTGTTCAGCCCAGTAGAAATCATAGTCAATCTTTATCTTTTCAATATTTGTAAGATCATGATCTTCTGAACTGAACTCCATTTCGATTCTCATTGGACAGTCACACCCCGGAACACTCCCGTCCATGATGTTTACCGCTTTCAAATACACATTGAGCAGAGTTTTGTCTGTTTGATCAGGAACTGCCTTATAATAAAAATCGTTTCCGGCACAGTAGAATTTATCCTGATAATAAAACACTATTTTGTTTTTGCTCTTATCAAACAAGCTCACTTTCTGAGGAACTGGATAGTAATCTTCCCCTTCTTTTCCCAAACAACCACTGAGGACACCTTTTGTAAGATCTTCATCGTCATCATCAGGATTTTCTTTTTCGTTGTCGGTTTCCTCGCCGTTTTTTCTATCATCTGTGTTATCTTCATTTGAATTCTGAGCTTCATTATCACATGCGGCAAAGAACATCATAACAGCAAAAACCATAAAAATTCCAAGCACTTTTCTAATCATGACTTCCTCCGGAAAGTTAATTAACAAAACATTATAACTTTAGTACAATAATTCCAGGATTTTATTTATGTTTTGTCAGAGAAAGCCAAAAACGGTCGCAGATTATTTTAAGTCGCCTAATTTCGCAATTATCTCTGCGGCTCCTATATCCATTCTTGCAAATCCGAACCATTTTTTGCCGAGATCTTTCAACGATGCACCGAAAAGATAAAGGTCTTTACCGTCAATAATCATGAAACGATCATGGGAATAACTGAATTCCTTTATTTCTGCTGGTGGAAATTGTTCGTTGAATTTCTGCATATCGAGTTGAAGCTGTTTTGAACGGTTTTTTGTGAGGATTTTGAGCACAACTCCCTGTTTCCGTTTTGAAAAAAGTGTGAGGACTGTATCATCAACATAATTGTCAATCAGGATGATCGATTTTTCAACAGAACGGATAATATCTGAAATGAATTTGTGTGCGTCAAATATTTGTCCGTCAAAAAAAACACCTTGTTTGGGTTGAATTTGTTTTGATTCAATCGCAGAAAGAATCTTTTCAATTTTACTGTCTGTTTCCAATTTGTATTCTATCTGTTTTCTCTCAAGTGTTTCAAATTTCTCAAATATTTCGTATGTGTCTTTAAAATAACGACGCATTGCAACAAATGCTTTTATGATATTTATGCTCATTTTAACAGAAGCATCGCTTTTCAAAACATTTGCAAGCATCATAACGCCATGTTCAGAAAAAACTCTCGGTAAATATTTTTTGTGCTTGCCTTGACCTTTTTCTAAGGTCGCAAAATGCGACCTTAGAAAACCGTATTCCGATCTTGACAGAACAAAGCTGAATTCATCAGGAAATCTGTCAATATTTCTTCTGACCTGCTCATTCAATCTTTTAGTTTCAACACCATACAGTTCAGCAAGATCGCTATCCAACATCACCTGCATTCCCCGAATCGTAAAAATTCTGCTCTTAATATCATCAACTTTTATCAATTCATTTTCGCCCATTTTCCGGCCCCGACTTTTAGTCACCAATAGATAATGCAATAATTGAATTAAATATGCGAGAAATCAGATGCGATTATTTAAGTCAACGGAAAACAGAAGAAAAGCGGAATTGATTCAGGGGGTTTGGAAGGTTTATGCGATGATTTTATATGTATTTACTGAGATCAGATCTCTATGAATCTTTCAGGACGAGTATTTCGTCTTTTTTTCCGCAACTATATATGATTTTTCACTATTTTTTGATTTATCTGCATTCTTTTCAACAGGGTTTATTTCAATTCTTATGTTGAAGATGTTTTGAAGTTTTGCAATTGTTTTCATGTTCAGGAATTTGTCTGACCCGAAAAGCTGAGTCACGAAAGCTTTAGATGTTTCCATTTTTTGCGCAAGATCTTTTCTGCTCATTCCTCTCTTGTCCATAATATCCTGAATTTTAAAGAGAAACTTCATCTGTATCTTCATTGCATCAAATTCAATCTTTTCATTATCATCAACCGGCGTGAGTGCAAAGTTGAGAGCTTCCTCGATTTTGAGCTTTTTTCTTTCACTTGAACTCATATTCGTATCCTCCGATTGTTTTATATTTCTGTGTCAACCTTTTATCATTTCTTGAACTCTGCTTTTTTTCAACTGAAACAACGACAACCTTTTTATCTGAAAAGAAAAATTCTTTGCATATCACTCTTCTTTTACCGAATTTCATTGCCGTCAAGCTCCATTCTTTATACTCCATTTTGTAATGTATATCATCGTATCTGTTGTTCATTACAACCGTCAATACAGCAAAAAGTTTTTTCCTGTTTTCCATAAAAAGCTCTGAAATTTCCGCTTCATTTTTCAAATCAACATAAATTTCAACTTTTGCATTCTCTTTTTCAAAAACTTCAATGAACTTGTTAATTTCCGCAGTAATGTTGCGGCAACTTCTCTTGAAAGTTAACTGATTGGTTAATTTTTTGCAAGTTTTTTCTTCTCTGCTCATTCGATCAAATCCTTTTATTTAAATCAACAAAATTCTTTCAGTTGCACATTTATATCTATTTATGTTTTATTGCAATAAAATTGAGATACGATTATTTAAGTCAATGGAAAACAGAAGAAAAGCGGAATTGATTCGGGGAGCTGGGAGGGTTTTACGACAAAAACATATGTAGTTATGGCGACCCGACACTTATGGTTTGCGACCCTTATGGTTTGCGTGGCGACCCTTATGGTTTGTGACCCTTATGGATGATAAAATAGGAATTACGGGACATGAAAATTTAGATAGCCCCCTGATCTCCAGGAACGGTTTTCAGGGGGTTTTGTTTTAATTCGCTATAGCAAAATTCACTAAAGCAAATTTCCGTCAGCTGCCTGTAGGAAGATCGGAGATCAGTTCATTCAGGGAAGGAGGGGACATATTAATGAAGTGGATATTTCTCGAAATTATGACCCGTAATGTCGTCAAAACGACAATCTGAGAAATTTTCTTTAATCCAATTTTTAGCTGATTCTACTCCTTCGTTAATTGAAGGCATGATTACTGTATGTTCCTTAATTGTCTCTTCCTCAACATACAAAATTGAAGTATAACAACTTTTTTCGCCTTTAACATGCGTTGCGATAATTTTTCTTGCTCTCTTTGTAGAACTTAAGTCTAAGGGAGTAACTTCGATAACTCTTCTTGAAAAACCCATTTTCTCCTCCTTTGTAAAAAACAAATTACTTTCCGCTCAATACACACCTTAAAAAAACCCTGCAAAAACATGATAATTAAAATTAAAAATCTGTCAATTTATTTCTTATATTTCTGTAATAATTTCAGTGGTTTAATTAGTTTCATGGCCTAAAACTAATAGTTTTAGCGAAATCCGATATATTTCCACAGATGTCACGGGGAAATGATAGACTTATCGGAAACGAAAAAGCACACATATAATTATAAGTCCACGCAGAGACATCAACGCACGCAGCGGACATAGTGGTTGAGGTTCTTGTAGATGTTGCTCACATCGCCATTGCCGAAACCCACATTCCATGCACGGTCTTCACGATCTGATAGCTCCGAAGACGACCAGAACCCTTCTGTGTCTCCGAGCTTTGAATATGACGAGCGGGGGTAACATCTTTCACAAGCATTGCTCCAGCAATTTGAAGATAAGCAATCATTTGTAACTTTGCATGCTCCGCCGGTGTCAGTTCTGGGACAGTTCTGAATAAGTGTTCTGAGTTCTGAAATTGTCGGCAATCTCCAATCTGAATAGCCTTCTTCTTTTAAATTTTCACAATATTTCTTTGCATCACTCCAATTCATTGTTTTCGGCGATTTATTTGACCAGTTGCCGCTTGAGGATTCATTGACTTTAACATCCTGCCCCAAACACATTTCTTTTAAAGTCTCTAAAGCAAAACACCGACCCTGATCACCAGCAATATCGCAAGATTTCTGAAGCAACCTTAATCCTTTCGCTCCATCCTTTTTAACTATAACACCACTGCAATAAATAATACCTAATTGCATGCAACCATCAGAACTGCCCTCTTTGCACAAAAATGAATATTTAATAAAATCACATGCTTGAAAGTCGCCTTTTTCGCATTTCTCTGACATTCGATTAATTTCCCATTGATCCTGCACTTTAAACACAACAAATGCAAAAAAAGATGCAAAAAAAACCGCCAATCCAATTAAAAACAGCATGAGTCTTTTCACGGGAAATCCTTCACTTTTTTCATTTACCGGAGCTTTTGCACCAATTTTTTCAGCAGGAACAGTTTCCACTAATTTTTTCAAATTGCCGCCGCAATGTGCACACACATCCACATCTTTTAAATTCAGCTCCGCACAGAAAGGACATTCAGCCATCTCAACACTCTTTTTACAGTGTTTACATATAATTGCTTTTTTAAGAATTTGTTCACCGCAATGAGGGCAGTTAGTAAACTCCCTGTCAGTTTCATTAAAATCACTCATTTATCTCTCCAACAAAAAATTAAACACAACGGAAGTATTTTAATGAATCAGAAAGAAAAGTGAATTTTTATGCAATTAAAAGTTGCCGTGAGCGTTTAACGGTTTTCTCACTCGTCACGGTCGCAAAGCGACATAGAACCGTAGTAAAAACGAAGTCTGGAAGAAAAGCAAATGGAAGGCAAGTGGAAAATCTCGAAGCCAAAAACTAATCTTTCGCCATAACAACAAAATCTTCGCCATCAAGATCATCAACAATCTTCATCTCATTATTAAATATTCTCCTGAATATGACATTTCTGTAGCCGTTCGCATTTGAAACTATATTTTTTATTTTTTCTTTGTCCTCTGAAGATGTATTAAAACCAAAAATTATCGATTTAATCATACTTTTTTTAAATGGCTGCGCATTCACTTTTTCATCATTGAAAAGTTTTACTATCCGCCACTCATTCTCATAACTCCATTCCAGTGTCTTAGTGCAAGCTAACGCCTGGAAATATTCGCCACTTAAATTTAATCTCATTGTTTTTGGAGAATCTATTATTGACGGCAGTTTATTGACATAACTAACCTTGTGAATCGTCCAAAAAAATTTTACATCTTCAAAAGGATCAATCTCTATACATATCCCCGTGCCACTGCCAGAATAATTTGACCACATATCAGGATTATCGGGAGTTCCGGTTAAAGACAGAATCATTATCTGGTCTCGCACTTTTTTTGTGACACTCTTCAACATGATTTTGTACTTTTCAAATGACATACTGTAGCTCGTGCCAGGAGGGAGATAACCATATTTTCTTTCTAAAAATCTTAAATGTTCAATTTTGTCAGTATCCGACAAGATCTCGTAGTTTCTAACATCAGTTCCTTCAAGAGGATCATTAAGATTGTCAAATTCTGAAAACCAAAATGTGCCCGATTCCAAAGAATCAAAAAGGAAACGGTTAACTGGTCTGTATCTAAAAAAGGTTATCGGCATTATACCATCGTAAATACTTTTTGACATCAAATATTTAAGAAACAGTTCCTGATCATCAGTAGATAATCTATAATATTTTTGCTGTTCCGAAACCTCTTTCACAAACTTACCGATTTTTATAAAATCTATGTGACTTTCCATGTCTTCTGTTGAAATATTGAGATTTTTGGCAATCTCTTCAATTGTTTTTCCAGCAATTAGACTTTGATCAGCTGCTGATATTTTTTCACCAATTTCCCACATTTCTAAAAAGTCTGTTTTTTGCATTGCCGACCCCCATTGAGTTCCGAGTTTTAATAATCATTTTAGCCACTTACACCAATCAACACATTGGCATGTTGTTTTATAAAAACAATCATTATTAATTTCCTCCTTAATTATAAAGGGGGCGCCTTAAACTAAATGTACCTTCACATGATTTATCAGTTCATACGCAACATAATGTTTGATATTGCTAAGGTCAGTAAAAGAAAACCCGGACGGACAAGTACCTGGAACATTTATAAAATAATGATCAAGCTCTTTTAATATCCGCTCAAATTCTGAAGAGGGAACAGTAGGACAAGTAACACCAGGTGAAAAATAAACAACAGAATCGTTGGCATAAATGAAAAGCTTATCTTTTCCAGAATAAAACAATTCGACAAAACTGAACTTTTTTGAATCACTCATAAAATTACTCCTTCAAAACAATTAAACTCCCGCTCAACAAACACTTTAAAAAAACCCTGTGGACATCTTATCCAAAACACGAATTATGTCAATGTGCATTTTATAATTTTATGAGCATATTGTATTTTTTTAGTTTCACGGTTTAAAACTAATGATTTTTGCGGAAAAACACACTTCACATATAAAGTTAAACTGAAATGAAGTTCCTAAGATTCTTTTCTCTTCGCCAACATGTTCAATATCAACGCACACACCGCACAGGACTTTCGTAAGACACAGGATTATACCCCAAACTAGCAAAATCAAAAAACACATACCATGCGTTATTCGAATCCGAACCCTGTATTGACAACACGGACGAGGACCAGAAATAGCCGGAGCCAAACCAGCTAGTGTCACCAAAAATGCTATATTTTCCGCTGTCGTCGTCATGAGAACACCCATCGCAAGCAACACTCCAACAACTGTTAATATCCCTGCATTCATCGGTGACCCCGCATGATCCTCCTGTTATAGTGGCGGAACAACCCTTTATAAGGGTTCTGAGTTCGCTTATATTGGGAAGATGCCCTCCAATATCTTTGCAGTAACTAATCGCATCAGCGAGACTTAAGTCTTCTGGAGCAACACACGACCACTCCAGTCCCTTATGTGCCAGCAAAACAGTTACCCAAGAACCATCAGTACACCGCTCAAACGAGTCAAAATCTTTACAATTTCTTATTTCGCCGTTATTCCATTCCTCACAAACATCATTTCCGGTGTTTCCTGTGTCTCCAGAATTCCCTGTATTGCCTGAGTTACCAGTATCTCCACTATCACCAGAATTCCCTGTATCTCCTGTATTTCCTGTATCATCGGTATCTCCTGTATCATTGATCTCTGCCTCAAAGCACATATTCA
>Ga0209311_1003289_pt1 | contig 11084 bp, 10 predicted proteins | sample AD_UKC045_MetaG_FD_184417 | JGI IMG/M metagenome (GOLD analysis project Ga0209311, IMG submission 184417) | Active sludge microbial communities of municipal wastewater-treating anaerobic digesters from USA - AD_UKC045_MetaG (SPAdes) (version 2) | ecosystem: Engineered > Bioreactor > Anaerobic >... | reverse complement strand
TGAGTACATCGAAATATTTTACAATCGGCAGCGGCTCCATTCAACATTGAATTATTTGAGCCCATTGCAGTTTGAAAAAGTTAACCCCGCGGCTTAATCATGTGTCCACTTTTGCGGGGGCAGTCCAATCTCAGCATAGGGCTGTCTAATACTCAATGCACGCAAATGACCTTTGCTTCTCAAATTATTTTGTTTTGTCAAGTGAAGGCGGCGCCTCACTATCTTTTTCTTCGATATGTTTTTTTAAGATTCGACAACGGCATGTCGAGCACCGGGTTCGAATAAAGCGTGGAATTCCTGTAGTGCGTTGCCCAGGCTGCCAATCGGATATATGGCCGTATAGTTTTTAACAATTTTTTAAGACCTATCTCACGCCGTTCAACCGATAAACGGTCGGTGCAGCGAAACCATGTTGTTCGCAGCCGATCCTTCACGCCCTCTGCTCTTTTACCCAATAAAGCGTGGTGAATCATGCTGGTCGACGCGTCGATGACAGAGACGTATCTGCCTTTGACCCCCTACGCGATTCATGCGGTGATTTTTCCATCTCCACATTCAATCTCGAGCACAGATTCGTTGCCTTTCAATGCAAGATTGGCGAGCAATTGCTCTGCCCACCCTAGCTGGGCAAAGAGGTTTTTGGTAATCGTCGGCGTTCCAGGTGTGGTTTCTTGATTACATCCGAACTAGTCGACTCTGCCGGCAAAGGTTTTATGGCGGCCGCGGCAGAAAAGATTAAATTGTAAAACTGACGGCCGGCGGATATTCGCACCCGCCGAGGGCTTGACTATGAAACCTATTTTACTCTTTCAAAGATGTAATATTTTTCCTTCTCTATATATTCTGTTCCGTCATTGGTTGTGCGCAAATATCTCGAACCATGCTTTCGTTCCATTATTTCTTTTCTTGCTTTCTCATGGATTATGTATTTCCCCCTGTGATAGTCAATGTAAGCTATCATTTTCCAACTGGTGTTATTGATTAATACCCTGGCTTCCTCTTGATAATTGTGAGTAAGGACCATTCCGTCCTTTCTTACATATTTACTGCAATATTCGATTACTCTGGGTGAAAACAATGAAATCAAAAGATCGTAGGATGTCTGTAGACCCGGTTTTTTATAATCTGCACATTTGAATTGCAATTGCGATTTTTGAATATAATGTTTTCTCTTGTTTATATAGAGCAGTATTTCCTGAAGGTCGCTAAAGTATTGTATGGTTTCGTTTGATTTATCGACAAAGGTTATTCTGGGAAAGTAAAAAGCCGGAGTAAGATGAATCGAGCATCCGGCATATAAAACGTTCTTGGGGTGGTATGTTTTATTGATTAATTCAAATAATTGACTGCGATCAAAATGAATATCTTCGTACCGTTTTTCATAGGCTTGTTTTACTGATTTTTGTATGAGTTTTGCATTCGTTTTGCACAAACGCGGATTCAATGGATATCCCTTCCGGGCATGAGACTCGTTGCTCCCCTTTGTCCTTTTCTTCAAGCAACCTACGAAATAGATTCTGGCCGCCACGCTGTATTCACCAAAATAGAACAAGCTTTTGAGCGTTGAAAAAGAATGACCGGCATCCTACCTTTTAGCATCTCCCGTAACCACCAAGGCCTATTTCCCGCTCGCTTCAATCCATGCCGGCCAGATGCGGCGCTCATCGAGTTCTCTGCGCGCCCATCTGAGATAGCCTGCCATGCGCCGGTTCTGGACTGTGTTATAGGCGTCGGCCAAGACGGGGTTCTCGGCGATCAGGCGCGCGCGAAGCTCCGAACGGTCGACAAGTGCGCTATCCACGCAGTCGATCAGATCCCACTTGGACCATTTCATCAGCTCATGAAATCGCCGACCGTTGTAATAGATGTCGCCATAAGAAGGATCGCTCTCGATATGGGCGTGATAAGACGCCATGGCGTCGTCGAACGATTCGACCGCTGAGCTGATTTCAGCTTCTGTGCTTTTCGGCGAGAGTCTGTGCGCCGCATCGAACGCGCGTCCGAGAAGGAGCGCGAATCGGTATCCGTGACGGATGTATTCGATCCGCTGCCGGACGAGCTCGTCGCGCGCACCATTATAGGCCTCGTCGATCTCCCGCCAGGCGCGCTCGCGCGTCGTCGGATCGATGGCCGCGAGCTGTTCCCAGATCTTGGCCCGTCCGGCCATCCATCCGCCGCGCCTTTCTGTCTCATTCCACGAGCGATCGAGCGTCTCATAGAACCGTTTCATAGGGCGCGCCGAGCCGCGGAACATCGCGGCATACCACGCGTCGAGCGTTGTCTTTGGATCCAATCCGGGCTCCCAGAGCAGTCGCGCGGTCAGCCAGACCTTCGGCGCCATGAGAGGCCAATGCGGCAGTTCCTCTGAGTAATACGTTTCGATTCCCATTTCCGCCAGCCGCTTGATCCGTTGGGCGGAAAGCGTCGCAAAGTTCCTCGGCATGACCCATCCAAGGTTGCCGTATTCGTACAGGCAGACATGATCGGCCTTGGCGCGCCATTCCCGAAGGAGACGGTAATCCTCTTGAGCGATTTTTACGTCAAAGTGCTGGCTTGCGTCCTGGGTCAGGTGGACGGCGACGTTCGACGGAAGATGCGCGATGCTTTTGGGCGGCACGAGCGTGGTCCAGTAGGCATAAGCGGTAATGTAGCGGTCCGGGTGCGATCGCATCAGAGCCCGGCCGACCGTGTCGATCAAGGTGAAATAGCTCTCGCTGTACTGCCGGTCGATTCCATAGGAGCGGTTCAGGGTATCGAGCGCCGCGCATCGTTCGCACTCGCACCAGGCGTCATCGTCCGAGCCGCAGAGGGAAAATCCGGGAACGTCCGGATGCGCGTTAAAATAGGCACGGAGCTTTTCGATCGTGATGCGAACCACGTCAGGATGCGACGGGCAGATCATCGTCCGCGTATGCGGCTCGGACTCGGGGATTCGCCGCTGGCCGCCGTGGTAGGCATAGTACTCGGGATGATCGCGGTACTGGCTCACGGGGAAGAGCGAGATGATATTGTGCCCGGCGATCGTGTAGGGAAGGTTTATGTTCCCGTCTTCGACGCGGTTTCGTCGCGCCCAACCGTGTTCGTCCGTACGCAGGCGGACGGAGGCGAACGCGGGCACCGTTGTCCGGTCGATCGCGCGGACCGCAATCGTCGCACGACGCGGAATCTCCTCGAACAGGTCGCCGGCCATGCCCCAGACGACGCCAAGATCGCGTGTGAGAAGGTCATAGACGCCGTTCGTAACACCAAGCTTGGTCGTGCCTGCGATAACCAGACGGGGCTGGCCGTTCTCCTCTGTCACGAGGATGCGATACCCGTTCGCCGCTAGCGTATCGGGTACGATGCCCTTTGAACGGACGAACCGAGTGAGCCCGAGGTGAATCTGCGGACCGTCGGCGAAGCAGACCGCCTCTTCGACCACCGGCAGAGCCGCTCCCGGTTGGTTCTCGGTTTCGGTCATCCGTGCGACAATGCGGATGAGATCGCGGACAGCGGGGTTCCTGATTCCTTCTTCAAAGGGCTGCTCGATATCCTGCGATGTAACAATGGTGGCTGCGGGTCGGCCATCGTGTGCGATGACGAACCCGCGGTCATTCGCGCCGGCGGCGCCAACGAGAGACATCCAGGTAACGATTCCGAGGATGCAGCGTGGTCTCAAAATAAATCTCTCCTTTCCGATGCTTTGAACGGAGAACATCGCAGGGCGCCTCTCCGTTTGCCGGGGTTCAAATCGGTTCCCCTGCCAACAGAGCCCACCTGAATATGGACAACCGTCCGCTGGCTTCCAGGATTTTGCTGTTGATGGTCCGGCAAATCGTATCGCTGAAGAAGGACGTTTGCTGGAGCATCTGTTGCCGCCGGCGATTGAACACGCGAAGCGGTATTCGGCGCGCAGCCGCGTCGGCCGCGAGCGTTCAAACGATTCGAAGCAGACCCGCATCTTGAAAGCCGTTTCGCGGGCCATGCTCGTGTATCACGCGCTCATGCTCCGCTGTGGATCAACATCGTCCTTCCCTTGAAGACGCGTGGCAAGACATTTTCTTGCACGAGAATGATATAACAATATGCTTATTCCTGATCCATCGTTTTTCGCTTCGTCGTCAACTGTTCGTTGGCATCCACCGTGACTCCTGAACGGCTGCAAAATTCATTTCCCGTTTGAAAGCTCGAACCGGACCTCATTTCGTTTCTTCAGCGCCAGTCGCACGCCTGTCATGTTGGCTGGTACTGATGCTTCTGTGATGAGCGCTATTTTTTTGCCCTTTCCATCGCGAGCAATGATTCCCTGTCGCTCCGGCGTCGACAGGAAAATCTCCACCAGGTGCTCCCGTGGCAACCGGCCCTGGACGTTGACGAGGATCGTCGCCTGTCCCGGCGCTGTCTGCGTCACGGCCACATCCAGCCGCGTATCCATGCCCGTCGGAATGATCAGATTGCGAAGGGCGATTTCGTGGCCGATCAGCGCCTGCGGAATATGCGGGCACACGCGCAGCCGGGCATCCAGACGATCATAATCCACGCCGAACAGATGCTCGACGATCGCCTGAATGTACTGCGAAGCCGTCCACCCGTAGCGCTGCACGCCCTCCCCGGAACCTGTACTGGGCACGACATATTCACAATAATTGGCATGGAACGTCGTGATCGTCGACCAATTGAGTTCTGCCGCCAGATCGCGGCAACCGACATCCTCCAGCCCGGCGATGATCGGCAGATCACGCATGGTCCAGATGTCCCCGAACCATGCGCGGCCATCGTACGGCCCCACCGCTTCGACATAGTCCGGCTCCGTCATAGCGATACTGGTCACCGGTCGTGAGCCCCAATTAAAGAGCGCCGGATTCAGCAGGGACGGTATCAGTTTCCTGATCCGCTCCGGCGGCGCAATTCCCAACTGCAGCGGATCGAAGGTCGTGCAGATCAATCGGGGCGTTTGCGCACCGCGTGTGAGATTGTAATTGTAATAGCCGCTGGTTGCCTCGTTCCACAAGTGCCGATTGATGCTCTCTCTCAGCTGATTGAATTTAGCCCGATACAAATCGGCTTGGGGCAACACGCCCATTTTTTTCGAAAGCACGCTCACCTTGTAGCAGCCGACGGCGACGGCGACGTTCAAATCGACAGGGGTCACTTCATCCGGATCGTTATGATGATGCCCGAACGTCTCTTCAAAAAGCGCTTTGATCAAGCCGGTTTGCGGATCCTGCTTCGCCGGCGAGAACCAATAGTCCAGATATTGCATCATAGATTGCCGTATCCGCTCTCGCAGCGACGCCTCTGCGGTGCGACGCGCCACGTCGTACGCCGCTTCAAAGTAACGAGGAATACTGCTGACGTCGGCCACCTGACCCCGAGCCGGCGATTTGCCCCAAAGATCGATGCGGCCATCGGGATTTTGCGCCTGCACCTCAATAAATCCCCGCATGACATCGTCGACAAATTTTTGGTTGACCCATTTGGCGCCGGCGAGGTTCAGACTGCCATCCAACTGCCACCAGTTTTCCCCATAGTCGCCGCCCGGCGATAGAAACGGATAATTGAATCCCCGCAAGGGGACATCGACAACCAGGCATTCGTCCAACACCTTGAATGCATCCTGGAATTCCTGTTGTGAAAGCCCGGGGACGTCAAGCCGCGGTACCACGGCGTCGCTGCAGAGATCGGGACGCGGCGGCGCCGCTTTGACGTCGCCGTCGGTGATTGCAATCCAATCGATCCACAGGTCGCCGCGCCACCAGAAGCTCGCGGGCTGGATGCGAATCTGATCAATCACGCCCTGCCAGCGGTCATCGATGTGGCAGACGACCTCCTGCCATTGCTTACAATCCGGTTTCATGGAAAACCGCACAGGACCGACATCAACATCCGGTTTATCAGCAGTGCGCCAGAAGACAGTCCCATCCGTTTCCGGGGATAAATTTAAAACGCGCATGCGGACTTTTTTAACGCTCGTCGCTGGTATCGCCAAGCCCGCTGGCGACGTCAGTTCGCACCTGAGCGGCGGAGCATAAACCTCTTGCCGCCAGTTCACTGGCGGCGTCGGGCGTTTCCCCTGTTGAATTCGCAGCCAGATCGCGCCGCCCATGTTTGCGCCAAACACAGAATCCGGAATCGTCCACCCCTCGCAGTCATTCATGACATCAAAGTTCCACCGTCGCAGGACCGATTCTTTGTGGACACTGCCGAAGACATCCTGTCCATCCACTGAAGAAGTGGCGGCCGTAGAAACGGGATGGCACGCGCTGCTGCAAATATCAATGAGTATCAGGGTTCTTAAAAGGATTGACCATCTGAAACGCGGATAACGATTCGTGTTCACGTGCTTCAATGACCTCCCGGCCGAATGAAATGAACGTTGATTTTGCTCTTGGTTCTGGCTGTTCGATTCCCATCATTTTCCCGGCAAAAAGCAGAGGAAGGGTAGAGATCAAACCTAAAATGCCGGCGATGAGAAACGACCATATTGAAAAAGCCAGGCAAAAAGCACACAAAGAACGAACCACCTTGAATGGTGCAGTTCGTCAGCGGCTGAAACAATCTTTTCAATCAAGCGCCGAACCGAATACGATCGCCCCACGATGCCCTGCGTCCGGTGCGTCCGATGGTTGGGGGCCTTGTCACAGTCTCAGCGCGCTAAAAGCACTTGACTGATATTTATCCTATAATTATATTATAAGTATGAAAAGCTTGCATTTTGAATGGGATGAATCAAAAAGCCGAGCCAATAAAGGAAAGCATGGCATTTCCTTCGAAGAGGCCAGAACGGTCTTTTATGACGAATCCGCACGCATTATTCATGATCCTGACCATTCCGATGTGGAGGATCGATTCATCCTATTAGGACTAGGTTATAAATTGCGAATCCTTGTTGTAGTTCATGCCTATCGCCAGGGCGGTGAAGTCATTCGCATCACATCTGCCCGCAAGGCTACAAAAAATGAAGTATCGTACTATCAAAGGGTTCATAGAATGCGCAAAGAATATGATTTTTCAAAATCTGCTGCAAATCCTTATGTAAAAAGATTGAAGCAGCAAATTACCATTCGTTTGGAGAAAGAGACGATAGAATATTTCAAGCAGCTTGCTGAAGAAATCGATATCCCTTATCAGAAGCTTATAAATCTATACCTTCGTGACTGCGCTGAAAAAGAACTAAAACCCTCATTGTCCTGGCAAGCATAACTAAAAATCGATATGCTAACGATTTTAAAGGCACCCAACGACACGTTCAGCCGCACGACCCAATGACGACTCTCCTAACAAATTAATTAAACCTCTACTGCCCAGACAATCTGCCACAAACATGGCGGGTCGTGTCAGGGTGGAACGGATGTTAGCCCAATTTTTTTCTATACGTTAAATTAACTTTATTTCTATTACCAGCTTTCTGTAAAAGGTCTTTAAGAAATTTTGAAGCTGATTTTTTATCGTTGAACTCATTTTTCTTGGAGTTAAGGCCTTTTATTGCTGCCTCTATGTCTTCTATCGGTAATAATGTTAATGCTATACAAAAATAACTTTTTGATTTGCCGTCGTCATAGTCTTTTAAAAATTTTTCAAGTAATCTAATACGTTTATTTTGTTGTTTAATAAATATAGGTAATCCAGTTTCCCTAATATAATTTAAATTTACTAATGAATTCTTATGTGTTACAAAGGAATCAGATCGATCCCAGTGCTTCATTCTTTTACACGGAAATTCTGAACAATCAGCACAGGTTTCTATTTGCTTCTTCTTTACACAGCAATTTAGGATTGAGCAAGATGGATGCTTTTCATAGAAATTATTACCGCCACAACCTGGACATTTTGATTTGCCATCAGTATGATATCTGGGACAAAGTCCGCAATCAATTCCACAACAAGCTATCGTAGGATATTTTTTCATTGATATCGCTATCATAAGATAAGTTCTGGCTTCAAAATTTTTTTCCGGGCTAACGGAGTGGTTGTGCGGTGGCCTCGGTAATGTGGAGTCCAAACTTCAAATAGCGAACTGCCCAAGCGGCCATCCGCACCAACCACGGGTTAGAAAATGACGCTATGTATGAAGCAAGTCATTTGGCAAAGTATTTTACGAACGGTTTCCCTTTGAAATCTGCGTCTTGTGTCCACACCATTGCTTCATATTTTGCCGCAGTTGCCAGAATTATGCTATCAGCCATTGGTAATTTAAAATCTAAACTGATTTTTGCAGCTTGAAGTGCAATATCTTGGGACAAATCTATTACTTTTCCTTGTTTCATTACGGCAATAGCTTGAATAGCGCTATCCTCATTTCTTTCTCTAAGTACGACCTTAAAAACTTCGTACATACAGATTGTTGGCACAATTAAATCTTCTAAGGCATCCAAGGGTTCTATGTACTTTTTAGCATTCGGCCCATCAGCAAAATACTCCAGCCAACCAGATGAGTCAATTAAATTCATATCCTATCCTCATCTCGTTTAAAAGAAGTATTGATTCCTTTTAAAAAACCGCGCATTGTCTTTATATCACGTTCTGGAATAAGTTCAATACGATTCCCATACATAATAACCTGTACCTTTTGTCCGGGAAACAGCTTCATTGCCTCTCGGATTTGTTGAGGAATTACAACCTGAAATTTGGGTGATATCGTTACTCTATGCATACTACAGTTCCTCCTTCGATAGGAATATTGTATTACGATACGAATTTTGAAGGATTGATGCAATGATTTTTAGTTTTCCAACGAAAAGCTCACCGGCGGGGATGAAGCGAAGCTATATCCCTGTCCGGTGCGGCGTCTGGTTGGGCGTCTGATTCCGTCCATCTCCTATTGCTTAAAAATCCAAACGGGCTGAGAGCGGGTAGAAGCCAAAGCAAATTCCACCAGTTGAACCCGATAACCTCGATGCCACCGAATGACCAGGCTGCCCAGGCAACAGCAATGAAAAATAAGCCATAGGGTGCAAGCATTAGTTTCCAATACGGTGTTGACGGATGCCGCCATGGCGCATAGTACCATGCTGCGACAACGGCAGCCCCGGTCAAGGCTATCCCCACGACACCCTGCGCAAATTTTTGCCGGTAAAAAAATAGGCCTGCCAGGATAAGAATCCAAATGAAGCTCCCTGCCCAACCGCCAATCCATCCAGCCTTTTCACCCGTTCTTTTTTTGGTCATAAGCGCCTCCCGGTGACATTACAGAGTGCGGTTACCGACGTGCCATTGCGTGTTCGGCAAACTTTCAATAACCTCCTTTAAGGCGAACGGAAAACTGTATCCATTCTATCACCGGGCAACCGTTCGCTGTCGGCTGAAGTTTGAATTCACTAATGGTCAGCGCCCCCCGACCAAAGCGCTGAATCTTGTCCACTTCTTCAGCCTCCACCGCATGGTTCGCGCTCGGTCCGCCAATACTTTTGCCGACTTCAGGAGAGAAGATAAATTCTCTCGGATTGGCAAGGCCAGCCTCAGCAAGATACTCCCGCGTTGTGCACTCGGAAGGATTTTCGGATAGATGCCAGCCTTCGATGTACCTTGGATTGGGGACAAAGTGAAAAGGCGGGGTCAGCCGTGCCAGGTTTTCATCTCGTCCATGTTCTTTGATGACAATTTCCCATCCGCCCGGCATGGGTTCAAGGACGAATACAAACTGCTCGCCGAACGGGCGCTCAAATCGTTTGCCTTGTGATACCTTACCTTTGAATGTTGTATGAAAGCGTGGATAGCGAATTTTACTTTTCACTTCATTCAGGGGCATCCTTTTCAGCTCAGATTGCTTTCCATCGATGCTGCCAATCACTTCCCCTTTCTCCACCCGAAGCCAATATTCTCCACAATGAGAAAGGGCCCAGCCATTACCGGGCTTTGAACCTGGCCCATTGAGCGCTAAAATCCATTCACTGTCAGGCGGAAAACCCTCCAGTGTGGTGCGGCATTGCATGCCATCTCCCATTTGCACCACCATTCCTGAATCAAGTAATCCCCCTTTTAATGTTTCCAGAACGCGAACATCCATGGTCGGCGATTGTCCGGAATGATGGCGAATAATTTTGCCATGGATTATCAGAGGCGCATCCTTTGATACCGTGAGAAAAGGGCCGTTCCATGGGCAGGAACATGTATGCCCAGTAAAGGGATACCAAAGACCGGCTGCAACCATGAGACTCCATAGCGCTGATTTTTTCATCTCATGGCCTCCCTTGACCATCCAGATAGACAAATGCCTGTGATTCCAGATCGTCAGCGATGCAAGAAATAAGGGGATTGGTTGATAATCTGGCCTCGTCCAGCGCTTCCCGATACCGCTTTGCAAGGATTGGCCAGAGATCTTTTTCGTGTTTAGCCCGTGCGGCCTCATATCCCGCTCTGAGCCGATGGGCTTTGAAAAGGATGAGAAATGGGGCGATTGCTGTGCCGGAGTGTTTTTTTAGCCAATTGTCCGCAAAATTTGCCTCACTCACCGGACCTTCACTGATCCCTTCCCACTCAGCCATCAAGGGCACCGCATTTGCGAAAGCTTCCGCCTCTTTTCGAACATTCTGGCCAAGAATGGCAGCCATCTGCTCGCTGAGATTACGTCTTCTTACAAGCAAAGCCTTCTCGGGATTGGAAGGGGGATCGAACGTCCAGAGATGGGGAAACTGGGCAATGGTGGCGAGATAATTCCGCAGGCAAGGCAGGCCTTCCTTCGGATAACTCGCTTGATTCAATTCCTTTGCCGGCCGCAGGCCAATGAAAACAACCTCTGAAAGCGAGGGGGCATTAGGCAGTTGCGTTTCAGCGCAGCCGCACCACCTGCTGCTCAAAACAGTCGCACAAACCGCAACGCATAGATAACGGAACAAAAAGTTCATCGGCTCCCCCGTCCTACATAAACCATGCTCATGCTTATGTCGCCTAACGCAAGCATCAGCCGCCAAAGGGCTTTAACGCACAGACTGTTATGATCCAGTCAAATCTTAATTATTGCACTAAATGTGTTAAATTCGTATCCGTCCGGTGAAGTACACCCCTGTAGCGGCAGCGCGGACGCGCTAACCCTGCACGGCGAGGACAGCAAAAGTTATGTTGCGAGCAATGCTATCAGCAGAAAGATAAAAAGAGGATTAACGTAA
>Ga0209311_1003284_pt1 | contig 11091 bp, 9 predicted proteins | sample AD_UKC045_MetaG_FD_184417 | JGI IMG/M metagenome (GOLD analysis project Ga0209311, IMG submission 184417) | Active sludge microbial communities of municipal wastewater-treating anaerobic digesters from USA - AD_UKC045_MetaG (SPAdes) (version 2) | ecosystem: Engineered > Bioreactor > Anaerobic >... | reverse complement strand
GGGCAACCGCAAGGGTTGCCCCTACGATAGGGTCTTCGCTCGCCAATATAGAAACGATCAATGAATATGGTTTGGCATTACAGAATAAATATTTATCTCAACATTTTTTTTGTATCTTCTAAAACAAAGGGATTCAAATGAACCAATAACAGCGCCAATCGTAGGGGCGGGGCTTGCCCCCGCCCTGTTATTTCGGGCAACCGCAAGGGTTGCCCCTACGATAGGGTCTTCGCTCGCCAATATGGAAACGATTAAATGAATATGGTTTGGCATTACAGAATAAATATTTATCTCAACATTTTTTTTGTATCTTCTAAAACAAAGGGATTCAAATGAACCAATAACAGCGCCAATCGTAGGGGCGGGGCTTGCCCCCGCCTTGTTGTTTCGGGCAACCGCAAGGGTTGCCCCTACGATAGGGTCCTCGCTCGCCAATGTGTAAAAAATCAGAATGATGATAATCAGCCGCGTCTGTCTGCGGGGCAGGCGCAAGGGGAAAAGCCGCATTTGGGGCATCCGGCGGAATATTTTTCCATCGCCGCCGACTCGATATCGACTCCGCAGATTGAGGCCATGCTGACCAGCCATGCCAGAACGTCCGCGAACTCTTCTTTCATCGCGGGCAGGTCTTTGTTTCTCATCGCGCGGGACAGTTCGCCCACTTCCTCTATAAACCACGAAAACGTTCCGTCAAGCCCGCGCGCGTCGTCCTTGTTGAAATAAATGTTTCTAATCGTTTCCTGAAATTCGCCGATTGTCATGATTCCAGCTTTCGAGGTTTAATATCCTTGCGTGATTCGCAGTTGAAAAGCATGATGAAAAGAGCGGCGGTCGGAAGCATGAGCGTGGTGGCTCCGGGAACGATGCCGGAATCGTTGGCCGCGAAAGCGGCGAGAGCGCCGCCGAGAGCCGCAAGATACGCTTTTCTGAAGAAGTCCTGACGGGAGAAGAGGGATTTGACGCGTTCCGCCGGGAAGTAGTGGGCAGAGAGAGCGACAGCCACAGAGCCGATGAATAGAGCGCTCCAGAAGCTGACGCGCAACAGTCTGAAGTTCACCGCCAGTTTTCGTCCGGCCACGATGAAAAACTCCTGAGGGCCGCCGCCTTCCACAATTCTGCCGACAAGGCTGCCGACGTGCGACGCGTCCCGCGACAGAAGATAGTCCGCCGAAAGCGCCAGCCCGGCGAGCGCCGCCACGCACAGCCCCGCCGCGATGACGGTCTTCCACGACAGTTTAAGATTCCATGCCAGCATAGCCATGAGAGCGAACGCGAACACCGACGATATCAATCCGCCGAAGTTTGCGCCGATAAAAGGCGCGCCGATTACAAAAGCGGACACAGCGAGAACCACCGCCATCGCCCATTTGATAAATCCTTGAGCGGACTTCGCTCTGTCCAGAAGAAGCCCGAAAAACGCCAGCGGCGCTCCTATCATTATTCCCATGTATTCGTTGCCGACGCCGTAGAATCTGGCCCCCATTTGGGGATAGTAGCCCAGAACGGAGTTCTTTATTAGAGAGGCTCCCGTGAGCTGGTCGGCGAGCAAAGCGACCATGTAAAGAGCGGAGAGAGCCATCATTTTGCCGTCGGCTCCCGGAGCCAGCCAGACGAGCGCAGCCACAATCCCGGCTCCGGCAAAAAACGCGACGCTGAAATCCGCCGCTTCGCTTAATTGCGGAAAAGCTCCAAGAATGAGAAACACGAAAAACATTGACGCCGTCCACAGGATTACTGCGGTCATTGCCGAACGCCAGAATTTTCCCGCTTTATCCAGCCTGAGAACAGTCAGAAAACCCATAACCAACACGATCAGATGCCAGACGACAATGCCCTTAAGAAGGTCGAACCTCGACTCGACGAAAGAATTGCGCGCGTGGAATTCGGAGATGAAATCAAAAACGTCGCCGACTTCAGCGAAGGAAATCGGCGAACCAATGAACTCGACAGGAGCCTCGATTCCGAAGAATTCGCAAACATGAGGAGCGAAATCGGTGTTGCGCGCCAAGCCCGGTCTTCGAGTCGAAGAGGATGTCAGCGCCGTCCCCGCTTCGACGCCTGCCCCGTATAAAAGCAGAGGCGTCAGGGTCTGCTTGAGTTTGGCCGCGTTCGCCGGAGGCGTCGGAGATATCAGAATCAACTGGGCCGTTCGGGGATCGATTCTTTTGGATATCTCTCCAAGGGCGACGTCGTATTCAAGAAGAATTTTCCTGTTTGCGCCGATAAAAGCCTCGTCGCTCATCATGTCTCTTAATCTTCCGAGGCGGGCGGCGTCTCCGAGATCTACAACAATGAAATGGCTTGTTACGAGAGCTTTATCCAGTTCATCGAACAAAGCCTTATAGTTCGTTTTATAGTGCGTGGCAGAAAGCAGGTCTATTTCCACCATCGCCGCCGACACGTCGCCGTGGTCGATAAAGCCTTTGGAGTCCACAGCGATGATGGATGCCGAACGCTCCTGAACGCCGAAACGGTCTGAATTCCCTATTGCGGCGGTTCTGAGGCCGGAGGAGCGCAAAGCATCGCCGAGCGCTCCCGGTTGCGCGTTCCATCTTCCATCCTGATTCATTCTGAGCAGAGATATTATCCCCAAATTCATGATGCCGTCTTCAGGAACGGGAGCGCCCGTAAGATGTGAATACAACGGAGCGGCGGGTCTGCCCTCATAAATCCCGGTCATTCCATACGCCAGACGTCCGTTGTTGTTGCCGCCCGCGGGCAGTCCGGCGTTCAATGTAAGGAAAGAGGAAACTTCAGCCGAGCGAGATTCACCGCGAGAAAGGTAAGAGTCGGTCCTCGTCACCATCAGGCCGAAAGAGCCTTTTTCGACGAGGGAACGAAAATTTACAAGCTCCGGGGCAGACCAGTCGGCAAGGCCGGTGCGGTCGGCGACAACGACAATCATGCGGCGCTGGGAGAGCGCGGACGATTTACTGGGAGCGGCCTCCGCCCCATCCGCTAATTTCGCGCAGAAGAAAGCGACGGCGATTATTGTCGATGTTATCGCAAACAATGAACAAGCGCGGTTCAAATTACCATTCCTCCATCGACTGACGAGTCGCTCACTCATTCTATTCATCAGACGCCTTTTTGTCTAACCGGTTTTTAGAGAGAATAATCGGAAGATGGCTTGCGCGCCCCGCGACATGTCATTTCTTTTTCAGCAGTTACAAAATTGCCGTTTCAGATTAGGATAATATATTAGTAGTTAAAATGAGAACGGCGGAGACTTTGTCATGACCGTCATGGAAACCCTAAAGCATTGTCGGCTCTTCGAGTTTTTGTCTGACGACGAGTTGGGGCTGATAGCCACAAAGGTGGAAGAGCATCATCATAGGAAAGGCGATTTCATCTGCCGCGAGGGCGCATGGGGCGACTCGATGTACATCATCGGGCAAGGAGAGGTTAAAATAGTCAAGAAGCTCGACACGGAAACGGTCTGGGACATAACGTCGCTCAGGCACGGGGATTTTTTCGGCGAGGTAGCCCTTGTGGACGGGAGTCCGAGAACCGCCAGCGCGGTCGCGCTAGTTAATTCTACCGTGCTTGAGCTTTACGGGCGCGACTTCAAGATGCTCATGAACGCCGGCGACGCACTTTCCAACAAAATGCTTGAATCTCTTCTGAGGGTCCTTATCAACCGAATCCGCGCTACTGACGATATAGTCACCAATATAATGGCGGAAAAACTCAAAGGCGAAAGCGGCCACTCCGCCACCATGAGAGAAATTGTCAGCAGAGCAATGGTTTCCAGAAAGTGATATGGGAAATAATCCTGCGATTGTCGCAATCGCGTCAAAAAAACATTAAAGTTGTGGCTATTCGTCAACAACTTAAAAATATGATGACGCGCGATTCAGAATCGCGATCAAGAATTCTTTCTCACTCTTAATTCCAAGCGCGCTGAATCCCGATATTGCATATCGACGGAGAAAACCCCGCCGGAAACGCGTGTCAGTTCGCGCTTCTCGCCGTTGATAAGGCACGAGTCGGGAACGAAGGGGGCGGGGCAAGAAATTAAAACGCGCCCTTCCCGGGCCGCAGGCGCGCTGAATTCCATTTCCAGAACGCCCGAAGCCGGGTCGAACTTCTGCGAGACGAGGTCGGCGCCGCCCTGAGTGAAGTGGTGAGTGGCGGCGACGAGGCAAGGTTCCGGGCGCGCCGGGCGCGCGGCGAGAATCCTTGAGCCGTGCGCGGGAACTTTCGACAGCGCAATCTCCCCTTTCGCCGTTCCGTAATACTTCTGCTCCCACAATTCAAAAACGTGAAACTCGTCGGACGCGGAGAGACCTAGCCGCTCGAATGACACGGAAACGTCCGCCGGGGCGTCCGACCAGTTGAAAACGCCCGCTACGACGGCAGGGTCGAACTCCCGGTCGAATTTATAAACCAAAGTGGTCGGAGTCGTGTTTGCGGGCGAGTCGAACAGGTCGACAGGGACGGCGGGTTGAGGCATCGGCGGTATCAACATGGAGGCCAGCCTAATGGATTCGGAGGTTAGTTTGGAAAGATTGTCGCTGATGAACAGCGGGCCGCCGCAGAAGGCGACTATCGCCGCGTGGGTGTACACCTCGTCGCGCGTAAGTTTGGTGTCCTCGAACCTGCACATGAGGCAGTCGGGATCGTTCCATCCCCATGTTCCGCCGAGGAAATGCCGGGAGAAATTCGACGAGGCGACATCGAACGCGCTGGGTGGAGCCGGATGTCCGACGAAATCCGCAAGGAATTTGTTGTGCCATTCCGGGCCTGTGTCGCCGGAAACCCTCATGGCGTTCACAATGCCCAAACCGAGAGCAATAGGGATGCCGCAACCGAGGATGTAGGTTTCCGGCCCGGCGGCGTCTCTTATCGCCTGAAGTCCGCGCCTGAAAGCCTGCGCCCTCGTCGCCTCCGGGTCGTATCGAATCCCGTTGGTCGCCCCGTTGTGCAGGAAGTCCAGTTTGAGATAATCATATCCCCACTCGTTCACAATCGTTGAGAAGAGAACGCCGAGCCATTTGAGAACATCCGGATGGGTCGTGTCGAGCGGCAGCATCCATCCGAACGTGTCCGTGTTGGGCCATATCGAAACCCGCCTGACCTTGTTTGCGGACTCCCGGACGAACCAGTCCCTGTGATTGCGGAACAGCAAGCTCCTGTTTGTGGCGAAAAAAGGAGCCAGCCAAAGGCCGGGACGGAAACCGGCCTCTTTGATTCTGCCGTTGAGCCATGCCAGCCCATGCGGGAATTTCTTGTTGGAGTCGAACCAGTCTCCGGGAGCCGGCTCATAGCCGTCGTCAATTTGAAAGATGTCTATAGGCAACCTGTCTCGAAGGGAAACCGCGGCTTCTAGGTTCTCCAAAATGACCCGCTCTGTCATGCGATGGTAATAGAAATACCAAGAGCACCACCCGACGGGGGGAGACGGGAACTTGGAAGACACGGGAGGCGGAGCCGCCTTTGCGGCGAGCGAGGCGTATGAACGCAGAGAAGCGTTGGCGGCGGCAGTGGCGGCTCCCGAATCGCGTCCGGCGCCTTCGGCGGCCCGCGCGGGAATAATCGCCAGTTTTTCAGAGCGGAGTTCGCCGCCGGCGCGAGCCGGAGCCTTCTCGCCTCTCGAGACCGCGCGCATGAAATGGAACTGTCCGTCGCGTGATTTAAACTCCACCTGAGAGAGTTTGTCGCAAACCGTGATGAACCCGACGGCGAGCGAGCGGCCTGAAACGATGTCGGCAGCCAAGCCGTGCCATTCGCTGATAAAATGGCCGCGCGCGCCGGGGGGCTTCACCTCAGGGTTGGCGCAGCCGTCGTGAATAAGGTCGTGAATCGCTGGTGGCAGTTTCTCGTCCCACTTCCTTACGTCGCTGCCGCTCCATGTGAGAAACCCGTTGCGCAGGAATCTGAAGTCAGGTCGCGCCTGCGCCGAGCTGAACAGCGATCCTCCCCTGCCCCGGTCAAGATCTAAAGGATACAAATCCGCCCCTATTATGTCGGAATCGCCGCAATTGCGCAGAGATACGCGCACGGCGAAACCTGAAACTCCTTCAAGAGGCTCGAATTCAATCGCCAACTCGATTCTTCGGTCCGAAAAACGGTAAACGACGGAAAGCGAGCCGTCCGAACGGTCAACGACACGGGAAACGGAGTCGGATGAGCGGAGAGCGCCGGAACCGCTTCCGAAAGCCGCTCCGCACGTGGCGCGCTCGAAAACATACTCGCCCCGCGATTCGTCTCTTAGGGAATATTCTCCCTTGGCGACATCGCATTCAATGGAAAGCGAACCTGACTTGAGAGTCTCGATCATCCCGGTTCTCCAATTCTCGGCGGCCGCGCCGCGCGATGTATATTATAGATAATGGAAAGCAAACATGGAACATCGGGGACGACTGCGGCAAACCGGAAAAAGGCTCTTTGAAAAAAAATTAAAGGATATTTCCATTTCAGGCCGGGTTTGGATAGAATGTAATCCTAAAAAAACAACGGGAGGAAGTTGCCGATGTCAGAAATCAAAAGTTTTTTCGAGGAAAAGCTGCCGGCGAAGTTCAGCGCGGATCCGAGCAAAGCTGAGAGCATGAGCGGGAAATACCTGTTCGTGATCGAAGGCGAAGGCGGAGGCGCGTGGAGCGTCGATTTCCCGGGCGGAGGCGCGATGGACGTGGCCGCTGGCGAGTGCGACGACGCAGCCTGCAAGATCATCGTTCAAGCTGAAGACTGGACGGGGATCCTGAACGGCGAGATGGACGCCACCACAGCGTTCATGACCGGCAAACTGCGGATCGAAGGCGACATGGCGATGGCCATGAAGCTGCAGCCCATACTGGGCGGCGCGTAAGCTGGAAAGTTCCGGGCGGCGCGTCGCTAAGGCGCGCCGCCTTGCTCCATCCTTTCCGGCAAAACAAGCTTGATTCAGGCTCGCTCCCATCGGGAGCGCGGTAGTTTATTTGGATTGTCCTGTTTAATTATGCTAGAATATCGCCGTGACGGATATGTTTCATAATGCGGCGTATCGCCGGAGCCTTTATCTGGCGACGCTTCACGGAGGCAGGGTATGAGCGCGGCTGATTATGTGTCTATCGGCATCATAGTGGCGTTCTGCGCGTGCGGCATTTTCTTGGGCGCCGTACGAAGCATCATGCTTTTGCTCGGCATGATATTTGCTACTTCATTCGTTGAACGAATGGTCGATCAGGGAGCCACTCAGGGCGCGTACGTGTGGACTTTCATAGGAATAACAGCCGCGTTTACCGTTGGCGGCTTTCTCCTATACGGCTATTCCAGAATAACTTTTATAGAATCTATGGAGGGCGTCTTCGGTTTTATCATCGCGGGCGCGGCCGGATGGGGGATCGCGAGATTCGTCCTGTCGGTATTTTTGTACTATCTGCCGGAGTCTTCGTTCGCGATGATGATAGTTCCCGGCACTTCAATCGCTTGGGATATTTATAATGTTACGCCATGGCAAATACTGATGGGCCGCACGGAAAGCTTGAGAAATCCATCGCCCGACTTAGGGATATGAGCGATAAATAAAAATAAGGAGCTGAACAACTGTGATGAGACATCTTTTTTCGTCGGAATCGGTAACGGAAGGCCACCCGGACAAAATATGCGATCATATTTCCGACGCGGTGCTGGACGCGGCTCTTGCCGCCGACAAATCCAGCCGCGTGGCGTGCGAGACCGCCATAACGACCGGACTTGTCCTTGTTGCGGGCGAAATCACCACTAAAGCCCAGTTGGACATTCCGAGCATCGCGCGCGAAACCATCCGGAAAATCGGTTACGACAACGCGGACTACGGGTTTGACTGCGACACGTGCGGCGTGATAGTCGCCGTTGACAAACAGTCGCCCGACATCGACATGGGCGTGAGCAAAGCCCTTGAAGTGCGCAGAAAAAAGACGCTCTCGAAAGAAGACCAATACAACCTTCAGGGAGCAGGCGATCAGGGCATGATGTTCGGATACGCCTGCAATGAAACCAATGAACTGATGCCGCTGCCGATATCTCTGGCGCAGAAGCTTTGCCTGAGAATGTCGCAAGTCCGCCGCAACGGCACAATGGGATACCTGCGCCCGGACGGCAAAAGCCAAGTCACAGTCGTTTACGAAAACGGCAAACCTGTCGCGGTGGATACAGTGATACTTTCTTCACAGCACAGCCCGGCTGTTTCGCTGTCGAAGATCGAAGCCGACATGAAGAAGTTCGTGCTGGATAAAATAATACCCAAAAAGATGATGACGTCCGGGACGCGCCTCTTGGTAAACCCGACGGGAAGGTTCGTCGTGGGCGGCCCGATGGGAGACACGGGGCTGACAGGCCGAAAGATAATCGTGGACACATACGGCGGATACGGAAGGCACGGCGGTGGCGCGTTCTCAGGCAAGGACCCGTCGAAAGTGGACCGCTCCGGGGCTTATATGGCCAGATACGCCGCCAAGAATATCGTCGCGGCGGGCGCCGCAGACAAATGTGAAATTCAGGTCGCCTACTCCATCGGCGTGGCAAAGCCCGTGTCAGTTCACATCGAAACATTCGGAACTGAAAAAGTCGCTGTCGAGAAGATAGAGAAAGCGGTTCTCGCGACGCTCGATTTCAGGCCCGCCGCGATAATAGACAAGCTGAACCTGCGAAGGCCGGTATACTCGAAGACCGCCTCATACGGTCACTTCGGGAGGGACGACGCGGATTTCACTTGGGAAAAAACGGACAAGGCCGCGGCTCTGAAAAAAGCTCTCGGACTCTGATCGGGCCGACCCCGGCGGGCGCCGGGCGTTGCCTAATTAGTTGCCTAATGACCGGTTAAGCAGTTCTAAAGCGCTTTTTGACACATTAGAATTGTAATCCAAAGCTTTTACGCTCATCTGGCTTAATATATTTGCGACAGCCAGTCTCGAAGCCTCGGAAGCTATGTCCGCGTCCTCAATGCGGGAATTGGCCGCCGACAAGTTTATGACGGACGTTTTTAGGTCGTCGAGAGCATGATTCAGCCGCCTCTCGCGCTCCCCGATCGTCGCCAGATAGTTCAACACTGTTTGGATGCCGGAGTCCAATGAGTCGATAGAAGCCGCTGCCGCTGCCGAAGACGCGGCGCTTACGGTCGCGACTCCGAGCGCGCCGCGGCGCGACTCGAAAAACTCGTGCTCAAACACATAACATTCTTTATTGTCTGCGCCTATGTGCATATTGGCCGTAGAGGCTGTGGACAAAGGAGACCACGAGTAAGAGCCCGCAAAAACCTCCCCGTAAGGCCCTACGGCGTCGTCATATCCCCACGGGGCGTCGCCTGCCTGATAAGGGACGTTCACATTGAATGTTTGGATGTCCTCGTATGCGGTTCCTCTATACATTGACACAGTGACTGTCGCAGTTACGTTCGGGTGCATTACCCCGCCGGAGTAATAGTTGATCCAGAGTTCGTAATCGCCGGTCAAAGCCGCTCCAGAAGCCACGTTATAGTGTTCCACCGCCGGGTCCGCCGGACCTGATGAACCGTTAGTATCGTCAACGTCTATTACTCCGTTTCCCGTCGGGTTCTGGTTGGCCCACCACGCGTGCGCTCCGTCAGGCTGAATAATATGTATGTCCAGATCCACATTGGCCACCCACCACACCACTTCGAATTCGAGGTCGGAGCTTGTCGTGACTGGGTTGCCAAGCAGCACATGTTTGGTGTTAAATGTCGTCGTTTCCGCAATCTGGTCGACTCCGTCGATAATCGATTTGATTTCAGAATCGATTCTGGCAAGGTCAACCGCCGAAAGAGTGGCCTCGTTAGCCGCCCTCACCGATAAGTCCCGCGCACGCTTCAGCATATCGAGGATTTCAAGCAATGCGCCTTCCTGCGTCCTCATCAGATTGATGCCGTCCTGAATATTGGTCGCGGCGACGTTGCCGCCTCGTATCTGCGCTTCTATCCCCTTGGATATTGCCAAACCGGATGGGTCGTCAGCGCCGCGGTTTATCTTCAGACCGGATGAGAGACGCTCCATCGCCAGCCCGGAGGATATGAAACATGACCTGCTCGCCTCCAGCGCTCCCATCGCGCCTATGTTCGTGTTGATAACCACTATCTGATTTCCATCCCGCTCGTTTTCTGCTCAATCCATTGCCATCCGGCAATACAACTGCGTTGACTAATGCGTATTCCTGAACTTGTCCGATAACCATTACATAATCGACAAAAAACCACGTTTACTTTAGACAAGACGCAAATATATATTCTTTGTCATCGCTTCCGGATTTCAGCGCAGGTTTTGCTATCATATCGATTGAAGAGACTCGAATAATAAAAACGCTTTATTTCAAGGCCTTTTAAGTGTTATTCTTTATTGCGCGGCTCGAATGAGGCCGAAGTAAAACGCGGAGACGCTCAAATGATGAGAACCGGTCTTGATACCTTTTTTAGAAACGAAGGCGCGGCGAAAAAGCTAGCCGGAGCGCGGGTAGCGCTTATTGTCAACCCCGCTTCCATTGACTCCGGTTACATCCACGCGGCGGACGTGTTTGCCGGACGCGCCACCGAGTTCGGATTCAGGCTGACCGCTCTATTCGGCCCTCAGCACGGCATAAGAGGCGAAACTCAGGACAACATGATCGAGTGGTCGGGGTTCATTGATCCCAAGCTTGGAATCCCCGCCCACAGCTTGTACGGAGAGACCCGCGAGCCGACGGATGAAATGCTTTCTGACGTGGACGTTCTGGTTTTCGACGTTCAGGACGTCGGCACGAGAGTTTACACGTTTATCTGGACGATGGCGCTGGCGATGCGCTCATGCGCTCGTCTCGGAAAGAAGTTCGTAATTCTCGACAGGCCGAATCCGATAGGAGGGCTTGAAGTCGAGGGCGCTCCTCTCGATTCAGAATTTTCATCGTTCGTCGGGCTTCTACCCATCCCGATGCGGCACGGCATGACCACTGCAGAACTGGCGCTTATGTTCAACGCTGAATTTGGAATCGGCTGCGAGTTGGAAATCGTAAAAATGGAAGGATGGCTGCGGAACATGACCTTCGAGCAGACTGGTCTGCCGTGGGTTCTCCCCTCCCCCAATATGCCGACGCCGGACACGGCTAGGGTGTATCCGGGCGGGGTCATATTCGAAGGGACGAATG
>Ga0209311_1003265_pt1 | contig 11121 bp, 14 predicted proteins | sample AD_UKC045_MetaG_FD_184417 | JGI IMG/M metagenome (GOLD analysis project Ga0209311, IMG submission 184417) | Active sludge microbial communities of municipal wastewater-treating anaerobic digesters from USA - AD_UKC045_MetaG (SPAdes) (version 2) | ecosystem: Engineered > Bioreactor > Anaerobic >... | reverse complement strand
AGTTTCCAGCTGCGCTGGCGCGAAAGCACCTATTCCAACGGCACGCTGATCGACGTCGAACGCTTCACTGGCGTTGCGACGATAGTGATCGAGCCGGCCTCCTCGCCCGAACGGCTCTCCAAGAATCCGCTCGGCCTCTACGTCCATTCCTTCAACTGGTCCCGGGATCTTCAGCAATGACACGCGCGCTTCTCATCTCAATCAGCCTCCTGACACTGGGCGTGACCTCGCACGCCCTCGCTCAAACAAAGCCGCCGCCGCTGCAGCAGACGAACCAGGCCGCGCTGCGCGGCCCGGCCGACGCCTCGGCTGTCGGCGCACTTCTTGAATTCGGGTACGAGCGTGGCGCGCTTTACGCCATTCAGGCGGCTCCCCAGCGTATCACTGACATCGCTCTCGAACCGGGCGAAGCAGTCCTGTCGGTGTCCGCCGGCGACACCACGCGATGGATTGTCGGTGACGCAAAATCGGGCGGCGGCGCAAACGCACAGGCCCATGTGCTCGTGAAGCCGAGCGCCGCGAACCTGACGACCAACCTCGTCATCATGACCGACCGGCGCGTCTATCATATCGAACTCAAGAGCGTATCGGGCGCGGCGATGGCGGCCGTCTCCTGGCGCTATCCCGCCGAGATGGTGCTGGCGAACAATCCTGCGCCGGCGGCTGCACCGCCACCGCCGCTTGCCCCGCCGCCCTTCTCCCCGCAACAGCTCAACCTTCGCTACCGCATCGACGGCGACAAACCAGACTGGCGTCCGCTCGCAGCCTTCGATGATGGCCGTCAGGTCTATATCGAGATGCCGGAGAAGATGCAGACGCTGGAAGCGCCGCCCCTGTTCGTGATCGGGGAGTCCGGGCCGGAGCTGACCAACTACCGCATCGCTGGCCGCTACTATGTGGTCGACCGCCTGTTCAACCAGGCGGAGCTGCGGCTTGGCACGGGCTGGGGCGCCAAGAAGGTTCAGATCCATCGTCAGACCCCGATCGCGGGAGGCCTCCGTGGCTGATGGCATTCCACCACCCGTCGACGGGATGGATGAACCCCCGCCGCAATCCCAACCCGCGCCGCCGCCGCTCGACTCAATTCGCGTCAGGGGCCAGGGCGCCAAGGGCATCAACAAGCCCGCCATCCTCGGCGCTGCGGGCGGCGGCGTCGCCATCGTGCTGCTGCTCGCATCCGGCGCCTTCTCCGGCGATCCGGCGCGCAAGCCCGCCGAGACGAAGCCGATGATGTCCGATCCGGCGCGGCCCGAGATGGCGAAGGGCGCCATCCGCGACCTGCCGACGGACTACACGCAGATTGCCACGGCTCAGCCAGCGCCCGACCCTGTTCTGCCCCCGCAGCTCGGCCCGCCGCTTCCCGGCGACATCGCCGCGTTCGCCCAGCCTGACTCCGGCCTTGGCTCCTATGGCCATACAGGGGCCGAAGACTGGGGTTTGTCCGACACCTATTCTCCTGCTACGGCCGTCGACCCACTCGAGGCAGAAATGAAGGAAGCCGAACGCTCGGGATTGTTTTTCGCCATGCGAGAACAGACGACACCGGGAGTCCCCGCCCTAGCGCAGCAGCGCTCTGCACTGCAGCCGCCTCCGTCCGGGCTTACAGTTTTCGCTCCACAGGCGCAGGACGAGCCGACCGCCGGCGGCGCATCTGATCGCGTGCTTTTCCCCGGCGCCGTCATCCCCGCGAGCCTCGTCACGGAAGTGAACTCGGAATCGCCTGGTCCCGTCATCGCCCAGGTGACACAGTCCATCTACGACAGCGCGACAGGCCGTACGCTTCTTATTCCCCAAGGCGCGCGACTGATCGGCGACTATCGCTCATCGACGCGTTACGGACAGAGTCGCGTGGCGATCGTCTGGTCGCGACTGATCATGCTGGACGGCCGCGAAATCGCATTGGCCGAAGCCGCGCTCGACCCGGCAGGCGCCGCAGGTGTGAGCGGCGAAGTCGACAACCACTGGTCAGACGTGTTCGGCGCGGCTGCACTCGGCACCCTGATCAATGTTGGCGTTGCGACAACCGAGGACCCGGTTGCCTATGGCGAAAGCGGTATCGTCGCGCGTGATCCTGTGGATGACGCCGTCTCTGACGGGGTCCAGCGCATGGCCAGCAATGTCACCAACCGGGTCGTCGACCGCGGCCTCGCAATCCCGCCGACAATTCGCCTTTCTGCAGGCGCAAAGCTCACCGTAATCGTGACGCGAAGGAGCGCGTTCTAGTCGGCGTCATTAGGTCTGCAGAGGTAGGCGATCGCCGCAATCGTTCGGTGCGCCTACCCGATTAAGCCAGCCCTGCGATCCGTAGAGCAACACCGCATGCGGCTGAGCCCAGGATCAGTGTGATCACGCCAATCTTGAACCGAAGCAGCGCGACCGTCGCGGCTACGCACATCAGCGCTGCAGCAAACTGAAACGAGGACCAGACTGACAGAGGAAGTTCAGCAGCTAACGGTAGCCGTAATACGCCCACTTCGCCGAAGACGACGTGCAACACAAACCAAAGCGCGAGATTGGCGATTACACCCAACACAGCGGCCGTAATGCCTTTCAGCGCCCCATTGGCAAAGCGGTTCGATCTCAGGCGCTCGGCGAATGGGGCTCCCGCGAATATCCATACAAAGGAAGGCGCGAACGTGCACCACGCCGCCATCAGGGCGCCAAGCGTCGCCAGCGCAAGACCTCCCCCGCCCTGCCAGCCAGCGACAAACCCGACAAACTCATTGACCAGCACGAGCGGTCCGGGCGTTGTCTCGGCAAGCCCCAGCCCGTCGATCATCTGTCCGGCGGTCAGCCAGCCATGCACCTCGACCGCTTCCTGCTGGAGGTAGGCCAGAGTCGCATAGGCGCCGCCAAAAGTGACGACAGCGAGCGTGGAGAAAAGCTGGCCGATCCGCGTCAGCACATGGCCAGACCCCAGCGCAAGAAATGACAAGCCAAGCGGGGCAAGCCACGCGGCGCCCCACGCCACCGCGGTTGCGATGGCCCGCCATGCTGACGGCGTAGACTCTGTCGCAGATTCAACCGGCGCGATCGCGGGCTTGCGGTCGCGCGATGCGAGCAAGACGCCAATGATTGCCGCGGCCAGAATGACAACCGGGAAGGGCGCGCTCCAGATGAGCAGCGCCAGAAACGCGGCGATCGCGATCGGCCAGGCGCCCGCTCCTTTTAGCGCGCGCTTGCCGACCTTGATCATCGCCTCAAGAACCAAAGCGACCACCGCCGCCTTGATGCCGAAGAATGCCGCCGCGACGAGCGGCTGCTGACCAGCGGTGACGTAGATCCACGAGAGCGCGAATACGATCAGCGCCCCCGGCAGGACGAAGAGGGAGCCAGCAATGACCCCGCCCCTCACGCCATGCAGCAGCCAGCCGACATACGTCGCAAGCTGTTGTGCTTCTGGCCCCGGCAGCAGCGTGCAGTAGCTCAGGGCGTGCAGGTAACGATCTTCGTCGATCCACCTCTTCTCATCGACGAAGACGCGGTGCATCAGGGCAATCTGGCCGGCCGGCCCGCCGAAGCCAAGGCAGCCGACTTTGAAGGAGGCAGCCGTCAACTCGCGGAGGGTCGGGCGCGCCTCAGCTGTCACGACGCTCCGGCCCTGGCGAACTCCTTGTCCGCATTGGTCCAGTCAAGCGCGCCCATATAGGCATCGACATAGGCGGCGGCCTTGGCGCCGAAATCCATGTGATAGGCGTGCTCGTACATGTCGAGCGCGATCAGGCCACGGCCGTCGGCAATCGTCATCGTATGGTCAGCCGCCCACTGATTGACGAGCTTTCCGGCCCGCGGCGACCACATCAGCAGGACCCAGCCCGAGCCGCCGCCCAGCGCCTTGCCCATCGCTACGAACTGGTCCCGCCATTTCTGCTGGCTGCCGAAATCCTTCTCGATCTGGGTTGCGAGTGGAACTGCCGGCTTGCTTCCCCCCTTCCCGAGCGAAGCGAAGTAAAGTTCGTGAAGGATCATCGAGTTCATCGCGAGCAGTTCTTCGCGCTTGAGGCCGTTGAACATGAAGCTCGGCGCGGTCGGATCCAGTTGGGCGACCTGTGCTTCGATCGCACCGAGGCGCGTGACAGCGCCGACATAGTTGTTGGCGTGATGGCTGACGAGGATGCGCTCTGAAAGGCCGGGGACGGTTTTCGGATCGAACGGCAATGGCCTGGGCTGGTAGCCTCTCGTCATAGCCGTTGCCTGTTGCGCTGTTGCGCATCCCTGCGCGGCGAGCATGGCGCCGGCTGTGAGGGTCATGGCGATCGCTGTGCGGCGATCAATGTTTGCGGTCATGTGTCTCTCCTTACGAAACTATCCAGCTGCACCGGTCTGCGCCCGCCTTCGATGAAGTTCAATACTTCGGGCGATGACCATCGACCCACGCGCGTGGCTATGCTGGAATGGTGCGAGACAGGGAGAGGAGACCGACGCGGTCATTGTGGCCTCGGTTTCCAGTCATGCCGTTCGTTTCGTGAGCCCGCCGCCCAGGCATAGAGCGCGTCGTAGATTATCATGCCCTGCTCGAGCATTGCGAGATCGTTCGAATAGTTCCGCGACAGGCCGAGCGAGATCGCGTGGAGACCGGCGGCCTCCGGCGCGAGCGCATGCCTGTCCGTGTCCGCGCCGCGAACGATGAGCGACAACACCTCAAGCGCCGGATCCTGGAGACCGAACCGCGCAACCAGAGTGTCGAAGCTGCAGCGTTCGCCCTCATGGGTTATAGGCGCGCCTGGAATGTCGAAGGCGAGTGCGCCGCGCGTCTCGGCCACGGCGAACACCTCTGACGGCGGGACGTAGATAATCTCGGCTTCGCAGTCGATGAAGCGCCGCACGGCCCACGGACAGGCAATGCGATCAATCTTCGGGCGCTCGCGCGTGACCCAGCGGGTCGGCCTGGCACTGCCGAAAAACGCAATCAACGCGTCCTCGGTCTGAGGTCTTTTCTCCGCCAGCGACATCGCAATCTCCTTGAAGCGCGGCGCTTGCAAGTACAAGCTACGGTAATGAATGCGCGCCCATATCGTTTGCTACAAACGGACACTTCTCAAGCTTGCATGAGCCAAACTCATGGATGCTTCGATGAATAACTGGTGGCCGCCTGCGCTCAGTTCGGTACGCGCCTTCGAAGCAGCAGCCCGCCTGTCGAGTTTCACGAAGGCGGCAGCGGAGCTGAGCATCACGCAGAGCGCCGTAAGCCACGGCGTACGCGACCTGGAGGAGCGCTTCAAGGTGGCGCTCTTTGTGCGCAACAGCCGCAACCTCGCGCTGACGGAGGCGGGAAAACTCTATCTTCCGTTTGCGACGGAAGCGCTTGCGCGGCTTCGCGCAGGCGACCGCGCCATTCTCGATCCGGCGCGCAGGGAGCGTGTCATTACAATCAGTGTTTCGCCAAGCTTCGCCGCCAAATGGCTGGTGCCGCGCCTTGGAGATTTTGCGGCCGCGAACCCGGATCTCGATCTGCGCATCAGCGCTACCCCGGTTCACATCGACTTTTCAGACGGAGAAATCGACATCGCGATCCGCCATGGCGTTGGCGACTGGCCTCGGCTGCATTGCACGCAGTTGTGTGAGGAGATGCTGTTTCCTGTCTGCAGCCCGATGATGCGCGGCGGCCCGCCCAAGTCTCTCAAGACATTGCTGGCCCAGACGCTCATCCATCATCGAAACAGTGACACATGGCGTGCCTGGCTGGCCGCCTTCGCTGTCGAAGCTGGCCGCAGCATCGAGCACGGACCTGTGCTCAACGAGATGAGCTTGGCCATCGACGCAGCCGTGGCAGGGCACGGGGTCGCTCTGGCGCGCAGCGCGCTTGTCGCGCGCGACCTGGCGGAAGGCCGGCTCATTCGGCCAGTCCCGCAGGCGACGAAGGCGGAGTTTGCCTACTGGATCGTCAGTCCCGAAACATCGGCAAATCGGCCTCCCCTGATTCGGTTTCGTGAATGGTTGCTGGAAGCAGCGGCTGCGAGAACGGGCGATGCTTGAGAAGCAACACTCAGGGGATCTCGGGACGAGGGAAGGCCATTGAGGCTAACACACGTACCGATCGCAAGACTGGACAGACGCGCCTCGTCCGTACCCGTTCGAGGACGCGCGCGGACCTATACCTGACGGCGAACCACCAAAGCTCTGCATGAACAGCACAGGTTACCAGTCGCACTTAGGAGGCCCTGGTTGACGCAGCTCAAATGGTCGAACCGAAAGTGCATCACGCTTGGCGATGGAACCGTCATCTGGCCTGGGTGCAGCTGGTGCGCACGCTGGTGATCGGCTTCGTAGGGAGAATTCCCATGAAGGCCTGGATATCAGCTACAGCTGCCGTGGTTGCGTTGGCCGCGTGCGCCGGTGTTGAACCAATCAGTGCGGATCGGTCCGGCTCAGAAGGGAGTCTCTATGTGACTTCCTGGTATGGACGTTCAATTACCGTGGTCGACGTCGGAACGCGCCAGGTGGTTAGGACAATTCCGGTTGGCATCCAGGATCACAACGTCGCGCTGAACCCATCTCAAACCCAGGCATGGGTCACCAACAACAGCGCCGGAACAGTCTCGCTCCTCGACACCCAGAGCAACAGCGTCATTCGGGACATCGCGGTTGGTGTCGGGCCGCGACACACCTATTTCAGCCCTGACGGCGCCGAAGCCTATGTCACGAACGAGTTCGACGACACACTCTCAATCATCGACACGGCAACGTCGCGGGTCGTCGCGACAGCCCCGACCGGCATGATGCCACACTTTGCGATCGTGGTGGGCGATAGGATTTTTGTGACCAACTTTGGCGGTCGCAGCGTGTCGGTGATCGGGCGTTCAACGCGAAAGCTGGAGGGCGCTATCCCAGTTGGAGCCGGCCCGTTGGGCGCTGGCGTGACAAGAGACGGGCAGCGCGTGTATGTCGCCTGTCACAACGCAAATGAAGTGGCGGTTATCGACGTCGTCGGCATGAGTGTGATCGCGCGGATCAAAACGGAAGCGGGTCCGGTGCAGGTTACGGTCACTCCGGATCAGAAGTTTGCCTATGTAGCCAACGACGGAGCCGGGAGCGTTCAGAAGATCGATCTCGCGACGAACCAGATTATTCGAACCATTGAGATTGCTCCGGACGCAGGAAGTCACGGTGTTGCCTTCGGAATCGACGGGAGGCTCATGTTCATCACGAATACTGGCAACGATACCGTATCCGTGATCGATACCGCTGCAGATCGCGTCATCTCAACTCTCGATGTTGCTCCGGCCCCAGAAGGAGTCGCGTTCAAACGCCCTTCGACCCAAAAGTAGTTCTGGGAAATCGCGCCGATGGCTTGCGCCCAATCCAGCCAGAACTGAGTTCCTCGCTCGATGGCACCGTCAGCCATGACACAAACCGCATCACTTCTGTAAACCCCAACGCCATTCGGCTTTTGTGGCAATCCAACAGGTAGCTCAACCCGGCTGCGTTCGAGGACCTAGCGCCTTTGACCTCTTTGTGCGCTATGGTCCCGGCATCAGCTCACTGGCCTTTCCGCGTCCCACGCCCCAGCGGCACGAAGCGGATATCGTTCGCCTCGGCGTACTGCCGGCGTAGCTCGGTCTCGAGATAGTCGAGCGCATCGGAGTCTGTGATGTCGAGGTCGGTCAAAAGATCGGTGACCACGACCAACACGTGCGAGACCTCGAGATAATCTCGCGAAGAGGGTCGGCGCACGACGCGCCCAAACCAGAGATCGTGCACGTGCTGCATGCGAGGCTCCAGTCAAAGGCACAGCACCAGACAGTTGACTCGATCTCGCCGAAAGTCGGTACACGAACAGTTATTCAGCCCCGAGGCGAGCTGCCTCAGGCTTTGCGCGCCACGCAACGTCAATGAGCATCATATTGGTCACGTAGGGCGTGCGGCTCCCGGTATTCCTTTCGAGAGCCAGCAATTGGCGATCGGTCCGCCGATACTGATCGCGGGCAGCGGCAACATATTTCTTGTTGGCGGCGCCCAGGCTCAACGGCATCGATCCGCAAGGCTGCGCCTTGTACGAATTCCGGGTGGCGCACTACCGCCGGTGAGACACCACTCGACCAGCACGTGCGCATGGTCGTGCCAAGCACTGCCCGTTTTCGGTCTTCGGGGCTTCTAGCCCTTTGTCGCCAGCGAGTTCAAGTTCGGACATTCCTGGTAAAAGTCGACCTGCATCCGCACCGGCCCTTGCGGTTCGACCAGATGCGGCTGGTCCGGCAGTATGAGACCGGGTGCTCCAGACGAGAGCATCTGCGTCTCGCCCGTCTCGGTGAAGGTCAGCTTCAGCTCTCCGTCCAAAACACGAATGACACCCCACACACCCAGCTTGGTGCGGTGCTCGCGGCGAAGGGCGGCCGGTAAGGTGGCTTCGTCGAACACGGGCGTTGAGCGATATGGTGACGGCGTCGGAGTATCCTTCATCTCGTCACCCCTGGCGTTTCACGGGCAAGCCAGGAAAGCCGAACATCGCGAGCTGCAGGCTTTCAGCGATCCGATTGGCGCGCTCCATGAAATAGTCCACCGCTTCGGGGGTGGGAGCGGTGTCTTGCAGGGTCTGGCGAAACAGCGCCAGCCAGGTCTGGAAATGCGACTGCTCGACCTGGCTCAACTTCTTATGGGCCGGAACTGGCTGACCAGAATACGTGCCCGCATTGAGTGCGACCGAAGCCCAGAAGCTCTTCATTCGCGGGAGATGATAGTCCCATCGGTCTCCGATCGCTTCCTCGAAGATGGGTCCAAGCGTCTCGTCGGCGCGGATGCGCCTGTAGAACTCATCTACCAACAGCGATATGTAGGCCTCGTCGATACCAATGACATTTGCACGTCGCTGGATCTCGGCGCGACGCGCATGAGCTGTAACGACAGGATCGCCCATCAGGCGGCCTCGCTGTTCAACAGTGCGCGAAGTTTTGGATTCGCGACCAAATCCGCCAGCGTGTACCGGTCTAGTACGCTGAAGAATGCATCAAGCGCTTCGTGCATCACCCCTTTGAGCTTGCACGCGCCTGAAATCACGCAGCCGCCAGGCTCCGCAGCGAAGCACTCGACGATGTGGATGTCTCCCTCCATCCGTCGGACGACGTCGCCGACGCGTATTTTCTCTGCTCTCCCCGCCAGACGCAGTCCACCGGAGCGTCCGCGTACCGTCGTGATCAGCCCCGCCTTTCCCAGCAAGTAGGCGACCTTCATCAGGTGGTTATGAGAAATCCGGAACCGGTCGGCGACCTCGCCGATGGTGACCAGGCGGTCAGGACTAGATGCCAGGTGCATCAGCATCCTGAGCGCGTAGTCCGACTGGAGGTTAAGGCGCATGCTCGCTCCCAAAGCTTTATTCTTCAGGAAGTGCAAGGATTGGGTCGGCGAAAAGTTGCGCCGTCTGACTGTGAGCGAGGAACTCTCGATGCTTCGGCTGCTGATGCGACCTTCGAATGCGGTTTGCGATGTCATGGGGATCAAGAACGAGAACGAGCGAGGCATGGTCCGCATGCTCGTCAACATGCTGCTTCTGACGGTTCTGTTCGTGTTTCTCTTCGTTGCCGCCGTCGGTAGCTTTTAGGCTCGCCAACCACTGCCCCGCACACCCTACGCTCGGCGCCAAGCCGTAGACGGTGTTGCGAAAGCCGGACGTTACAGTGATCGCGTACACACGCTCCGCGACGAGCCAAGCCTCGCCCGTACGACAGGGCTGCTCACATCGAAGCATCCTACAGGGCGCCAGTCAGGCTCGGCTGCACGCCTGTCGTTTTTTTGTCTCCATGATGATTGAGCCCCCCACCCACGATGATGACTTGACGAACTCAAACATATTACATAGGTGTCCTATGTATGAAGATCGATCAGTTGTCAGAAGGATTGGCCCGTCTCGCGGCCGTGTCGCGGCAGGATGACTGGCGCACGGGCGAGGTTGAAGGCCTGACGCCTACGCAGGGTGATATTCTGCGGTTGCTTATGGCGCGCCCCAAGGGCGTTCGCCTGTCGTTTGCGTCTGCGCATATCGGCGTCAGTCAGCCGACCGGGAGCGATGCAGTCTCTGCATTGGAGCGCAAAGGGTATCTTGAGAAGATTTCCGATCCGGCCGATGGGCGAGCCGTGCTCTTGCGGGCGACACCCGCCGGCAAGACGCTGGCGCGGCGCTGGCCGATGAGCTTCGGCGGGATGATTGAAGCTCTTTCCGAAAGCGACCGTGCCGACCTGCTGGGGATCGTTTCCCGCGCCATTCTGGCTTTGCAGACGCAAGGTGTGATCTCACGCCAGCGCATGTGCCTGAGCTGTCGGCATTTCGCGCAGGATGCGCATCCGGGCAAGGCCGCACCGCATCATTGCAGGTTGATGGACGTCGCTCTTGGGGCTGGCGATCTTCGGATCGACTGTCCGGAGCATTGCGAGGTCAACGCCGCCTGAGCTCAATCGCCCGCACAAGAATTTGAGACGTTGTCTCAAGCAAGCGCGCGCATCGCTTCCATGCGCATATTACATAGGAGTCCTAACATGAAAACAAAAGCCACTTTCTACCATGCCGGTTGCACCGTCTGCATGAGCGCGGAACAAGCCCTCGCCGGTTCTCTCGATCCCGCACGCTACGATGTCGAGATCGTCAATTTTGCGACCGCGCCTCAACGCATCGCAGAAGCCGAAAAGCTGGGCGTCAAATCCGTCCCCGCCTTCGTGATCAACGGCGCTCCTTTCCATATCAATTTCGGTGCCTCGATGACCGATGTGAAAGGAGCCGCATGATGGTCGGCAAACCCTCTTTCGCGGCGGCGCTCGCGCTGACCGGCGTTGCTGCTTGCGCGCAGTCACCCCCTCCCCAGCCCGGTTCGGCTCAGCCGTCTCACACCCACACCGGCGGCATCAGCAACCCGTCTTCCCCCGCTGTCCTGGCCTCGTTCGACATCGTGCACGCCAAGATCACGACGGACGGGAACACGGCGGTGTTTCACATGGCTGTGTCTGGCAAGGCCGGCGCGACAAAGCCCATTGCGATCGGGCAGTTCGCCGGCAGCGAGGTGTTCTCTTATGTCTGGCCGACCACGATCGATCCCTTTGAGGTCGGATTCGATCGGGATGCAGGCATTCTGGCGGCTGCCGTGACATCCCACCCGGATTTCGACGATACCCCCCTCTTCGATGAGACGCATGATG
>Ga0209311_1003239_pt1 | contig 11170 bp, 6 predicted proteins | sample AD_UKC045_MetaG_FD_184417 | JGI IMG/M metagenome (GOLD analysis project Ga0209311, IMG submission 184417) | Active sludge microbial communities of municipal wastewater-treating anaerobic digesters from USA - AD_UKC045_MetaG (SPAdes) (version 2) | ecosystem: Engineered > Bioreactor > Anaerobic >... | reverse complement strand
ACCTGGAGATCGATTTGAGGCACTTTCCATCAATGCTGCAGCTCAGAATTTAACTGCTGAGGTCGAGAAGGTCCTCAAGGAAAACGAACACCTGATTACTGGGTGGGCTCCCATCCATCTCAGCAATTTGCTCAAGAAATGGTTCTGGAAGGATGGTACCCATCATATGAAAGCCCAGGATGTCTGGCATAGCATGTGTTGCTATCTGTATATGCCCCGTTTGAGCAGCAATAGTGTATTCCAGGCTGCTATAAGCGCAGGCGCATCAAGCCAGGAGTTCTTTGGCTTTGCCTATGGATATGATAACGATCAATATGTAGGATTCACGTTTGGTAACTCAACCGCTCATATCTATGATAGCTCACTGCTCCTGATCGATCCTGGGATTGCCGCAGAGTATAAGCAAAAAACAGCAGGTACACCAACTGGCGGAGCAGGAACTGGCTCAACACCCGGAGCTGGTACTGGAGGCCAGGGTACTCTTGGTGGTCAGGGTGGACCCGGTACTGGAGTCACTACACCACCACCTACCCAACCTAAGACCAGATTACACTACTATGGACGTAAAGAACTCGATGCAACAAGGGCCAAGACAGACTTTGCCACTATCATAGATGAGATCGTGATGCATCTGATCAAGAAACCTGCAGTTTCTGCATCAATCCAGATAGAAATCAAAGCAGATAACCTGGAAGGCTTCGATGAGGCCACCCAGCGCACCATCAAAGAGAATAGCAACACACTCAAGTTTGACCTGAGTGAGTTTGAATAATGTATGATCACAATATTCATTCAGATACTGATTCTCACTTCATCATTCTTGATCTATCCACCTACGCTTTACAAAAGGGATCCTTCCCTAGGCAATTCCTTGATAAATGTGGTATGCAGAAATGTGTGATTAATTAGTGATGAGAGTATTTGGTGTTCCTACCTTAAAAGGAGAGAAATCATGAATGATAACAATGAGAGCCTTGAGCAGTGCAAACATGGGCATAATATACTCAAATGCCGGGATGACTTTGAACCGGTTGAATTCGAGTTATACGCTCCAGAGACACAAGAAAATGGTGGCAACAAAGATCAAACCCAGTTCAAACTTGTTTCTGGTTCTAAGTGTTCTTGGATTAAGGATGACGAACCTTTCGGAACTGAAAAGCTGCGACCGCGGATTGAGCCATGGCTTACAGCTTTATCGCAATCAGAACACTTTTCTGTGCTTATTGGTTCTGGATTATCACAAGCAGTCCATATTCTTGCAAATGAAAAACCGATGCAAGGAATGGGGTCTGTTGTGTTTTCAGTGCTAGATGATAAAATCAAATCAGCCGCTGAGAGAACTGCGAAAGAGGCCAGTAGAGATATTGCTAATATTGAAGATCAATTTAGAGTTGCTAACGAAATTCTCAGAGGATTGGAACATCTGTGTCCAGAGTTAACTAAGAAAAACGCTGAAAATTATAATACAAAGCAAAATTTAAAGATATCTATACTCGACAACTTAAGCAGATTCGCAAATGCGGTACTTGACGGCGAAAAAAATATCGTATCTTCGTCCATAAATCAACAAGAAAAAGCCTTCAATTACCTTATGAGCTTTTTGTTAAGCTTCGCAAGTCGTTCAGGCACTCGTGACCGGCTACAAATCTTTACAACAAATTACGATAGAATCATAGAAGCAGGTGCTGAAATAGCAGGTCTTCATTTAATAGATAGATTTGTTGGAAACTTAGCTCCAATTTTTCGTTCATCCCGGATGAATATTGATATGCATTACAATCCGCCTGGTATGAGGGGTGAGCCGCGTTATCTGGAAGGAGTTGCACGTTATACAAAATTGCATGGCTCATTAGACTGGGTATATGCAAATAGAGAGGTAAGACGGATTGGATTGCCTTTTGGAGCAGATTCTATTGAGCCATACTTTAACGCACCCGGGTTTGGGAATGCTAATGCCTGCGATTTGATGATTTATCCAAATTCAGCCAAAGACCGTGAGACAGCAGTTTATCCTTTTGTAGAGCTTTTCCGTGATTTCGCAGCGGCAATATGTCAGCCTAACAGCACTATAGTGACTTATGGCTACAGCTTTGGCGATGAGCACATTAATAGAATTATCGAGGATATGCTCACAATCCCCTCAACCCATCTGGTTATTATTTCCAAAAGCGACACTTTGGGGCGGATAATGAAGCTTTATAACAAAATCGGACGTTCTGCTCAGGTCACATTAATGATCGGAGACCATTTGGCAGAGTTAACTTCCCTTGTTGATAATTACTTGCCTAAACCTGCCATTGACCGTACAACATTCAAGATGACAGAGTTACTGAATTCACGATATGTAAAATCTGATCATAGTGATGATGCAAAAAAGAAAGGACAGGAAAATGAGCTTAAGCCCGATTGAACGAACTGAGATGCTCCGTATTGGGACAGTCGATTTTGTGTCTCCCGATGAAATAAAGGTCGCTCTCGATATTGAAACTCCTGAATCGATGGCCATGAATGCCGGATACCCCAGACCCTTTCCAAGAGTTAACAGTTATGTATTGATTCAGAGTGAGTATGGATTTCTTGTAGGACAGGTAGAATGGATCACCATAGAAAAGTCACCTTACCCAAAACGACAAGGCATGAAAGATTTCGGATTAGTGGATTTACCATACCCCATGCGCAAAATGAGCCTAAATCCCTTGGGTATGTTAAGAAATACTTCAAATGCGAAAGAAGAAAGCTACGCATTCAGAAGAGGAACAGAAGCATTTCCATCCGTCGGAGATGGGGTTTTGCTACCATCTCAGAAACAATTGAAGTCTATAGTTGAATCTGGTGAAAATCGAAGGGTAAAAATTGGAACAAGCCCACTTGCCGGCAATGCTGATGTTTGCATAGATCCTGACCGCCTTTTTGGAAGACATCTTGCTGTCTTAGGGAACACTGGTAGCGGTAAGTCGTGCTCAGTAGTTGGTCTTATTAGGTGGTCCATTGAGTCTGCAAAAAAATCTAAAGAAAATCCTAACGCTAGGTTTATTGTGCTTGATCCTAATGGAGAGTATTCGAGGGCGTTCTCTACGAATTCTGGAAACATATTATCCCGAGTCTTTAAAATTGATCCATCCCAGAATGAGAATCAGCTTCAAGTTCCTTTTTGGTTCTGGGATAGTGCCGAATGGGTCGCTTTCACCCAAGCTAGCGAAAGAACTCAGAGACCCGCACTTATTCATGCCTTAAGGGCAGTTAAAGAAGGTACTCAAGAGGCAAATGTTAGTAATAGTTATGATATGCGCCGATATCTCAGAACGCTTGTGTCCACTTTACGTGCTGAGTATCATGCTGGGAACCCTTGGGGATCTTTCCCAAAGCCCAAGGCTTTCTATGAGAAAATATCAAAGTGGAGAACTGGGCTAATACTTGACAAATCATTCTCAACAAAGGAGACTCAATCTATTGAAGAGCTTCAAATACTATTGGATGAGTTAATATCAGCTAGAAGCGGTAGTTATCCAACATACGATTTCGATAAAGCTGATGTAGAAAATTTAATGAGGCTTCTCAGTAGCGCGCATTCTTTGTTTGGTGGATCTGATAACGATTTTCTGCCTTTGAGTGCTGATGTGCCTCGGTACTTTACAGGTGATGCGTTGATTCGTAGCATCGAAGCAAGCTCCGAAATGATGAATGTTTCGGAATATGTTGAAACAATGCTTATTAGGGTCAAATCATTATTAACAGACTCTCAATTGAGTTCGGTGATTCGTGACGAGCAAATGATTGACTTAGCAGACTGGCTGTCTAAATACATTGGGACAAGTGATAAGCACAATGAGCAAATTTCGATAATTGATCTATCATTGGTTCCCATTGAAGTCATCCATGTCGTTACAGCAGTCATTACAAGAATTGTATTCGAGGCATTACAGAGATACAGACAGAACAATACTAACGGAAAAACTTTTCCAACAGTATTGGTTATGGAAGAAGCCCATAATTTTGTTAAAAGATATAGTGCAGATTCAGATAATCGCGATACCGCCGCCGTCTGTTGTCAGGTTTTTGAGAGAGTAGCTCGTGAGGGTAGAAAATTCGGACTTGGCTTAGTATTATCTTCACAAAGACCGTCTGAGTTATCGCCTACAGTCCTCTCTCAATGTAACACATTTCTTTTACACCGCATTAGTAATGACAGAGACCAAGAACTGGTTCACAAGCTTGTTCCTGATAATTTGAGGGGGTTGTTACGGGATTTGCCTTCATTACCTTCCCAAAATGCGATATTACTTGGATGGGCATCTGAACTTCCTATCATGGTCAGAATGAACGACCTTCCAGAAAACCAAACTCCAAAGTCCGATGATCCTGATTTTTGGGATGTTTGGACTAGGAGCGATAAAGGTAAGCGTGACGTTGACTGGAATATTATTGCCGATGATTGGCAAGGAAGGAGAACCACTAAACAATAAACTCAAAACAAATATGCTTGTACTATGGTGTTCATATCTCGAAGTACCTAAAGCCAATACTTATATGGTCTGTTACTTCTATAGTAACAGTATTCTTAGCCATAACCGTGGAGGTTCAAATGGAAATAAAAGCAACAATCGAAGCAACTATAAGCGTATCTCTCACATTCCTGGGGTGACCGGAGAGATACGTTGTTGTGTAGGGAGTTACTTTAGAGAACGACATCTACATACAGGAGGAATGGGGGGTCATACCCCCCTCACCCCACCATTGTATCAGATTATTATATTACCATATCATTGAGGATAAGTACGCATCATTCGATATGCAGAATTCCTGTCAGAATTTGAAGTTTTCGGTGATCTTAATTGCAGAAATCCTGTCAAAAACTACCTAAAAGGGTCCTGGTAAGGATGAGTAAGAATGTCCTACGATGCGACAGTTTGCAGTTTTCGCTGCACAATTTGCAGATTTCGTTGTCACTTTATACTTTGAACTCCAAGGCGGCCAAATAGACACCTGCCGTCCTCTGGCTTTGACTGCCACTTTCTATTACGGGATCATTGCGGGATCATTACGGGTTCCACCCGCAATGATCCCGCAATACTAAGAGGGAAGAATCTGTCACTGCCAGTGGAAGTGGAAATGGGAGAGTAACCCTTTTAAGCATACAGGCAAAACCCTTGAAAACCTGACTGATGAGAGAATGCGGGTTTGGGCAGTGGGGTGGAATCTACCCTCAGCGGGCCTGAAGCCTATCCTGCGACCGGTGTTATTCACAGGTTTCTATGGCTTTGGAACAAATATTTCTTTACAGAAATGCGGCCCTGAAATAAACGTGCGGCACCGGGTCCCAAGCTCCTATGAGGAGCGCGGACATCCCTGCCGGCCTCCGATTATCCGGATCATCATTGTAGCCAAGGAGTTATAGATGAAGCACTTAGTCCTCACAGCCCTGCTGGTGGCCCTGGCACTTTCATGCCAGAACGTCTATGCGGACAACTATAAAAGTGGCAACGGCCTACGTGACATCGTCACCCTTCCATATACCCAGAACTTTGATGGAGTCACAGCCCCGGCCATGCCAGCCGGATGGCAGGTGATGGTAAGCCCCGCGGGGTCTGATGCCATCGTGAACACGGACAGCTCTGACGCTCACAGCGCTCCCAACAGCGTCCGTTTTCATGGCGGGTACAATGGCGGCGCCACTCTGTATCTGATCGCTCCCCTGCTGGCGGACAGCATTGCGGTCCAGAGTGTCAGGATGAAGGTCTGGCTCAAGGCGATCAGCGCTTACCAGCTTCAGATCGGCGTGATGGACAACCCGGCCAGCCCGGCCAGCTTTACATTGATCAGCACTATCAGCTTCAACGGCAACTGGCAGGAATACCTCCAGAGCCTGGCATCCTATACCGGCACAGGAAGATATATCGCTCTGCGGGCAGAGAATCTGAGCATCGGAGGCTCGCTCTTGCTGGATGACTTGCGGCTGGAGCGGATCTGGCCCGTGGACCTGGCCGTCACGGCTTTGAATACGGACACCTCTCAAACTCCCCTGGCAGGAAATCCCTGCAATTTAGGGGTTACGGTGCTCAATTTGGGCAGCAGTACCCAGGGCATGTATCCCATCAAACTCTACAATGCCGTCAACGACCAGCTGCTGGCTTCTGGCAACGGATCTCAGGCCCAGCCCGGGTCTCTGGTAACTTCCTATCTGATCTGGACTCCTGTGGAAGCAGGCTCGTTCACGCTCTATGCCAAAGTGGAGGTTCCCGGCGATGGAGATCCCGCCAACGATCGCGGACCCAACCTCACGATCGAGATAGGCCAGGCGGGAATTTACAGCGTGACAGTGGGTTCCGGCAATCAATTGGCGAGGATTCCAATGGATTTTTACTGGAAAAACTCGCTGTTTGAGACCATCTACTATTCCACTGAGCTGCAGGGGCGGAATGGTTTTATCACCGGGATTGACTTATACAACAACTTTGCCAGCAGTGACGTCCTCAACAAGCCTACCCGCGTCTGGATGGGGACCACCACCCAGAGCAATCTCGGCCAGGGCTGGATCCCTTCCGGCATGCTGACCCAGGTGTTTGATGGCGTGGTGAGCTATCCCTATGGGCAAAACCTCATCTCCATCCCGCTGGACACCCCTTTCCTGATCAGCCCGGGGGCCAATATCGTGTTGTTGATGCAGCGCCCCATGGATAACAGCTACTACAGTATGGGCGATCAGTTCTACGCCCAGACGGATCCCGTCAACCGTGCCAGAGTGGCCTACAGCGATACGGACATATTGAACCCAGCCCTCCCGCCCACCCCTTCCAATCTGAGCGGGCAGTTTCCCCAGACCACTTTCCACATCAGCTCCGCCTACAGCAGTCTGGTGAGTGGAACGGTGAGTGGTAGTGGCGGCCAAGCCATTGCCGGAGCGAGCGTTGTGCTCAACAACGGCAGCCACAACACCGTCACGGATAATAGCGGCTATTATCAGTTCTATGGCCTGGTTCCCGGCACCTATATCATTGATATCGAGGCGTTTGGCTACTTACCGGCCAATCAGAGTTTTGAATTGAGCGCCAATCAGCAACTGAGCATCAACGTGAGCCTCATTCCCCTCCCGGTGGTCAATGTGACCGGAATCGTGATGGGCAGCGACACCGGAGCTCCCATCCAGGGAGCGACCGTCTCTCTGAGCGGATATGCCAATTTCGCTGGAGTGACCGACGTCAGCGGTGCTTTCCTGATCTCCGGGGTCTATGCCGCGATGGCCTATGACTGTCTGATCATAGCTCCCGGTTACAACACCTGGAGTGGACCCATAGCACTGAGCTACAGTGATTTCAACCTGGGTACCATCACCCTCAGCGAGTATGCCTATCCGCCCAGCCAGGTAAACGCCGTTTTGAATGATGGCGGGACCGCCGTCCTGGTGTCATGGGGCCCTCCCAGCCTGGAAAACCGCGATCTGCTGGGCTATAAGGTGTGGCGCTTGCCCAACGGCCAGGAGCTCAATCCAGCCGTGTGGACAGAACTCACATCTCAGCCCTTGCAGGGCTTCAGCTTCACGGACAACGGCTGGATTTCCATCCCCAATGGATACTACCGCTGGGCCGTGAGGTCCTGGTATGGCGCTGAGGTTTATTCGGAGCCGGCCCTTTCTGATACTCTGCAAAACCTGGTGGTAAACGGGATTCTGGCCGGGACCGTGAGACAGACCAACACCGGCTATCTTGTCGGGGCCACTGTCAGCCTGGCAGGCACCAGCACCACCACCAACCAGTCGGGAGTCTACCAGGTCATTGTGCCGGTGGGAGTTCACAGCGTTACCGCTTCCGCGCCGGGTTTCATCAGCCAGACGGTGGACAACGTGAGCATTCTGGAGGGACAGGTGAGCTCTCTCCACTTTGTGCTCGAGGTAGACACCTCCCCTTCGGATGATCCGGTGCTGCCTGTCTGGACGTCCCTGAGGGGAAACTATCCCAATCCCTTCAATCCCAGCACCACGATCGCCTTTTCTTTGGGCATTCAGGGCAGGGTGCGCCTGGAAATCTATAACCTGAAGGGCCAGTTGATCCGAGTGCTGCTGGATGATATCAAGCCTGTGGGGATGCATCAAATCGTCTTTGATGGATTGGACCGGCATGGATCACCCCTGGGTAACGGGGTCTATGTGCTTAAAATGCTGGCAGGTAAAGAGGTCTTCAGCTCCAGGATGCTGCTGCTGAAATAGACTTCCCAGGCAGAACCGGGAAAAAAAGGATTGACATCCTGGCTCAGACCGCGTTTCTATAAAAAAACGTAAACCAGGCCCAAAAAATAGAGACGGTTGAAGGATTGTCAAATCCCTGATAAAAGCGAGCAAATAGACACCGGGATCAATAACTTTTCCTGGCTCCGGATAGATGTGCGGCATGGCTCGCTTTGAGCTCAGCCTCATGGTTCGGCATCAAATAAATCGCTATGTCAAAAGTATTTGGAGAAAACAGGAATGCCGATTACTTTACATATATAGTCACACCCGTTAAGCGTGAGCGTTCCAGCTTGTGGAAGAGCTCAGGCCGGGACGGGATATTTTTGGATATAAAAAGGAGTTAAGAATGGACTTTAACGCTCTGATGGAGAAAGTTCCCGCTTTTTTGGCCACCAATGGCCTCAAACTCATCGCCGCGATCCTGATCTACCTGATCGGTAAATGGATTGCCAGCGCCCTCACTAAGGTCTTCCGTAAGGTGCTCATCAAAAGCAAGATGGACGACACCCTTGTCAGTTTTCTCGGCAATATCGTCTATGCCCTGCTGCTGATCTTTGTGATCATTGCCGCCATCGGCAAACTGGGTGTGCAGACCACCTCTCTGGTAGCGATCATTGGAGCCGCCGGTCTGGCGGTTGGCCTGGCCTTGCAGGGCTCACTCAGCAACTTTGCCTCCGGAGTCATGCTTATCCTCTTCAAACCTTTCAAAGTAGGTGACACCGTCATCGCGGCCGGCACCAACGGCACCGTCCACGACATCGGTATCTTCCACACCGTGATCGTGACCTCGGACAACAAGAAGGTCATTATTCCCAACACTCCCATCGCCGGTGGAGCGATCACAAACTTCAGCGCCATGCCCACCCGCAGGATCGAGCTCACGGTAGCCGTACCCGGCACGGTGGACATGAACCAGGTGCGCGACATTCTCAAAGACCTCATGGATGCCGATGCCCGCATCCTCAAAGATCCCGCCGCCGCGATCGTGATCACGGAAGCCACCCCTGGCGAGATCAAATACGGCCTCTTCCCCCACGTTAAAAACGCCGTTATGGGTGCCGTCCAGGCCGACCTCACCGAAAAGATCAAGCTCAGCCTCACCGCCAACGGCATCTGGGCTTAAAGGACTGGCAGCTATGAAGAAATTCAGCCTGATCCTGTTCCTCCTGGCCGTCCTCAGCCTCAGCCATGCCGAAGGCTGGAAACTGGCCAGCGACCTCAGTTTTACCCTCACCCAAAACCAATATAGCGACAACTGGGCCGGCTCCGAACTCAGCAACATCACCTGGGTGGCAAACTCCAATTCATCCGCCGAAAAGCAGATGTTCGACTGGCTGAACAACAAGACCACCCTCAAACTCGCCTTCGGACAGACTCACCTGCAAAAACGCGACACTGCGGGCGACGTAACCTGGGACCACCCCACCAAAAGCACCGATAAGATCGACCTCGAATCCCTCTCCAAATTCACCCTGCAGGCCTGGGTGGACCCCTATCTCAGCCTGAGAGCGGAATCCCAGTTCATCGACGAATCAGATGCCACCCTCACCCGCATCGTCAATCCCATCCTCCTCACCGAGTCTGCCGGTGTGATGAAGACCCTCTGGAAAAAGGAACGCGACGAGCTCAGCCTCCGTCTCGGTGCCGCTTTCCGTGAAAAGCTGGACCGGGAAGTGCTGCAGCTTTCCGGAGACCGTGAAATGGTGACCACCGTGGACGGCGGTGCGGAGTTCGTGAGTGAATTCAAGCACATCTTCCTGCTGATGGATGCCAACTTCAAATCCAAATTCTGGGCCTATCAGGCCGTCTTCAACTCCAAGAGCGACGAGCTCAACGACGATTGGAAAACCGTCGACTTCGTGTGGGAAAACGTCCTCACCGCCAAGCTCTGGAAGATCGTGAGCGGCAGCCTCACCTTCGAGATGCGCTACGACAAAGAGCAGCAGACCCAGGTGCAGTGGAAACAGATCCTGGGCGTGGGAGTGAACTACTCCTTCTTCTAAACACGCATGAAACTGGTTTCGCAAACGAGGAAGATCATCCTTATCTGCGTGTAAAACCTATCACTGTCAAGCCAGGGGCGCGGCGCTCATCCAAGTGCCGCGCTTTTGTTTTGCCCGCAGCGCGTGAAGCTTAACGACAACAAACCTCAGAGAAAGCGGAGAAAGCAGAGAAGACAGAGGGTTTGTCTTACAATGAGACATGAGAATATGAGAGTCTATCCAACTATGTGACCATCCGTAACACTGGCTTTAGCCGGTCGTTGCACTGACTTTAGTCGGTGCATTATACGCGTAACCACAAACAAACTCAGAGAAAGCGGAGAAAACAGAGGGTCTATCTTACAATGAGACATGAGAACATGAGAGTGTATCCAACTATGAGACCATCCGTAACACTGGCTTTAGCCGGTCGTTGCACTGACTTTAGTCGGTGCATTATACGCGTAACCGCAAACAAACTCAGAGAAAGCGGAGAAAACAGGGGGTCTATCTTACAATGAGACATGAGAATATGAGAGTCTATCCAACTATGAGACATGAGAACATGAGACCATCCGTAACGCTGGCTTTAGAACTTGTGCGAAAATGGTGCATTGAGTCCCATGGGGACGGCAGTTTAGCTAGATACGCGTGCTCCTATCAATAATTGGAGTCCCATCGGGACGGTAGTTTAGATTAGACCAGTACGATGATAATGAGTCATAAATATATGCATTTATTTATCTAAACTGCCGTCCCAACAGGACTCATCTTTGTTTGGGACACCGGATCTATCTAAACTGCCGTCCCTACAGGACTCATCTTTGTTTGGGACACCGTATCTATCTAAACTGCCGTCCCTACAGGACTCATCTTTGTTTGGGACACCGGATCTATCTAAACTGCCGTCCCTACAGGACTCATCTTTGTTTGGGACACCGGATCTATCTAAACTGCCGTCCCTACA
>Ga0209311_1003223_pt1 | contig 11198 bp, 8 predicted proteins | sample AD_UKC045_MetaG_FD_184417 | JGI IMG/M metagenome (GOLD analysis project Ga0209311, IMG submission 184417) | Active sludge microbial communities of municipal wastewater-treating anaerobic digesters from USA - AD_UKC045_MetaG (SPAdes) (version 2) | ecosystem: Engineered > Bioreactor > Anaerobic >... | reverse complement strand
TCTTTATTGTTTACCGAATTAATATTAGGTGTTCCATAATCTACTTCCACCCATCCTAATGGGTAAACATCGCCGTTTTCACATACTGCAATACGTCTTGTTTTTGGAAAGATATCAACCCTGTCTTTTCCTAACGGATATATTCTTCGTATTGTATTTATTACACTACTTCTATCGGTTGCAAGGGTAATATTTCCCGTCATAAACTTCCAACCGCTTCCTGCACTCATTCTAAAAATTATTTTAGTTTTGTTGTTTTTTAATTTATTTAATAAATCATTGTAAAATTTAATAATTTTATCTTTATATTCAGGATGAGGATGGTTATTAAAAAATTCAATTTCGGAAGCAATTGTTTTTTTTGCATAGCTGTTAACAATTTCAATAAAATTTTGTTCATTAAATAACGCTGCATTAAAACGTAACGTGTTTTGCATCTTGCCTGCCTTAAATAACATCTTATCAAGTTTATACAACTTATCAATAACTATTTCGCTTCCGGGTTTAACAGCTTGTGCATAAGAAATTTTTGTTTCTTTTTCTTTTAATGTTTTATCGAATTGCAAAGATAATATTAAGTTTTGAATAATTCCTATATCACTATCTTGCAATTCAAAGTCCTTAAACTGCAAAGTTCTAAATAAATCAAAGTTCGATGCTTCACGAGGATTTCGTGTGGTTCGCGAAAAAACGCGCATTAGTTTTGAAGCCGCTCTAGTTTTATTTGGTTTTTTACCGGGTTCAAGTTTTATTTGATTTATTAAATCGTCTGCAGTATTATTTTGAAGCTCTTTTTCAAAATAAATTGATTTTATTGCCCCTTTTATACTACTACCGGGAATGTAGTATTTACCGTTTCCATCTCGGTTAAATTCTTTTAATGTAGGCTTCATCTCTCCAAAAAAACTTCTGTTCATATGAACAAAATTATTTGGATCAAGCTTCAATAATTTTGTAACCAGATCAAAAAAGTTTGTTGATAAACATTTGTTAAAATAATCTTCAATTAAACCGGATTCGTTTTTTTCAACCAACGCATTAAACAGCTTTTCTTGGTCTATAAAAAACAGACTATTATCTTTAAAATCGTAGTCAATCCCTTTTTGTAATTCTTGACCGCTACCTACATGAACCGGGGATAAAAATTTAAGCACCATCGTTTACCTCATCTAAAACTATAGGAAAACCAAAAAACAAGCCGTTACGCCAAATATTAACATCCTTAAACTCTTTTAGTTCTTTATCGGAAATATCAGCAAAATTACCCAGAAGTTGATTTTTTGAATTAAAAACCGACCCTTCGGTAAACATTTTAATATTGTTTTTGTATTTGGCATTATATCCGGGCAATGTTACCCAACCGCCACGCGTAATAATTTCGTAATACGACTTATCAAAATTTATTTCACTAAGTTCGTTTTTTGCAGGCAAAAAGAGTGATAACAAAACATAAGCATTGGAATTATCTACTTTAGGGATTTCAAAATTTAAACAAACATAATTAAATAATCCCTTACCTAAAGTTCTATCTGCTCCTATTCCTTCATCTCCCAACAAACTTAAAACGGCTTCAAATTTTTCTTTTATTTCTTCGCTTTCAAATTCAGCCAAAAAGAATAATCCGCTTTCTATATTGTTCAAAGTGTCATTATTAAATACTATCTCCGTTGATTCAAAAACATTTTGGCTTGAGTCAGAAAACCTTTCTAAGGTATTATGAGAGGCTGTAAATTTTTTAAAGATAGATAAGTTTTCGGCATTTTTTACGTCTTTACACGCAAACATTTTTTGTATTATACCAACTTCGGATAAACTGATTTTTTTACCGTTAATTACATCCTTTAATAGCTCATACTCTAAATATGTAACTTTTTTGGATTTTTTCCTTTCGTTACTATTTAGTATATCACTTTCTTGCAATTTAACGTTAAAGGGTTTTGGGAAAAACAACATATTATTGTAATACGGAAATGCCGAACTTAGTTTAAATTTGTTTATTAACAAATTATTTCCAAACACTTCTTCTTCGTTAAACAACCAACCCCATAACGAGTGAATTGCTCCATATAAAGTATCGGAATGAATAATATACTCGGTTTCACCCAAGTAACTTAATTCAGACGTAACTTTTAATGGCGTTGAAAATTTTAGTTTATATAAATTCATATCCACCCCTAATTTTGGGCTTTATAATCTTGCCAACCATTAAGTGCTTTGTAATCTTTATCGCTTTTTTGTTTAATACTTGCTGATAATTCCATTTTAACTTTTCCGCTTCCGCGTGTACCGGAACCTCCCAAATAATCATCATTTAATAACGCTATTCCTTGTTTTATTAAGTTAATATATTCGGCTTCCTTATCTCCTTCAAAAATATTAAGTATTAATTCAAACTTAAATTTTGCACCTTTCGGCACTCTTTCCAAAGGTCTAGGATTTGCTGCGGCAGTAACGCGGTCAACAACTATTTCGGTTTTTATTTCGGTATATGGTGCATCGGTAAACGGACTTTGAAACAAAGCCTTTTCGCTTTCATTTGTTAAAAAAGCGTCTCTAACTATTAATCTAGAAGACGGCTTTTTGTTTTTTTCACTAACTTCTGCAGGTAATCCAAACACTTTTGTAATATTCACTTCAGGATCAATACATACTCCGTCCTTGGTAAATTTATTCTGGTCATCAACTATACCATAATTTTTTTCCAATAAACTGCGCATCTTTCCTTTTAGTGAACTTCCGGGAATATAAGGCTGATTTGATAAAGGATCTCTTATTATTGGGTTATCTACACCACCAATTTCCAAACCTTGTGCACTTCCGCCAATATGTAACCCGGTTAATGCTTCAATTGTACCTTCCAATTTAATTTTTTTAACTAATTTCAATTTCATTTTTACGTCTTCCATTTTATATTCTCCTTTGTTTATTCTCCGCCATGGGCTTTATGATATGCTAAAATAGATTCCAACACATTTACAAAATTTTCAAAATAAGCCTTTTTTGTTTCGGTATTATTTCCCGTTATTACAGCATTTAGTCCTGAGGTTAAAACTGCTTTTAGATCGTTGGCAATGGTTACTTTCGATTTTTTAGCAACATAAGCAAGTTTGGGTATTAACAATAAAATTGATTTTTCGTCAAATTTATTTTGTATTTTCCCTTCATTGGTTAAAAAATCGTTAGCCGTAAGTTGAATTCTCTTGACCTCCCCAAAAACATTTCTTATTTGGTTAGTCTTTAATCCGCATCTTACTAAATCCATAGCAAAACCTTCTGACCATAAAATTAGTTCGGGATCAATTCCTTTGGTTACCCAACTTTTAATTTTTGATGAACCGTCAATATTGTTATAAGTGACAGGCATAATTATTTCTCCTTCTTTTTATTAATTCGTTTTTCAAATTCAGCCCAACGGATTGCAACATCCATATAATCTATAAAATTGCGTTCTGCTGTTTCATGACTACGCATTATATAAGAAACCAATTTATCAATTTTCTTATTTAATTCCGGTTGTTTTGTATCCTTTTTTAATCTTGCAAATTTGTAAGCAGCGCGCCATCTCCACTTACTATAAGAGACAAATTCTTTAAATTTTTCCATCTCAATTTCGCCACATTTTAGGCGTTTTTCATAAACTTTATAGTTTGTTTCGTATTCCAAATAAATATTTGCCAATTTATTAATTATACCGCTATTTTTGGTCTCTTTAATTATTTCGGTTATTGTATCTTTTACATTCATTACCCTTTTAAAATCGCTTGTAGTCTCATTAAAATCTCTAAAACGTAAAGGTTTGGATATAAAATAAATTGCATCTTTTTCTGTTTTATCTTGCCTTTTATCAATCGAAAGTTTTTCATCTTGCATAAGAACAAAATTTTTGGCAATTGATTCGTAATCCCCTGCATTTTGTGCTGCCTTATAAATTGGGTAGGTTGGGTTATTCATGGCTATGCCCCCACTAATGGTCATTTTTGGATTTTTACAAGCAAATTCTCTAAAATCCGAATATATCTCTTTAGCCAATTCGGGAATTACCAGCCAATCACCTACAATAAATAAATCATCGCCGCCGGCATAAACAATATAAGCTTTTTCTTTATATTTATCTTTTTGCAAAATAACATTAATATACCCGGTAAAAAACCAATCTAACATAAAACTTAAGTTGGCAATACGCGAAATTGAAGCCGGACGTTTATCCGGTATGCCGTTTAATTTGTCATACATCCAAAAACCTTTGATAAAACTTTCGCCTAAGTTATCAACATCCATACGTAAAACAGATATCTTATTAAATGGTTTTTCTTCGCTTTCTACTTTACCTGCAATTTCTTCCAATGTTTTAATATAACCTTTACTATCTTTCGGTGCAGTATTACCACCATACAACTTTATACCGTATGTTGCCTTATATCTGTAAATATCGGCTGCATTATTTAAGCTTGTATCGTTCAGTTTTTCTACTCTGCATGTAGTACCTGATTTACTAATAAGATCTAAAACTTTTTGATTAAAAATCTCGTCTTCAAACAAATATTTAATAGTAAAACCGGAATTAGTGTTATCTCCAAAATTAAACAAATATTCGTTTGTGTTACTAATGTGCAAACTTGGATTATTAACAACCGAAATCATGTATTTACAGCTAATTATATCTTTTCCCAGTCTAATATAATCTAAATAATTATTTGGTATTAAAGTATCTTCGCTTTCTTTATCGCCCTTGTTAAATGCTGCTTTTAGTAATTCTTTTTCAATTTCAATTAAATTACGGCTTTTTAAATCACTTATTTTTGTAAACTTCGGTTTTTCGGGTTCAAAAAAATCTGGTGATTTTACAAACGATTTAAATTTGTTTTTCTTTTTCCTCTCAACATCGTTATTTACAAGTCGCCATTTATCTGCAATTTTTTGCTCTAAAAAGTCGTTGTTGTTAAGCTTTACATAACCCAAAGTTAAATATAAATCACCGTCAAATTTTTCAAGAATAAATTTATTAACATTTTTTTCAATTGTTTCAAGTTTATCTAATGCGGTAATTGGTAAAAGAGCATAAAAACCGCCGCCGCTTCCATAAATTATATTGCAGTCCGGTAAATTTAATATATGTAAAAGATATGAAGAAACCGCATCAATTAACAATTGCAAATAAAACGATTTCCCCTTTAACGCTTTGCTTGCCGCTTTCGTAGTAATTTTATAGATAAACGACTGGATTCCGGAAATGTCTCCGTTTAATAAAATATAATTTTCACGGTCTCTATTAAAAGCGTTTTCCGGGTTTTCGTTATAAACATCCATTAAACAAGCACTAATTGCTGCAGTAGTTCGTAAATGATCGTATAACGAAATATCCGGTCTATCGTTAGTTGAAGAAGGGATACACCAAGTATATTTTTTTAGTAATACCAACAATTGATTTATATATTGTTTCGGTTCGTTTACTAACGGTTTTAACAACTTAAAATCGGCTTCAAATTGCTTCCATAAATTATTATAAGCATCCGATTCGTCTTTAATAGTACCGCTTACATCAACAGGAAAAACCGCTTTGCTTAACGATAAAGGAGTGAAGTTATATCGTTTGTATTTTTTCGCTTTTTCGCTATCATAATCTTGATTGATAAACGGATAATCGTTATGTAGAAATTCGAACACGGGGATTAATTTAACTTTCTTAAAACTATATTTTCCCAATTCTTCCTCTTGTTTCCAATCCGAAGAATTATTTCTATCCATTCCTGACGAACACCAATCTGAAGTTTGTATTAATTTTTGCAACTTAGAACTTGGGTTATGATGATATGATGCAAGATTATAAACATTATCTTGCTCCAAATTTGTAAAACTTGGCAAATAGTCCTTAAACTTTTCAAAAAATTCGGCTGTCCACAATGAATGTTTGTGAGTATAACCGTGTTCACCTGATTTACATATGTTGGTAATGTTTTTTTTAGTACTTTCGGAAATGACTTGCGATTTGTTGTAGTTTAATTCGTTATCTGCCCTTTGCCAAAATTTACCGATATCGTGTAACAATGCACCTAATATTACGGCATACCTTGTGTTTTCAATCATTTTTTACTCCTCAATTATAAACCTTTTTAATACTTATTTAAAAGTAAATAAATTATTACCTAACTAATATTGTTATATTAATTCTAAATATTCCTTTGGCCATTGGGAATTAATACCCGCCTTCCCTTATAGCCTTCTTATCCTAACTTTTCCTTTTTTTCAAACAGCTAAATTTGTTTAATTTCAATTTAGTAATTTTCTTTTAGTAATGCAAGTTTTTTAATTAATCTTTCTTTAAAATAAGAGTAAATATTTAATTGGATTTCCAGTATATTTATTTAGATTTTTTTATTATAATAATATATATATATTATTATTTATAAAGTAAATAATACTCAAGTTAAACTTCCTAACAAACGTATTCTAAAAGTAAGTTTTACTTATCTGTAAAATCTTTTAAAAACAAAATATGCAATAACTTTGTTACCACAACACAAAATCCGATAGCCAATATATTTACCATTTTGCACCCCTAAAATGTTTTTTCTTAAATAAAACCGGAACAGAAAAAAACTTCCGTATCTTATTAGAGTTTAAAAAATAACAATTTTCCAAATACAAATCAATTATTTTTAAGGGTTTTACTTTATTAAATAATTACTATTTAACAAATTGCATAAAAGTAAGAATAAGGATAGGTAAACAACTAAAGATTTTTAAATAATGTTAAATTTTTGTTTAACATTGTTATATACTGCCTCCTTTTAATAAAAGATTAAAAAATAATCGGATAACATCCTTTTATTCCCCTCATCCCCTCCTCTTCTATAAAATTAAAAACAAAAATTAAAACTTTACAAATTCCACTCTTCGGTTGTTTGCTTTTCCTTCGGGACTTTTGTTTTTATCCATCGGTTTGGTTTCACCCATTCCTTTAAATTGCAATCTGTCTTTATCAATTCCCATTTCAACAAGTTTATCAACTACGGCTTTTGCTCTTTGTTCGGATAAGGTTAAATTTGCTTTATCTTCACCGTCACTATCGGTATGACCTTCAACAATAAATTTAATTTCGGGTGAGTTTTTCATAATATTAAATATTTCATTTAAAGTACCGAACGATTCCGGTTTAATTACAGCTTTATTAATATCAAACTTAATTCCGTGTGTTATTATTCTACCGTCCGAAACTACTTTTTCGTATAAAGGTACTCCCCCTTGTGCAATCTTAAAGTTTTTTACATATCCTTTATTTTTTCCGCTTGGGTTATGGGCAGCCAAGGTTATACCGCTTGGGTCAAATTCAATATTCGGTACATTTAATACTCTCGAATCATCAATATAAACTTTTAAGGCACGTTTATTAAAAGAAATTGCAATATGTCTCCAACCTGCATCAAGTTTGGATGAACTTGTAAAACCGGGAATGTAGTTCGATTTTATCCCCTCGCCGTCTGCACCTGTTTGCCAAACCCTAACGTGCAGGTCTTTTGAGTGTTTTTTATCTTGGTTTTTATAATCTACAAAGCTAATTTTATAAGTAAATTTGGGAGTTTCAAAATAAGCATCAAACTCTATTGTAAAAACTTCGGGTAAATAATCTTTATTGTTATCTTTAATTAAAGGAACAATTCCCCCTGTACCGTTAATATTGCAATTAATAAAATAAATTACGTTTTCACCTTCAAAATTTGCAATTTCAATAGTTCCTTTATTTAAATCCCACCTACTCGGAAACTCTCCGTTTTTTTCGTTTAATAAGTTGTCTTCAAAAATTATTACATCACCCGGAATAAAATCGTACTTATTCCAATTTAAATTTTGTGAATAAACACTTGAAAGATTAAAAATAAAGCAGTAAATTATCAGGCAGCTTATTAAATACTCTTTTTTTAACATGGTAAAGTTCCTTTGTTAATTATGGCAAATTATAAAAATTAAAGTTAATAATAAAAACAACAAAAGATTTTGATTTAAATCACAACAAGGCGGTAAAAATGAATAATTATTTAACAACGGAAGAAAAGCAGTGGGCAATGTTTACACATTTATCTGCTTTGGCGGGTTTTATTATTCCCTTTGGTAATATTATCGGTCCTTTGGTACTTTGGCAAATTAAAAAAGATCAATCCGCTTATATCGATTATCACGGAAAAGAAGCCGTAAATTTTCAGATAAGCATAACAATTTATATTGCAATTTCAATTGTTTTAATTGTTGTATTATTGGGTATATTGTTGCTTGCTGCAGTAGGCATATTATCAATAGTATTTCTTGTAATTGCCGCAATAAAAGCAAACGAAGGAGTTTATTACGTTTATCCAATTACAATGCGATTTATTAAATAAGCTATAACTTAGTAAAAATTAACTCACAAAATATCGGTAAATGATCCGAAGCATTGCTTTGTATTGTTTTTACCGATATCGGTCTAATTTTACTTTGTATTAAATTATTGTTATCGTTATCTCTAACCATTATATAATCAATTTTTATTTCCGGTTTATCCGAGCTAAAAGTTAACAATTTATTTATTGTACTAACATCCGTAAAATATTCCGATATGCTTTTAATTGTGTTGCTATTTGGTAAATCGTTAAAATCGCCGCAAATAATAATAGGATAATTTTGCAGCGTTAAACATATTTCTTTAAGTTGTGCCATATTTAACAATCGTTCGGCATCTTCTTTTCTATAATCAATATGGGTATTCATAAAATACAAAGTATCGGCATTATATAATATTTTTGTTACAAGCAATCCCCTTTGTTCGTTATTGTTTAACATCTTGTAATGATAATTTGTATCTAAAAGTATTTTATGACGCGATAGGATTGCATTGCCATACTCCCCGCCTTGAAAATTAATATTTTTAAAGAAGGAAGAATACATTCCCGTTAATTTTGCCAAGGAATCGGCAATATCAATACAAAATGATCTTTCAACTCCTTTATCCACTTCTTGCAATGCAACAAAATCGGCATCAACATTTTTAATAATATCGGCTATGCGTATTAAATCAACAATTCCGTCTGTTCCTTCACCGTGGTGAATGTTATAACTTAAAACATTAATTTTTGTTTGGGCAATTATTAACTGACCTAAAATAAAAGAGATAAAAACGAACAACTTAAAATAAAATTTCATATTAATCCTTCAAGTTTACTTTATTCACAATATTTATTGCAGCATTTCTTTCCCAAAACAGACCGTTTTTATAACCTTGAATAGTTTTATCGTTTTCTGCCAAAGCCAATCTTTTTTCAGTATATAAGGCATAAGTTTTATCTACTTCAATACCTACAAATTTTCTATCTAATTTTTTTGCCGTTACCGAAGTTGTGCCGCTACCCAAAAACGGATCGAAAACAACATCGTTTATATTAGTTGAAGCCAAAATTATTTTAGCAAGCAGTTTTTCGGGCTTTTGAGTAGGATGATCGGTATTTTCGGGCATAGACCAAAAGGGAACACTTATATCTGTCCAAAGGTTTGAGGGAAAAGTTAATCTAAACTGACCGGTTTCTTCTTCTTCCCAGTCTTTTGGCTTTCCCTCATCTGTTCTGTAAGGGGCAATAACTCTTTTTTTAAGTTTTACATCTTCATAATTATACGTATAGTTGTTACTAACGGTAAAAAACCAAATATCTTCGCTATTACTTTTCCAATTATACTTACTCCCTCTTCCTTTTTCTCTTTCCCAAGTTATTCTATTTCGTACCTTAAAATATTTTGATGCAACTATTTCGATAGCCGTAGAAGATCGCCAATCGCCGCAAATATAAATGGATGCGGTCGGTTTTAATATTTTAACCAATTTGTTTAACCAGCTATCCAAATAATCCATATAATCTTCACGACTCATTTTATCAAAAGAAACCTCGTTAAACCCACGTTTTAAATTGTAAGGAGGGTCAATAAATAAAAGATCCACAAAATTGTTTGGCAAAAAGTCTAAAACTTCAAAAATATCTTGATTAATTGTTTTATTTAATATTTGTTCGGGTTCAGCTATTTTATTTAAGCTTATTAGATTTTTAGAAAATTTAACAATATCTTCGTCTGTAAGTTCTAACGTCCTATTATTTTGGGCTTTTGCCATTAATTTTCCTTAAAATGTAAATTTTATCCTTGTAAATTATCAAATATTTTTACAAATTAAAATAAAAATTATTAGGGTTGCCATGAAAAAATTATTACTCTTGGTTATAACCGTAGTTTTTAGTTCTACGGGTATTTTTGCACAACATAATTTAGGATTTGACGGTAAAAACTATTATTTTACCGATAGATTGCTTGTTGTGTTACAACAAAACTATTTTTCCGAAAACAATAATAGTGTAATTTTGGAAAATACGCTTAATAAAAGTTTACAAACTTTTGCCCCAAAATCCATAACAAAAATGTTTAACATAAAAGTTAAGGAATCGAATTCGGGAAATTTTTTAAATAGAGTTTATTTAATGGAATTTTCAAATAAAATCGATATTAAACTTTTTGTTTCTAAAATTAAGAAATTAAAAGGAATTGAGGCGGCTGAACCTTATTACTTAAACGAATCCTTTTACACTCCAAACGATCCTTCGTATGCACAACAATATGCACTTAACAAAATAAATGCTGCAAGTGCATGGGATATAACAAAAGGAAGTAAAAATGTTATTATAGGCATAATTGATACGGGTGTAGATTGGGACCATCCCGATTTGGCAACAAATATATGGACAAACCCAAATGAAATACCCGATAACGGAATTGATGACGATAACAACGGAGTAATTGACGATATACGGGGATGGGATTTTGGCGGATTAGTGGGAGTTCCCGATAATAACCCAATGGAAGATAGAGCCGACCATGGCACACTGGTTGCCGGTTGTGCATCAGCCGTTACCGATAACGGTATAGGTATTTCCTCAATAGGGTTTAATTCAACTATAATGCCCGTAAAAACATCACAAGATAATATTAGAACCGATACCGGTAAAGCTTTAATTACATACGGATACGAAGGCATATTATACGCTGCACAAAACGGGGCTTCGGTTATTAATTGCAGTTGGGGAAATTATGCTTATTCTACAATTAACCGTGCTATAATTGATTATGTAGTTGTTGTAATGAATAGTTGTATTGTTGCCGCAATGGGAAACGATAATTTAGATGCCACAATG
>Ga0209311_1003221_pt1 | contig 11200 bp, 10 predicted proteins | sample AD_UKC045_MetaG_FD_184417 | JGI IMG/M metagenome (GOLD analysis project Ga0209311, IMG submission 184417) | Active sludge microbial communities of municipal wastewater-treating anaerobic digesters from USA - AD_UKC045_MetaG (SPAdes) (version 2) | ecosystem: Engineered > Bioreactor > Anaerobic >... | reverse complement strand
TACTAAGCAGGTTGTTTCAGACGATATTTATTATGTGAAGAAAAATGGTGATGATAGCAATAATGGATTATCTCCTGATTTTTCTTTTTTGACTATTTCTAAAGCATTAAGCAAGGCCGAAGCTGGAGATATGATATTTGTCGGAGCTGGGACCTATAATGAAAATCTTATCTTCCAATCTTCGGGAATTAGTGGAAGCGATATAACTCTTTTTGCTGATTTCGATGGGAAATATACTGGAAATTATGGAGATGTAATATTGTCGGCGACTAGCACTTATGGGATAGAAATGTCAGGGCGAAATTTTATAACAATTTATGGTTTTAAAATAAAAAATTTTACTGAATCGGGCATATATATATCAAATTCTGGCAATATAAATCTGATAAATAATATTATTGAATCAAACTCTTTGAAAGCAATTGATATCAGAGATTCAAGCAATATAAAAATAAGAGATAATGATATTTTGTCGAATGGATATGGAATTTATTGCCAGAATTCTAATGGCTTGGATATATTGGGCAATAATATCTCTCAAAATGGCAATTATGGTTTTTTGTCTTTTTCTTGTAATAATATTGCTTTTAAATTTAATTCTATTTATTCCAATTCTGGAAGTGGATTTGTCGCTTCGGCAACGGCTGGTATAGATGCAAGTAACAATTCAATATATTCAAATCAAGGAGTAGGGATTAAAATTTCAAGCAATAGTCAGGGAGTTTTTGCGAATAATAAAATTTATTCAAATTCTCAAGAAGGCTTTTTATGCGAAAATTCATCTAGCAATATTTTAAAAAATAATTTGATATACTCCAATAATTTCGGGATTAAAATGACTGATTCTTGTTCTGATTCAAGCATTTTGTCAAATACTATTCATGCTAATACAAGCGATGGAGTTTTGATTGATTCATCTTCACGTAACAGTTTAAATAATAATATAATTTCTGGTAATTTAGCGGGGATAAATGTTAATAATTCAACAAGTACAACTGAGCAATATAATGATATCTATAATAATTCTGAGAATTATAAAGGGATAAATAAAGATGATACAAGTATCAATTCTGATCCTAAATTTATAAATTATTCAGGAGGAGATTTTCATTTATCTCAAATTGCGGCAGGACAACAAGAAAATAGTCCTTGTATAGATAGTGGATCTCAGACAGCTTCTTCTTATGGATTAGCATCAGATTTTTCGACGAGATCTGACAATCAAGGTGATTCGGGAACGCTTGATTTAGGTTTTCATTATTTTACAGGAGATCAAGGATCGGCTCAGAATCTTTTAAGCCCTTTTGGAACAGGGTTATCTAATGTTTCTTTCAAAATACATGGGATAAAAACAGTCGGATTAGATTCTTCCGAAAATTTGATTTATAAATTTTCTACTACTTCCCAAACAGATTCTTCTGGATATAAAAAAATTTCAGGGGTCCAGAGAGATAATTATGCATTTTCTGATTTTTCCAGATCAGGACTTTCGATAGACCTTTTTGTTTCTTATCCGAATAAGATGCCTATAAGCATAGAGGGGGGAGGGACAAGCACAATAATTATGGGTTTTAAATCGCAAAATTCTTTGATTGTGACAGTAAAGGATATATCTAATTCTAATCCTATTTTTGGAGCTAATGTTAGGGTTTATAATTCTTGGAGCGATCAATCTCAAATAAGCGATGTTTATGGAAAAGTTCAATTCCTTCCTTTATCTCCAGAACAATATACTTTAGAAGTTTCGGCGCAGGATTATGTCACTTCTACTGAGACAATAAACATATCTGGACATAATCAAAAAACAGTCAATTTAAGCAAATAAAATGAAATCCAGAGGATCTCAAAAAGCAATGAGCTTGGTTGAAACTATAGTTGTGATAGCTATTTTTTCTATCATATCAATTTCAATAAGCTTGTGGATTGTTGGATTTTATAAGACATATGGATTTATACTTGCTCAAGCTCAAAATGTGATGAAAGCAGAAAAAGCTATTGCGACTATGGTGCGTGAAATTAGAGAAGCAAGCACTGCTCAAGATGGAGCCTATATACTTGCTACAACAACTGATTATGCTTTTTCTTTTTATTCTGATGTTGATAGTGATGATAATATCGAATTAATAAATTATTATATAGAAGGTAATAAATTTATAAAATCAATAGTAAAACCGATAGTTGGTCCTCCAGCTGATTATGTGAATGGATCCATTGTTAAGATAATAGAGGCTTCGGATATCATAAATGGTCCATCTGTTTTTAAATATTTCGACAAAGATGGGAATGAGCTTCTTACTACGCCAATAAGAAGAAAAGATACTGAAATGATGCAAGTTGATATCATAATTAATACTAATCCGGGAAGAATTAGCAACTATGAGCTTAAATCTAATGTCCAATTGAGAAATTTGAAAAGCAATATATGAAAAATTTAAAACAAAAAGGAGTCATAGCAGTATGGGTTTTAGGATTTTCTTTTGCTGTTTTAATAATGCTTGGGGGTACAGTCGGGTTTGTTTTGTTGCAACAAAAGACTTCAGTTGAAAGAATGGCTTCTGAAGAATCGCTGCATATAGCCGAAGCAGGAATAAATTATTATAAATGGTATATAAATCAAAATTCTACTACCACTCAAACAATTATCCAAGATGGTAATAATTGGTGTACAAGTTCTCAGACCCTTTCGGTTTGCGGTTCTCTTGATTGGTGTGGACCTTATGAGCATGAATACAAAGATACAAACGGAAATGCATTGGGGAAATTTTCATTATGCACTAAGGGAAAATCGATTTGCGGGCAGATTTTAGGAGCTTATGCAAAAGCAATAGGATATACTGATAAGAGACCAAAAATAAAAAGAGTTATTTTAGCTAAATTTGCAGCCACTACTGTTGCAGAATTTGCATATTTAGTTAATGAAAGCGTCTGGGTTGGCGATGACAGATCTATTTATGGTAAATACCACTCAAATAATGGAATAAGGATTGATGGTACTGGAAATTCTATTGTAAGTTCTGGAGTGGGAACATGGCTTTGCACTAAATCTTTCGGATGCGATCCGCCTAATTGCGATCCTGAATGCACTCATGAAGGAGATGCCTGCCGATGTCCTGGCGTATTTGGAAGTGGAGGAGGGTCTGATTTATGGAAGTATCCTGTTTTGCCTTTTAATTTCGATGGCATAACTTCTAATTTTTTAAAAATAAAGAATTTAGCCAATAGTAATGGGAGATATTATGAACCTTCAATAAATATTGATGAAAATGCTGATGGATATCATTTTATTTTCAAAGAAGACGGAACATTTGATGTCAAAATAATCACAGAATTAAAAGAAGTCAATTCATCAGATGGAGAAAATTTCAAATGGAAACCGGAAATAATAAAAGATGAATATACTTATAAAACAAATGTAACTACAAGCGATTCTTGCGGGTTGATTTTTGCTGAAGATAATATTTGGGTTGAGGGTACTATAAAAGGGAGGAAAACATTGGCCACGGCTAATCTTATTGATGATAACGCGCAAACAAGCGCTATTATCAATTGGAATTTAGATTATACGACTTTAGATGGGTCTGATAGTTTTGCTTTATTGGCAGAAAAAGATATTTTGATTCCACTTTGTTCTCCAGGAGGAGATGGTGATACGAGTTACAATCCTTTATGCAATAGGTCTGGATATACTGATAAAATGGTTGTCAGAGGAGTCTTTGTCGCGCAAACAGGATTTTTTGGGAGAAACTATTATCCTCAAGCAAAAAAGAATGGCAAGAAATGGGAATCTTATCAGCCGTGGTGCTATAGGAACGATCTTCTTATTTATGGATCAATAGTTTCTCAGAAAAGGGTTGGGACAAAATGGATGTGTGAATGGGGTTATTGTTCTGGATATGAGAATCGTACAAATTACTTTGATCAAAAACTTGCAACGAATCCTCCTCCATTGCTTCCTTACATTTCCCCAGATTTAAAGATTGTTTCTTGGGAAGAATTGCAATAGAATATAGATAAGGAATTTTTTAGAAGAAAAAATAAGATGAGTTTTTTTAATTTTCAACAAGATATTTTTGGTATAGATATTTCTGATACATCTTTTAAGATAGCCAAGCTTTCTAAGAACGGGAAATTTTTTCGTTTGGAATCATATGGCTCTTTTAATGTTCCAAAAGATATAATTGTTGATGGTCAGATAAAAAATATTGATCTGCTATCAGAATTAATTAAAAACGCGCTTCCAACAGTTAAAGGAAAAAAAATAACTTCAAAGTATGTTGCTTTAGCGCTACCAGAAGAAAAAACTTTTTTGAGGGTTATAGAAACCCCTGATATAAGCGCTTGTTCGTTAAATGAAGCAGCCAAGTTTGAAGCAGAGAAATATATACCGATTCCAATAAATGATGTCTATATAGATTGCGGGTTAGTGGATTCAGAAAGCAAAAAATATTTGCTTTTGGCAGCAGTGGCTAAAGAGACAGCCGACTCTTATGCTTTATGTTTGGAAAAAGCTGGACTGGAGCCTATAGTTTTTGAGCCAAAAACTCAAGCCATTTCAAGAAGTTTAATTCCTGGAAATTTTTCTGATGCCCCAATTTTGATTTTAGATATGGGCGCGCGGAGAACTAATATTTTAGTTTTTTATAAAGATGCAGTTAATTTTTCAGCTACGATTAATTTGAGCGCTAATAATTTGACGCAAAATATTGCCCAAGAGATTGGAGTAAGTTTCAAAGAAGCAGAACAACTAAAAATTAGAAATCAAAATGAAAAAGCCAAATATGATAAGAGAATAGAAATAGCGATTAATGATTTTATAATAGACCTGGCAAGCCAAATTAGAGGTTATATTAATTTTTATAATGAGAAGCCGTATTCTCCTAAGGAGGGAATAAAAAGAGTGATAATAAGCGGTGGTGGGGCAAATCTTTTTTCTATCAAGGAAAAAATTAGCTCAGCTCTTGGCATAGAAACAGAAATCGGCAATCCTTGGATAAATATCCTTCCTCAGCCAGTAAAAGAGATTCCTTATATAAGTTTTCAAGAATCGCAAGCATATAGTGTAGCTTTAGGATTAGCTTTAAGAGGGATAAAATTTGAAATTTAATATGGTAAATTTACTGCCAGAAGAATATAAAAAAAGACTGAAAAACCAAAAAATATGGAATTTTTTCCTGTCTTTTGAAACAGTTTTATTTTTGATATGCTTGATAGCTGTAATAGGACTTTTCCTTTTAGAATTTTATTTTCAATCGGTGCAATCTTATAATGCAAATATGCTTGAAGCAGTGAAATCAGATTCTTCTCAGATAGATCAAATAAGAAAAGAAATAGATATTCTAAATAAAGAAACTGTCTTGGCTAATCAGATTATGTCGAATCAATCCAAGATATCCCCATGGTTTGGAAAAATAGTCGCGGATATGTCTCCGGGGATGAATCTAAAATATTTTTCTTTTAAAAAGAAGGAAAATAATTTTGATGTTTCGATAGTGGGATATGCTCCAGATAATGATTCGATTGTTTCTTTTAAAAATAATTTAGAAAAGGATTTCTCTACAAAGATCGATTTGCCATTAGATGCTTTAACGAAAAGGAGAGATATAGATTTTACTATTAATTTTTCTCTATCAACAAAATAATCTATGATAGCTAATACAAAAAATCAAAAGATTATTTTCCTTATTTGCCTGTCAGGGATTATCATGATATTGATTTTAGGTTTTGGTGTTCCTAAAATAAAGGCTATTAACAGGATAGTCGGAGATATATCTGATAAGATAGGCGAGATTAGAACAATAGAAGTAGCTAAGACCCAGACTAAAGAATTGCAGGAAGAAAAGGAGAAATATAAGGATGATTTTGGAGAAAACAGTGCAAAAAAGATGTTTTTAGATATCAATGAATATAAGAATTTTATTAATTCCTTGTACGATTTGGCGGAAAAAAACGGACTTGAATGCAAGATAAATTATTCTGGAGATAATTTCTCTAAAGAAAAAATAAAAGAAGGACAGAATCCATATATAATAATAAGCTTAGAAACATCAGGAAGCTATAATGATTCTTATAAATTTTTGAATAAAATAGAGAATTATCCTTATTTAGTCGATATTCTTGATTTTAAGATTAGCAAGAATAAGGATCAAGGAGTTTTATCTAATTTTTCTATAAAAGTTTATGCAACCCCTAAATTTTGATATTAATTCTTTTAAAACAAAAGTTGGAAATTTTTTTAAATTCCTGCTTGATAATTATTTTTGGCTTGTCATTGTAGTAATATTATTCGTAGTAGCTATCCAAGGATTTTATTTTTATTCAATCAATAATAAAATAAAAAGCGCGCAAGATGAAATTTCTGTTAAAAGCATATTATTGAATCAACAGGAATTTGATAAGTTTAAGGAACTTGCAATTAAGCGGAAAAATGCTTTTTTGGAAGATGTTACTATCGATTTAGAAAATCCTTTTTTCCCTGTGTCAGGATCAGATGATATTAAGGCTCAGAATCAATCTAATTCTCAGGAAGCTATAAAGGATTGATTTTTTGTCTTTTTTGGGTATAATATTTTAGCTTCAACAAAAGCGTTTTTTAATGCAAGAAAAATATCTTTTTCTTTAATATTCCTGAAAGTTGCAAATAATTCATTTGCCCCCATAGTTCAATGGATAGAACATTAGCCTTCTAAGCTGATGATGCAGGTTCGATTCCTGCTGGGGGTACTAATAATCATATTAATCGCCTGAAGGCGAATAATATGATTATGTGCCTACGGCACAAAGGAGAAGCGCGATAGCGCCTTCGATTTATTAGATGTTTTTAACGAACGCAGTGAGTTTAGAACTATCTTGTATGCCGCGAAGCGGCCCTGCTGGGGGTTTCAATATTCGTATTCCTGATTTGTCTCGCCGTATCCTCCAGATGGCAGAGGATTCGGATTGCGGGTTTAACATTATTTATTATATGGTGGCTATGGTGTAATGGTTAGCACGAGAGTCTGTGGAACTCTCAGTACGGGTTCGAATCCCGTTAGTCACCCCATTTAAAATAAAGCGCTTTTAGCGCTTTATTTATTATATCGGGATTCGAACCAGAAAGGGGGTCGGGGAAATTGGGTATTTCCCCGTGTAGGAAAATACTAAAAACCGAGAGGTTTTTAGAGAGCGAATTCCGAGCTTTGCCGAGGAATAAAGCGATGTTCGATTGCCCGTTAGTCACCCCATTTAAAATAAAGCGCTTTTTTGCCATAACGGGATTCGAACCAGAAAGGGGGTCGGGGAAATTGGGTATTTCCCCGTGTAGGAAAATACTAAAAACCGAGAGGTTTTTAGAGAGCGAATTCCGAGCTTTGCCGAGGAATAAAGCGACGGTCGATTGCCCGTTAGTCACCCCATTTAAAATAAAGCGCTTTTAGCGCTTTATTTGTTATATCGGGATAAAAAACAAAAAAGGGTCTGAGATCAGTTATCTCTTTTAAATTTATTCTTCTTTTTTTTCTTCTAATTGGATAGGTATGATTATTTCTTTTTCGTCTCGCAAAACTGTAAAAGCAAGTTGATCTCCTATTTTATGATTTTGGAGTATGTCATTTAAAGTATTTTTTTCAGTGATATCGATTCCATTACATTTTAAAACTATATCGAATTCTTTTAATCCAGCTTTTCCAGCAGGGGAATCTTTGAGAACAGCTGGTTCTCCCAGTCTTTCTCTAACAATTAATGCTCCATGATCTACATTGATTTTATTTCTTTTTGCTATCTCTGGATTTAAAACAAAGTATCTTATGCCCAAGAATGGTCTTTTTATTTTTCCGTATTTTATTACTTCTTCAAATATTTCTTTTACATAATTTATTGGTATTGCAAATCCAAGATTCTGTGCTCCAGAGACCATGGCGCTATTTACTCCTATGGCCGTACCTTTCATATTAACTAAAGGTCCTCCGGAATTACCAGGATTTATAGCTGCATCTGTTTGAATGAGCCCGTGCAAGCTTGTTGCGCCAGCATTGCCTCCATATGCGGTTATTCTTCTGCTTAATCCTGAGACTATTCCGAGCGATATTGTATCATCGAATTCTCCTAATGGATTGCCTACTGCCAATACTTGTTCGCCTAATTCAATTTTTCTGGAATCGGGGTGCATTTTGATAAAAGGAAAGTTATATCCTTCTATTTTTAATATTGCTAAATCAACCATTGGATCTCTGGCTATTACTTTTGCGGTATATTTTTTTTCTGGATCAAGCAATACTGTGTATTCAGAATCTGGATCAGCTACAACATGATTGCATGTTACAATATATCCATCTTTAGTGATTAGAAAACCAGATCCTCCTCCGACTTTCGTCTTTTCTTTTTGTCCTTCAAAAGAAGGCATCATTATATCTTCTCCTCCCATAGGCATAGCAAAGAATCCAGAAATTTTTGGTAAATCCTTTGATACGACAATAGTTATTGCAGCAGGGCAGACTTTTTTAGCCACTGAAGTTATGCAAGATTTATTCATATATTTTTCTTTATTTTACCATAATTTTGCAGTTGCCAACAGAGAAAAAAAGTGTTAAATTATATTATCAATATTATAGAACTTTAATAGATTTGTTCCCAATATTTGGGGCTTATTTATGCTTGTTTTCCGCTCTCATAGTTCAATGGATAGAACAAGGGACTCCTAAGCCCTAGATGCAGGTTCGATTCCTGCTGGGAGCACATCTATGGGCTCGTGGCTCAGTTGGTAGAGCACCTCCATGGCATGGAGGGGGTCAGGGGTTCGAATCCCCTCGAGTCCACTTTATTAAATTTAGAAATATGGAAAAGCCTTTGAAAGTAGCAATTATAGGAGCTGGAACGATAGGGCTTTATATTGCCGATAAATTGTCAGAACAAGGTCATTATGTGAGTATTTTTGAAAAGAAATCAGATACAAGTAAAAAAATTTGTTCTGGATTAATATCGGAAAGGATATGGAAATTCATAGATTATAATCCTGATTTTATAAAAGATGAATTTAATTATTGCTTTGTTAATTTTGGAAGCAAAACATGTAAATTGATTTTTTCCCCTAAACATTATCTGATTGAGAGGGATTTGATAAATGAAAGATTAGTATCAAAATTAAAAGAAAAAGGAGTAAAAATTTTCTTTGATAATTTTATTCAAGAATTGCCGAGTGGTTTTGATAAGATAATCGCCTGTGATGGAGCGACTTCAATCATAAGAACGATTTTAAAATCAGAGAAACCAGATATTTTTTTGGGAGGCAGAATTTTTTTAGATAATAAAAAAGGATTGAAAGACATTAACACATGGTCAAAAAAAGATGGATTTTTCTGGGCGATACCTCATCGCGACAAGATTGAATATGGAGTCATGGGGCATCCAAACGAGTTAGGAAATGATTTTTATCAATTTTTAAAGGATCAAGGATTGGAGTTTGAAAAGAGAGATATAGAATATGCTATTATTCCTCAAGGATTAGTTGTTTCGAATAATAATAAAGTTGTTTTTTGTGGAGATTCGGCCGGAATGACAAAACCGTGGAGTGGAGGAGGAGTGATATGGGGGCTTACTGCCGCAGACATTCTAATCAAAAATTTTCCAGATTTTGAAAAATATAATAGGGAAATAAAAAATTTTTTTGAAATAAAAATATTGAAAGGGAGAATAATAAAGAAAGCGACATATTATATAGGGAATTATTTTTCATTTCTAATTCCAAAAGAATGGATTCGCGACAATGATTTCCCTTTATTTTAGCGAAAGGAGGCGTGCCAGAGAGGATGAACGGGGCGGTTTCGAAAACCGCTATTCGCTTTAAAACCGAATCGGAGGTTCGAATCCTCCCGCCTCCGCCAAATTTAATAATTGTGCGACGGCACAATTATTAAGTGGCCGGAATTGGGAAATAAGGATTCGAAGCAAGGTACTGCCAAATTCAGTAGAATTTGGGAGTGAATCCTCCCGCCTCCGCCATGGATTTCAATTGATAGATAAATTTTATTTAAAAATATGTCAAATCAAATAATATTTTATATAATTTCTTTTATTATTTTGGCTGTTAATGCCTATATTATTTTTTATACTTATAAACTTAATAAAAGAATCGGATTATTTTTTGAAAAGGGCGGAAATGATTTGGAACAAACTTTGAAGAATATTTTGAATCAATTGGAATCTTTCAAAAAATATAATGAGATAAACGACCAAAACATAAAAGATTTGCAGGAAATAGCTCAAAGAAGCTTCCAGAAATGCGGAATAGTGAGATTTTCTCCTTTTAAAGATGTGGGAGGGAAACAAAGTTTCTGTATCTCTATGCTTGATAAAAATAATTCAGGATTCTTAATAACAAGCCATTTTGGAAGAGATTTTAATCATATTTATGTAAAGCCGATATCCAAAGGAAAATCTGAATATTCTTTATCCAAAGAAGAACAAAAAGCTTTAGATAAATCAATAGGCATCGATTCTAAAGATCAAGAAGATGAATAATGAAGAAATAATATGACAGTAAAACGCGCGCCAATCGTAGTAGTTTTGGGACATGTCGACCACGGGAAGACTACTATTTTAGATTACATAAAAAAAAGTAATGTTGCCGCCAGAGAATCAGGAGGGATAACTCAGCATATCGGCGCATATGAAATTGAATACAATGGCAATAAAATAACTTTTATTGATACCCCAGGGCATGCCGCTTTTTCATCGATGCGTTCCAGGGGCGCTAAAGTCGCAGATATTGCTATTTTAGTTGTTGCTGCTGATGATGGAGTTAAAGAACAGACTAAAGAAGCTATTAATGTCATTAAGAATGCCAATATTCCATTCATCGTCGCTATAAACAAAGTAGATATAGAAAGAGCTAATCCAGAAAAAGTAAAAATGGATTTATCTAAATATGATGTGATGTTAGAATCGATAGGAGGCGATGTCCCTTCAGTTAATACTTCGGCAAAACAAGGGACTGGAATAAATGATTTATTAGATTTAGTAGTTCTTATTTCGGAGATGAATGATTTGAAAGCTGATCCAGATTCAAAAGCTACTGGGACTGTAATCGAATCAAAGCTTGATAAGCTAAGAGGTCCTACGGCAACTTTATTGATTACTGACGGAACTTTGAAAGTGGGGGATATAATAGGATCGGCTACTGCTAATGGAAAAATAAAAGCAATAGAAGATTTTAGAGGGAAACAGATTA
>Ga0209311_1003215_pt1 | contig 11223 bp, 3 predicted proteins | sample AD_UKC045_MetaG_FD_184417 | JGI IMG/M metagenome (GOLD analysis project Ga0209311, IMG submission 184417) | Active sludge microbial communities of municipal wastewater-treating anaerobic digesters from USA - AD_UKC045_MetaG (SPAdes) (version 2) | ecosystem: Engineered > Bioreactor > Anaerobic >... | reverse complement strand
TTCAATCCGAGCGTGTCGAGCAGTTCCTGCGGATCAAGTTCTCTGATGTCCTTTTCCCATAATGTGACATCGCGATGGTTCGCCTTGTAGGTCTTGACGGACAGCGGATCGACGTCCACCGCACCCAGGACCCTGAATCCGGCTCTTTTCAACCCGACCGTCAGTCCGCCGCAACCGCAGAACAGGTCGACGGCCGTGGGCTTGCCGTCACCGTTTGGACGGAGTCCTCTGCTTCGTTTCGCCTTGCCTTTCATCGGAAAAACCTCCTTTTGTTCGAATAGGCGCTCCCCATGAGCGTTTTCAGGAGGTTACTTACCGATGGGCCGACTGAACCGCCGGCTTCATCCGTGGAATGGAAGCGGTTTGTCCCGGAGGGATCGCATGTTGGTTTTAGGGTATCCGTCGCTTCCGGCAGCATCCATTAAATCTCCAATGTCTTGAGCACAGCCCGGTCTATGTCGCCGTAAAACACCACGTCCAGGCGTTCGATCACGTCCTCCGGCAGTCCCGCGAACTGCGTTTTGTTGGAAACGGGGACCAGGGCGCGGAGCGCCCCTGATTCAAGCGCCAGTTGCAGGGGTTCGGTGATCGAAGCCGGACCTTTGATGTTCCCTTGGATGGTCAGGTCGCCGAGGATCACCGTACCGGCCTGCACATGACGGTTGCGGACAGCGGAGATGACGGCGGCGAAAAACGCAACACCGCAGGGACAGTCGATGCGGCCGCCGGAGAGGTCCACGGCTTCGGCATAGATGTCCTTCTGCGCCAGCATCTGTGTGAGCCCGAGCTTGTCTTTGACGCTCTGCAGATAACTGAAAGCCCGGTTGAGGGATTCCTTCAGCGATTTTTCAAGGCCCGTCGGGGTGCGGAGCTTGCCCGTGCCCGCCGTCAAAGTGACCTCAAGCCTGAACAAAGCGACCTTGGCTTCGGAATCCACCGCGGCCGTGTAGACCGTTCCGGGAGGCAGGGGGTCCTGCGAAATGACTCCGGCCCCCCCTTGCTCGGGGACGCCTACGGACCGCTCGGTGTCGTCCGCGAGATCGATGTATGAAAAACTGGTCTTATAGAATTCGAACGAGCCGCGTTTCTTGAGCTGCTCCTTGACCCGGCGACGCCCCTCCATGGCCAGTTCGACGTACTCCGTGAGCTCCTCCTTCGTCCAGCCTCCGCCCGGATGGAGGATTTTGAGAAGGCCGCTCACCGTTTTCTTCGTCGCTGTGGCGTCCCTGCCTTCAACATGCGATCCGAAACGGAAGACCCGCTCGGCCTCGTCGAAGCGGTTCTGTTTTCTGAGCGCCCGGAACGCTTCGGCCAGATAGTCGGTGACAAAACCGTAGTGGACCGTGAGCATGTCCTTCGAATTTTTCGGAACCTCCCAGCCGGGCAGGTAGAAGTGCATCCGGTCGAGCAGCGCCAGATCGAATTCTTTCGGCAGCGGCTGGAAAAGGTCCGTGGCCGAGTTCCGGACCAGGCTCTCCACCGGTTGGTTCAGGTTGCCGATGAACACCAGGGACGCTTCCGCCAGCACCTGGGTGACCCCGCGGCTGAAGCGGCCGTTGGCCATGTAGTCCTTCATGATCTGGACCGCGTCGGGATCGGTGATTTTCATGCCGCCTACTTCGTCGAATGCCACGACGTCCCAGTGCCCCACGAGCCCGACTTGTCGGCGGGCGTTGTTGTAAAACAGGTTCGCGGTGCTCGCCTTGCCTCCCGAGAGCAGCATGCAGTAAGGGGACATCTCGCTGAACGCGTAGGATTTGCCTGTGCCGCGCGGACCGAGCTCGATGAAGTTATAGTTTTTCTCGACGAAGGGGATGAGGCGGGTGAGCAGGAGAATCTTCAGCCGGCGCTCCATCCGCAGCGGCTCCAAGCCGACGCTCCGAAGGAGGAGATCGATCCACTCGTCCCTTGTCATTCCGCCCCGGCCTTCCAGGTATTCTTCCAGATCGAACCGGGCGAGTTGGATGGGTTTCAAATCGACGATATGGAAGGGACTGTCTTTTTTGCCCTCTTCGGACAGCCTGAATTCCACGTCGATGATGGCCCAGATGCCGCCCTCAAGCAGCCGTTCGTACCGTCGGTAGAATTCTTCGGCGATGTGTATTTTGGCATAGCCGAAGTGATCCATGGAGGCCCAATATTTGTTCTCGCTCGGGAGGAAGCGGACCTCAACGCGGTCGATGAACCGATGCCTGCCTTTCTGCTCGACCATGGACTGGGCCTTGTTCGCCTCGTCGTGGCGGAAGTAATTCGTCGTCAAGGTTTCTTTGACGGCGTCCACGCCGATGCGGATTTCCTCGTCGTTGTCCGAAGCACAGTATTTGCCCAAGAGATACTCGAGCACATAGGACGGTACGTTCTCGCCGCCCTTGATCTGGTGCAGAAGGTCCTTCCGCACCACTTTCCCGGCGAACACGCCCGTTGCTTTCTTGTCCAGGTCGTCCTGTTGCATTCCGGTCTCCTTAATCGAGCATCGCGTTCTTCAGCTTCCGCTTCGCCCACACGACGCGCGTCTGCGGGTCGCTCACCCTGATTTCGATCTCCGCCCCGTCGAAATCCGGGTCGAGCAACACAGGAACGGGCGTTTCTTTGCCCGCCTGCAGGGTCACCTCACGGGTCTTCTCGTCCCGCGCCTCGCAGTCGGCGGCCTCGCCTATTACCTTCGCTTTCGTTCCCGTGCCGTCGTAGGCCTCGATCTTCACCCGGGCGGCCGTGCCGAACATGTCGCTCTGGAGGTGGAATTTCAGACCGATAACCCGGCTGGTGAATTTGTCCGACCGATAGCGGACGTCGATCTCAGGCTTGCCTGCGGTTGTTTGTTTCTCCCGTCCGGCCCGGAAGACGATCACCGGCACCACCGCCTCTTGAAGACTCAGTCCGCCGTGGAAATAACCCTCGCCCTCCGAGAAGACGCGGAACCCGATGGGCAGGCAGACTTCCTGCACATCTCCTTGAATCCCCACATGGCCCGCCTTCAGGGTGACGGTTCCGGCCGATCCGGAAAGGCCCGAACCCAACCGGCAGCGGCGCTTGTTCTCCAACCAGCCGCCCGGAGGCGTCTGGACCACATCGCCCGCCGGGATTTCCGGCAGCATCATGTGGCCGTGGTCGGCGCTGATCACCACACGGTCGACCCCCTGGGAAACCGCCCACCGGACCGCGGCTGCGATATCCCCGATCACGTCTGAGAGGTAGCGCCGGGCGCGCCAGGCACCGAGGTTCTCGGCCACCGTGTCCGGGTCCTGGGTCCGCACCACAAAGAGCTCCGCTTTCTTCAGGTTGGCGGCGGCCTTTTTCGGCGAGCCGAGCAGGTCGTCCAATGTGGTCTCGAAAAACCGGTCGCCGTAAGTGTCGGCCAACAGCTTCATACGGTCCGCCGATGTCTTCAGCAGGCGGGTTCCGAGGGCCGGGACAAGGCCCCCGTCTTTCTCCACAAGCCGGAGCATTCCGTCCGCACCCGGCATGAGCGCCGCCATGCCGCAGCCGGTCACCGTCGGGACAACCCCCGCGGCGTGGCTGACGTGGACTTCGCCCGTTCCCGCCAAGGCCTCGCCCAAATCGCGGCCCATTTCGTAGCGGAGGGAATCCACCATGAAGAACGCGGTTTTCTCGCGGCGTTCCAGCAACGGGGCCACATGTTCGTCGAAAATACGGGTCTGCCTCGACGCTCCGTCCGGCGGCCAGCCCTCCGCTTGAACCGCCGCGAGGAAAGCATCCTGCAAGGCCGTGACGGCTTCGCGGTAGTGACGACGACAGAGGTCGACGACCGGGGCGATGACGTCATCGTCGGTGCAGGCGGTGAGGGCGGTTTCAAACAGGCGCGACGCCCGGTCGAGGTCCGACCAACCGCCTTCGGTGTAGGCGTTCATCAAATCCGTGAGGTTCTTTTTCCCGGTCAAGCCCCCCGAAACCGCGGCGGCGGATTCGATCATGGCGGCCGCCCTTTCAAGCGCCGTCCAGGCCGGCGACCTCTGCGGGTCCCTCCGCCAAATCGACCGTTTGCGGTTTTCGATCACCATTCGTGCCGCCGCCGGGTCGCCGGTGACGACAAGCCCGACCGCGCGGCCGAGCAGACGCCGTTCCTCGAAGGGGAAGGTGTCGCGTTCACCGGGGTCGAAATCCTTCGGCATGAGGTCCGGCAGGCGGAGTCCGCTTTCGATCCCCATCGCCAGTTCGACATAGGTTTCACGCAGACCCGTGTCGCTGCGCATCCTGTCGCAGGCCGCATAGACCACGGACTTCGCTTCGACGCCGGCGCGCGGCACGGCGCTCAAGGCGTCGGGAACGCTTTCCGGAAGATCGAACACGAACTCGCTGAAAAAGATGTATTCGGCGGCTTTCGGCCTCAGCACATTCCAATCGCGGTCGCCGCCTGTGTGTTTGAACCCGACGGCGGCGGCGAGCAACCGCAGCAGCTCGTCGACGCAGCCCGGCTTGGCGGCGGCTTCCTTTGCTTTCGCCGTGTTGCACAGGGCAGCCGCGATGATTTCCGCCGGGGTTTCCGTCCGGAAAACGTCGTTCAAGAGCGGCCAACGTTGCGTTTTTTCCAAACCGTCCAGAAGGGCGATGTCCGGCTTCCCCTCGCGGAAAAGCCTTGTGATCTCGTCGGCCTTGTCCGGCATGGCCTGGCGGGCGAGCGAATCGATCTTCTGGTCCTCGGCGTCGCCGAAGGGAGCGCCCGCCATGGCGTAGACCTCGAAGGGGTCCCGCATTTTCTCTTCCTCGCCCGCGCCCCGGCGGCGCGGTATGTAGATGAGCAGGCAGCGGTCCCGTTCCGAGGGGTTCTCGGATTCGTTCATCAGCCGGTAAATCTCGTCGGCCCGGCGACGGGTCTTAAGGACGGAGGCTTCGGCGGACAACACCTCGCAGTTCGGCGCGTTGAACTCCGCGGCGAAAGATTTGAAGTCCCCTTCGGCGTCGTACCAGACCACGATGCGGCGGTCGCCCAAAAGATCGACAATCTTCTTGTGCAGGAACGAGGTGAACTTCATCGGGCGGCCTCCTTTTTCCGACGGCCGCGGCCGCCTTTCTTCTTGGATTCCGGGGCTTCGACCTCGCAGAGGTCCTCAAGCCCGTGGGCGATGGCGATGGAGCGGTCGCGTTTGCACACCCCCCGGACGCGGTCGGGCCAGATCGTGTAGGCCAGGTGCGCCCAGTCGTAATCGCCCTTGGCGAGCTTTTTCCAACAGTCCTCGGTGTCCTTGGCCCAGGAGCGCAGGCGGAAAAGACCGTGGAACGGCGCGGCGTTGATGATCACGCCGTCGTTGAGGTCAGGCTTGTAGGGCAGCGCGGCGATGCGGAGCAATTCCTCCCGCAGGTCCCGCAGCTCGCCGAGGAACGCGCGGGCCTCGTTCAGCCGGTCGGTCAAACGGGTCGCCTCTCGGCCGGAGGCGGATTTCAGGTCGTTCTCGATACCGCCGATTCCGCGCTCGACTTCGGATATTTTGGGCTCGACGTATTTGTTGACCGCCCCGTAAAGCGTCTGGTTGTTCAAGCGGTGGTAGTAGAGCCAGATGGTGTACGATCCCGAAGCGGTGGAAAGCGGCCAATAGATCGGGGCCTTGCGCCGGCTCTTGGAATAGCGCTTCAGGTGGTCCTGGAAGAAGCCGGAGGGCTTGCGGAACCAGTCGCGCAGATCCCGTACGCCGAGAATCCCGCAGGCCTCCTGTTCGATCTCGTAGGCCTTGTCCTTCCAGAGCAGGTCGAGCACCTCCCGGACGCGCCGGACGATGTCGTCCCGGTGCGGCTGATTGCCGTTGAAGCCGGGATCCTCCACCAGGATGCCGTCCCAGTTGATGCGGAGCGGGTACTCGGAATCCGGGATGGTCGGCTTCGAAACCGAGCCGTCCGGCGGCAGGGTGTTCGCATCCGGCCGGGCCCGGAGCCACGCCTCGCTCACGATGCCTGCGGGCTTCGCCGGCAGGCCGTCCGGCCCCACGAGCATCCCGGGCGGGCAGACCGGAAGCGGGTCGAACGGGTCGGGCAGCTTCGGCGCCAGCGACGGGTCGATCGCCATGCGGACATCCCAGCGGCCGAAAATTACGCCAATACACCAAGAAAGAAGTTTCACTATTGCAGTTGGTTTCGATCGGTCTGTAAGGACAGCCCCCTTTTCAACATCGTCAAAAGAAGCAATGGCTTCTTCTATGAATGCCTTTGCATCTTTCTCAAGATCCAAAGCAGATTCAACAAGCATGTCGATATTCTGAAGGGATCTTTCAACGTTTTCACTTAGGGCAGCCTTTTCTCTCAGACATTCTTCCAATCCTCGGCCGTTTGCGAATTCCGGAGCGACAAATATTCTTGCCTCCTCTTCCATGGCAACGAGTTGAATCAACGTTTCACCCGCAATCTTCGCTTGCTCTATGATTCTTGAGGAAATGGACTTCAAATCATCTATTGGAAATGGAATTCGGGAAACGATGCCTGGCTGCCAATGGTGCCCATCATAATACTGCGCGGCTACGGCCCTCGGTAGCCTTGCGTTCAAGTACCCTAGCGCCAGCCACGGCATTTCCGCTTTATTATAGAATGCGAGCCCTTGGTTTACCGGCGACGTAATCTGCCCCAAAGGCATAGCTTGAAAATACAAACATGATGCCACGTCGCTCCATCCAATCTTGTATTTATTAATCGAGTCCTTAACGCGCCGTGACCCAGTACATAAATAATGTTCCTGTGAAGCAAAATCCCATCTCGCTATATAGGCAGAATCTCTATAAAAAGGAAGATTGTCTCCCCCCTTTGCAAATGAAATCCACTTGCCTTTTGCTTGATCCCTATATGGTACTTCCCACACGGCTCTAACAAATCTATCATCGTTTGAAGTCTGCCTTCCTTCTGCGGTAGTTCCAACACATTCGCCAACTTTTGGAGCTTCAACAAAGAGCTTTTCAAGCCGGGGCGGGAGTGAATAAAGAAGCATGCATCCTGGATACCTTTTCATGCGTTCCAAGCTTCGCACACAACATGCTGGATGCCTGTAAAACGTCTCCGAGAAAACTTCGCGTAATGCATTTTCCTTCTCGTGAACGCTACGGAGATCAATAAAGTGAACATTGGCGCAAGATGAAGACTCGTTTATTAGAACGTATGCAGCGGTCCTGTTGAATGCGTCATCTAATACACCGAACATTAGGTCTAAGAAGACGACAGGTCGAAAACACGGGAAAATAATCTGCTCTCGCAAATGCCGAAATGTAGGCTGAAATGCCCACATTCTTTCGGTTAGAGCAGCGCACAACCCCCGCTTAAGCAGTAGCTCTGAAGCTCTTTCTATGAAAGCGGCATATAGATTACCACGCGTTCTTGTGTAGAAGTTGTTAAGAATGCGCTTGACTCTTTCTGTAGCGTCACCATAAGGCGGATTCATCAGCACGACGTCGTAGCGCTTCCGGCACAGGTCGATGAAGGCGAAGCCGCGGGCGGCGTCCTCGGCGAACAGGCGGCGGCGCAGAACGCGGCCGTTCTCGGCCCGCTCGGCGTATTCCTCGAGCGCCGTCAGGATGAGTTCTTCCGCCTGGTTCCAGAACTCCTCGTCCGTGATTTCCTTGACGTCGAAGAGCGTCCTCTGCTCGGGCTTCGGCCGGGCCAACTCCGGGAAGAGCACGGCCTGTTCCGGTTTCGGCCCTTCAAGCCACTGCTTCTTCGCCTCCGCCACGGCGTCCCGGATCTCCTCCTCGATCTTGAGCAGGGATCCCGCCTCGTCGGCGAGCTTCATCTTCTCAAACACCACTGCCGTCAACTGGCCGAGGACCTTGGGTCGCAGGGCCTCGATGAACTCCCGCCGCATGTCTTCTTCATCGGGCATGGGTTCGGCGGTGACGATGTTCGACTTCGTGACGCGCGGCCTCTCCGCAGGCTTCAGACCGAGGCGCTTCCAGGTCTTCTGCGCCCGCAGCCAAAGCGCCAGCGCGGCGATCTGCACCGCGCGCGGGTCAATGTCGATGCCGTGCAGGTTGTGCTCGACGATCATCTTCGGGACTGCTTTCAAGAAAGCGTCCCTCGATGGGTAGGCAGTAGGCAGAGGGCGGTAGGCAGAATCGGAGTAGTCGTAGCCTATCTCTTTGAGAGCGAGTTCAAGAGCCCGTTGATCAATCGTCCCGTTTCGCCCGCCAAGCCCAAGATCGCTTGCACTTCCTTGTACGGCAGATACCCCAGTCTTTGAACGATCAATATCTGCGTTTCGACTTCCCTCAGCGAGCCGTGGGCTATCGACAGAAAGTTCTGAAACTCCTTGTTTGATGTCCTCCCTTGCCCCTCCGCTATGTTCGATGGTATCGAGACAGCCGCCCTGCGGATTTGCGATGTGATCCCATACAATTCTTCCTTCGGGAACCTCTTGGTCACCTCGTAAATCATCTCCACCAGATCCATCGCTTTCTGCCAGGCGACCAGATCCCGATAGTTCTTCCCACTCATCGTTATCTCCTTCTGCCTTCAGCCTACTGCATACTGCATACTGTTCCTCCCAGGCTTCTTCGTAAATCCGTTCCAGCAGGTCGAATGCGTACAGCAGGAAGTGGCCTGAGCCGCAGGCAGGGTCGAGAACACGCAGGTCGCGCGGGTCTTTCTTCGGTCGGTGCTCGATGTATACCGGACGCTTGAACAGTTCCTCTTGGGAAAGATCGGTTTCGTCATCCTTACCGGCGGGAGACTTTTCTCCCGGGCCGAGGAATACCTCGTTCGGTCTCCGCACGAGATAGCGGCACTCCTCCTTGAGGACCGTGTCACCCTTGCGCATCTCGTACCAGATGCGCCCCAATGTGTTGTCGGTGAGGAACTCCACGACGTACCGCGGCGTGAAGAACTGGTTGCGGACGGCCAGCTCCCGACTGTTCCGGGGGGCTTGGGACGCCTCCCGCATGGCCTTGCGTTCTTCGGGCGGGTTGAAATACTGATAGACCCAGCCGATGGTTTCGTCCTCGGTCCAGAGGTGCATCAGTTCCGTCTTGTTGAGCTCGGCGAGGACGTCTTCCATGCAGCGCTCCGAGGGGAACACCGCCGACTGGGGCGTCATCCGGTCGAATAAAACGCCCAAGTCGAGGGCGAGTTCGTCGAAAAGGCACTCCAGGAAAACGCGGTAGGTGTCGTAGCGCCCGCCGAGCGCGCCGCCGGAGATGCGCTCGAACATCTGGAAACCAGCCGAAGTCGTTCCTTTGCGGACGCATTCGACGACCAGCCCCCGCTCCTCGCACAGACGCAGGGCCGCCAGCCGATTGAGGACGGTGAAGGAGATCTCCAGGACCATCCGCTCATAGGCGGCTTTGCGGCGGTCCGAATCCTTCCCCGCCGCGCCGGCGGTGTAGTGATCGAGAAGATCACGCAGACGGCGGGCCGCCGCGTGCTGATCGGGTGAAAGGTGCGTCAGCTTCTCAAGCGGCAGCACGACGCCGTCAGGGTGCAGACCGAAGACGCCGCGGAGCTGATCGGTGACGTCCTCCAACAGTCGACGCCGGCAGGCTGCGACGGTCTTGGCCAGCAGATTTCGTGTGTCCTTGTCGAAGCTCATCAGCGCCCCTTGATCCGTATCCGCTTGTTCGATTTCAACAGTCCGGCCAGCTTCTCCCGAATGCCCGCCAGCCAAGAATCCAAATCAGCAGGTGTGGACAGGACGATCGGCTGCAGGAGATCACCGAGGTCAAGCACCTCTTCACCGTAGCCTTCGTCCCTTTCCTTCACCTCCAGCGGCTCGGGTTCCGCGGGGCGTCTCCGTTTGATTTCCGCTTTCAGCTCTTCGATCAAACCCGGCAGGGTCCGCCGGCGCACCAACAGGGTCTGCAGCAGCCTGACGGGGTCGCCGTTCCCGGCGGTCGGCGGCAGATCGCATGTAAGCTTGGCCGCGATCTCCTCACGGTCCTCGTCCAGCAGCTTCGCCCAGTCCGGTTCGGTCTCGAGCCCGGTGAGGGCTTTCTTGAGGTCGTCTTCATACGCGGCGCGGTCGACCGTGTATCTCTTTTCCGTGCGATCCATGGCGGATCTGATTACGCTCCGCAGCTCGGGCAGCCGTTCGAAGAACCTTTCGCTCGACAGCACCTCCTCCGCCGCGGTTCTGTCTTCGGCGCTCAGGAGGTCGTTCACGGCCCCGGGGAAGAGCCGTTCGAGGTCGGCCGAGGAATCCAGCACCGACCGGGCGTTCCGCACGTCGGCCTCCGCGCCGGACTCAAGGGCGTCGAAAACAGCCTTGGCCCAGGTGATCTCGTCGGGCAGCGCACATTCCACACCGCCGAGGACCGAAGCCGCTCCGCCGGCGTCGCCCTTCAGCAGATCGGCCGCGTCGGCCAGCAGGCGCCGGCAGCGGCTCTCGCCGGGAAGGCTCAGGAGACGCAGACGGTCGGGCAAAGCCCCGATTTTTTCCAGGAGGTCAGGGATGTGAAGCCGGACGGAGCGGCTGATGTGGTCTTCCAACGGCAGAACTTCGTCGCCGAAGAGGGTTTCCAGACGCCGGGCGGCCCTGTCCAAGGCTTCGGGGGGCAGTTTGGCGTCGCGGGACGACACACCTATCCTGTTGAACGAGACCGTGCTTTTGACGGCCTCCACCGCCTGCGGTCCCGCGGTGCGCACCGGTCCTCCCGCGCCCGGGACGTGGAATTCGATCTCTCCGGCGCGAAGGAGAGCCGCGAACAGGTACCGCACGGTGTCTTTGGTCCATCCATAGGGCGGCGCGGAAAACAAATCCTGAAGATAGGAACCCTGGAGCCTTCCGGAACCGGACTCGGCGGTCTTGGTCCGGAACACCCTGATGACCTCCGCGAGCACCGGGGCCGCGGTGTCCACTCGAGGAGCGCCCTTGCTTTTGACCACAAGGCCGAGAGGGTCGAGGTCCTTTGTGATGCGGTCCATACGCTCGACGCCGAGGAACTTGGCCGCCTCGTCCGTGGAAGGCCGGATCGGGGCCAGATGGAAATGGGGGAAGACTTCCTTGACGGCTCCGGCCAGGACCGAGCGCACAGCCGCGTCCAGGGTCTCGCCGGCTTCACGGACGGGGGTCGGCTTGCCGCGGAAGATGAAGACGCCTTCCAGCATCGCCTTTTCCATGGCGGCGGCCGTCCGCTCACTGCAGCGCTCGGCCGCCCGGCGTTCGGCGCGGAGATACTGGGCGACCACGTGATCCGCGGTCCGCTCGTCGACGTCACCGAGGACTTTTTCCGAGCGCACGATTTCGGGAAGGAGTTCCTCCACGGTGTCGTCGTTTTTCACCAGGAGGACCACGGTGTTCTTCAG
>Ga0209311_1003212_pt1 | contig 11224 bp, 7 predicted proteins | sample AD_UKC045_MetaG_FD_184417 | JGI IMG/M metagenome (GOLD analysis project Ga0209311, IMG submission 184417) | Active sludge microbial communities of municipal wastewater-treating anaerobic digesters from USA - AD_UKC045_MetaG (SPAdes) (version 2) | ecosystem: Engineered > Bioreactor > Anaerobic >... | reverse complement strand
CCGCAATGAAAATAGCAGCTTGTTAATGTTCTATGCGATCATCCGCAGTATCAAACTGCGCAATATCACCGTACCTGCTGAGGTTGCCGGTACCCCTGACAATTTACACAACTCTTGACAAACTACCTATTATGTGTTTTTAGGAGTAAACCATGGAGATAATGAATAAAATAACGACTCGTTTTTCAACCCTAATGCGATTGGTGGTTGTGCTTGGCCTGATCCTGGGCCTGGGTATGGAAGGGCAATTAAATCCGGTATATGCAGCACTCTCTGTCACCGTGGAACAGGCATCTGATCAAGCAGATCCAACCACCACCAGTCCGGTGAATTTCACGGTGACTTTTGGCGAGGCCATTGATCCGGCTACCTTTACACCGGATGATCTCACCTTAGGAGGCACAGTTGCAGGAAATTTGTCTGCAGTGATCACGGAAATCTCACCGAATGATAATACCACTTTTAATATTGCGGTAAGCGGCATGAATTTTTCCGGCACCGTGACCTGTTCGATTGAAGCAAACAGGGTGAAAACATTGGGGGGAGCATCCTTTGCAAAAAGCACCAGCACAGATAACCTTGTTTATTATGATCATGACCATCATGTGACGATCGTGGAAATCAGCACCGCTGAACAATTTAATGAGATTCGTAATGATTTGGGTGCGTTTTATCGCTTAATGGCGGATATTGATCTTTCTGCTTACACCAATTGGATCCCGATTGGCAGTGGTCCAAGTCCCTTTACAGGTATTTTGGATGGAAACGGAAAAGTGATCAGCGGATTAAAGATCACGGATACAACCGGATCAAACCAGGGTTTATTTGGTGTTACCGGAAGCAGTGCCTGGATAAAAGATTTAACCATCATGAATGCCGCCATCACAGCTGGTGACAATGCTGGTATCCTGGTTGGTCAAAACGTTGGGAATATTTTACGGGTAAGGGTCAGCGGAAATATATCCGGGGATGAGTATGTAGGCGGGTTGGCCGGAAAAAATTCCGGCTTTATCACGCGGTCTTATTCCACAGCCACCGTAACCGCCGTTGGGTCTGTAGGAGGGCTGGTGGGAGAGAACAGTCAGACGGTCTCCGAATCGTACGCCGTTTCACCGGTATTGGCTTCAGTATTTAATAACTATATCCAATTTGATGGAAATGATGACTATATTTTGATTCCGCATGACGCCGCCTATGAGACTGACAGTTTTACTCTGGAAGCCTGGTTCCAATGGGATCCGGCGTACATAGATAACGGCCCAGCTAATAATGATGCTGATGTTCAATTTATTGTAGGAAAAGGGTTCGAGCAGTTTGAAATCCATACAGAGGGTGGATCAGGGGAAAATGGGATTCGTTTTATTCCCATTCCGCGCACCACTGTGGTAGGCGAATCATCTGATGCATATCATGATGTTTTGGATGTGATCCAACCGGGTTGGTTCCATGTCGCTACTTCATGGGATTTTACATCGAAAACCGTGCGGGTTTATATCAATGGGGTGCAGCAAGATATTTATCATTGGGTAACCTATCCAACCCTTCGGCGCAATGATGGGCCAGCACCGACGGTTGCCCTTAAAGATCCATATACCAATCCTTTTGCTGGTAATACCTTTCCATTGTTAATTGGTGTGCGAAGCGATATTTCCGGTAACCCTGGAGGAATGTATTTTAAGGGAAAGATTGCTGATGTTCGTTTCTGGAATGTGGTGCGCAGTGGTGAACAAATCGATGCCAGTAAAAACATTCAATTAAATGGAAATGAAAGCGGATTAATAGGGTATTGGAAATTGAATGAAGCCAGTGGGACGACTGCCCTGGATAGTTCAACCAACGGGAATAATGGCATTTTGATGAACGGCGCTTCCCGTGTGCAGGAAGCTATAACCAATGTAGGCGGCTTGATAGGGGTGAATATCGGAACGGTGACAGATTCTTATTACGATCTTGAGGTATCCGGAATGAGTGACACCGGAAAAGGCGAAGGAAAAACAAGCGCTCAAATGAAAAACGTAACGACCTTTGCCTTATGGGATTTTAACGATACCTGGCAAATGACCGACGGGGTTACTTATCCTGTTTTCCTCTCATATACTTTAAATTACATGGCAGGAACGAATGGCTCTCTTAGCGGCATTTCCCCGCAGACAATTAGCAGGGGTGGAGTCGGTTCCAATATCACTGCGGTACCAGATGCAGGCTATCACTTTGTCCAGTGGAGCGATAGCAACACCGACAATCCACGGCAGGATAAATATGTTACTGGAACTATCACTGTCTCCGCTGAATTTGCCCTCAACCAGTACACACTCACCTACACCGCGGGAACAGGCGGCACGATCACAGGAACTGTCACGCAGACCGTGAGCCACGGCAGTGATGGGACGGAAGTCACCGCCGTCGCTTCAGAAGGGTACCATTTTGTCCAGTGGAGTGACGGGGTTCTGACCGCTTCTCGTACAGATACCCATATCACCGAAAATCTATCGGTCAGCGCGCAATTTGCCCTCAACCAGTACACACTCACCTACACCGCGGGAACAGGCGGCACGATCACAGGAACTGTCACGCAGACCGTGAACTACGGCAGTGATGGGACGGAAGTCACCGCCGTCGCTTCAGAAGGGTACCATTTTGTCCAGTGGAGTGACGGGGTTCTGACCGCTTCTCGTACAGATACCCATATCACCGGAAATCTTTCGGTCAGCGCGCAATTTGCCCTCAACCAGTACACACTCACCTACACCGCGGGAACGGGCGGCACGATCACAGGAACTGTCACGCAGACCGTGAGCCACGGCAGTGATGGGACGGAAGTCACCGCCGTCGCTTCAGAAGGGTACCATTTTGTCCAGTGGAGTGACGGGGTTCTGACCGCTTCTCGTACAGATACCCATATCACCGAAAATCTATCGGTCAGCGCGCAATTTGCCCTCAACCAGTACACACTCACCTACACCGCGGGAACAGGCGGCACGATCACAGGAACTGTCACGCAGACCGTGAACTACGGCAGTGATGGGACGGAAGTCACCGCCGTCGCTTCAGAAGGGTACCATTTTGTCCAGTGGAGTGACGGGGTTCTGACCGCTTCTCGTACAGATACCCATATCACCGGAAATCTTTCGGTCAGCGCGCAATTTGCTGTAAATGAACCACACTACTTAATATTCTTTCCAATGTTTTTCCAATAAGAAAGAAAAAAAGTAAACACTCTCTCATCAGAGTGCAGATCGCCCCGGATCTGTTTCCCGGGGCGATCTGTTTATGGACTTTTTTTCGAAGCTGACACAAAAAGGTGAAACTGCGAATCATGTAGGAGTTATGACAAACCTATTGTCACAGTACCGAGAACAACTAAAATAATTATAATCGGACCGAAGTCTTAGTAGATGCTCTCAGCAGCAACACCGCAGAACGTCTCGCCGCTAAACGCCTGGCTGAAGAAGAACCTGCTGCCTGCCGGTTTGAGACAGCCTGGCATACCATCTTCAATCCTCAGATCGGTTTGAGTCGCTCAGCACCATATCCACCAGGCGGCTGAAATGTTTTTCTTGTTCTTCCTTGCCTGAAAAAATCGCCGTATTTTTAGGATCACCTCTGAGAGGATCAGAAACAGATTATTTCTTTCCATCGCCAGGTGAGCCTTAAATAGGTGGATTGGTTTCCCTTGCCCATCAGAGGATGGGCGAGGGACAAATACGCAACAATTCAATTTAAATTTCTTCCGACCGGGCAACGCCGCCGAGAATTTTTTCCTCAAGGCTGGCAATCAAAGTCTTATATTTCGCCCTCTTGCTTCCCGCGCAGATGGACATGGCCACCGCCAGCGCTTCAGATATTTCATTCTGACCAGCGCCAGCATTGGCTGCCTGCTGGTAATGGAACTCAATGCACGGCACACAATCCGCCATCACGGAACAGGCCAGGGCAATGAGCTCAGTTGATTTCTGATCCAAAAATTGCGGATGGTATACTTTTTCTGAAAATTGATCGTAAAGCTGGTTGATATGATCAGGTAAGAACATTTTTTCCTCGTATCAGATGAGATTGGGGTTACCTGTATCATAATCCATCGGAAATATAATTACAATCGGAAAAAACCGATTATAATTATCGTATATTTCGATAATTTAGAGGCGCTTATGGATTTGCAGCAGCTGGCTACATTTCGTGTGATTGCCACACTGGGGAGTTTTACTCAGGCAGCAGAAGTGATGGGCTATGCCCAATCCACCGTATCAGAACACATCAAAAACCTTGAAGCTGATTTGCAAACCCGCCTCTTTATGCGCGCTGGGAGCAAACGGGTGGCGCTGACGCCGGCCGGAGAAAGATTGCTCAGCTACGCGCAGAAAATGGCCGATCTGGAAGAAGAAATCAAATCGGAAATCAATACCCCCGCCGTGCCCCATGGCAATCTGGCCATCCGCATCCCGGAAACAGTGAGCGCCTGCTATTTGCCTCAAATTCTAAGCCAATTCCACCGCTTATATCCCAGGGTCAACCTCGGTTTTCTGAACTGCGTGTATTTTGACCTGCCTGAAGAACTGGGCGCCGGAGCAGTGGACCTTGGTTTTTTAATGACTGATGACTTCCAGGCTCCCAATTTACACACAGAAATATTATGCCCGGTTCCACTAGTCATGGTCACTGGAACTTCCCATCCTCTCGCCAGTCAGGTTCCCTGGGATCTATCGCGCTTAAAAGACGAGCCCCTGATCATTCCAGCCAATGATTGCAGTTATATTCGCTTGTTGGAGCGGGTTTTAACCGAGCAAAAAATTAAATTACCTTATGTGTGGCGGGTTAACTCCATTACAGCCATAAAACAACTGCTCATCAACGGTGTGGGCTTCTCCGTTCTGCCCGAAATGGCCGTCAGGTCTGAAATCTCAGCCGGCAGTCTGGCCATCCTCCCCTGGCAGGAAAGCAGTGTGATTTCAGCCAACCTTCTGATGATCTGGCAAAAAAACAAGTGGATTCCTCCCGCTCTCCAGCTGTTCATGCAAATGGTTCTTGAATTGCAGATAAAACCATGACCCGGTTGGATTTATCCTTCTGTTTCAGGGTTCAAAAAAAATCCGGACTAGGACCGCTGCAGCAGATAAAAAAACATCATAGCAGATTATGAGGTAACGCTGCGGAACTTCACCTCAATCACAGTTTCTGCATCCACCGGGCACGCCACTGGCAGCTCTGGGGTCGAGTAATCCTGGCCGTTCACCTTCAGCGAGGCTGCCATCCCAAAATGGTGGAAAACCAGCGAAACCTGGCGGGTTTTAAGCTGGCCGGCGAATTGCCCCACCGCCTTGCCAATGCGCAACACCAACCGCAGCGGATCAGCCTCAGACAGTCCTTCCACCCTGATCTCCGTCAGGGCAAATTCTCCCTGCTGATAAGCCAGCGATTCTCCGTCATCCTCGTATAAAACGAAGTCAGTCCGCAGCGGACGGTTTCCTCCATCAGGCCACAGATGCAAATACAGCCGGGCAAATCGATGCCCCGCAGGAATAGATTGCATCGCCGGGCCGGTAGGCAGAAGGGTCCCTCCGCTCACCAGCAGAGGCAGCCGGTCTGGCGGAGCCGGGTAATCCACCTCAGCCGGCCCTTCCCAGATGGCATCCGTCCAGAAATCGTGCCAGGTGCCGGGGGGCAGAATTACCCGGCGGCTGACCGCTCCTGCCTGCACCACTGGCGCAACCAGCAGGCTGCCGCCCAGCATAAACTGATCAGACACCTGCGCGGCTGCCCTGTACCCCGGAAAAGCCATCACCAGCGGCCGAACCGGCGGGATGCCTGTCTGCCACGCCTCCCAGGCCAGGGCATACCAGTAAGGCAGCAGGCGGTAGCGCAGATCCACATATTTGCGGAAATGCGCCTCGTTTTCTTCGCCGTAGGACCAGGGGAAGCGCGTGTCATCCACCTCCGGCGGGCGGTAAAAATAGCGAGCGATGGGAGACAGCAGAGCCCATTGGGCAAAACGGCGGTGCGTTTCAGGGGTCGTTTTGCCGTCCAGGCCAAACACATCCGCCGTCCAGTAGGCAAAACCAGCCAGGCTCATGTTCAGAGCTGCGTTCATTCCGCGCTGAATGCATTCAAAAGTGGGTTTCTGGTCGCCCAAAAACAGGCCCGGGTAGCGCTGTGAGCCCAGCCAGGCAGAACGGGCATAAATCAGGCCGCGCTTCTGCCCGGCGCCGTGGGCCGCACGGCCTTCATAAAGGGCCTTCCCATAAAAGAAGCCATACAGGTTATGATACTCCCAGCCGTCAATGCCAATGGCGCCCGATGCATTCTCCGGCAGATACTCGCCATCATCGTTCTTGATAAAATCAACGCCCTGATCATACAACCGGTTGAGACTGTCATTCCACCAGCCCACCGCTTCGGGATTGGTGAAATCCATCATCCCGCCAGCGCCAAACCACCACCGCGCATCAGGGTGCGCAAAATATCCCCGCGCCAGCCCCTCCGCATACTCCGGCAAAGCCCGCTCATCCGCCTGGGCCATGCCCGGCGGCACGTTATGCGCCAGGCGGTTCAACAGCCATTTTTGAAACGGCCGGTTGCGCCGGTTGACGAAAGGGGTCAAAATGAGGCCCAGATGCACCCCATCTGCATTCAGAGAACGGATTAGCCCGGCCGGGTCCGGGAATAGCGATTTACGCCATTTGAAGTTATGAAAGCGCTCTTCCCAGTGATAATCCAGAATCACCGCATCCAACGGGATTTCCCGCTGCCGGTGCTGGCGCACCTGTTCCATTACAGTTTCCTGGGCTCCCTGAGGATACGTGGTGACCCAGAGGCCAAATGCCCAGAGCGGCGGCAGCGGCGGCCGGCCGAACAGGTCAGTATAGGTCGCGGTGATATCCTTGAATTCCGGCCCATATATGAGAATGTAATCCGCGCCAGGCCCGTCCGCTTCGATCTGCATCTGTCCAAGCCGGCTGTCCAGCTTCCAGCGTGCCGGGTGGCTGTTGAGCAGCACCAGGCCATACCCCCGGCTGCTCAAAAAGAAGGGCAGGGCTGAATAGGTGGCCCCGCTCTGCTGGATCATGGCAATGGCATCGCGAATTCGCGCCTGCACCACCCCCTCGCTGCGCGAAAAGGCATCAAAGCGTTCACCCCAGCCGTAGAAAACTTCATCAGGCCGGGTTTCAATACGCAGTGTGATGCCCTGCTGGACCTGCCGCACGGTGATTCCCACGCTGGTTTTGGGGACATCCAGGTCAAAGCCAAGCTGGCGGCGGCTCACCTCCATTTCAGGCGCCCCAGACTGGCAGAAAAAGGCTTCACCTGAGGGTGCAAAGGCTTGCAGCATCCCCCCTTTTTCTTCGATGCGAAAAACCGCCTGCGACGCATCCAGCCCGGCCCGGGGCAGCAGCACTTCTTTAAGCCACGGGCGGTCCGCGGAATAACTGATCCGCGCGGCGTGGGGGTGCAGAAATTGAATTTTGGGTGATTGAGTCATCGGCAAACTCCTGTTACGATGTCTGTTCCACGCGGATCAGGAAAAAACGCGGCGCTGAACCGGCTTCTTGCTCAGCCTCGAAATAACAAAAGTGCGCCGGATTACAGATCACAATTCCCGGCAGCCCCATTCCAACAACCTGCCCCAGAGCTGCAGCTAATGGCAGTTCCTGTCCATCAATGGAATCATCTAGAGAGATCACATAACCATTATCTGGCGCACCCTTTTGACGCAAAGCCTTTAAAATTCCGGCAGAATTGCTATCAGATGCTGGAACAGAATGCGCGAGGCGCATATCTAAAATGTCTTTGTAGTTGTGACAAAGACGATTGAGAAAAGCAGCACGTTTCCTTGAAGACAGAAGTTCAAATTGAGCGCGCTCACGCCGTTCACGACGCACAAAAGATTGAATGAACTGATGTTCCACAATGGTATTCATCGCGATCCTGCATCAGAAAGGCCCAATAAAGTTGAGGGATTGGCCCAATGTTTCAAAATTTCTGGCGCCTGATTTCCAGTTCAGCCCACAAAAGTGTTCAATGTAAAATAAAAAGTCGCACCCTGATCAACCGCCCCAACCGCCCAGATCCTCCCGCCGTGGCGGTGGATCACACGCTGAACCACGGCCAATCCAATGCCGCTGCCTTCGTATTCTTCGGGTTTATGCAGGCGGTGGAAGGGTTTGAACAGATTGCCCGCATATGCCATATCAAAACCTGCCCCATTATCGCGCATGTAATAAACCGGGTGACCGTCTTCCATGAAAGTACCAATATCAATGACGGCTTTTGGACAATTAGCTGTATACTTCCAGGCATTGCCCAGCAGATTATCCATAACAATGCGCATTAAACCCGGGTCAGCGTAAACCATCAGCGAAGGAGGGAAATGCACCTCCACATCCCGTTCCGGTTGGGTTTCTTTGAGCAACTTCAGGCTTTCCTGTCCCAGCAGGCACAGATCCACATTTTTAAATTCCAGTTGCTGGCGGGTGATGCGCGACATGTTGAGCAAATCATCAATCAGCTGAGCCATCCGCTTGATGTTGGTGCGGATGCGCTCAAAGTATTGCTGCCCCTGGCTGTCAAGCCCTTCCGAGTATTCCTCCAACAGGATGTGAGAATATCCTTCGATGGCCCGCAGTGGCGTGCGCAAATCATGGGATATCGAATAGGCAAACGATTCCAGTTCCCGATTGCTCAATTCCAATTGGCGGGTGCGCTGCAGTACGCGCTGCTCAAGTTCGGCGTTCAGGCTGTGGATTTCATCTTCGGCACGTTTGCGCTCTGTGATGTCCTCGGAAATTCCCAGGATAAACCTGGGGACATTATTTTCATCAAAAATGGGAATTTTCTTGGTATGAAAAAGTCGTTCCCCAAGCACCGTACTGGTGACAATTTCTTCGGCGACCTCGACGGTTTTCTGCGAATTGAGAACTTCATGATCAGCCCGCCGAAAAGCTTCTATATTTTCATGCGGCCAAACTTCCTGGTCGCTCTTGCCCAACAGTTCATCCCGCACACCAAAAATGAGTTCAAAAGCGCGGTTGAGTTTGATATAATGCAGGCTCTCGGCTTCTTTCACGAAAATGATGCTGGGAATGTTTTCGATGATATTGTTAAGAAAGCGCTCGCTTTCAAGCAGAGCAGCTTCAGACTGACGGACTTTTTCCGAAGCCAGCAAAATCTGACGGGCGCTGTTGGAAAGCGCACGCGCCAGCAGGATCCCTGAAACTAATCCTATGATACCTACCACCACCGACAGTCCCACCACAATCAGCGTGGTTTGAGTCCGGGTGTTTTCAGCGGTCTGATCGGCTTCCGTCGCCCGGTTCTCATATTCGGCAATCATGTTCTGGATGAAAGGATCCATCTGGGCGATTAATTCCTGCGATTGAGCCGTCAACACCTGAAGCGCATCATCATCTTCCCGTTGGCGGGCAGGGACAATTTCATCGGTAAAAAGGGCGATGTATTCATCGATCTGGCGGCTGATGATATTCATATTGAGGCGCGCATCCTCGGTTTCGATGGAAGCGCGTATTTTCTGGCGAAATTCTTGCAGCGGAAGAACGGTGTTTAAAAAACCCTGAAGCGAAACTGGATCACCCGTATTGATATAGTCGGACTGGTAGGAGTACATATTTTTGACATACAGCTGGAGCATGCGCAAATCGGCCATTTCGCTGCGCCGATGAAGAGCAACAAGATTGCTTTCAGCCACCCGCTGCAGGCCCGATAAACTCGCTGCAGCCACAATACCCGTCAGCAGCACCATCAACAGGCTGCCGAGGATGACAAGAGAACGAATACGCAGTTCAACCGGCGACTTTGACATAGGAATAAAGCTTAATAATCGTACAGGTCTATATTTTCCTTGGTGAACACCAACCGTTCAGGAAGAAGAATGATGCCGTTATTGGTCCCCTCATATTCATAACCCTGAATCTTATTCGGCTGCACCTTAACGAGGCCCACGCCTGGCACGTCAATCTCTTCACCCTGAGTAAACACGCGGCCTTTGACCAGCTCATTGGCAATAAAAATGGACAACTTGCCCTGGATGACCACATCCCATAAACCAAAGCGATTAACCGTGCCGTCTTTAACATACGGGCGCATGACATTGGGAGTGGAGAAGCCAACAATGATCACCTTTCCTGCGATCCCCAGGTTTTTTGCAGCCTGGGCTGCCGCTGGCAGAGCGTTGGCATCCGGGCAGATGATGGCATCCAGGTCGGGGTAAGCGGTGAAGATATTGGTGGCGGTTTCAAGGGATTTTTGCTCATTCTGGTACCCGTACTGGGTGGTGACGATCTCCCATGCCGGGTATTCAGATGCAATGACCGCCTTGGCAACGTTGACCCACTGGTTTTGATCGGTAACGGTGGGGCTGGAATAAAAGAAGGCTACCTTCTGCGGAGTTTGAGGGTCACTCATCTGGTCAGCAGCCATGCTGACTAGCAGGCGGCCGAGCTGAATGGGTGTGCCCTGATTGATGTAAAAGGAACGGCAGCGGGGATCGACATCCGAATCCCAGGTCACCACCTGGATGCCTTTGGCCATGGCTTTTTGAAGGGTTTCACAGAGACCGTCTGGCGATAGCGAAGAGATGGCAATGGCATTGTAACCCGCGTCGATATATTTGTTGATGTATTCAATCTGCCCGTTGACGCTGGGGGCATTGGGGCCGTCGTATACAACGGTGATGCCGAGCTGTTCACCCATGCTCAGCGCCCCCTGCCCACCCGACTCAAAGAAGCCAACGCCCGTCAGCTTTGGAATGAAAACGATTTTGACAGATGATGGTGTCTGGGTGGGTTGATCAGCAGTCTGGCATGCACAGAGAAGCATCGCCATCAAAAGTAAACATGTCATCCTGGTCCACACTTTTTCCATAAGCTGCTCCTTGCCAGGAAAACCGGCCATTTGGATCAATTCTACTCCCCTATTCTTCCATATTTCCAGATAGGTGGATTTTTTTTAGAACTCACTTAACTGTAGCATAATTTCTCTTTCCTTGTGTTTCTCTACCGGACAAAAATAGTGGCTGACATCTGGTAAGCTTAGGTTCCAACCAAAGAACCAGGAGCGAACCATGAGTGACAACCACCAACGCTATCATAGCATAAGAACGGCACTTTCACAAATGTTTTTGGATGAACCGAAAGGCTACGGAGCGAAGCAGTTGAATGTGCTGGCCAGTTTGATTAGTGGCATCGTAGGCAGTCGGAGCACGAACTATCCGAAA
>Ga0209311_1003211_pt1 | contig 11227 bp, 11 predicted proteins | sample AD_UKC045_MetaG_FD_184417 | JGI IMG/M metagenome (GOLD analysis project Ga0209311, IMG submission 184417) | Active sludge microbial communities of municipal wastewater-treating anaerobic digesters from USA - AD_UKC045_MetaG (SPAdes) (version 2) | ecosystem: Engineered > Bioreactor > Anaerobic >... | reverse complement strand
GCGACAAGCTGCTCGCGTTCCTCGAAGCGCTCTGATTATGCCGAGCCGCCGCACGGTTGAGGGCTGCCGCCAGAGGCGTTCGCGCCTGCCGTGCGGCATAATCCGGCGCTCGGCATTATGACCCAGCTCATGCAGCTTGGTTCGATACCAGTTGATTGGCTCGAAATAGGCCTGCTGCTGCGGAACCTGAATGAAGTCATGGCTCGGCGAATAGAACGCCATATCTCCGCCAATGCGGATATCGGCGCCGGTCGCTGCAATGACCGCTTCGGCATGCGGCAACACCTCGACGCGGCCAGAAAGAGCCGACGCATCCGTATCGACCGGGAGACCGTCGCACTGTTCAGCATGAAAGACAGTGAAGCGCTTGAGGAAGCCAACGCGGCGGGCGTCTGCTCCGGATGCGCTGGCCTTCTCCTGCTCGGCTTTGGGGATGAAGGTGTCGGCGTAGACCACCATCGTCCCCTTCTCGCCTTTCCGGACGGCGCCACCAAGCGCGAGCGCCTGTTTGAAGGTGAGCCAGCGTTGCGATGGCCTGCCCTGCTCGATGGCTGCAGCCCAGAGCAGCAGGATGTTGATCCCGGAATATGTTCGCCCGGTTGCAGCATTCTGCGGCAGCCCAAGGGGCGTCCCACCACATGAAGACGCCCAGGGCTGAACCCACGGGATGCGGCCCTGCTCCAGTTCGCGGATGATGCGGTTCGTCACCGTGTCGTGCAGCGACACGGTCTCAGCGGCGGCAGCCATGCCGACCTCCTGTGAAATTGAATGGATGAAGTGGAAGCGACCGGCGGCAACGCGCCGGTCGCAGCCTTGCTAGAAGTCAGTGCTCGCTCGGCAGGTAGAGTGTCCGGTTTGAAAACCAGAGCGAGACAGATGCGAGCGGGAAGTCGGTCCAGGGGATGGGATGAGAGTAGAGTTCCCCGTCATCGCCGTCGGTGCAGATCAATGTCGCCGAGTGGTCGGCGCGAACGGTCAGTGTCCAGACCTGAAATTCAGCGGCCTGGAGTTTCCCAACGTGAGGTTGTGGACAGAGGATGGCGTCGATCAGCCAGTATGCTGATCCGGCTTCGGCCAGATACTGGACGCCTTCGGTATAGACGCAGCCTCCCGAGAGCGGGTGACGGTAGAAGGTCTCGCTTCCAGTGAATTGAGCGAGATCGAACGCGCTGAGAGCGCGCGATGCGGCGGATGACATGGATGTTTCCTGAGAAATGAGGTGAGCGGGTGGAAGGTGACCGGCCGCTTACGCGGCCGGTCATGCGCCTCACGCGGCGCGTTTGCGCTTGGCCCTGGGAGCCTCTTCGCCTGCGGGCGCTTCCTCGACAGCGACATCCGCCTTCGGCTTCCCGCGCGCGAGAATCTCGACATCGCCGAGGCCGGTCACAACAAACTCGATGGAGTATCGCGTCTGGCCACGCTCATCTTCCCAGGAGCCGGGGCGGACCTGGCCGACAAGGCGCAGGCGGGTGCCGACCTGCACAGCCTTCTCGATCAGGGCAACCTTTGCGGGCGCGAAGACAACGATGCGATGCCAGTAGGTCTTCTCATTCCAGTCGCCGCCTTCGGCTTTCCAGCGTTCGGATGTTGCGATGGAGACGATGGCGAGTTTCTTGTCGCCCTTGATGGGCTTGATCTCGAGCTTGCCGACATTGCCGATGAGCTCGAAGGACGCGCGGTCCATGATGGCTTTCCTTGTGATCCCGCGGGATCAGCCCCGCCGGGGTCGCGTTTGCGACGCCCCTCAGGAGCGGCCGGAAAGCAAGCGCAGCGGTGACCGCGCAAGGGGTTGGTGCGGCCTGCAGCGCCGAAGGCGCGAAGCCTCGGCCCCTTGAGCGGTCATGCGACGGACGCTTGATGGGCGTGACAAGCAGACGTGGCCCCGGCGGGGCGCGTACAGTGAATGAGAACAGACAGCTTGGGCTTGGAGGCTTTCGATCGGGTCGGGGCAAAGATGGCGACCACAGCTACCAATCGGGTTCGGCAAAATCTCCGAGCCATTCTACCAGAGCAGCGCCTTACGCACTGGCACTCGCTGCGATGCCGAGTCTGCTCTAGCACTGTTGTGCAACCAGCCCGTTCGAGGTCGAACACTCTGACTTCCAACGAACAGTAGTTTGGGAGCGCTTCAGAACCTTAGAACTCTCAGAACGGATGCGGGAACCGAGCGGCTTAGACCACGTCCACGAAGACAAGTTTCTGATCGCCGTTCACCAAGGGCTTGCAGCTCGACTCCCACCTGCCGGATCAAGCGGTTGACTGGTAGCGGTAAGCTAGGTCTGCCGCGATCGCTTATATCGATCGTAAGTGTCTTCTTCCGACTCTGCGTCCGGGAGCCAGGGCCGGTCATCGTCAGCGAGCGTGAGCAGAGAAATGATGAAGTCGTACTGCTCCGACCGAACGACGACCTCCTTTGTCTCTGTAGGAAACCAAACACCACCGGGATGCTGAATTTCGTTGCGTGTGTCAGATCGCGTTGCGGCAAGAGATTCCGGCGGAACGGCGATTGGCGGGCCGCTCGTCCGAAAATAGGCTCGGGTCCTGAGCGCCCTTTCACTCGACCTTGCCCACAGAATATAGCCGTCACGCGACACGACGAGAACTGCGCGACGTTCTGTAAATTGAAGCCAGCGCAATGCGGACGCCACCAGTGAGACCCGGTATCTGTCCGCGCATGCCGACAACTGATCGATCTCTGCGTCCGCTCGGGGGTCGATCTGCCGGCGGAAATCATCGAGAGGCATGAGGAGTGTTGCAGCAAACACGTTGGCTTGATGTTCGATCTGTCCGTACTCCGAGTCCCATCGGACAACGTCTTGTTGGCCGCAGTTGAAACCCTTGGGATTGTGCATCCGGTGCAAGAGGTAGTGGCCGAACTCATGCGCTAGGGTGAAGTTGATGCGCCCCTCGGAGGCGATTCGGTTGTTGTAGATAATGCCCCAGCCCTTCTTGCCGGGGGGCGCGGGATAGAGAGCGCCGTCGAAGCCTGGCAAATCTGCACCGTGCACAAACGCGACCGGGTCGTCGGGAAACTTCGCCTTCGAAATCTCCATCGCCACGTCCGGCACTTTCACAGGAAACCGGTTGTCTCCGAGCACGGCGTTGAGCAGCCGTGTGATGTCGAACGCCCACCGCTCAGGAGACAGTTTGCTCATTCCTTCCCGTCCCAAAGGTCGATCATCCGCCTGATCTTGTCCTTGGTGCTGGGGTCCATGCCTCGGTATTTGCGGAAGAAGGCCTGGTCGGTGGCATCCGCCTCACTTGCTAGCCCGGACTCGTCCACCAGATAGTCCGAGGTGACTTTCAGCGCGGCGGCGATCTTGGCGACTTTTTCAGCCGACGGCCGAGGGGGATTCTTATTCTCAAGCTCCCAGATGTAGCTCTTGCTTGACTCGGTGAGTTCGGCCAGCTTTTCGAGCGTATACCCCTGTTTTTGCCTGAGAATTCGTATCTTTTCGCCTAGTGCTGTTGTCACGCGGCTTCTCCCTTACTCACAGGTTCAGAGTAGGCGTACTTTCCATCCTTGACAACGCGGCATCGCATCCATAAGTTCAGAGTAGCGATACTTTTTTACCCGATATTTCAGGGGAACACAAAATATGGCGAAAAAGCCCGGCCCTCCCACACATCATGTGGTGCCGAACCCTAGCGGCGGATGGGATGTGAAAAAGGGCGGCGCGAGCCGCGCCTCAAGTCACCATGAGAAGAAGGCAGATGCGGTGAAAGACGCACGAACGGTCAGCCGCAACCAACAGACCGAACTCAAAATCCACAACCTCGACGGCCGGATCGCCCAGAGCGACAGCCACGGCCGTGACCCGAAACCGCCGCGGGGCTGAGGGACTGCCATGACTGCGCAAACCCAGCAAAAGCCCGATCTTCTGAGTCCTGCACGTAATGTCCCCCGGCTCGTCACTTTGCAGCTCTACGCTCGGGCGGGCGGCTGCTGCGAGTTTCGCGGGTGCGGGAAATACCTGCTTGAGCACGCGGTCACGAAGCGTGAGGGGAACTTCGCGGAGCAAGCGCACATCTACGCTTTCAGCGACGCGGGCCCGCGCGGCGAGGCGGACGGCCGCCCCGAAAACATCCATACTTTTGAAAATCTGATGCTGATGTGCGCCGCCTGCCACAAGCATATCGACGATCAGCCTGAGCTATTCTCAGTCGCCACCCTCAAGGCGTTCAAACACGAGCACGAGGAGCGCGTCCGTCGCGCGATCCTGCTGGCGCCGGACTGCGAGACCATCGTTGTGACCATGACGGCGCCGATCCGCGGTGCGCATGTGAGCGTATCGCGTAACGAGGTGATGGCCGCAATCGCCCCGCTCTATCCTTGTTCCTCGACCTTCGTGCACATCGATCTGTCCGATCTCGACGGCCAGGTGGAAGCGGCAAGCTTCCTTGACGTCGCCTGCCGCAAGATCGACAGGGAGGTCGCCAAGCTCTTCGATGGCGATGGCCCGGTCTCACGTACCCCTCATCTGTCAGTCTTTGCCATCGCGCCAATTCCGCTGCTGGCCTATCTCGGCGCGCGGCTCGAAAACAAGGTGCCACTCAACGTCTTCCAGAAGCACCGCGATACGCAGAACTGGACTTGGAAAAGCGCCGGTCCTTCCTTCTCCTACGTTGTACGCTGCGTCCAAGAGAAGCCGCGCGGCGCGCCCGTGGCTCTGGTCCTGTCCCTGAGCGGCACGATCGGCCTTGCCGATCTTCCGTTGGAGACCCGGCGCGATGCTGCCGTCTACGAAATTACGGTGGACGGTGTCGTGCCGCAGCCGACCTTCCTCAACCGCATCGACGACCTCGCCGGCTTTGCACCCGCCTATCATGAACTGCTCGGGCGGATCGCGGTGGAGCACGGATACGTTGATGCGATCGATGTCTTTCCCGCCGTGCCCACGCCAATCGCCGTGACGCTGGGCCGCGAACGTCTGCTGAAGCGTCATCCCGCGCTTCGCATACACGACGCCGACAAGGCCAACGGCGGCTTTATCTTCCAGATCGAGGTAAAATGAAATGACCGACGAAGAGTACCTCAAGAACGTTCTCAAAGACCAAACCCTCGCCGACGACAGCGACGAGATGAAGGAGCTGCGCACCGAACGCGGCGAAGTCGAAAAAGTTCTGCGCGACAAGTACGCGAACTGCGACTTCACTGTCCGCTATGGCGGCTCCAAGGCCAAAGGTACTTTGATCAAGGAGATGTACGACCTTGACCTCGTCTTTTATCTCCACGCTGGCGAGAACGGAGCGGGCGAGACGCTCGAAGACATTTTCTTCAACGTCGCCGAGACGCTGCGCTCGAAATACACGGTGCGGGAGAAGACCTCCGCCCTCCGCCTTACGAGCAATGATCCTCAAAAAGCTGGAAGCGATCTGCACATTGACGTCGTGCCAGGCCGCTTCACGAGCGACGACAGGGACGACTGCTATCTCTATCAGAACAGCGGCGACAAAGCTCGGCTCAAGACCAATCTCGACACGCACATCGCGCATGTCCGCGACAGCGGCGTCCTCGATGCATTGCGCCTGCTGAAACTGCTGCGCGTTCGTCGCCATCTCTCGGTGAAGCAATTCGCCTGGGAACTGCTGGTGGTGAAACTGCTCAAGAGCCACAAGAAGGATGACCTGCTGGCCCAGCTTGACCATGTTCTCGAAGAAATCGAGAACGCCGAAGAGGCCATCACGATCGAAGACCCGGCAAACCCGACCGGCAACGATCTGATGCCGCTGCTGCGCGACGCCTGGTGGAGTATCCGCAACATGGCGCGCGATGTGCGCGCTCAGGTCAAAAGCAACGGTTGGGAGGCAATCTTCGGCGCGGTGGAAGCGGAGAAAGTCGCAAGGGTCGCGCGCCTTACCGCTGCAGCGCAGTCCGCCCGCGCGCCGATCCAGCCCTGGGACATGGGGAACTGAGCATACAGCCGAACTGGTGGATCGCTGAGCCCGGCTTAGTGGACGACGTGCGGGAGACGCTCGTTGGCCCCTATGCGACTCTGACCTTGCGCGCGACATCGGAAGCGGTGGTCGTCGAGGGCATGTTTCCCGTCGTGCATGAGGGGGAGGTTCTTGATCGATACAAGATTGAAATCACATTCCCCTCGACCTACCCTGACGACCCGCCGAACGTGCGCGAAACTGCCGGACGTATCCCGCGAATCGCCGACCGCCATAACAGCTCGAGCGTGGCGTGCCTTTTTGTGCCGCTAGAGTGGAAAATCAAACGTTCTGACGCACGATTTGAAACCTTTTTGCTGGGCCCGGTCCACAGCTACTTTGTCGGCCAAAGCCTGGTGGAGGCAGGACAGCCCTGGCCCTTCGGCGAAAGGAAGCACGGCGTCGACGGAGCTCTCGAAGCGCTGCGCGACGTATTGGGTCTGACCACTGACGATCAGGCGCGGACGGCCTTCCTCATGCTTTCAAAGCCGGTGATCAAGGGCCACTGGGACTGTCCCTGCAACAGCGGCATGCGACTTCGGGATTGCCACGGGCCAGCACTGTGGCGCTTGAGCACGCCCAACAACATGCGTTGGGTTCAGGAAGCAATCATACCCTATCTTGCTGGCACGCGAAGCAGAGCGTAGTTGGCGAATCCACAAGATGTACGACCGACGCGTACCAATCGGACTACCTCCCCCAAAACTAAACTCGCGCGTTCGCGAAAGGGGCCGCCGACCTTTCAGCGGCCCTTCTGTATTCGAGCAGGTGATCTCTACTCGGCCGCGACTGCAAACCCCGTCCCGGTCAACTCGAACCTGCCCGCTGGAACAGGCGTCACCAACATATCGGGAAGATAGCCCGCGCCAGCGAAGGCTTCGTCCACTTTCGCAGCGAGTTCGTCCCTCTTCAACTTGGCATGCGCTTTCAGCGCAGCTTCCTGCTTTGCCTGCGACTTCTCGACTATTTCAGGCGCTTCCGCCAAAGCCGACAGCAAATCTGCCTTGGGCAGGCGGGTCCAAAAGGAAGAGTCCGCTTCCCAGAACTGACGCATGTCGAGGTTGAGAACCTCAGCTAACCTGTCGGCCAGCATCTGGCGATGGCGATCAGACGGTGCTCCCTTCTCGTGCGCAAGATCAACCGCATCAGCGACGATAACAGCCAGCAATGAGAGAAGCGTTTCGGGTGGCTGTGTCAGACACCAGTCTAGCACCTCTGCTTCATTTTCCGGAATATACGCCAGAGTTGCGCTGCGTGCCTCAACGAACGCATCGAGATCATCAATGTGCGCGGCACTCGCCGTCACACCAACGCCAGGCAGTTCACTCCGAAAAGATGCCCGCAAGATCATCGCAGCTACGGTTACTGCGAGTGCAGTTTCGCGATCCCGCGCAAGCAGAAGGCGGATTGCACGGGTGCGCGCGAGCGAAAGATCACGGATGACAGACTTCGGTAAGCCGAGCGACGCAGGCTCTACCACGGAACCTGCGTCAGTTTCTTCATCTTCTGCCACTCCACCATCGGTCTCAGGCGTCTCCAACCGCTTACGGATCGCTTTGATCGTCTTTTCATCGGACTGGCGAACGACCCCCAGCGTTGCATATGCCTCGCCATCATGGCTGATGCCTACGACCACGCCGGCATGGGCGATGAGATCCGTGTTCCAGACGCGGGCGGCCTGTCTCAACGTTTCGATTGATGCAGCGAGCGTATCTCGCGTGTCCCAGCGCGGATCATCATCCACGCTGTCATCGTCAAGCGCCGCATCCAGCGCATCCAGTTCACTGCGCAACCGCGCGAGCTCAGCTTCTTCGGCTTCCGTGAGTTCGCGCCAATCTGGTTGAAGGCGTATGTTGGTGTGGGCGCTTTCGGTTCGCCCGTGACCAAGGTTCGTCTCCACCCAACCCCATCCTTGCGACAGCCAAGCATCGCGCTCGCTTTGAAGCCTGGCTTCTGCCAGTTCCGCCATCAGCGCAGGGTTCTCGATATAGACGGCCTCGGTATCGAACAGATCCCGCACTACAGCGCCACCGGTGCCCTCATACATCTCAAGACCTACAAACCGCGCAAGTCGATCAGATGCTCGCATCCGACCATCCATGAGACGCGCGCGAACCGAGCCCGCATGTGTAATTGGCCGGCCAAGGGATTTGAATACGGCCTCCTGTTGGCTATGGTCCTGCACCAGACAGAACGCGCGCGCTGCATCCAGGTTGATGTCTCCGCGCTTCCACGCGGCCTTGATCTTCGGCGAAAGTCCCGAGAGCGCCAGACGCTGATCGACATGACGGCGGGTGACGCCGAACCGGTGGGCGACCTCTCCGGGCGTCACGCCTTCGGCGACAAGAGCGGCATAGGCGTCAACCTCGTCCATGGCATCCATGGCGACCCGCTGCACGTTTTCTGCGAGCGAGATTTCGATACCCTGCTCTACAGCGACAACATGGCAAGGAACCGGATGATCCTTGGGGATCACGCCTTGCTTGGCCAGTTGCTTCAGGGCCGCAAGGCGGCGTCCGCCCGCATCGACTTCATGCTTCTCGTTTTCGGTTGGCACGACGCACAGATTCTGCAGCAACCCATGGGCGGCGATGGATGCAGCAAGGGCATCGATTTCGGCCTTGCGATCCTGCCGGCGCACATTGCGCGGCGACACGATGAGTTTGTTGAGGGCAATCAGCTGGATGGGTTGATGTTGAGCAGACATGGATTGGCTCCGTGAGCATGCCCGACGGCAACACGCCGGATCGGGGTCGCCTGCGCGACCCGCCTCTCCGGCCTGTCGCATGAGGCCGCTGCTCAAGGGCAAAGAGCACCAGCGTCCCTTGAACAGCGGACGCGACAGGCCATGGCGAGGGAAAGCGCGCAGGCGATCTCCCGGCCCGCCAAGGCCATGAGATAAGGAGTCGCTTCTCACTCAGCTCAATCAGGTGACGTCCATCGCAGGAAGGCTCACCGGACATCCCCCGCGCGCCACAACGCCTTCGCCCTCGCAGCCGCAAGGCCGACTTTCTGTGGACCGAGCGAACTGGACCATCTTCCCAGCGGGAATATTGTTCGCTATTTGTTCTTTCCATGAGCCAGTACAAGGGCGATAATACAACAGGGTTTCAGTCACCGGCGCAGGACTACGTCGAGGGTGTGGTGGATCTTGCCGCCATTCTCGATCTGCGACGACCGGGGCGCTATCCGGTTCGGGTGAAAGGTCAGGCTCTGGCCGCGCGCGGGATTCATGATGGCGACATTCTTGTCGCCGACGCGGCCTCCGATCCCAAGCCCGGCAAGGTTTGCGTCGCCATGGTCGGCGGCGATGTCATCCTCGCCGTACTGACCAAACGCAATGAGACGTGGCAGCTGCAGCCAAGCTCTGGCCCGATCATCACGATTGAAGACGACGTGGAGGTTTGGGCCATCGTCGAGGCGTTGGTCAGGACGCGGCCGTGACGGTCTTTGCGCTGGTCGATGGCAACAGCTTCTATTGTTCATGCGAGCGTGCATTTGACCCGACGCTGCGAGGCAAGCCACTCGTGGTGCTATCGAACAATGATGGCTGCGTCATCGCCCGCACACAGGAAGCCAAGGATCGCGGGGTGAAGATGGCCGAGCCCTGGCACATTGCCAGTAAGCGGCCGGGGGCCAAGGACATCATCTGGATGTCGTCAAACTATGCGCTCTATGGCGACATGAGCCGGCGGCTTTACGAAGTGCTCGCCGCAAATGCCCCTGCGGTGGAGCCCTACTCCATCGATGAGATGTTTCTTGACCTGACGGGTGTTTCGGATCCGGTCGCCCTCGCCTATCGGGTTCGCGCTGAGGCGCGTCGCATCGCAAAAATTCCGACCTGCGTTGGCATTGGGCCGACCAAGACCATCGCCAAGCTGGCCAACAAGGCCGCGAAATCCTACCGAACGGATGTCGGCATCTGCGATCTTTCAACCGAAGCGGCCCGCGCAGAAACCTATGCGCAGATGCACATCTCGGATGTCTGGGGGATTGGCCCAGCGGCCGTCGCAAAGCTCGCCAAGCTGAGCGTCACGACCGTTGCGGATTTCATGCGGCTGCCCAATGACGAAGTCCGCGACCTGCTGACCGTGACCGGCGCGCGCACACACAGGGAGCTTGCCAGCGTCAGCTGTATCCCCTTCTCCCAGGCGCCTGCGACCCGAGAGAGCCTCGCGGTCACCCGCAGTTTTGGTCGTGCGGTAACGCGCTGGCCCGAGATGGAACAGGCGCTTGCCGTTTACGCCACGCGCGCGGCCGAGAAGCTCAGGCACCATGGACTTGTTGCTGGCGGCTTGCAGGTGTTCATGCGCACCAATCAGTTCAACAAGGATCCGCGCTACTTCAACCAGGCAACATTCGGGATTGAGACGACAGCCGACACACTCGTCCTGATCAAGGATGTCGTGCGGGCCGGTCAGCGCCTGTGGCGTGACGGTTATCGCTATGCCAAGGCTGGCGTCGTCCTGCTCGATCTCGCGCGATCAGCCGAACAGCCCCGTGATCTTTTTCCTTCGACTGATCGCGAACGCCGCGCACGGTTGATGACTGCGCTGGACTCGGTAAACCTGCGCTATGGCAGACGCACACTCTCGCCAGCCGCAGCCGGCATCGCCCATTCAAGCTGGTCGATGCGACGGCAGAGACTGTCGCCGCGTTATACAACTGATTTCGACGAGTTGCTGACGGCGCGCTCGTGAGAAAAGCGGACGTTCATCGCAAAAGCTTTGGCCATGCAAGAGATTTCGAAACGGAGTGCACTCTGCAAACTGCTACCGACCCAAACATCGTGCACACGCCACCAGAAAGTTTTCACACACTGACGAACCACCTCCATGTTTGAAGCCAGCCCACAAAAAAATCGGCTCCGGCGGAACCGGAGCCGAGTTGATCGTCGCCACTTCAAGAGGTTCGACGAGGGGAGACCTATTGATGCTTGGATAGAGTGCTAGATGTCAGTTTGACCGGCAATGAGGTCGCCACTGTGGACGCATCTCAGCGTGAACCCACATTGTGTAATGCACTGCGTCATGCTGACGATCTCACCGCTCCAGACGTCAAGAACTGCGCATAGAATGACCTGTCACCATGCCCCGCTGCCTGCGCGTGCCTCATCGATTCAAGCGAAGCGGATATGAGTGGTGCACGCATCCCAGCCTTCAGCATCTCTGCCTGCCAAACTCGAGTAGCGGCAGAGAATGTGTCCAGCGTCGCATCGTGGGTTTCCCAGCATCTCGTGCGAATGGATTCGCAAGCCTGCTGAAAAACCCACGATGCGACGCTGGACACA
>Ga0209311_1003205_pt1 | contig 11245 bp, 12 predicted proteins | sample AD_UKC045_MetaG_FD_184417 | JGI IMG/M metagenome (GOLD analysis project Ga0209311, IMG submission 184417) | Active sludge microbial communities of municipal wastewater-treating anaerobic digesters from USA - AD_UKC045_MetaG (SPAdes) (version 2) | ecosystem: Engineered > Bioreactor > Anaerobic >... | reverse complement strand
TCCCTTCGATGTCCGCCTTGATGTCCGCGACCGGCCGGTAACCGAAGGGATGGCCCTTGTACATTTCGCAGAAGGTGCATTTGTTCCAGGGGCAGTTTTCCGTAACCCGCAGCAGAAGCGAAGCGCTGCCGCCCTCGCTCGGCGGCCGGTACACACCGATCGCGAAGGATAATTTTCCTATGTTTTCAACGTTTTCCCGATAAGATTCGGTTTTCGTAAGAGATGCCATACTTTTTCTCCTTCTCTATATCCTGAAGGGTAATATAACACTTCCGCGCCTTTTGACAACAGCCTTCCTCTTTTCAGCCGTGCAAAAAATTGAGATCAAGAGGTCCCCATCTCCCCTCTTCAGGCTGCAGAACGGGGGTTTGCGGAGCCTCTTTAACCCGATGAAAAAAATTGAACATGCCCCTTGTCAGGGCTGTGTCTTTTGTGCTATGAACGCTAGTCATTTTTCGTTTTGATGATGCGAGAAAATATCCGGTGATTCAGGTATCTTCAAAGCATCACGAAAAATATTTCAAGCCTGAATAAAGGCAAGGGAGGTATCAAACACATGGCTAATGAGAATTTGGAGAGCAAGCGATGGTTGATTGCGATTGCCGCTGTCGTGATTCAACTGTGTCTCGGCACCGTCTATGCGTGGTCCGTTTTCAAAATTCCCCTGATGAAGATGCATGGCTGGGATGGGAAAAGCGTCCAACTCACCTTTATGATCCTGATGGGAATTATCGGCTGCGCCGCAGCTTTCGGCGGAACGCTGGTGGACAAGAAAGGTCCCCGCTTCGTTGCAACGATCGGCGGCATCCTTTTCGGGATCGGAACGCTGGTTGCCGGTTACGCTGATTCAGTCGGCAGCATTGCTCTTCTTTACCTGGGATTTGGCGTTATCGCTGCTCTGGGGAACGGTTTCGGTTACGTTACTCCAATCGCAACACTGATCCGCTGGTTCCCTGATAAACGCGGTCTGGTCACAGGTCTGGCCGTCATGGGATTCGGCGCGGGCGCCTTCTTCATGGGGAAAATCGCACCGGCAATGATCGCCGCCTTCAAGGAAGTTGACGCAGCCGGAAAAGTGCTCTCTTCCGGCGTTGCCATGACCTGGTACATCTGGGGGGTCATCTTCCTGATCCTGGTAGCAGGCGCCGCTCAATTCTTCAAGAACCCTCCCGCAGGCTGGCTGCCCAAAGGTTTTACACCTGCCACAACATCCGTTAGCGCGGACAATTCCTATATGTTCGGCGAAGCCGTTAAAAAACCGCAATGGTGGATGCTCTGGGCCATGCTCTGCCTCAACGTTTCCGCCGGTCTGGGCTTAATTTCCCAGCATTCCCCGCTGGCTCAGGACATTTACAGGAAGACTATGGGGCTTGTAGGTGATCTCACGCCTGAACAGGTTGCCATCGTCGCCGCGGCGGGAGGAACCGTCGTCGCTGTTGCCGCTATTTTCAATGGTCTGGGCCGTCTGTTCTGGGCAAAAATTTCCGATAACATCGGCCGCCGCATGGTTTTTATGATCATGTTCGCCACCCAGGCCATCATTTACGTGCTCGTAGCAATGGGCTATGTTTCCAACTACTATCTCTTTATCGTCGTGTCCTGTTATCTTTTGGCCTGCTACGGTGGTGGCTTTGCCACAATGCCCGCTTTTGCCGCGGATGCTTTTGGCCCGGCCTATATCGGCAAAGTTTACGGCTTCATGCTGACCGCCTGGAGCGTCGCCGGAATCATTGGCCCATTCGTGTTTGAAGCGTTTAAACCCCAGGCTTTGTATATCGCGGCAGCCCTTCTGGCCGTTGGATTCTGTATCGCCCTTGTTTACAAACCGCCACAGCATAAAAAAGCCTGACCCTGAAATTTTCCTGACAAAAGCCCCCGAATAGTTCAATACTATCGGGGGCTTTTTTATGGCCGCCCCGGATTTACCGACCGGCGGTCAAGATTCTCTTGACATCAAAGACTCCCTTCCCTATACTCCGCGTGGCCATAAAGACTTTTGCTCTCAAAAGTCCAAATCATATTCTACGGAGGTATCACCATGGCAAGATGGAAGTACAAAACAAGCATCATCGATCTGGACCGCCTGATCCCACCCGAGGCCATTTCCTGCAACGAGACGGGAACCTGCGTCGTTGACGGCATACCGGGCAGCCAGGACTATTTCAAGGGGATTCTCGACAAGGAAGGCGAAAGTGAGTGGGAACTGATTCAGTGCCAGCCCCACGGCCAGAAGCTTCTGTGCATCTGGAAGAAAAAAGTCGCGGAAGCCTTCGCCAGTTAAGGAGCAAACCCCAAATCCTTCGCATCCACGCCGATTTCCCATTCAACCCGGCCTTTTCAGGCCCGGTCCCCGCGCGCCGGTGCGTTGATTTCAGCCAAACATCATCATGTGAAGCGGCCGTGAAGGGGATGGTCCCTTCGCATGAAAATCAAGAATACAGGAGGTAATGTTTTATGGCTTTCAATCCCCCCGCAAAAATGGTCGCTCTCGTCGGAAACGCGGGAGTCGGCAAGGCTAAACTTTCCGTTTTTAATCTGCTGCTTCGAGGATTCATGGCGGGCGCCTACATCGCCATCGGAGCGGCTCTGTGCACCGTATGTTCAACCGGAGCGGCGCCGATCTTCGGCGCAGGCGTGGCCAAACTCATCAGCGGCGCGGTCTTCCCCGTCGGCTTGATCGCCATTGTGCTGACCGGCATGGAACTCTTTACCGGTGATTGCATGATCGTCCCCGTGGCCGCCATGATGAAGAAGGTCACCTGGGGCGCCGTGCTGAGAAACTGGGTATGGGTTTACATCGGAAACTTTGTCGGTTCGCTGGCCTACGCCTACGTCATGGTGATCGGACCCTTTGTAACGGGACAACCCGACGGCTCCATGGCGGTGAACGCATTCGGGGACAATGCGGTCGGAATCGCCGTGGCGAAAATCCTTGAATACAAGGCCGTCGGCGGTGCGGGCCTCTGGTCCTGTTTCATCAAGGCCATCGGCTGTAACTTCCTGGTCAATATCGCCATTCTGCTCGCTATTACGGCGGATGACATCATTGGAAAATTTTTCGGCATTTGGTTCCCGATCATGGCCTTTGTCGCAACCGGTTTTGAACACTGCGTGGCCAACATGTATTTTCTTCCGGCTGGAAAATTCCTGACCGACTGGTATCCAGCCGTCATCGCGAAGAAGGGCGGACTGCTTTTGGCCAACGGAGGAATTTCGTGGGGCGATATCTGGATCTGGAACCTGATCCCCGCGACGATCGGAAACATCTTCGGCGGATTCCTCTTCATCGGGGTTACCTACTTCCTGATGTTCAGAAATGATCTGCCCAAGGACTAGAGGGAATTCATGTCCGTATTTGCCTGGATCGTCTTTTTTATTTGCGCGGGAGCGGTGGCCCTGAATTACGCCGCAACGGGAGACGCGAGCTTTTTGTGGTACGCCATCCCCGGCCTGATTCTCCTTTTGGTCATCCCGATGACGCTGGCCTGGATGAGCCGCAGAAGTTTCACACAGGCCCACAAGCAGTCTGAACATCAGGCGCGCTCCTGCAAAATTGGAAAAATTGTCCCGGCAATGATCGGCAATGTCGTGCGAATATCTGGTGAGGTTCAAAAAATCAGTTTTCAATGGCTCAACCGGCCTCACTTTCACATTCAAGACGCGACGGGACTGATTCGGGTCATCATGTTCACCGCACCCGCCAACAAAGTGGCGGCGGGCGACCAGGTGGAGGCCATCGGCATTGTGATGAAATATCCGCTGTCGAAAGAACGGATCGCCATATCAGCCGTCAGCGTCAAACGTATTAAAAATTAAGGAGACGATTATGGACTCAAGAGAAGGAAGATGCATCTTCGGGTTTCTTTTGCTTGGATTGGCCCCTGTTCTGGCCACGGCAGGTGGAGCGGGCGCGGGAATGATTCTATTTGCCGCGGGTTTGCTGATCGCGATAACGGCGGTCGGTTAGAAAATCATTTACGGAAGAAAGTAACGGCGCAACCCGCCGTTACTTTCCCCTGAAGCATTTTAAACACTCAAGGAGTATTTTATGTCTGACAATCTTGCTAATCCAGCCCCGCTTGGTTTGATGGGGTTTGGAATGACCACGGTTCTTCTAAACATCCATAACGCGGGCTTGTTTGAGATGAGCGCAGTGATTCTGGCCATGGGTATTTTCTACGGAGGAATCGCGCAGATTATCGCGGGTTGCATGGAATTCAAAAAAGGCAATACGTTCGGCACCACCGCTTTTACGTCCTACGGACTTTTCTGGCTGACCCTTGTGTTCATCATTTACTTCAATGGAAAATTCGGTATACCCGCCAATACGATGGGATTTTTGGCGTGTTATCTCTTTATGTGGGGTTTGTTCACATTTTTCATGTGGATCGGCACATGGAAGGCCAATCGAGGCCTTCAGGTTGTCTTTCTGTCATTGACGATTCTGTTTTGGATGCTCGCGGCGCGCGACGCGTTCGGCTGGACCGGAACATGGGCGGTTTTGACCGGTTATGAAGGCATCTTCTGCGGATTTTCGGCCATTTACTGTGCGATGGCGCAGGTGATCAACGAAAATTTCAAAAGAGTGGTCTTGCCGCTGGGTCAGAAATAGATTTAAAATTCCATTACGGTCAGAATAAAACCCTGATCCATCGATTTTCCAGCAAAAAAAGGCTCTCCCGTAATCAAAGCGGGGGAGCCTTTTTCATTGGATCGGGATTTACGAAGCGCACCTGAACCAGGTGAGGCCAATTACAACAGCCCCCGCAATTAACCGATAAATCACAAACGGCAGAAAGGTTCCGGTCTGGACATAGCGAAGCAGAAAGCCGATGGCGGCCAGGCCGGAGGCGCACGCCACCACCATGCCGGCGAGGAACCCCGCGTCTATGATGGACGGATTGGCGGCAAGCTCCGGAACCTTCACCAGCGCCGCCCCCAGAATAATCGGCGCCGAGAGCAGAAAGGAAAGAATCTCTCCCGGTCCTTGAATCAAACCCAAAATTACTACTTGTACCATATCCATTAAGGCCTCATTCAGTGTTCATATTCGTAGGATTACTTTACCTGATTAACCCGGCTTTGTCCACATGGACTGCAAAGGAATTTTCCAATATCTCCAGGGAATGTAACATAAAGAAATTGTTATCATAAAAAAAAACTTGACAAAATAAGACGACTGGTCTAATCGACCACCGGGGCCGAAAAAACTACCGTTATGAAAAGAAACACCAAGCAAATAATTATTGAAAAAGGGGCTGAGATAATTAATCTCAAGGGATTTCATCACACCGGCATTCAGGAGATACTGGATGCTGCGGACGTGCCAAAAGGCTCTTTTTACAATTATTTCAAGAGTAAAGATGATTTCGGACTTCAGGTGATTGACTATTATGTCGAGCAGTTTGCGATGCTTTTGGATAAAACCATAAAGGACTCCACCCTGTCTCCCACGGAAAAGATGAAAAAAGTTCTCTTGTTTTTTATGGAGTTTTACAAATCCAAAAATTACGCATACGGTTGTCCGATAGGCAATCTATCGCAAGAGATGGGAGATTTAAGCCCCGTTTTCAGTGAAAAACTCCGGAATGCCGGTGACGCAATGGTTGACAGCTGTCTGGTCCTGCTGGAAGAAGCGCAGAAAACCGGAGAGATATCGCCGCAACTTAATCTGAGGGAGACGACATATTTCATTATATCAAGTTGGCATGGCGCCCTGATGCGCATGAAAGTTGAAAAAAGTCTGGCGCCGCTCGAGAATCATTACCGATATGTATTTGATTATATATTGAGACCTTAGTCTGTATCCATAGGGTCCCGCAAATCCGGCACACCGAGTCCGGCATCCATAAAGGGGCCGCCCCGGCCGGCTTCAATCATCAAGAAGTGGTCAATCATCACGTTTCAACGGACATGTAGAACGAAAGGATGAGCCATGCGTTTTGATCAAATCATCTTGGAGAAGGAAAACGGTATCGCGCGTATCACGTTAAACCGGCCTCAGGCACTCAACGCGCTGACGGTAAGTTTGCTACAGGAAATGCAGGCGGCACTGGATGACATTCAACAGGATGACGCCATCGGCGTCGTTGTGCTCACCGGAGCGGGGAAGGCTTTTTCCGCGGGGGTGGACCTGAAAGCCCTGGAAAGCGAAACACTTCCCGGGGAAGAAATCGGCGTCAGACTCAACCGTGTCGCCCGAGGAGTTCTCCAGACGATGGAAGCGTTGTCGAAACCGATCATTGCCGTGGTGAACGGATTCTGCCTGACGGGCGGGCTCGAGATCGCACTTGGCTGCGACCTGATCATTGCCTCCGACAATGCAAAATTTGGCGACACACACGTTCGCTGGGGGCTGCATCCAACCTGGGGCCTTTCCCAGAAGCTGCCCCGGCTGGTAGGGCTTTTGAAGGCGAAGGAACTTTCTTTCACAGCGGCAACGATTACCGCTGTAGAGGCGGAAAAGATCGGCCTCATCAACCGTGTATATCCCACCGAGGAATTGGAGGCAGCAGTCCAAAAATTGACGGAGGCAATCCTGAGCAACAGCCGACCGGCGATTGCTTGCTACAAAATGTTGATCAATCGCGGCTATCGTGGAGATCTCGCGGATGGATTAGCGCTGGAGTTCGACACCCCCCTTGACGTGAACGACGCCGGGGAAAGAACCCACGCCTTCAGAACATGAACCCCTAACCAAAGGAGTTTTCTGATGAACATTGCAGAATTGGCGGAACATTCGGCGGCTCGCCTGGGCGAGATGATGGTTTTGGACTACGAGGGTCAGCAGTTCACCAATTGGCAGCTCCTGGATCAGGCCCGGCGCCTGCAGCGCGGTTTTTCCCGACTCGGGGCACGTCAGGGCGATATCATCACGATGAGTTTGATGAATCACCCCTTGGTCTTTTCGATCTTTCAAGGCATCTTCCGGGTGGGTTGTACGGCGCTGCCCGTCATGTTCACCCTGACCGAACCGGAAGTGCATTATATCCTCAAAGATGCGGAGTCCAAAGGGATTGTCACCGATATGGCAAATCTGCCGAAGATCCGTGCGGCATCCAAAGGCCTTAAGCACATCGGCTGGATCGCGGTCATCGGCGGCCAGGACGATCCCGCGGCTTCACCGCCGGAGTATCGCCTCGAAACCCTTCTGGAGGAAACGCCCGAGGAGGTCCTTCCCAAGATCGATGAAGGCGATGTGGCCCTGATGATGTATACCGCCGGCACCACCGGCCGCCCCAAAGGTGTCATGCTGACACACGGAAACCTCTACCACAGTGCGGATGCAATCAACGAGGCCTCGGAACTGCATCTCTACAAGAACCCGCTGGTCAGGATCAGTGCGTTGCCGATGGCGCATATCTTCGGCGTCGGCGTCATGAACGCCGGCTACCTTGCCTCCGGGCCGACCACCAGGGGATACCTCGTGCAGATGAACTGGTTCGAACCGGTTCAATTCATGCAGCTCATCCAGCAACATCGTTGCAACAGCACGACCGTCGTCCCGATCATGCTGATTTTCATATTGAATCATCCCGAGGTCGACAAGTACGATCTGTCCTCGCTCGAAGAAATCGTCGTCGGGGCGGCGCCGCTGCCGGTGGAACTGGCCCTGGAGATTTCCAGAAAGTATAACTGCCGCTGCCGGCCGATCTTCGGCCAGACGGAATGCGTCGGGATCGGTTCCGCCGATCGCCTGTCGCTGCCGTACAAGCCCGGTTCGTCCGGTCCTGCGTATTACAATATGGAGATCCGGATTGTCGACGACCATGACGTCCCCGTTGCACAGGGCGTGAAAGGGGAAATCTGCCTGCGCGGGCCATGCGTCATGAAAGGATACTTCAAAAATTCGGAGGCCACGGCGGAGACCTTGAAGGGCGGCTGGCTCCACACGGGCGACATCGGCTATCTCGATGAAGACGGATGTCTTTTCCTCACCGACCGCAAGAAAGATTTGATTATTAAAGGTGGAGAAAACATCTATCCCGCCGAACTGGAAGAAATTCTCTACCGTATGCCTGGTATCGCGGAAGCAGCCGTCGTCGGTAAGCCGGATCCGATTTACGGTGAATCCGTGGTCGCCTATGTTGTCCTCAAACAGGGTACCACCCTTACCGAAAAGGAAATAAAAGATTTCTTCCGGTCTAAGGTCTCGTCGTTCAAGGCGCCTTCGGAGATCTATTTTATTGATTCCTTACCCAAGAGTCCCGTGGGGAAGATCCTGAAACGTGAACTGCGAGAGCGGGCAATCAAAGAGGGAAAATAAATTTCAAGGTGGTCAACCTACCAGGAGGTTTTGTGATGGCAGAAAAATTTATCAGTGAGAGAAATCTGAAGTTTTTACTCAATGAGGTCTTAGACGCCTCCTCGCTCACCAAATATCCGTATTATGCGGATCATTCAACGGAAGTGTTTGACATGGTTCTGGATACGGCCGTGAAGATGGCTCGGGATACCCTGAAGCCATGCTTTACCGAAATGGACCGCAACCCGCCGGTGTTTAGTGACGGCAAGGTCAAGGTCCACCCGATGGTCCGGCAAATCCTCAAACAGTTCGGCGAGGGGGGGTGGATCTCCGCACTGGCATCGGCCGAGCACGGGGGACAACAACTGCCCAGCGTAATCGTCCTAGCCTCCCATTTCATTTTCGGCGCCGCCAACTATTCTGCAAGCATCTATCCGAGCGCCTGTACCGGTGCCGCTCATCTGATCACGTCTTTCGGCACGCCGGAACAAATCGCTCTTTATGTCCCCAAGCTGTACACCGGAGAATGGCAGGGCACAATGGCCTTGACCGAACCCCAGGCGGGTAGTTCTCTCGCCGACATCACGACAACGGCAGAGCCCACCGCACAGGGAAATTATAGGATCAAGGGTCAGAAGATCTTCATCTCTGCATCCGAGCATGACGGTGCGGACAATGTTGTGAACCTGATGCTTGCCAAGATCAAGGGTGCACCGGCGGGGGTCAAGGGCATTTCGCTATTCATCGTTCCGAACAAACGCATCGCCGGCGCGGGAAATCTCGTTCCGAATGACGTAACCATCACGGCCACATATCACAAGCTCGGATACCGGGGAACTCCGATCAACCAGTTGAGCCTGGGGGACAATGACGACTGCCTGGGCGAGCTTGTGGGCCTGCCCCACAAAGGGTTATCCTACATGTTCCAAATGATGAACGAAGCCCGGCTCCACGTGGGCATCGGCGCCACCGCGATCGCGTCAGCCGCCTATTACGCGGCCCTCGAGTATACCAAGGCGAGACCACAGGGAAGAAAACTGAACGACCGGGATCCTCTGTCCCCTCAGATCCCGATCATCGAACATGCCGATGTGAAGCGGATGCTGCTCTTCCAGCGCGCAATCATCGAAGGGTCACTGGCGCTGCTGTTACAGTGCAGTAAGTATGCAGACTTAAGCATTGTAACCTCCGGCGAAGAGAAGGAACGCTATGCACTGCTTTTGGACCTGTTGACGCCGGTGGCCAAAACCTACCCCGCAGAAATGGGTATCCTCGCAACCAGCCAGGGTTTGCAGTGTCTGGGCGGATACGGATACTGTGAAGAGTTCCCCCTCGAACAGCATTTCCGCGACGCGCGGATCCATCCGATCCACGAAGGCACAACGGGGATTCAGGGACTCGTCCTGCTCGCCCGGAACGTGACAATGAAAAACGGCCGGGCCTTCACCCTCTTTCAGGAGGAAGTCGGCCGAACCATCGCGGAAACCGAAACGGATGAGGTCCTCAAACCTTACAGCCGACAACTGGCCGATGCTTTGAAGCGCCTGAAGGAAGTGACGGATCATCTTCTGGGCTTGGCAATACAGGGCCAAATCGATCTCTTCCTGGCGGATGCAACGCTTTATATCGAGTGCTTCGGCATCATCTCGGTGGCATGGCAATGGCTCGTGCAGGCAGGATGTGTCCGGCAGGCTTTGGCGAAGGGACCTGCCGAAGACGATGTCAACTTCTATCAGGGAAAGCTTTACGCCTTCCGGTATTTCTTCGGCTATGAACTCCCCAAGATCGAGGGACTGGTGATAAAACTACTCAATAGCGACGGGCTGACCGTCGAGATGAAAGAAGATTTCTTTAACGATTGAGAAAATGGAGTAAAAAGGGAGGGCTCAATGCAATACGAAGCAATCCATTACGAACTATGCAAGCCGGGCATCGGCATCTTGTCGCTGAATCGACCGCAAAAATACAACGCGGTCAGCCAGGCTATGATGAAGGAACTGGAACATTTCTGGGCGGAACGCGAGAACGATATGGAAACGCGCATCGTCATCCTCAGAGGAAACGGTGAAAAAGGATTCTGCGCCGGACTCGACATGGAAGAAGGCCTGCGCATCCAGCAGAACATGAATACGCTTCAGTTTTACCAGTCCCAGAGCCGCATGGGCAGACTGATGCTCAAGATGCGGCAGGTGCCGCAGATCATCATTTGTGTCGTCCATGGAGCTGCGGCCGGAATCGGTTTCAGTTTCGCCCTGTCAGCGGACGTCCGGATCATCAGCACCGATTCCCGCTTCTCGGCCGCCTACATCAATATCGGCCTGGGCGGCGCCGACATGGCGTGCAGCTATTTTCTGCCCCGAATGATCGGTGCCGGACGAGCCTATGAATTCATGCTCACCGGCAACTACATGTCCGCCGCGGAGGCGATGAATCTGGGATTTGCCAGCCGGATGGTGGAGCGGGACAAGTTGCTGGATATCGCGCTTGAACTTGCCGGCACAATGAACAGCAAGAATCCGGCCGGATTGCGCCTGACCAAAGAGGCCATCAATATCAATATGGACATCGGGGGGCTCGAACACGCACTGGGCGTGGAAAACCGCAATCAAGCCCTGCTGTATGGAGAATTCTTTAAAGGCACCCCATGATTGAATAATAGCAAATAAGTTCTTTTTGCCTTCCCATTTGCTTGAAGAACCGCTTCTGGACGATCAGATTCCCGATGAAAAGGATATTCGCAATAGACTGTAACGACTTTTTATTCAGGCCAGGTGCCTGTAAAGAGCGACACCCAGCACCAGCGCGCCCAGCGCGAAGCGATAAACCACAAACGGCAGGAATGTTTTCGTCTGCACATAACGCAACAGAAAGCCGATGGCGGCCAGGCCGGAGGCGCACGCCACCACCATGCCGGCGAGGAACCCCGCGTCTATGATGGACGGATTGGCGGCAAGCTCCGGAACCTTCACCAGCGCCGCCCCCAGAATGATCGGGACCGAA
>Ga0209311_1003201_pt1 | contig 11252 bp, 13 predicted proteins | sample AD_UKC045_MetaG_FD_184417 | JGI IMG/M metagenome (GOLD analysis project Ga0209311, IMG submission 184417) | Active sludge microbial communities of municipal wastewater-treating anaerobic digesters from USA - AD_UKC045_MetaG (SPAdes) (version 2) | ecosystem: Engineered > Bioreactor > Anaerobic >... | reverse complement strand
CGATTTTTGCATTCTCATCGTCAGTCGATATAACGTGTAACACATCATCCAAAGTTGCCATAAATATTATATTTTATTATTTCTTTAAAAGGATATCTTAAAAGTAAAGGCAAAAGACTTTTATAGTGAACTAATTCCTTAAGACCCCGGGGGGTGTAGGTTACGCATAATAAATCTATATTTTTATTATTATGTTTGGTATTAGGATCTCTTGTTATTAACTTACCTAAAATGGATGCTGAAGGATTTGTTTATTCGTTTGATTTTAAGCCCAAATCCACAGATATGGCTTCTTTTGGTAAAATAGAAATGACCTCCGATGTAAACATATCAGATCAGTACACAATTATCAATAATCAAATATATTTTTCAGATGTCCCTCAAATAATCGTGTTTAATACGTCTATTCAAAAATCAATTATAACTGAAACAAAGTTAATGTACCAAGATGCAAATTCCAGCTGGAAAGAAGTTAACATTAACTTTGATACTGAAGTTGCAAATGCAAGATTTAATCTTGAAACTGAAGGAAAAAAAAGTTCTGACGGATATCACTTCGTGTTAAACTATAAAATTAATACTTCTTCAATTTACACCCTTAAACCAAATACTTTATTATCATTTGAATATTTTTTTATGGGCAAACTTGACAAAAATGATAGTGCGAACATAAATTTAACTCTACCTAAAGGATTTAAACCCATTAACAATACAGGCTGGAGAGTACAGGACGAAAGATTTGTTTATTCAGGATTAATTTCAGAAACATCTGGAAGCTTTTATACGATATTCAACACAGAAAACAATTATTCTGATTCATTTGAATCATTAAAACAAGAAATTTCAAATCTAAGGAAGGATAATGCGAAATTGTCTGAAATAATTTCTGAACTAGAAAAAGGCATTGAAAGCTATAAAACAGAAAATCATAATCAATCTCTTGAAATAAAAGCCCTTAACGATAGACTTTTAAAAGCTGAAGAGGAAAGAAAAATTTCTGATAGAATATCCAATAACTTTTGGCAGTTCTCATGGGGACTCACTATACTACTTCCAATACTACTTCTCGTATTTGCAGAGCTTAGGACAAAATCAGTTATTACTTCAACACAGCTTTTGATAAGTTCAATTGTTGGAACATTTGTTATCTTCTTGATATTGTATATATTATTTATTACTTAAGAGAAATTATAGATGAAAAAAATCAAAAGTAATTTAAAGCATGTAAGTACTTTCAAATCGAGGAGGATAAATATGTCAAGAAATATAAAAATTTATGCTTTATCATTATTCATCCTAGTGGCCTTAGTCCTAAATTTTCCAAGTGTTAGTGCAGAGAGTTTTTTATATTCTTTTAACATAGAATCAGATATTACAGATATAGGCCATTCACAAGTAAATATTTTAACAGATGTAAATATAGATAAGGATTTTACATATCTAACGCACCAAATTATCATTTCAGATATTCAAGGTAACCTTACTTTTGAGAACAGTATCCCACGTAATCTCATATATAACATAGACTTAAGCTATAAAGATTCAAATTCTTCCTGGAATAGATTAGATGTCATACTTGAAAATTCTGAAAACACTAAATTTACAATAGATACCCAAGATAAAAGAGGTGTATTTGATTATCAATTTAACGTAATATATGTTATCAGCACCCGAACCATATTTAATCTAGCACCAAATGTTCTAAACTCATTTGACTATGTTATTTCTTCAGAGTTGGAGATGGGTCCGGAGGATATTGCTACAGTAAAGATTACTCTCCCATCAGGATATAAACCATTTGATTCAACTGGATGGAGGCTACAGGGAGGGAGATTCTTTTATTCTACCTCACTCACTGGATTAGAAAAAAACTTTTACTCAGTATTTTACGAAGAAGAAGACTACGGCGGATCAATTAATTCACTAAAACATGAAATAACAAAATTGACTCAAGAAAATGTAAAACTTACGGAAAATATTATTGAAATGCAAAGAGCTGTTGAAAGTTACAAGACCAAAAATCAAGAATTAACTGTAGATATTAAAGATTTAAAAGATGAACTTATTAAGTCAAAAGAAGAGCAACAAAATGCTAGCAAGAACACTGCTAATTTTAGATACCTGTCATGGGGACTAACTTTGACACTTCCAGGTATGCAGTTTGTTCTAAATTTATTAAGAGAACGGAGCAGAATATCACCAATACAACTGCACTTGGGTACAGCAATAGGAACTTTTATAGTTTTTTTAGTACTGTATTCACTTTTATTTGTTTAAATTTATCAATTAAAAAATAGAGTGGATTTATTTAGTTAATATGCCAATCATTTTATTGATTGACATATTAATTTTTGACTTTCTTATAAAGAATCTTCGATTTGTCATTTCAAATATAGCTTATTCATCTACTCCGATCATTACTTCTGTTGATTTAACTATGACCTTAACTTTTTGCCCTACCTTTAATCCCAAAGAATCCACTGCATCTCTTGTAATCATTGAAGTAATTACCGATGGTTTCGTTACTTCTACTTTAACTGTAGCTGCAACTTCACCTTTTTTTATTTCTTTAATAACTCCTTCCATACTATTTCTCGCACTAATAGCCATTTTATCACCGAATAAATATTGACTTAGAAGTATTTAAGATTAATTTAGCCCACAATATAAAATATTTTATAGTAATTAAAGAATCAGACGATTGGTATACAAATTTTTCTGTTTATCCCTTCTTTAATTGCTTTAATCTTTACATCTATTCCATATACCTTTCTAAGATTTTCTTCGTTTACTGTTTCATCGGGCGAGCCCAATCCAGTTAATTTCCCTTCTTTCATTAAGGCGACTTTTTGAGATGAGATAAAAGCATGATCTGGAAAATGTGAGGACATTATGATACTTAGGCCTGTTTTTGCAAGATTGTTAATTAATCTGAGTAATCTTATCTGATTTCCCAAGTCTAAATGGGAAGTAGGTTCATCAAGTAAAAGGATCTTAGGCTGCTGCGTTAATACCCTTGCTATAAGGACTAATCTCTGCTCCCCTCCACTAAGTTCTGTGCAGGGCCTATCTGCAAGGTGGGATATACCAACTGTTTCCATCGATTCATTAACTAAATCAAAGTCTTTATGAGAGGGAACGGAGAACAAACCTAAATGCGGTGCTCTTCCCATGACAATTAAGTCTCTTACCGAATAGGGAAAAGCAGAAAAATGTGCTTGAGGAACATAACCAATTCCTCTTGCAATCTCCTCAGTTGAAAGATTTGACATTTCTACGCCATCATAAATAATAGTTCCTTCATCCAATGGCAATATTTTAGTAAGGCATTTTATCAATGTTGATTTTCCAGTGCCGTTAGGCCCCAAAAGACACATTACTTCGCCTTCTTTTAAAGAGAAATTTATATTTCGAAATATAAAATTGTTCTCCATATAGCCAAAGCCGCCCTTTTTCATTTGGAGTATTGATTTCAATAATTCCACCCCGATTTAGATTTCCTAATTAAGTAGGCAAAAAATGGCGCCCCTATAATTGCTGTAAGTATTCCAATTGGAATTTCAGTTGAAATGGCAGATCTTGCGATGTCATCTACAATGAGTAAGTAGGAAGCTCCCAAAATTAATGAAACTGGAATAAGTTTTTTATGGTCAGGCCCAACTAATATCCTCCCTACGTGAGGTATTACAAGACCAACCCATCCTATAATACCACTCATACATACACTAGCAGCTGTTATTATTGTAGCACTAGAGATAATAATGAATTTTAATTGTTCGGTATTTATTCCCATTGAACGAGCTTCTTCTTCACCTAAGGATAGTACATTTATTCTCCACCTTATTAAAACTAATACAGCGCATCCAACTATTATAAATGGGCCAAGAAATATTAAATCTCCCCTTGACACAGCATTAAAGGATCCCATTAACCAAAAAACAACAGCAGGTAGTTTATTCAAAGGGTCAGCAACGTACTTAATTAAAGAGGTTAGTGCAGAAAATAATGCTGCTGTGACCATTCCCGATAGAACTAACATAAGTAAAGGAGTTGTTTTGTAAATTTTACTAATTTTGTAAGTAAATGCAACTGCAACTACTCCTCCTATAAAAGCACTTATTTGCACTAGAATTAATTTCTCTAAAAGAAGTAAAGCCAAAGCTGCACCGAATCCGGCTCCTGCTGAAACACCTAATATTTGTGGGGAAACTAAAGGATTTTTGAAAAGACCTTGAAAAGAAGCTCCTGAAACAGAAAGTCCAGCTCCAACAAGCATCGCTGCAATGGCCCTTGGAAGTCTAACATCCCATATGACACTTTCCATAGTTGGATGCCAAGTTGGATCAATGTAAATAATCTTTGAAAGAAGTATTTTGATAACTAAAATTGGAGAAATAACGTATCTTCCTATAAACATTGAAAATATAAAAATAACAATGGGCAATACAAGAAGAAAAAGATTAACGGAATTTGATCTTAGCTTTTTTCTAGAGATTTTGTTTTCTTTTATTTTATGTTGCATTCATATCAACCTTGGGCTTACACAATGTGGAGTTTGATTTTCCTTTAAAGCTGTTTCCAAAGAATTATCATTTATGGAATCATATTCAAATCTTTTGACGTTTGTTATTTCATAAAATCTGTGATGATTTAATCCTGCTTCAAAGAGCATATCTGAAATTACTGCCCCACTAGGGCCGTACAATCCTCTTATCCTTGCATTTTTAGAATATCCTATTAATTTATCAAAAGTTCCATTAACTAATGCGGATGCAGTTATCATAACTATATCAGATTTCAGTAAAACTTTTTTATTTTCCTTTTCAGTATGGATATGTATCTCTTTAGGTCCGAAATCAACGTCTTCCCCGATAATAATTGATTCAAATCTTTCTTTCGGTCGCATTTCAGTTACATGAATCTCTTTGCATTTACCTAAAAATTTTCTTACAAATCCCCCATAACCAACAATTGTAACAGTATCAGTTGGCTTTAGCATATCCATTACATCTTTACACGTATTGAATCCTCTTTTTTTTATCTGAGCATGTGATAAGAAAGGATGGGATAGACAACTAATTGAGCCAACAGCCAAAGATCTTTCTTGGATATCTTTCGAATGTATATACTCTGAAGCTGTATCGAATAAATTTTTACCTACTATTTTTTTTATTGAATCTGTTCTATCTCTGAGTTTTTGCTCATCATGCACTGCGTGTATTCCTGCAAAATTAATTACCATTCCACAAAAATTATTTGTTCCAAAAATTACGTTCCATTCTTGTTTTAAAATTACTTTTTTTATCCTGGGCTTTTCGATTTTATTTTCTTGATATAAATCATCTAAAATATCTAAGGTATTACTCAAAATTTTATTAGTTGAATTCATACCCAAATTAACACCTCAAAAAAAATAAAAAAATAAATTTATTTATTTTTGACCGCTTTGCTGTCCACCTGAATATCCACCGCTTAATCCGCCAACAGCACTAGCATATTCGCCAGCTAAAATTTTATCAACTTGTTCTTCACTAAGCGTATATTCAAATATTTCACGGTAGAATCTTTTAATTTCAGCTCTTATGTCAACATCTTTGAATCTATCGGGATGTGCAATTTTAGCCATCCATAAGGGGTGCAACACAGCTGATTCTGCGGATGGTCTGTTCCATATAAAGACAGCACTTGGAAGTCTGTAGACTTTTTTGTTTTTAATTGCAGATATTTTTGCCCATTTTGGATCATTATACAGATCTTCAGGCTTTCCATAATCAATCACGATAATATCAGGATTCCAAGAAATTAACTGCTCCATTGATATCTGATCTAATCCAGCGTGTATTCCCTCTTTCTTCCCTGCTGTGGATACCTTACTTGCCGCATTTATACATCCTGCTGTATTAATTCTCTCTTCCATGTATGATCCGGTACCGTATGTAACTAAGTGATTACTGTCAAATCCATTAAATAAAACTACTCGTTCATTCTCAGGAAGATCTGCTAATCTACTGTTAATAAATTTTAAAGTGTTGTCAAGGTAATCACAGAATTTTTTTGCTTCTTTTGGCCTTTCAAAAATTTCTCCTAAAAAGAGTACTTCAGCTTTTGTTTGGGCGAAGTTACCGTCAGATTTTGCAAAAAATTGAACAACGGGTATTTTTGTATTTTTAGCTACTATTTCACCATCTACATCTCCAGCAATGACAAATTGAGGATTAGAAGCCAATAGTTCTTCAATATTAATGACTCCATTTACTGTCCTTGGTGCAGGGAGTGTCATTATTCTTGGATCCATTGCTGCAAGCAAAGCTGATGTTTTATGTCCTTTAGATACTGCACATAGTTTATTTTCAACGCCTAATATATATGGAACTTGTCCAATCGGTCCGCCAAAAATAGCAACTCTTTCAATATTTTTTGGGATAGTTACCCTATTTCCGGCCATATCGACTATTGTTCTCGTAGCCTCTGTTGCTGTTTTATTATCGGCACCTTGTCCGATACACCCAGCGAACATTGATACTACTAATAGAGAACATACTAAAAATGGTATTATTTTTTTCAATGTATCACCGATATGAGGTATAAATCATATCCTTATAAACATTAGTATTATGCCTTATAGAGATATAATATAATTGAAATATAGTTGATAATTATATTAAATAAAAGATTAAATAATTATTAATGCAATTTTTTCATGAGATTAAATGCGATAATCCCTAACACAAAACCTATTGCCATATTTAAAGTTACTGAAACAATTGCTGTAAGAATCATTACAAATATTTCTGAATTTGATTTAATATCTCGCACTAGTTTCGCAAGTTCATAAGATACGTAAAACAGCATTGCCCCAACTATACTCATTGGAAATATTGTAAATAAATTCAAAATTGATTTTGATAAAAATAAACCTAAGCAAATTTCAATCGTTCCCTCCATAATGTTTGCACCGCCCGTTCTTGCACCGAAGGTATATTGACCAGCCAATCCCCCTGCACCATGACACATTGGAAATCCGCCAAAAAATGGAACGATTACATTGACTATTCCCATATTAAACAATAATTTTTTTTCAGATACAGGTTTCTCTGGGAAATAGTCTTTTAGTAGTGCAGTGACAGCTATAACAGCATTTGTCAAAGTAAGTGGTATTTGGGCTATTCCAACTAAAATCATTCCTTTATAGATATCATTTAGAGAAATAGAAGTAATAGGCGGAAGTGTAAATCCTATATCAATTACATCTTTAATTTCACCTTTAAAAATAATTAAAGCAAATCCAAACAAAAATAAAAGAATTGCTGCAGGAAGTTTAGTATTTTTTCTAAAAACAAATATTATCATTAGGGCAATAAACCCAATATAAATATCAGATTTAAAGAATTCAAATCCAGTTCTAAATAAGGTAATCCCCAAAGCTAGAGTAATTCCTCTTGTAACTGATTTAGGAGTATACTTTACTATTTTCTGAATTAAATTTGTGAAATAAAGAAATAACCATACGATACCTAAGCCAAATCCAGTAGAGTAAATTAAGGATGGTGCCCATCCCTGGGCTATTGCAACAGTTGCGACAGTTTTTTTTGGTTGTAATGGCATTGGGAGCTTATATGTTAATCCTAAAAATACATTGACAATGCCCATCATGATAAGAAATCCTGCAGGATTAAGGCCATTTACAACAATGTACCCTATAGCCAAAGGCAAGAGAGTACCAAAGTCACCCATTGATCCTGCAAGTTCCCTTAAATTAAACTCAAACTCTTTTATCATCATATGATCTAATCCAAGAATCTATTATCCGATAAATATTCCTTTCTATCAATTTTGTTAGAAAACCAGCCATTTTTTGCATTCTGTCTATAATCAAAATCAGAAACATAAGGCTTAATGTCCAATACTGGAGTATTGTCAATGATGTCTATACCTGATACAAATATCTTATTTCCTTCTATCTTTTCAATGCCAAGGATTGATAAACCAATATTATTTGGTCTTTTAGGAGCTCTAGTTGAAAAAATTCCTCTTTCGACATCATCGAGATAAGGTTTTACTTTCAACGAAATTCCTTTTGAAAGATGAAAGTGATAGAGCAAAAAAATGTGTGAAAATCCATCTAGATCATTTAAACCTTCAACAAACTCAGGAAATATTTCTATTATGCCTTTTTTACTAGAAAACACAGATTGAATTGGAACGTTAATTTTTTCTTTAAATTCAGAGTGAACAACCCCAATAGGAGAATAGCATATTCTTTTCATAAAATTAATTTTAAAATAATTTTTATAAATATATTTGAAAGAATACGTTAGAGATAGTCAGAGTGTTTTTTTAAGAAGTTGTAAAGTTGTTTGTCTTCGTCCCTCTTATTTAATATCGAATAGATTTTGTGAAGATTAATGTAAATATCCCCTACTTGAGGATGGTCTGGGCCATATTCATGTATCAAAATTTGGAGGCCTCTTGTATATAGCTCTTCCGATTCATCGTACTTCTTCATTTGTTTTAATAGATCTGCAAGTGAGCATAATATTGGGATAATCTGAGAATTTTCTTTTCCATAGTCTTCTTCTTTAATTTTTAATACTCTTTTGTATAGTTGTTCTGCTTCCGGATATTTTCCTTGGGACTGATAAACAAATGCAAGATTTTGTAATACATTCAAAACAACAGTATCATTTTTAGAAAATACTTTCTCAAATATAGATAATGCCTTTTCATAAAATGATTCAGCCTCTATAAATTCTGTTTGATATTGGGATATCAATCCTAGTAAAAATAAACTCATTCCTGAAGTTGAATGGGATGGGCCATAAATATCAATAGCTTCGTCTAATGATTTTTTTGCTAGTCTTTTTGCCTCTGAATACTTTTCCATCTTCAATTGTAAAATAGACGCATTATAAAATTCTTCCCACAGTGTGAAACTTCCGCCTTCTATATACATTGCTATCCTGCTCATCAACGCTATATTTTACTACAGTAAGTGCATATATAAATTTTATGGGGTGGTGAAAAAATTTCTTAAGCGATATGATTAATAAACCATATACAGGATTTAATGAAGTATCTATTGCTAAAGGATTCACAAATATAAAGTTTACTTCAAAAAATGTCCTGAAGTTAATATTTCAGACCCAAACGGGGGTGGCAATCATTGCAGATGAATTCCAATTAGATAATGAATTTGAAAGCGAAATCGGCCAAAATATGTTTCAATATGCAAATCTACAGAAAATGCCTGTCGTGTTAACATAATTTCTATCAAAAATTAATGTCCTTTTTGTCAAAATCGAATACTTATTCGTAATATTTATAAAACGTTATCTCTATTTAATCATAACGAGGTGATATTATCAATAAAAGAAAAACATATCTTAAAATATCTGCAATGTTCCTTATCGGAATAATGGTAGTTTTAGTGGCCGGATGTGCAAATCAGACTGGCACATCCTCGCAAAGTGGTGGACAAAAAAAGGTTTTGAAAGTACTTATGGCAGGGAGTCTAGTTTCGCCTATGGAAAAAATAGAGAAAAAATTTGAAGCAGACCACCCAAACGTTGATGTGCAGTTTGAACCTGCAGGAAGCATAGAATGTGTTCAAAAAATAACTCAGCTCGGTGTTAAAGCTGATGTTTTTGCATCCGCTGACTACACATTAATACCGTCAATGATGGTTCCAGAGTATGCAGATTGGTACGTACTATTTGCAAAAAATGAAATGGTTTTGACATATTCAGACAAAAGTAAATATGCAAACATTATAAATAAAAACAATTGGTACAAGATACTTGATAAACCTGATGTAATATGGGCGTTTTCAAATCCAAATTTAGATCCATGTGGATATAGAACACCAATGACAATACAATTAGCGGAGTTAGAATATAAAGACGATAAAATATTTGAAAATTTAATAATCTCCAAATCAAAAATTACTGTAGACGAAGTTAACGGAATTTATGTAATAACTACGCCAGAAAATTTAGCTCCTGCTACTAATAAGTTAACTATAAGAAACAAATCTGTAGAACTAGTTTCAATGGTACAAGATGGCGGGCTTGATTATGCATGGGAATATATTTCTGTTGCTGTTCAGAATGATATGAAGTATATCAGACTGCCCGGATCTATCAATCTAAGCGATGTAGCTTACACAGATACTTATAAGAGAGTGCAAGTTAAAACTGCGGATGGAAAGACACAAACAGGAAAGCCTATAGTCTATGGCGTTACAGTTCCAAAAAATGCACCAAATGTAGAATTAGCAAATGAATTCGTTAAATATATGATAGATGAATTTGGGCAAAAAGTCTTCGAGGAAGATGGTCAGCCTCCAGTGATCCCAGCAATAGCAGGGCCCGATAAAACAAAAGTTCCACAAATATTACTAAAATATGTGGCTGATAATTAATGAAAAAGAGAATAAAACTTGAATTTAGAAGGAATCCTTTTTCCTTCATTTTTTTCTTTATTGGGATTACCATAATAGTTTTTGTAGTTGGTACTCTATTTAATATGTTATATAAACAGTTAATATTGAGTCCTGCAAATTTTATTGCAATATTAAAAGATCAATACGTACTAAAATCAATTATGTTCACTTTATATTCATCTTTTCTAGCAACAATTTTGGCGATATTGCTTGGGATCCCTCTTGCTTATGTAATTGCAAGAAATGAATTTTACGGCAAAAATTTAATTGAATCAATAATAGATATCCCTGTTATAATCCCTCATACGGTAGCGGGAATTGCATTATTTTCTCTCCTATCCAGACGAAGTACGCTAGGTACCGTCTTTGGAAATCTCGGGATAGTATTCCAGGATTCACTTTGGGGGGTAGTTATTGCAATGTTTTTTGTGAGCTATCCACTGTTTGTTAACTCAGCAAAAGAGGGATTCAAAAGTGTCAATCCAAACTATGAACGAGTTGCTAGAACTCTAGGAGCATCCCAACTGAAATCATTCTACCAAATAGCACTTCCTCTTTCATACCATCATTTAGTTTCGGGAGCAATTATGAGCTGGGCAAGAGGGATTAGTGAATTTGGCGCTGTTGTTGTAATTGCATATTACCCTATGATTGCCGCTACAATGATATTCTATAGATTTAATACTGGTGGGCTTAAAGAGTCACAACCCATTGCCGTATTATTAATTTTATTATGTTTTGTTATATTTCTGTTTTTAAGACTAATATCGAGAAAAAAGTGAGAATATGATAAGGGTCAAAGATATAAGCA
>Ga0209311_1003199_pt1 | contig 11268 bp, 12 predicted proteins | sample AD_UKC045_MetaG_FD_184417 | JGI IMG/M metagenome (GOLD analysis project Ga0209311, IMG submission 184417) | Active sludge microbial communities of municipal wastewater-treating anaerobic digesters from USA - AD_UKC045_MetaG (SPAdes) (version 2) | ecosystem: Engineered > Bioreactor > Anaerobic >... | reverse complement strand
GGATGCGAAAGCATCCAAGGATCTGATCTAGCGTTCACCATGGGGTGCCACTCCCAGCTCCATGCAACTGGAGGTAAAGCTTCCACAGATGAGTCCTCATTGCTAGCAAGTAGGTAGTGAAAGCTAGTATTACGCTAGACCAAGCCGAGGGAGACCGAACTGACCCGATCTATGGGTCACCTTTGGAAACAAAGGTTAGTTGACAAAATCCAGTATCCGCTGAATCTCAAGCTGGATGCTTCTTGTGTAATGATACTGGTCAAGAAGCATTATTAATAATAATTCCCAGCTAAAGCTGGTGATTAATTCAGATTAGATTTAATTTCTAACGCTTCTCCTCCACCGCCTAAAGGCGGAGGTATCCGAAGCGAGTATACGAACAGTGAATCTCAGATGAAAGGATCAAAATCGAGACAATGAAATTTTAAAATAAGATGGGATACGCTGGGATAAAATTTGTTGTAACACGGTATGACAGAATACGTTTCGATGGGTTTTGATTAGATCTGAAATTTTTAAAATTTGATGCGATAAAACGTGATTTGGTGGAATCCGGTTCGGTAAGCTATGGTATGAATCTTTTTAAGGTGTGATCCGATCGGATAGATTCCGTTTCGATACGGTGAGATTCGATATAATAAGATCAGATATGAAACTTTTAAAATATGACTAGTTATGATGAGGTTTGTTTCGATGGGAATTTGATATGATATAATATGATAAGATGTGAAACTATTTAAAATATGAGATGGTAAGAGGCTAGAAATAGCTTCTTACCCAATTTTTATTATTTTCAACTTTCATATAGAAATAATATAGTTAATAATCTTTTTTCAAAAGGAGAATAAGAAATGAAACTTCAAACAGCGAATGGAAATATTTTAATTAGCTCAGATAGTTTGATAATTAATTGCAAAACAAAACATTTGAATAGTATTTTTAAAGAGCTTTATAAGCTCGTGCCGAAACAAACAAAAATAAAAGATATTAAACACATCATAAGTGAGAAAATTTCTTTAATATAAAGGATAATAAAAATGGCTAAAATATTCAAACCATTATACCAATGTGAGGGATGTGGAGAAACATTCGAAGATCCAGATCAAGTAAGAATTTTCGCTGGAGAGGTTACAAATGGAACTGAGTTGAAAAGTTTCATCAGACCAACTCAAATGTATTGCTTAAATTGTTTAAAACACTCACTGGATTATGATAATAATAATCCAGAAACTGTTATTATCAAAGAGTCAAAAGAAGAAATTGTGGACATTCCATTTCAGGAACAAGTAATGAATAGACTAAATTTGTTTGATGAATTTCGGCAAGAAACTCTAGTGAACTTGGAATTAATAGCCAAAAATATAGAAAAACATGTCAACATTGAAAAATTACTTAAAGAAAAGTTTTTTGATTTAAAAGAGCAATTTGAAAAAAATCAAGATAATATTGTAAAAAATCAAGAAGAATTTCTCGAAGAAGGTGGAACCAAACTATTCGATCAAATAAATCATCCAGAAGAGTCAATAATATCACAAGAAGAACCAGAAATAACAAAAGAAGAAAATTATTCTGAAACGTTACATGATATTGCTGACACTCTTACTGAACTTCCAGATTCAGGAAAATATTTAATATTAATTAAGATCAATAATAAAAATGATGAAACAATATATGCCAACAAATGCAATATTGATGTTAAGATGCTTAGAGAAAATTGCGGAAAACAACCATTAATTGGTCTATATTATTCATCTGATAAATATTGTGAATCAGTAGGTGATATTGGAAATAATTATAAATCTATAAACACTAAAATAATCAATAAAATGTTTTTTGGTGTACCAAATATTATCGAAAAACAAATTTGGGATTTTCAATCACTGGGAATAGCTCTTATTGAAAAAACCCTATTTGAAGACAAAATAGAACCAATTAAATACGAAATCCCAGAAGAGAACGATTCAAAAACTATTGGATTTCCAGAAGGAGCAGAAATAGAAATTGTAGACAAAACAATTAAAGAAACTTATTCTGATCCTGGTATTAATGAATCAAAAAACGAAACCAGAAAAACAATCACAACAACAATCCAACCAAAGAAAAAATTCTTTGGAAGAGATTTAAGAGACAAGGACGATTATATTTAAAAGGAGATCAAATGCAAGCAATAACAGTTTGGAAAAAATTAATTCCAAAAACTGAAACTACACCAGAGCATTTTGAGCACAATCATATTGAAGATGGACACATCAATGCAACAAAACCAATAGGTAAATTTAAATCTCAAACAAAAACTTGGGCAGGGAGTATTTGGCAATTCAAGCACGCGCATCTTGATGAAAATCATAATGTAGTATATTGAGAAAACATATATGAAAACTATTGTTAAAATGATCTTTGGATCTCATCTATATGGAACTGACACTCCCGAATCTGATCAAGATTTTAAAGGAGTGTTCCTTCCATCTAAAGAACAAATATTACTAGGTAAAATCCCAAAGAGCATCAATGAATCAACAAAAAAAGGAAATCAATTAAAGAACACTTCAGAAGATATTGATGTTGAAATGTATTCATTACATTACTTTATTCATTTAGCTTGTGAAGGAGAAACAGTCGCATTAGACATGTTGCATGCTCCTTTTAATATGATTGTCCACAAACATAGTATTTGGGATGATATTGTTAGGAATAGACATTTATTCTATACAAAAAATCTTAGAGCTTTTATTGGGTACGCAAGAAGACAAGCTTCAAAATACGGAGTTAAAGGTAGTAGATTAAATGATGCTCAAAGAGTGATGGATTTTCTAAGACAACCAGTAATTAAGGAAGCTCATGCTAAATTACTTTCACATTGGAACAATCTACCAACTGGAGAACACATATTCAAACATCCACCAAATGAAAATGGTGAAAGAATGTATGAAGTTTGTGGTCGTAAAATTGGTGAAAAAGTAACTCTTCAATATGCATATGAAACTGTTAAAAGATTTGTTGACAACTATGGTGAACGAGCAAGAAAAGCTGCAGCTAATGAAGGAATTGATTGGAAAGCTATCTCACACGCGTTTCGCGCCGCCTACCAAGTTAAACAAATTTTAACAGAGAATACAATTACTTTTCCATTAAAAGAAGCTCAGACTCTTTTATTAATTAAGCAAGGTAAATTAGATTACCAATCAGTAGTTAATCCAGAACTAAATAATCTAATTTCTGAAGTAGAAGAATTATCAGAAAAAAGTAATCTACCAGAAAAAGTAGATAGAAATTTCTGGAATAACTTTATAATGGATAATCTTGAACGATACCATTTTCCAAATGCTAAAAAATATAGAGAGTTAGATAATTACATAGAAAGTTGTTTAGTTTAATTTCTCTCCCTGATTGCGTTTTTCGTGTCGTTTAAACCGCCTCCGATCTAGATGCTTTGAATCTAGCGACAACCATATCCGTGGTGGACTCAATGTTCTATTTATAACAGGGAATAAATAGACTTGAGACTCCTTTCTTTAGAAATGGGGGCTGGTGGTTGGCCCTCATTATTTATTCTTCATTTTTTATATAGAAATATTAATAAGGATGGTAAAAATAATGATAACTTCAACAATCTTAATTGGTGCTACAATTATTTTAACTGGTATAATTATTTTTCAATTTTACTTGTTATTCCGAGCATTTCAATGGATTTATTTCATTAATTCGGTGCTGTCAGAACTGTGTAAAATATTAATAAATCACACTGATAATATCTCAAAAAATACTCAAATAAATCAAGTTCTCAATGAGTTTATAAAGAAAGAAATGAGCAAATCATCAGATGTAACAATAAATTAAAGAGGATATAATATGGCAACAAAATCAAATGTTATTAAGAAAAAACCACCTAGCTATATTAATGGATTAAAAGCTATCACAAATTGGTTCTTTAGTAATCGTAGAAAGAAAGAAGAATTAGAAAATATTATAAATATATTTAAGATTGATAATAATATCATAAAAAGATTCATGTTATATACCTATAATACTCCACATTTAACATGGTATATTAATAAATATTTAAATTCTCTATATGAGTTTAATAGATTCGATACTGTAAATTTATTATATAGTCTAGTTTATTTACTAGATGTTAATAGAATTACCAGAAAGAGCATTCCTGAAAAATTGATGTATCTTAAAAATACAGAATTGTCAGATAAGAATAAGCAGAAAGTTAAAGAGTTATTATATGAATTCTTTGATAAAATTTTTGATAAGAATTATAATGACTCAGAAATGAATTATTTTTATGATCTTGTTAATTTAAATGCTATTACGTTTAAAGATCTTGAAGATATTGATAAACATATTAATAGCGGCAAGAGCACTCTAAGGTTAGAAGAAGTGACTGCTACTACGTCTCCAACAAGTCCTAAGGTAAATACTAGTGTTCTTGATATTTATAAAGAATTACCACCAGGAATAAAAACATTTTGCAATGAAGCTAAAGAATTTATTCTTGCAAGAGAGGAATGTAAGGGATGTGAATTATTTGGCAAGCCGACAGTTATAATGGATACGAATGTAATTGATTCTGAAGAAGTTGATATTGCATTTATTGGTCTTAATCCAGGAACAGATGAAGTTGAAATTGGAAAACCATTTGTTGGTAAAGCTGGAAAAATATTAAGAGAACGAATGTCTCTGCTACCAAATAACGTTAAGTGGGCAATCTATAACGTGATTTTATGTCATACTAAGAATGAAAATGAAATCAAAAATCCAGATGATGTTAAAGCGAGATGTAAACCGCTTGTTGAAATTATTATGCAAACCTTTCCGTCAAAAATTTATGTTCCACTAGGAGCTAAAGCTTTTGATTGGTTTGGACTTAAAGGATCAGTAGCATCATTAGCTGGTAAGGTATTTACAAATAACAATATGACAATTGTTCCAGTAATGCACCCTAGTGCAGCTAATTATAATCCTGAAAACTTAGCAAAATTTAAAAGTAACTTCCAATCAGTTCTTAATTTATTCAATCAAGAACAAGTTAAATCTCCAGAAGTTACTATTCCTCAACCTCCAGTAAAGAAAAGTAGTAAGAATTATTCAAAAGAAGATTTGACAGTTCCAATAAATAATGATAAATTTATTGATAAAGTAACTCCAGATCTAACATTTTTTGATGTGCGAGAGATAAATAATAAAATTTTAAAGATCTATATAGATAAGAATGGACAAAAGAAATATTTAATAACTGATTATGAATTAAATTTCTTCTTAAAGAATGCAAATTGGAAACAATGTGATCAAATAACTAGTGGAATTGACGCTGTTGTAACTTTCCCTGGAAGAGATAAATATTCAGTTATAAAGAAGATTCGTGATCGCTTAAATAATCTAAAAGGAGCATAAGAACAGTGTGGACATTCATACAAAAAGATGATGTTGAAACATTTTTAAATAAGTATCCTCATCTCGCTGAAGGTTTTGAAAATATTAAGTTATATGAAACTGAAGATAATATATTTCTACCAAGATTATTTTATAAAAATTTTCCAAATGGAATAAAAGTTTTCGAAAGTAGAGAAACTCCAAAATTTGAACCGACATTTTTCAAGTTTATAGGCAAACTTAGACCAGAACAGATTGATATTGTCCAAACTGCCATTAATATGTATAATGAGAATCATGGACAAATTAATGGAATAATCAAAGCAAGACCAGGACTGGGTTGACAAACTAGCTCAGTTTAAACTCCTCTAATTCGGTGAAACTCCCACTGGGACAATACCGAGCCAAGCTTCTAATAAAGCTGCTAACTTTATTAGTTGAAGGTGTAACGACTAGTCGAAAGACGTAAGCTGATAAGCGATTGATCAGCTGAAACGGGGAGCATCCTAATTTCTAGGATGAAGATATAGTCTAATCTCATAGGTAACTATGAGCAGGAGTTATCCTGAGTGAAAGAGTAGCGTCTTACACTAAATATAAATGAAGACGGTCCTAAGCACGTTTATTGCGGCTCAATTAGGACTTAAGACCTGTATTGTAATCGATAATGAAAATTTGATGAATCAATGGGTAGACGCTTTCCTTACATTTACAGATCTTAAAGCTGAAGAAATTGGATTAATCAAGGGCAAACACTTTGTCACAGACAAACCTGTAATAATTGCAACTGTTCAAACTCTATTATCTAAAATTAAAACAGACATGCATAAAAATTTTGGATCAATGGATGCTGCTAGAATCGGATTAGTTATTTATGATGAAGTTCATAACACAAGTTCTTCAAGTAAATTTGCTAAGGCATCTTTACTATTTCGAACAAAGAATTTTCTAGGACTTTCAGCTACACCATTTCAATCTGGTATTGCTGAAATTCTAATGAAAAATACGATCGGTGAAATCATATACGAAACAAAGCATTATGAGCTTAAGCCGACTTATATATTAAATCATTATGATAGTGGATTAACCGGAAAATATGCATTTGTTCTTGGTAAAATGTCAGATTATATCAAGCGCAAAGCATTTTATAATTCTATTATCGTAAGGAGTTCGAATTATTTAAATTTAATAATTAAATTAATTCGAAAAAGGCTCAATGAAGGACATATTATATTAGTATTGTGTTTTACTAAAGCACAAGTCAAATTAATTTCAGAACGATTAGACAAAGAAGGAATCGATCACCGAAGATTTTATGGTGATGAAAAAGATGAAATCGATAAAAATAATGTAAATGTTCTAATTGGAACTTACGCTTACATTGGAAAAGGATTTGACTTTCAACAATTAAGTTCTCTTATTTTAGCTACAAACTTAGCTGGTAAGAAATCCTTGATTCAAGTAGTTGGAAGAATATTAAGAGAAGGTGACAAGAATAAAAAAGCTCCAATTGTTGATGATTTAATTGATAGAGGTTTCCCAAGTTTATTTCTTCCTGATATGAAATCAAAGAAAAATGTTATTAAGGGAGAATTTAATTGTGAAATTATTGATGTTGTTGAAGATCAAGAAATTCAAGAAGGTGAAATAATTTAATTTTATCGGCAAGATCTAGTTTAAGATCTTGCCGATATATATAATATCCTGCGATTTTTACATAGAAATAATTATTTTAATTTTGTTAAGGAGGTTTATATTGTTACCAAAAAACTATTATGATCTGGTTGAACAACCAGGATTTCTTAAACACATACTCTACGGTGACAGTGTTTCAAAAGATATGAAATCAATTATTAAATTTAAAGCCTCTCATATGGAATATATTAAATTTTGTGAAATATGGGACAAATTAGCTGAAAATATTCCAATCACTACAAAGAATGATAAAGAATATTTATTTATTAAAGACGAGATTGAAGTTGCATCATATGATCTAAAAATAGATTCTTGGAATTTATATAAACCACAGTATCTAATGAGACACAAAATAAATGATCAAATTGTTCGTATAAATTTTACAAATATTGCAAGCTTAGATGTTACAGAAAATCATTCAATGATTGATTATGATCATAATAACAAATCTTTTATAATAAAAAATCCAATGGATATGAAATATATTCCAGCGATATTATCAGATGCAAATGTCCAATTGGACGAAATTGATTATAAGTATCTGCTATTAGGACTATGGTTTGGCGACGGAACACTATCTAAACCAAATAAAGACAATGCGTTTCAATATCCAGCAATAAGTAGCAATAATGCAATTGAGATGATGAATTTATTAGAAACAAATATAGAAAATATTAAATTTTATAGAAAAACTAATGATCGGGATTTCTTCATTAACTATAAATGGTTAAGAGATCTTCTATTATATTATAAACTCGATGGTATTCATAGTTTAAATCGGGTTATTCCAAATGAATTATTTATTCAACTACAAAACGATCCTATTAAATCCATCTCATTCATACTTGGTTACTGGTTAGCAGATGGTTCATTTAATAATCGGGCAGTTATTATAGCGTCTGGAAACCGTCAACTATTAGAACAAATTCAATATCTTTTAATGATAATTGGTATATATTCACATTTGAAATTAGATAAAAATAATCGAAAATTTGAAGGAATTATTCATGGAGATATGTTTAAATTATCTACGAGTTTAAACAATAGTCTAATTAATTTATTTAAAAATTTTGAGTATTTAAAAGATTTTCCAGAAACGGTGGAATTTTGTTCGTATTATTATGGACAAAATTCAGCTAATAAAAATATAGAAACTCCTAATCACCAAATATGCAGATCCTCAAAACGTGCACATTTATTCCAGCTCAAGCCGATTAAAATATCATCAAAAGAATTTATTGAATATGATGATTATGTATATGATTTGTGTGTTCCAGAAACTCAAAATTTTATAGCTAATGGGTGTTTAGTTCATAATACGGATTCACTCTTTATTTCGATACCTATAAAAGATTCAGAAAAATTAACAACTCAAGAAAAATTAAAAATCTCCGATAAGGTGTCAGAAGATATTAATAATGCTGTAACAAAATATTTAAACAGTTATTTTCTGCCGAAATCAAATATTTCACCAGATCAAAATGCTACTTACTTTAAATCAGAAATGCTCATGGATGCAATCATGTTCTTAGATGTTAAGAAAACCTATGCATATAAATTACTAGCATCAAAAGGACAAATCTTTGACAAACCTAGTATTGAATATACTGGTATTCAAGTGGTAAGATCTAATGCAGCAAAACTAACTCAAGACTTATTAAGAGAAATTATTGAAAATATTATTCTAAATGAGGAAGTGCCGGTAAAAGAAAAATTAACAAGAACAACAAATATTGTTAATGATTTTCATCAGAAATTCATAGAATGTATAGAAAATTTAGATATTATTGATATCTGTATTCCTGGCAAATGGAGTAAGGCAGATCTATTTATAAATGGAATGACCTTATATAATTTTATTATGAAGAAAGAAATATTTTCAATGGGATCTGCAGGTTACTTTATATATTGTACTTTTAAGAATCCTAAGATATTTCAAGATTCAAAACTTGATATGACAAAAGTTAAGGGAATTGTTATTCCAAGAGCTTATGATAAAATATTATTAGATAAGAAATTAGAAGAGTATCAAATCAATATCGATTCTCAACAACAATGGGACACATTATATAGTACTACAGTTAATCGAATCGTAAACCTTATAAAATCGTTAAAATAAAAAAGGAGATTATAATTAGTTATGTTCAAAAATGATTTAACATTAAGTTCAAACAATGAACATGCACAAAACCTTATAGGAAGATATATTAAGGGAAGTGATGATGTAATCGGAGAGATATCAACAGTTGACTTAAAATATAATTCTTGTGAAATATGTATTAATTTTAGCGATGGTGTAAGAGTTTTAGACACAAGACATACAATTGATTATTGGCTAGAGAAATCTCTTGCTCGAGATCAATTAAATGAAAACGAATTGAAACAATTTAGAAAACGAACGATTATTAATAATAAAAAATAATTTTTAATCGGCAAGAGTTAGCTTAAGCTCTTGCCGATTAAACTTTCAAATTTTTATTTTTTCAATTTTTATATAGAAATAATACCATTATAAATTTTATTATTTTACTTTAGTGGGGTTTAAATGAACATAATAAAGGCAAATATAACAGATCTGTGGAAACAAGGAAAAATTGTTTGCACTACAACAAATGGGTTTGTTAAGAAGGATGGAAGTGCGGTTATGGGACGAGGAAATGCTCTCGCCATGGCTCAAACAATACCAGACCTACCAAAATTATTAGGACAATTTATTAAGAAATACGGCAATCGTGTCGGATTTATTTATCAAAGAAGTATAATAGCCTTTCCAGTAAAACCTATTACCGGAAATTATAATGATCTTCTTGCGCACATTCAAAAACGTTATAAACCAACGGACATAAATATTCCAGGATTTTGGTGTAAAGCTGATTCAAAAATTATTGAAATTAGTATGAATCAATTAAATGATTTAGTTAAAAAATTTAAGTTAGAAGAGGTGTATCTTCCTGTCCCAGGAGTTAATAATGGACAATTAAAATTTACAGAAGTAGAACCAATTCTCATGAAAGGAGTTGAAGAAATCAAAATTTGTAGTTTGTAGTACCTGCTTGCCGCAACTTGAAGACAAAAAGGAGGTTGAAAAAGTCCTTATGAAGAAACTAGCTACGACAATATTTCAAATTGTCGCCCTATTATTTCTAATAGGAACTTATAATAACTTCTCAATGAATCTCCCAGTAGCGGTCAAAATTGAGAAAGAAAATGTAGTTCTAAATGAAATAAAACAAGATCTTGAACAACTAAATGCAGATAGAAGAAAAATTCCAGAATTAGCAAATGCGGTGTATATAGCTCATCAATCAACTGGATTAAATCCAAAATTAATAACAGCATTGATGAAAACGGAAAGTGATTTTAAACCAACAGCTATTGGACCAGCCAACAGAACTAATATCAGATATAAAGGGTTGATGCAGACACCTACAGCAACTCTTCAATTTAGTGATGTTGACACTTTGCATGGTGCAAGAATTCTTAAACAAAAACTAAATTTTTCTAGAAATGATTTAAGAATGGCTTTAGCATTATACAAAGGTGGCAACAATCCAGTAGCATATAGGCAAGCAGATGATGTGTTAAAAGTTTATAGTAAACTTCTATAGACTATATCGGCAAGATCTAATTTAAAGATCTTGCCGAATTTTTATTTTCAAAGATTTTATATAGAAATTATAAGAATATAAAGAGAGATAATAGTTGTCTCTCTTTTTTAATTCAATATAAAAAAGGAGAATAATCATGGCTGACAGTGGATATACTGTAGTCGAAGTAGGGATTCCAATCTCTAATATGGAGATATGGAAAATATTTCAAGTGTGCGATGAGATTGAAACTGTTTTAAATCGATTGAGAAATTATGCAGGTTGTAACAATGAAACTAGATATATGAAATTCAACTATACAGTCGAAGGGGAAGCAACCAGTGCAAAAAATGAGATTGTTAAGATTTTTAGAGCCCATGGAATACTAATCAATAATAGTTCTTCATATATTGTTATTGTTGGTAGAAATGGTAATCGAACAAGTTTCAATGTATAATAACGAAAGGAGTATAAGATGATACATTGTTTCTATCACAGTAGTGATTTGGATGGTCACTGTTCTGGAGCTATCGTGAAATATAAATTTCCGGAAGCTCAAATGCACAGTATTAACTACGGACAACAATTTGCGTGGGACAAAGTTAAT
>Ga0209311_1003195_pt1 | contig 11281 bp, 7 predicted proteins | sample AD_UKC045_MetaG_FD_184417 | JGI IMG/M metagenome (GOLD analysis project Ga0209311, IMG submission 184417) | Active sludge microbial communities of municipal wastewater-treating anaerobic digesters from USA - AD_UKC045_MetaG (SPAdes) (version 2) | ecosystem: Engineered > Bioreactor > Anaerobic >... | reverse complement strand
GATTTAAAAATTACCTTATTATCAGTAATTTTACCCATTTTGGATTTTTGTGAATTAAAGAAAAAACCTGATAACCGCCGCTATCTGACAAAAGCGGATTATTCCAATGCATAAAATCATGGATACCGCCGGCTTTTTTTATGGTCTCCAGCCCTGGCTGAAGAAAAAGATGATAGGTATTCACGACCATTGGACCTGTTCTGATTTTTTCCAAGTCATTTTTTGACAGAGATTTGACAAAGCCTCGTGTAGCATCCGGCATAAAAAACGGGGTTTTGACAACTCCGTTTTTGGTTCGCATTCTGCCTGCTCTGCTGCCATTTTTTTCAGAAATCAGCTTAAACATCCTTATATTTTAGCAAAACCTATATATATTGCAAATGAAATATCACTGCGTATTTCCTGTCGGCATAGGAACTTTTCCATTAACATAACCAACAGCCGGATCTTCGGGTAGCAGAGTATCCTTTTTTTCTCCTTTAACAACAAGGTCCTGGGCAACAAAACTTTCTCTGGCAGTTAAAACTGATTCATTGACAAGATCAATGGCCTCTCCGGCTTGATTTGTTTGGGGAGTAACTGCAACCTGAAAAACAACTTCTTTGGCTGGAATCAAAACTCCTTCATTTTCGACAAAAACTCCCGTTCCTGCTTCCACATCACCCACACTCCAAATCAATTGGTTCGTCCTGTCGTTATAGGTTATCTTTTCATTTATTGGATAGGTGTTGCCTGTCCATTTCACCCCTGTTGGCAACGAAGCAACAACCTTGGTATTGGTTATTTTGCTGGAAATACTATCTATCCTCCAATGAACGGCAAAAGTTGTTTCTGATCCTATTTTCATCGGCATTGGCCCATAATTTTTAATATTAGAATCTTCAAAATAGGCTTTAGTGCTTAAGAGAACTTTCGATGCCAAAGCTAATTCCAGCTTATTGCTGCCAAATATCCTTTCTCCATTATTTGATAATGGAATATCAGCACTATCAATTTTTAGCGTTGAAGATACTATATAATTATTGTCCATTTTGCCTTCTACCGGAATCCACGATTTAACTGGGACAGAAAAACTTAAGGTTCCCCCTCCTCCAGGGTTAATGCTTTTAAGTTCAGGCAAATCGGAAGATTTCCAGGTTATTGTTTTATTTTTTTCATCAAAAAAACCTTTTTCTATTTCAATTTTGGAAAAATCTAAAACCTTGCCTCTTATTTCAGCTGTAATCACAGAATCCCTGATGGCAATATCTTCGTTATTTTTGTAATTGATTTTATACTTCAAAACATCACCAGCTTTAATAATTTTATTGACTGGACCTTTCATTGTTTCTACCGACTGATCAATAGACAAACTGGGTAAAATAATTTTTGTTTTCCCTTCTTGCCGATTAAAAGCTACGAATTTCCCTTCATCATCAGCCCGTCCAAGATAGAAAACTACCATTTTTTCTTCATTGTTGTTTCCATAGAGCTGCCCCATGATTGTTATTTTCCCATTTTGCCCCTTGCTTAAACTTCCTATATTCCAAGTCGTTTCTTCTTCTGAAGGCATTGGCTGGGCAAGGTTGAATCTGAAGCCTTCCGGGAACTCCGCTTTGATCAATAAGTCACCGACACTATCATAATTTACATTATTATAATCAATAACATATGACATTTCATAACCTTCTACTGCCTGCTCCGGCACTGAAATATTTAAATCAATAGGAGCCGCTGTTATTCTGACGCTAATCTGGTTTTTCATGGAAAGTTCCTGATTGCCATTGGAAGGAACGAAAATAATGGAAGCATAAAGATAGACCGGAAAATCTTTGGGAGCATAAAAAGCTCCTCTCAATTCAACTGTCCCCTCCTGCTTTGGTTTTACATCACCAATAAAAATTTTGCCAGAAAGATTGTTTAACTCTTTGAAGTTTTCATTATCATGCGCAGGTATGAAATTGCCAGAATAATCAAATTTAATCGCCGCATCTTTTAAGGTAACGCGATTGTTGTTTTTATAATGGACAATATATTTATTAATCCTTGTGCTGTCAGCTTCGTTCGGCCCTTCTATAGAAATTTCAACTCGATCCTGATGAAAAGCGTTTTTTTGCCACCAGCGAAAAATAAAAAATCCAGCCACTGCTAAAATGATTATTCCTAAAGCGCTGCCGCCAATAATTGCCAGTTTTTTTTGCTTAGAATTTAATCCTTTTTGCGGTTTATTCCAAATCTGCTGTTCATCAAATGGGCTGGACGCAGATTGCCTGATTGCAATCTCTGGATCATATTCGCTTTTTTCATGCGTCTGCTTTGAAGTTTCTAGATTTGGGTTATATAATTCATCATTTAGGTCTTTTAGAGACATATTTGTTTTGTTTTTGTGTTATTTGTTGAAACTTGGTTTAATTATACCATAAATGTCAACTATTGGCTATTTTATGTCCTGGAATAATTCTTAATTTAAATTTCATTAGCTGTTCCATCTTAAAAACTCCTCTATTATGACAGAAACGCTGTCACAGTCTTGTTTGGACGCTTGTATTTTGGCTAAAGTGTTCATTTTGTTGTGCAAAAACAAGCGGATCATTTTGACCGCGTTGGCTTGCACGGAAATTTTGGCATCATAATTTTTTCCCGCACAATCAGCACAAAGCAAACCGCCATGTTTGGCGCTGAAGACCAAATCATTTTCAGAAAGAGAGTTGCCACACACAACACAATTTTTAGCTTCAATCGTATAACCCAGTTCATGCAAAAGTTTCACCATAAAACCCAAACGCAGCAAAACATATTTTTCCGGCATATTTTTAGCGACCGAATCGTCCGTCGCTTCCAAATAATTTTTGAGCAGTTCAAAAACTTTTAGATCCGGACTTTCAAAATCCACCAACCGGTCGAACAAATTCAATGCCGCAAAAACTTCCAGCGTGGCCTGGCAGTCGTTTTTGATAGAAGTAAAATTGTTTTCAATAATCGAACCGGTAATTTTTCCAAGGCCCCGAGTGCGGACAATCGTGATGTCAGCCAGAATTATATTTTCCAGTGTGGCTGCCAGTTTGGCGTGCGGTTTTCTTATGCCTTTGGCCAACGACCTGATTTTTCCGCCTTCAAGAGTGTAGATCGTGCAAATCCGATCCGTCTCCCCCACATTGCGCTTTTTGAGAATTATGCCGGTGTATTTGTATTCCATTGATTATCTTTTTATTTGCAAGACAATTTTTTCGCCATCAATGTTGAATTCTTTTTCCAAGTCGGCATTTTCCAATTTTCCATTTTCCAGTTTATTAGCCAATGTTTCTTTTTGGATTGTTTCGCCAAATTTATCCAGCACTTTTTCCATGCCTTGATAGAAAACTTCAATCCTATTTTCCACTTCATAACCCGCTTCCTTTCTCATTTCCTGAATGAAACGACTGATTTCCCGCGCTTGACCTTCGAGCTTCAAATCCTCGGTAATTTCCGCGTTAAGTTCAATATTTTCGGCAATATTCTTATCAAAGGAAGCATTTTTTACATTAACTTCCTCTTTAATAATTTCTATTAATTCTTTTCTTAAATCATAATTCTTAAATCTTAAATCAGACAGAGGTTGTCTCACTTTGATGCCCGCTTTAGCTCGCAGTTGCAAAGCCTCCGTGATAATCAATCTGGCTTTTTCCATTTCTTCATTTAATTTTTCATCAACCAGTTTTTCATCCGCCACTGGAAAATCCGCTAAGTGAACCGAATCTTCTCCGGTTAAATTTTTATAAATCTCTTCCGCCACAAACGGAGTGAATGGCGCCATTAGTTTTGAAAGTTCAACCAAAACATAATGCAAAGTTTCATAGGCCGCTTTCTTGTCGCCATCATCTTCGCTTTTCCAAAATCTTTTTCTAGATCTTCGAATATACCAGTTGGAAAGATTGTCGATGAATTTTTCAATCATGCCTCCGGCTGCATAAATGTCATAACTATTCAATCTATTATCCACATTTTTAATCAGCACATTGAATTCCGAAATAATCCACTTATCTAGCAAGTTCGTGGTTTTCAGTTCACGGTTCACAGCCGGTTCGAATTTATCAATATTGGCATAGAGCACAAAAAATGAATACGAATTCCACAGCATGCGGAAAACCCGATTCATAATATCCTTCATAACTTTCACATCAAATTTTTTCGTGAGTCCGGGCTGATTGATTGTAAAAAGCATCCATCTGAGCATATCTGCGCCATATTCATCCATAACCGCCATCGGTTCAACAATGTTTCCCAATGATTTGCTCATTTTTTTGCCTTTGGCATCCATAATCAGTCCGAGGCAAATGACATTTTTGAACGCATAGCCAGTCGGAACTTTTTCGGCCTTATAGAGCAAATTGGAAATGGCATGCAAAGTATAGAACCAGCCGCGCGTTTGATCAGTTGCTTCAGAAATAAAGTCGGCCGGATAGAATTTACCGCTTTCAATTTTTTCCCTGTCTTCCTTGGATGCGCCGTTGGGATAATGAAATTGCGCTGTCGGCATCGAACCGCTGTCAAACCAAACATCCAAAACTTCCGTTTCCCTTTTCATTTCTCCTCCGCATTCACATTTGAATTTAACGTCATCAATGAAAGGTTTGTGCAAATCAAAAAATTTGGAATATGCTTGAATAATTTCTCCGTTTTTAGTCATTGGACTGCTTATCAATATTTCTTCTTTGCTCATACCAGACAACATTCCCCTGAGCACATCCAGTGAACCGCCATGAGAAACTATTAATATATTTTTGCCTTGATATTTTTCATTAATTTCATCAAGGAAAGAATTAAGCCTGTCTTGAACATCTTCAATTCCTTCTATTCCGTTCTCATCTGTTCGATTAGGATTTAAAGAATGCGGATATAGTTTCAGATATTCATCCCAGCTTCTGCCTTCAAAATTTCCAACTTCAATCTCTCTAAGTCTTTCGTCAAAAATAATTTCCACACCAATTGCTTTCGAAATTATTTCGGCCGTCTGGGTAGTTCTTTCCAATGGGGATGCTAAAATAATATCAATTTTTTGATCTTGCAACCTTTGAGCCGCTTCTTTTGCCTGTTCTTTTCCTTTTTCTGTCAGCTGACATTCGCCTTTTTGAGGATGACTCATGAGAATTCTTTCAACATTATTTCTTGCATGACCATGTCGAACCATGAATAACTTGTTGGAATTGCCAAGTTGCTCTCTGATTTCATCTACTGAACCAACGACTTTTATTTTTTCACATTTGTCACATTTCCAGATCGGCAGCGGTGTGCCCCAATAACGTTCGCGGGAAATTGCCCAATCTTTGACTCCGCGGAGCCATTCGCCAAATCGGCCTTCCTTAATATGTTCCGGAATCCAATTTATGTTTTCACTGTTGTTTTTCGCCATGTCCTCCGCCAGCTCGCTCATGCGAATAAACCAGGACGGTTTTGCATAATAGATAAGCGGGGTTCCACAGCGCCAACAGAAAGGATATTCGTGTTCGTATTCTTCCTCTTTGAAAAATAATCCGCGTTTTTTTAAATCCTCAATGATAAGTTCATCAACGGCATATTTATTTTTCTCATTTTTTTTCTTAACTAGAATTCCTTTACCGGGAACATCGGCCTCCATTTCACCTTTTTCGTTGACTGTTACCAGGGTCGGCAAATCGTTTTCTTTACCAACTTCCGCATCATCAATACCAAACGCCGGCGCAATATGGACAACACCGGTTCCGTCTGCCGTTGAAACAAAATCACCAGCCACTACATAGTGTGCTTTTTTATTTATTTTATTGGTTTCGTAGAGTGATTCATATTCAAAATTAAGAATGTCTTGTCCTTTCACTTCTTTTATAATTTCATAACTATCTTTTAATATGGCATCGATTCTATCTTTGGCTAATATCAAAGTTTCATCTCCAACTTTTGCATAAACATAATCAATATTTTTCCCCACTGCCAAAGCAACGTTCCCAGGCAATGTCCACGGTGTTGTCGTCCAAGCCAAAATATATGTGTTTGGTTCGTCTTTGAGCTTGAATTTTATAGTGATGGAATTTTCTTTGACTGTTTGATAGCCTTGCGCAACTTCATGCGATGAAAGCGCCGTGCCGCAACGATAGCAATATGGCACCACTTTGTGACCTTTATAAACAAACGACTCTCCTTTAGAATTTTTTAGCTCCGCAATTTGTTTGATCACCCACCAGACTGATTCGATATATTTGTTTTCATAAGTCACGTACGGATTTTTCATGTCCACCCAATAGGCCATTCTTTTTGTCAGTTTTTCCCAAAGATCCCGATAGACCCAAACCGACTCTTTGCATTTTTTGTTAAATTCAATAATGCTTTCCCGCGGATTGCCGGGAACAATATTTTCAATGTCCTGTTTGTTCTTGAGCCCCAAAGCTTTTTCCACTTGCAGCTCAACCGGCAAACCATGCGTGTCCCAACCGGCTTTTCTTTCCACTCTGAAACCTTTCATAGTTTTGTAACGCGGAATTACATCCTTAAAAGCCCGCGCCAAAACATGATGCAGTCCCGGAGTTCCATTGGCGGTCGGCGGACCTTCATAAAAAACAAAGGATTTGTTGTCCGGATTTTTCTCGACTGATTTTTCAAAAATCCTATTTTCTTCCCAGAATTTGATGATTTCTTTTTCCATTTCTGGGAACTTTTGTTTCGGGTTTACTTTGTTAAATGCCATATTAAATAAATTTAAATAAATTAAAAACGCCCTAAATATACATAAGGACGCTTCCGCGTGGTACCACCTTAATTTAGTATTTAGTATTTAGTATTTTGTATTTAGTATTTTTGAATTCATACTAGATACTATATACCATATACCAAATACCCTCTAAACGGCTGTTACGGGCCTGCCCGGCGAGGTCTACTAGTCAAAAGATTTTCTTCTCGCGGCTTGTTACGTAATTAATTACGTAATTAATTACGTAATTAACTTTTGTTACTGGAGATGGATCTTCCCCTTAGCTTTAGGTTTAATATAAAACAAAAAAAATAAAAAATCAAATGGCCGTTCTATTTAAAAGCATGCTTGCATTTGCTGAAAAATTCCCAACCTCTTTTTATGTCCTCAGAAACTCCGTTAATAAAATCAATCTTCCCTAAATCATCAATCGGCTGCCATCTCCATTCGGAAAATTCTTTCGGATTTATTTTCGGCTCATCTCCATTTAAATAGCCGTTAAAAAAACAGATAAACTTAAGTCCGGGTATTTTTTTCTGCGGCAGATCCGGCGTATCTATTTCATATATTCCAAAAACAAAAGATTTGGAAATCGAAACTCCCAATTCATCTTCCATCTGCCTTTTGATTGCTTCCTCGAAATTTTCTCCGGCATAAACTTGTCCGCCGCCGCATTCCCATTTGCCTGGATATAGTTCGCGACTATCCGTTCTTTTGGCAATTAAAACTTCAATATCTTTTTCGGTTTCCCGAAAGCAAATTCCTGCTACATGAACTTCAATTAAATGTCTTTTTTCTTCTCGAGACATATTGTTCAAACTAAAAAATTATGCCTTTTAACAATTCTTACGCTTGCAGGCTTTTATATATTTCTAAAGTTTCTTTGGCCGCCTTGTCCCAATCGAACTTTTGCGCTTGCGCCAAGCCCTTGCTCTTATATTGTCCGCACAAATTCGAATCGCCGGCAAAAAGCATCAGTGCTTCGGCAATTTCTTCAATATTTTTTGGATCAATAAAATGGGCGGCTTCCCCTGCCAGTTCCGGAAGTGATGCCACGCGGGAAATTATCGCCGGTGTTTCTGTCGCAAACGCTTCCAAAACTGTCATGCCAAAACCTTCGTAGAGCGAAGGCATGACAAAAAATTCAGCCTTGCGGAAAAGTGGCACCAATTCGTCGCCGATAATATATCCCGTAAACACAACGTCTTTTACTAGTCCCAAATCTTTTATTATTTGCTGATATTTTTGCGCCATCCAGCCGCGTTTGCCAGCCAAAACCAATTGGTAATCAAATCTGCCGGAATTTTTCTGTTTCTGCTTTTGTTTGAACAAAGCAAAGGCTTTGAGCAGCCGCGCGATATTTTTTGAAGGTTCGATTGTTCCCAAAAAGAGAATGTACTTTTTGCTGATGTCATGTTTTCCCAGAACTTTGCCGGAATCAATTTGCGGCTGCTCAAAAAATCTTTTATCCAAACCGCTGTAAATGACTGAAATTTTTTCATCTCCAACATTGAGAAATTTTTTAACATCGTTTTTTATTGATTCAGATACGGCAATAATCTTGTCGGCTTTTTTGGCCATAAGTTTTGCAATTGCTTTATTGCGAGTTCTTTTGATGGCCGGCAGACACTGCGGAATGCTGAACATCGCCATATCATGAAATGTCACCACTGTTTTGCCCCGATAAGTTGCCGGAATCCTGTCGCAGGCTGACATAGTATGCAGCACATCCAGATTTTCTTTTTGCAATGTAGCCGTACCCAAAATTTCGCTATAAGCTCCCGGCAGATATTTTTTATAATCGGAAAAAGGATAGAATTTTATTTTCACATTCGGCTGAGTGAATTTTTTGATGTCTTTTTCGCGCACGCGAAAGTCAAAAAAGAGCACATACTCATTTTCTTTGTCATTTTTAAGCAAATGACGGATCAGCTGATATGTATAATGTCCGACACCGATCGCCTCGCCTTTTTCCGGATTTAATATTGATCTGGCATCAATTCCTATTTTCATAACATTTCACAGAATCACACAGAAAACTTACGGAACGACACAGAAAAATTCCGTGTTATTCTTGTTTTATTCCGTGTTATTCTGTCTTAAATTACATAGATTTAGGCGCACTCACTCCAATAAGATTCAGTGTTTCTGCCAATACTATTCTAACAGCATTTATGAGCAAAAGTCTAGCTTCTGAAAGCTCCGGATTTTTTTCATCAATAACCCGGCAGGCACCATAAAAAGAGTGGAATTTATCGGCCAATTTGATGGCATATTGCGGCAATTTATGCGCTTCATAGCTTCCAGCAATTTCTTCAACAAGTTCCGGAAACTTATTCAGTTCCCGAATCAAATTCAATTCCTTTTCATGCGTTAAAAGCTCCAGTTTCGAATTTAGAATTTCTAATTTCAAATTTGTTTCGGATTTCGGATTTAGAATTTCGGATTTTGCAAGAATCGAACAGATTCTTGCATGTGCGTATTGCACATAGAAAACCGGATTTTTTGAAGATTTCTCCTGCGCCAATTGCAAATCAAAATTCATGTGCGTATCCGGAGAATACATCAGGAAAAAAAATCTGGCTGAGTCTGTTCCGACTTTTTCAATCAGATCATCAATCAAAACGAGATTGCCGGCCCGCTTGCTCATTTTCATTTCCTGCCCGTCTTTTACCAATCTGACTAATTGGGAAATTATGAAACGAAAATCACCGGAAAATCCCAAAGCTCTGGCCATCGCGTTTAGGCGAGTGATATAGCCATGATGATCGGCACCAAGTCCGATAATCATCCTTGCAAAACCTCTCTCGATTTTATTCAGCATATAGCCAGCATCTCCGGCCAGATAGGCATTTTGCCCGTCACTTTTGATCAAAACCCGGTCTTTGTCATCGCCAAATTCGGCTGTTTTGAGCCAAACCGCGCCTTCTGATTCATAAGTCAGATTTTTATTTTTCAAAATTTCAATCGCCCGCTCGACATATTTTTTTTCCTGGATTTCTTTTTCTTTTGTCCATACGTCAAAAGATATCTTCATTTTTTCCGCCACGGTTTTCTTGATCAAATTTTCCAGAATATCTTCCGCCGCTTTTTCTCCTGCTTCTCTTATGTCCGAGATTTTTCCGTATTTTTTATTTAATTCATCAATATATTCTCCGGCATAAACTGCTTCTTTATCTTTTAGCACGCTATGGCCCAACTTCTCAACTTGTCCACCGGCATCATTGACGTAATATTCATTGACAACCTCAAAGCCCGCTTTTTTGAGAACTTTTGAAATTGAATCGCCATAAAATCCGCCCCGCCCGTTGCCAAGATGCAAAGGACCGGTCGGATTGGCAGAAATAAATTCATTGTTGATTTTTATTTTTTTCCCGATTTTAGAATTTCCGAATTTTTCTTTTGTTTTATTTATTTCTTTTACAACATCCTGCAAATATTTTTCCGACAAATAGAAATTAATGTAACCAGGAGCAGCCACTTCTATTTTTTCAAAATTTTGTAATTTGTAATTTGTAATTTGTAATTTGATTGCATCAGCAATTTCCATCGGATTTTTCCCGATTTTTCCTACCAACACCATGGCGATATTGGTTGCATATTCACCGAACTGTTCATTCTTGGCATAGTCCACGGCAATTTCAGATAAGTCAAAATTCGGCCATTTATTGTCCCTTTTTGCCTTTAAAATCGCTTTTTTTAAAAGTTTTTTTATGTCTTCCTTCATGTTTCAATTATACACGCATTTTTTGTTTTATCAAGAAAAACCCCGCAATAGCAGGGCTTTTTATGGGCTTCAAAAAAATTTTAACCTTATTATCCGTATAAGATATTTTTAAAAAATATTTTTTATTAACACGATACCGCAAGTAAACTGATTAAGGCTGCGAAGTAACCCCAGAACAAATACCCAAACCGCATCCATTAGACAGACCTGAGCCTGAAAGACTCCATAAACAATTGCTCATAGTAGCACCAGAGACATCTTCTCCTACAAAACCACCTATATTTGTCAACCCCTCCACTTTACCTTTAGAGCTTGAGTCATTAATACCTCCAGCATTCTTTCCTACTAAACCTCCACTGAATTGATTGGCTGATACACTGCCGCTAGCCTTAGAACTGTTGATAGTGCAATTATTAGTATTTTCTCCCACTAAACCGCCGCCATTTTTCTGGGTAATTACGCTACCGCTAGCCTCTGAATTACTGATAGTGCCATTATTAATATTTTGTCCCACCAGACCGCCAGCTGTCACCCAGCCGGTTACTTTACCGGTAGCATGTGAATTGCTAATAGTTCCAACGTTTGATCCCACTAAACCGCCAGCCCATTGAAGAGTTGCCAATACCTCGCCGCTAGCAGATGAGTTGCTAATAGTGCCAATATTTGTTCCCACTAAGCCACCTATTGTTTGGGAACCTGATATTGAAACACTGGCATCTGAATCACTGATAGTGCCATGGTTTTCTCCCACTAAACCGCCGGAATTTTGGAGGTCAGAGCTTATCGAACCACTAGCACTTACTTTGCTAATAGTGCCCTCGTTTTTTCCCACTAAAGCACCAGCTAAATTTGCGTGATTATTCAAATTAATAACACTT
>Ga0209311_1003193_pt1 | contig 11285 bp, 9 predicted proteins | sample AD_UKC045_MetaG_FD_184417 | JGI IMG/M metagenome (GOLD analysis project Ga0209311, IMG submission 184417) | Active sludge microbial communities of municipal wastewater-treating anaerobic digesters from USA - AD_UKC045_MetaG (SPAdes) (version 2) | ecosystem: Engineered > Bioreactor > Anaerobic >... | reverse complement strand
GCACTATCGCGGCTACCGATATGCTTGCGAAGCAATAAAAATGCTTCCGCAAAAACCTGATGATAATTTATTAGCCGAGATTTTCCAGAAAATGGCCTGTTTGGGCGCTATTCACCCGGTTTCAAGTCCGTAATTGGCGAAGGTATTGTCATTTGGAAACAATAATTGGTTGTTCAGATAATGCCCATCTTCATTAGTTTCACTGCCCCGGACATCCATAACCACCTGGATTTGTCCAGTGGGATCGAATTGAGCCTGGAATTCCACCGCGTTTTTGGCCAACGGGCCCAAAACGATAAGCTGCTGTTTCAAATCATCGGCGGGCGCCCATTTCAGGTCAATGTAACACTCAATTTGAAAACCGGCATTATCACCAGGCAAACTGTTCAGCCATATCAAACAGGCCTGTCCATCAGGCCGGGTGATCAACCAAGCACTCTTTCCGTTCGTATTCTCTGAAGTGGAAAAAGCGGCAGGTTCAGACCAATTGCCAACCGCATCCCGTTCAAGGTGAAAAAGCTGGTGGATGGAACTCCAAATGACATGAAGTGTACCATGGCTATCTGCAACGACCTGAATATTTCCAGGGTTGGGATACTTTTTCAGGTCAAGGAGAGGGGTTCCGGAAAGAATTTGTTCAGGCAAAATGACGGGGGTGTCTGCGTTATTGCTGTTGGTTTCAGTGGTTGGCGCTGCAACGGGCTCTTCCGGGGCCGGAGTGGATGAGTTTTCAATGATGGGGGTTGGAGTAATCCCATTGCTGGAGGGAATATCCGTTGTTGCCTGGGTGACCACAACGGCCGGTTTGGCGCAGGAGGATAACAGAATCATGCTGATGCACAGCAAAAATAATATGCGGGTTTTCATGGTTTCCTCGTTTTAGTAGTGTACAATTAGTTCTGTAAAATTCCGAACCTTAACAAAATCGGTAGATCAGGTTATCCTTGAAGTATCCAAACAAAAAGGAGAAACCATGACCTACCAAATTGATTCTACACTATCTCGAGAGATTTTGGAGAAAATTGCCACAGACGGATTAGACTGTGTGCCAGAAATGATCCGGGTGATGATCAATGCCGCCATGAGGGCAGAACGGGAGAATTACCTTGGGGCAGCACCCTATAAGCGCCACGAAGAGCGTCGCGATCAGGCCAATGGGTTCAAAAAGAAAACCGTCAGGACGCGAAACGGGGATATTACCTTTGCCATCCCACAGGTGCGTGAAAGCGGTTTTTATCCCCAGGCACTGCAAAAAGGGATGCGGAGCGAGAGGGCGTTGACCCTGACGATGGCAGAAATGTATGTTCAGGGAGTGTCAACACGCAAAGTGACCAGCGTGATTGAGCAGCTGTGCGGATGTAAGGTTTCATCGAGCATGGTCAGCCAGGCAGCCAAAGAACCGGATGAAAAACTGGAGCAATGGAGAAACAGCCCCTTGGGAGAGACCAAATACCTGCTGCTGGATGCCAGATACGAAAAAGTGCGGCAGGATGAGCAGATCCGGGATGCAGCCGTGCTGATCGCAGTCGGGGTGAATGCCAGTGGACGTCGAAAAGTGCTGGGAACATCGATTTCCTTAGGGGAACAAGAGGTGCATTGGCGGGCATTTATGGAGAATCTGGTCAAACGGGGATTGCGGGGGGTGGAATTGATCATTTCGGATGATCATTCAGGCCTGAAAGCCGCACGCCAGGCTGTATTTGGCGGTATTCCCTGGCAGCGCTGTCAGTTTCACCTGCAGCAGAATGCCCAGGCGTATGTTCCACGAAAGGAAATGCAGGCTGAAGTGGCCAGGGATATTCGCACGATATTCAATGCGCCAGATCGGGCGAAAGCAGAGGCATACCTGAAGGAGATGGTCTCCAAGTACCGGCCAATAGCGAAAAGACTGTCAGAGTGGATGGAAGCCAATATTCCAGAAGGCTTGACCGTGTTTTCATTTCCAGCGGCACACCAGAAACGGCTCCGAACCACGAATGCATTGGAACGTCTGAACCGGGAAATCAAGCGTCGAACGCGGGTGGTGAGTATTTTCCCCAATGACGCCGCCTGCTTGCGCCTGGTGAGCGCAGTTCTTATGGAAGTCAATGATGATTGGGAAGGAGGTGGAGTATACCTCAAGATGAACGAAGGGAAGCCGTCGTCGTAGTAGCCGTCTTCGTTGTGGGTATGTGGGTGGAGCGAAGCGACATCCACATATCCACAACGCTCTTGTGAACCTTAATAAAACTTCGGGGAAACCTGATCAATTTTACAGAAACAACTTTGCACAATCCTCGTTTTATGACTTGATTGTTATAGAACAGGCCTCTTGAGGATGGCCCTTGATAAAACACACAATCCTTTCAGCCGCCAGGACTGGAAGAGTATGATTTTTAATGAAAAATTCTGAAGAGAGAAGGTGTTAATTGGATTGGCATTGATCTGGTAAAGTGTGTTCCCAAAACCCCATCAGAACAGTTGCCACCCTTGTATTACCTTATGAAAATGATTTTTCGGCAACCAAAATACGGAAAAATGAATGGCTAACCTGGAAGGTGTCTGCACTGTCCATTTACCGTTTTATGGCATTCCCGTTATAATGGACATAATTGTCTGATCGGACAGTAGAGAGGAATGCAATTACATGAATACCCAAGCCCCCCACCACCGCGCCATTTTACAAAACATTGCCCGCCGGGCGATGCTGGAACGAGGCCTGCTGCCTGATTTTTCATCCGAGGTGCTGGAAGAATTGAACCACCTGGAAAAATCGGAAATCACGGCTGGCGGTCCGAATGGGGTTTCTGCGGCCATACGTGACCTCAGAAATCTGCTTTGGGCCTCCATTGATGATGATGATTCGCTGGACCTGGACCAGCTGACCACGGCAGAAGCTTTGCCAGGCGGCAAGATCCGCATCCTGGCGGCAGTGGCAGATGTGGATGCGCTGGTCAAAGACGGCTCGGCCATTGACGGCCATGCCCGTCACAACACCACCTCGGTTTACACCGCGGCGCAAATTTTCCCAATGCTGCCTGAGCAGCTTTCCACCGGGTTGACTTCGCTGAACCAGGATGAAGACCGCCTGGCGATGGTGATTGATATGGTGGTGGATGCGAACGGGGAACTGCAGGAATCACAGATTTACCGGGCGCGGGTGCGCAACCATGCCAAGCTGGCTTATGAAAGTGTGGCAGCCTGGCTGGATGGCAAAGGGCCCATGCCGCGGTCGCTGGCTGCGGTGAAGGGCCTGGATGAAAATTTGCGTTTGCAGGATAAAGCAGCTCAAAGTCTGCATCAATTCCGCCACAGCCGTGGGGCGCTTTCTTTTGAAACTCTGCAATCACGGCCGGTATTTGATGGTGACGATATCCGCGACCTGGAAATTCAGCAGCGCGACCGGGCTCGCGAGATTATTGAGGAAATCATGATCGCGGCCAACAGCGCCGCCGCCTGTTTCCTTGAGGACCGGAATTACCCCTCCATCCGGCGGGTGGTGCGCAACCCCAAGCGATGGGAAAAGATTGTGGCCATTGCCCGTGAACATGGGGCGGACCTTCCCGACCAGCCGGATGCCCGGTCGCTGGAGGCCTTTTTGATGAAAGAAAAAGCGGAAGACCCGGTGCGTTTTCCTGACTTATCTCTGGCGGTGATCAAACTGCTGGGGGCGGGGGAATATGCGGCGGAAATGCCGGGCATGGAAGGCATGGGGCATTTTGGCCTGGCGGTGAAGGATTATTCGCACACCACGGCGCCCAACCGGCGCTATTCCGACCTGATTACACACCGTTCACTGAAGGCAGCCTTGGAGGGCCGGCCTGCGCCTTACAGCTATGCTGAATTGGAAGAGATGGCACAGCATTTCACCCGCCAGGAAGATGCGGCCAATAAGGTGGAACGGCAGGTGAGTAAATCGGCCGCGGCGCTGCTGCTGCAATCCAAAATAGGACAGGAATTTGACGCCATGGTGACTGGCGCAGCAGCCAAGGGCACCTGGGCGCGTTTGCTCAGCTATGCGGTGGAAGGTCGGGTGGAAGAGGGATATCAGGGGTTGGATGTTGGCGACCGCATCCGCGTGGAATTGATTGGTGTGGATGTGGAGCTGGGGCATATTGATTTCAGGGCGGTGCATCCGGAGCGGCGCCGCAGCATTTGAACCGGCCTGGCAGCGAATGGTTTTCATGGAACATGACCACGAAACGACGTCTGATGTGGAAGCGCTGGCTGAGTGCATCAGCGGCAGAGAGTTGCTGCAGGAAATGGCCGGGCTGGCGGCGTTGAGCTGAAAAAAAATACCTGCCCTTATGAAACGGAGTTCTACCCGCCTTTTTAAGAAAAGGCGGGTATTTTACTTTGCGGGGCGGGCTTTTTTGAGTAAACTTAACCTCAGGCCGCCGGCTCTTCCAGAGCCAGCTTGCAAAAATCACCATTTTATCACCACACAGAAAGGAGAGCGGCGCTGCCCAGCGGCATTCATGCACTGAAGAGGGCCCTGCGCCGCAAAAAATATGAATCATCCCGAAGCAACTCAAATGGCACTCGACATCCTGCGCAGCGGGGCCAATTTTCAATGGTATGTGATCCCGCTGCTGGCCATGGTGGTGTATATTTATTTTAATGAATATAAAAAGAAGAACTGGAAGGGCATTGCTGCGGGTCTTTCCCTGTATATGGTGCACTGGCTGTTTGAAATTGCCAATGCCCTGATTCAACATTTCACCGGTCATGCCCTGTGGACGGTGCCAACCGGCACGGCTTTTCTGCTGCTGGTGGGGGTGGGCGTTGAATTGAGCCTCATGTTTTCGGTGGCCGGGCTGATTTACAGCAAACTGCTGGATGATGACCCCAAGAAGAAGATTCTGGGCATGAACAACCGCCTGTTTGTGGCGCTGAGTTCGGCGGCCTTTTTCTCGGTCTTTGAAATTTTTCTGGCCATGACCCCGGCCTTTGTCTGGGTTTATCCATGGTGGGGGGCGCTGCCAGTGTTCATCACGGTGTATGTGCCTTTCTTTGTGGTTTCCATGTACTGTTACGATTGGCAGCCCAAAACGCAGATGCGGGTGATTGGCGGGTTGTTTGCGGTCAATGCCGCCGCGTTGATCCTCTTCGCCGGCATCCTGCGCTGGATTTGAGGCCGGTTTTTTTCAATATCTGGGCGGGATTATCGGCCGCCTATTGTACGGATTTGAAATTAACCTGTTTTGCCAGGCCCAAAAGCTGACGAAAAAACCCCCGCATTGGTTAGGCCAATGTGGGGGTTTTAGGTGGGCGGCCAGGCGGGTTAATGCGACCGGCCGAGAATCTGTTCAATCTCGTTAAATTGTTCCGGGCCCAAAGGCCCCAGCGCCAGAGCGGCAGCGTTTTCCTGCACCTGTTTGACCGTTCGGAAACCGGGGATGGGGATGGTCATGGGGGAGCGCGCCCACAGCCAGGCCAGGGCGCCCTGTGAAAGGGTGCGCCCGCCGCTGGCGAGAATTTCGCGCACCGCGTTCATTTTTTCCAGATATTCTGGGCTGGGCTGGCCGTTTTTGAAATACTTCATCCACTCAGGGCTTTTTGTTCCCCGCACGTCATCCGCTGAAACACCGGTTTTCTGATGATATTTGCCGGTCAGCAGACCCATGGCCAGCGGGCCGCGGTTGATGGCAGCCAGGTTGTTTTGTTCGCAAATATCCAGAACGGCGGCATTGTCATCCAGCACGTTCAACTCGACCTGAATGGCCGCGCAATGGTCACCGGTAGCGAAAAAGGCCGCATTTTGCGGTGAATCGGTGCTCCAGCCATATGCCCTGATTTTCCCTTCGGAGACCAATTGCTCAAGAGTCTCACGCACCGGGCCGGCCTGGCTGGCGGGGAAACCGTTGTCATGGAATTGGTACAGATCGATAAAATCTGTGTTCAGGCGGCGCAGGGAGTCTTCGCAGGCTTTGCGGATGCCGGCCGGAGAAGAATCGCTGCCGGTCACCTGGCGGGTGCGTTCATCAAACACGGCGTTAAATTTGGTGGCGATGACCACCTGATGGCGCCGCCCGGCCAGGGCGCTTCCCAGCACTGTCTCGCTGTGACCGGCACCATATACATTGGCTGTATCAAAAAAGGTCACGCCCAGCTCCAGACCGGCATGAATGGCGCGGATGGATTCCTGGTCATCCACTTCGCCCCAGCCCAGGGGAATTTCGCCAGACCAGAAAGGTCCGCCAATGGCCCAGCAGCCCAGGCCCATGGCGCTGATTTTAATGCCGGAACGGCCAAGTGTACGGGTGAATTGTGCAGTCATGTTATCTCCTTGTCAGTCAACGGGCAAGGCGGATTGAGTTCGCCTTTGTGAATGAGATGATCTGATTCTAGATGACTTGTGGATTTGTGAATAGGTTCACTTATCGAGCAGTTTCTTAATGCCACTTTGAATTTGACGCCAGGTGGATTTACTTTTTTTGCCAGATGAGTATACTGAATTTATGCGCATTCCCATTGACCGCAGCCTGACGACCCCGCTCTATCGCCAGATTGAAACCTGGTTGAAAGAAAATATTTCCTCTGGCGGCCTGGCGCCGGGAACGCGCCTGCCAGCCAGCCGCGTCCTGGCAGATGAATTGGGCGTCAGCCGCATCACGGTCAAGAATGCCTATGCCGGGTTGGAAAGTGATGGGCTGATTCTCACCCGCGAAGGAAGCGGCACCTACGTGATGCCGCCGACTGCGGATTCAACCCGGGGCAGCGAAGATGACGCTTTGACCTGGCCGTTGTGGCAGGTGGAAGCTGCTGGCGAACCGCAGCCGCGTGTTGACCCAGGGCGGCCGCAGTACCGCCATCCGCAGCTGATTTCGTTCACCGGCGTGGGTGATCCGCGGCTTTTTCCACTCAGAGATTTTGCTCACACCCTGCAGGATGTGCTGCATCGGGATGGTCTTTCTGCGCTGGAGTACGGCGCTTTTGGGGGCGGGTATGGGCCGCTGCGCGAGACAGTGACCCATGTGCTGGCCAGCCAGGGCATTCAGGCGCACCCTCAGAATGTGCTGATTACCTCAGGATCGCAGCAGGCCCTGGCACTGGCCTGCCAGGTGCTTCTCAAAGCGGGAGATGTGGTGGTGGTGGAAAAGCCAACGTATAATATGGCCCTGGATTTATTTCGTTTTCTGGGGTTAAAAATGATCGGCGTGCCTGTGGATGAAGGCGGTATGCAGATCGATGGGCTGGAAACCCTGCTCCAGCAGGTCCATCCCCGACTGATCTATACCATCCCCAATTTTCAAAATCCCAGCGGCGCCTGCATGAGCGGAGCCCGCCGCCGCCAGCTGCTGGCGCTGGCGCAGCGTTACAACGTGCCAATTTTGGAAGATGATTTTGTGGGCGATCTACGCTATGAGGGTCATGGCCAACCGGCCATCAAGGCATTGGACGGCGGTGGGCATGTCATTTATGTGGGCACGTTTTCAAAAATGTTAATGCCCGGACTGCGGGTGGGTTATTTGCTGGCGAACGGCCCCATTTTCAAGCGCCTCGTGGATCAGAAGCAGGCACAGGATTTGACCACGGCGCCGCTGATGCAGCGGGCTCTGGACAGATACGTCACGGTGGGGCGATATCAGGCCCACCTGCGGCGCACCACCCGGCTATACCGTGCCCGGCGGGACGCCATGCTCGGCGCCATTCGCCGCCACCTGCCAGGCGTGCGGGTGCTGCCGCCGCAGGGCGGACTTTTTGCCTGGCTGAAACTGCCGGACGGACTGTCGTCGCTTAGGCTGCTGCCGCTGGCGCTTGAAGCGGGGGTTGAATTTGCGCCGGGGACGCGGTTTTTCCCGCTTCCAGGCGAGGGAGAGCCCTTTCTGCGCCTTAATTTTGCCGCCTGCACGCCGGAAGAAATTGAGCAGGGTATGCTGCGTCTGGGACAGGTTTTGAGGAGGATGGAAGGATGACCACACGCGCTGGGTTGGCTGGAATCATCACCGGCGTGATCATCACGCTGGTTGTTTTCTTCCCCATGTTCTGGTATCAGGCATTTGGGGCGGCCTATCTGCTGGCGGGAATTCTGGCGCTGGCTGGCGGATTCTGGGCCGGGCGCTGGAGCGGTTCAGTGCAGCCCTGGCGCTGCGCTGTGCTGGGGGGCGTGGCCGGCGGCACAGCCGGAACGCTGGTTTTTTGCTGGGTGGGGGCAGCTGCGGCCGGCCTGGCGGCTGCGCCTGTGCTAAAGGCGACCCATGAGCTTTCTGTCGGGCTTCAAATGATTGTGGAAGTGATCAACCAGACCGGATGGGCTTTCCTGACCTGGTTTTTGGGCGGGCTGGCGCTGGGAGCCCTGGGCGGCTGGCATGCCTGCCAGCGCAAGGAAAGAAGCCAGGATGTATTTGATAAATCTGAGCCGCAAATGGCTCTGAACACAACCATCACCGCCGTGTGCGCTTCAGTGGTGACCGCTGTGATGGCTGCGGCGGTGTTTGGCGGGCTGGAAAAAGCTTTTGGGGCAACGGCCGCCGGGGTTCTGGGCATGCCGCTGACCGTTTCTCTGGTGATGACCCTGATTTCACAACTGGCGCTGACCCTGGTGATTCCGCATGAGGCGGCGCAGGCAGAACACCGCTGCGGCATGGATGAGGTGAAGATGGCCGCCTTTGTGGGCATTGGAACTGCACCACTGCTGGCACTGCTGCTGGGGCTGGTGGATGCCCGGCTGCTGCTCACGCCAGTTGTGACGGCGGCTTTGCTGTTGAGCGCGGCTATGAGCGGGTTGGCCGGGCTGCATCTTTTCAAAAAGGTTTTGCCTGGACGGGCGGCTTTCCCTGTGCCGCAAGACAGCCGGCAAAAAGCCGAGGCGGTGCTGTTTGGGACCATTGCCAATTCGCTGGGGCCGCGCCTGGTGGTGCTTTGCACCGGCTGCGGTTTGTTGATGGTGCTGCCCCTGCAGGCGGCGGTTTTTTCGGCGCTGATTAACCTGAATTATTTGATGCTGGATGCTGGCCAGACGGCCGGCGGGTTATACCTGGCGCAGGCTTTGATCAGCACCGGGCTGATGGCCGGCGTGGTGGCCATTCTGAGCCTGATGTATCTCTTTTATCTGAACCTGGGGCGCTGGTTCAGCCGCTGGAGCAGGCGCCGCCCGTGATTTTCCGGCGCATTGGCCGTACCTTTACAGCTGTTTCGCCATGTAAAGATTGGTCACCAGCAGCGTGAACAGATGCTGATTGGGCGTATGGGTGTCTTCGGGCCGCAATTTGTGGAATTCCTGCCTGGACCGCTGCAAGGCTCTTCAGAAGTCCAGTTTCCAGCCTCAATTTTCTTCTGGGCATAACCCTTGATGGCGGCAGCAAGGAGGTAAAGGGCATATTCTTCATCGGACATAGGGGTAAATTTCAGCATGGTGGCTCGCTTTCCTGAATACAGAAGACCTTGCAACGCCAACTATACCTGTTTTTTTTGCCCGCCAACAACCGGTTCAACCATGACGATCTTCATAATTCGTTCACATTTCCTTCACCTGAAAAGCATATCTGCTTGATAAACTATCATCAAGAAAACCTGATGAGGAGAAGATCATATGTCAACCCAAGTGAATTCTGTCGAGAAGGCCCCTCGCGCGTCCGGATGGAAATCCTGGCTGAAACACCCGCTGCTGCGCCGCGTGGTGCAGCTCGGCGCTGCCGGATATATCCTGTTTCTGGTCATCCAGCACATTGTGGTGGGTGAAGGCGGCGATGTGGTGACGGCGTCAGCTGAGGCCTTTTGCCCTTTTGGCGGTCTTGAAACACTTTACAAATTCATCACCTCTGGCGGCACTTTTGTTTCACACACCCACCTTTCCAACCTGGTGATGCTGATTGCGGTGCTGGTGACCGCCCTGCTGCTGCGTTCGGCTTTTTGCGGCTGGATTTGCCCATTGGGATTCATTCAGGAGATGATCAGTGCCTTCAGTCGGCTGCTGCAAAAATGGATCCCCGGATTTAAACGGGCGGTGGCCTCGCTCAAACAGCGCGGCGCGCGCCTGGCTGTGCTCGATCGCTACCTGCGCTGGGTGAAATACCTGGTGCTGGCCTGGGCCGTGGGCGGATCAGCTTACTTCGGCTACATGGTGTTCCGTGATGTGGATCCCTGGGCGGCGCTGTTGAACCTGGCTGAATTCAGTTTCACCCCCGGTTTTGTAGTGCTGTTGATCACCCTGGCGGCTTCTTTCTTTGTTGAGCGTCCGTGGTGCCGCTACGCCTGCCCCCTGGGCGCCGCCAGCGGCCTGATGGGAAAGCTCAGCCCGGTGGCTGTCAAGCGCAATGAAGAAACCTGCATTTCCTGCAAACTGTGCACCAAAGCCTGCCCGATGGGCCTGCAGGTTCACACAGCTGACCGTGTGCAGAGCCTGGACTGCAATTCATGTTTGGAATGTGTGGCCAGCTGCCCCAAGAAAGGCGCGCTGGAAGTTCAAATGGGTTTGCCCTTCGGCAAGAAATAAGGAGCAATGCGATGCGTATCAACCCTGTTTTATACGGTGTTCTGGTGGTGGTGATCTTTTTCGGCGTCATCCTCGGTTTTCAGGCAGCGGGCGTGTGGTCCATTTCAGGCAAAGTGGATAACAACGGCAAGGCCATTCAGCCGGATGCCAACAACGTGGAATCCATTAAGGGCTGGATGACCCTGGAGCAGATTTGCACCGTTTATAATGTGTCTCTGCCTGAACTGCTGGCCCAGTTTGGCCTGCCGGCGGACACGCCCGCAACGACAGCCCTCAAGGATCTCGAAAGCGACACCTTTGATACCACGGCCCTGCGCGCCTGGCTGCAGAGCAAGGCCCAGGGTGGGGAGCCGGTTCAATCTGCAACGGCTTCACCGACCGCTGCGCCAGAGCCCGAAAGCACGCTGCAGCCAGCCGTTGAGCCGACCGCCGAACAGCCCGTCAGCCCCACTGCGGAACCCACCGCACACATGCCCCCTGCCCGCACCATCACCGGCAAAACCACCTTCCAGGAATTGCTGGATTGGGGCCTGGCGCAAAGCACCATTGAGGGCATTCTGGGCGAGGGCATGCCGGCCGGCGCGACGGTGATCAAGGATTATGTCACCGGCAAAGGCCTGGAATTTTCAAGCATCAAAACGTCCCTGCAGGCCGAGCTGGATAAGCTGCCGTAGGTCAAATTTGATCATTTATGCAAAAAATCCTGAGGAGAATAGGGTGGATAAGGATTTTTAGACACCAAAAAGGGTCACTTTAAGGTGCACTCCTTTGTTAAGGTTGATTGTAACATATTACCGGCGGGGGGCGCGTAGATTTCCGCCGGTGTTTTATAGTCCAGAGATTGATGTGGGCGTTCGTAATTGTAGAA